>Ga0079226_10003812_pt1 | contig 11547 bp, 10 predicted proteins | sample Poulit2014_FD_76345 | JGI IMG/M metagenome (GOLD analysis project Ga0079226, IMG submission 76345) | Agricultural soil microbial communities from Georgia to study Nitrogen management - Poultry litter 2014 | ecosystem: Environmental > Terrestrial > Soil > Agricultural land | place: USA: Georgia...
GACCATAGAATGGCTGTTGGCTGTGTAGGGATTGAACGGCGCGTTTAACTGTGTTTTGATGAGTACTTTATCCTGCTTTCATGGGGTAAAGCCAAGTAAACCTACTAATTGTGCTGCTTTATGTGGGCACCTATGTGGGCACAAAACCAAACAATGCTGCAAGTCATTGTTCTATAAGCACAACTGGCGGAGATGGAGGGATTCGAACCCTCGATGCGGGTATAAGCCGCATGCTCCCTTAGCAGGGGAGTACCTTCAACCTCTCGGCCACATCTCCGTCAAGGCCGATATTCTAGCACAAGGCTGGCCAGGCTCAAGTGCCTTTGACGATATGAATTCAGCCGTCTTCCGGAATGAGTCGATCCTGATCAAGCTCGAAGGCCCGGTGCAGCGCACGGACAGCCAATTCCATGTATTTGTCTTCGATCACCACCGATGTCTTGATCTCGCTGGTGCTGATCATCTGGATGTTGATGCCCTCTTCTGCCAGAGTGCGGAACATCAGGCTGGCTACACCCACGTGACTGCGCATGCCAATGCCCACAATGGACACCTTGCACACCTTGGAGTCGGCGATGACCTCGCGGGCGCCGACCGCGGCAGCGACTTCGTTGGTGAGAATCTCGCGGGTGCGCTCGTAGTCGTTATGCAGCACGGTAAATGAGAAGTCGGTGGTGCCATCGACAGACTGATTCTGAAGAATCATGTCAACGTCAATATTGGCAGCGGCCACCGGCCCCAGGATGGCATAGGCCACGCCAGGCGTGTCGGGCACGCCCAGCAGGCTGAATTTGGTTTCATCGCGGCTAAATGCAATGCCTGCAACAACAGCGGCTTCCATTTGTGAATCGTCCTCAAAAGTGATGAGCGTACCGGAATCCTTTTCCTCTTCGATGGGAATGGCGGGATCGGTAAGAGATGACAGGACCCGCAAGGGCACGCGGAACTTGCCCGCGAACTCCACGGCACGTATCTGCAGGATCTTGGAGCCCAGGGAGGCAAGCTCCAGCATTTCTTCGAAGGAAATGACGCGCATGCGACGCGCCTGGGGCACGACGCGGGGATCGGTAGTGTAGACACCGTCCACGTCGGTGAAGATCAGGCATTCGTCGGCTTCGAGTGCGGCGGCAATGGCCACGGCCGAGGTATCTGACCCGCCCCTGCCCAGGGTGGTGATATAACCGTGCTCGTCAATGCCCTGATAGCCTGTTACCACGACGACCCGGCCGGCATCAAGCTCTGCCTGGATGCTGGCCCCGTCGATTTCGGCAATACGCGCCTTGGTGTAGGAGGAGTCGGTACGTACGGGTACCTGCCAGCCCGTGAAACTGCGTGCCGGGACCCCTTCGGCTATCAAGGCCATGGCCAGCAGGGCGCTGCTGGCCTGTTCGCCTGTAGCGGCAAGCATGTCCTGCTCGCGCGGGGCGGGCTCGGGGGCGATCTCTTGCGCCAGTCCCAGCAGCCGATTGGTTTCCCCAGACATGGCTGACGGCACCACAATCACCTGATAACCAGCGGCATGCCATTTGGCGACGCGCCGAGCCACATTCTTGATGCGCTCAACCGACCCCATGGAGGTGCCACCATATTTCTGAACAATCAGAGGCATGTTTAACTCTGTTCCATGATTTTCAGTGTAAAAAACGCCAACAATCTGGCTCTTGATGCCCGACCCGGCGAAAGAAAAACAGTCAATTTTAGCTTGTTTTCCCGTGTTTCAGCAAAACCCGACCGCGCTGACACATAATGATTGCGCCGGCGTGCCTGACCTGCATGCTGCGATCATGGCCCAATGCGTGCAGGCCCCGCAGCTGGCGCATGATGTCCGACAAGCGGGCATGGGACGGCGCGCGCAAGCCCTGGCTTGCCAGCCAGAAACGCAACACATGCGCCTGCCTCGCGGGTGACAGCTTGCGCCAAGCAAGCAGGGAAAAATCCCTGCCATCGGGACCGGGCTGCAGGCGGGAGAAGTCTTTTTCGGCCACCTCGTCCAGGATCTCGGCGGTTTCACCGGCCAGCTCGGCATGGCGGGCCAGAATCCCCTGCCAGCCTGGCCAGCGCTGATCCAGCTGCGGCGCCAGCCGCTCACGCAGTGCACTGCGTGTGTAATGGTCCTGATAGTTGGTGGGGTCGTGAATGGGCGCCCAGCCCGTTGCCATGAGAAACCGCTGCATCTGCTGCAGGATGGCTGCCCTGGGAATATCCAGCCAGGGGCGGACAAACAGCAGTCCGTCGCGGCGCGAAACCGGTCGCATGGCCGCCAGCCCGGTTGGCCCACTGCCGCGCAGCAGACGCAACATGACAGTTTCTGCCTGATCATCCTGATGATGAGCCAGCAGCACGACACCCACACCGCAATGGTTGGCAAGCTGCCGATAGGCACGGTAGCGCGCCGCTCTGGCTGCCGCTTCCACACCAATGGCCGCCGACGCACCGACTTCGACACGTATGGAATGACATGGCAGTGACAGGCCCGCTGCCAGCTCTTGCACATGCTCTTCCCAGCCGTCTGCCGCCTGCTGCAGGCCATGATGAACATGGAACACATGAGGCGGTGCACTGTTTGTCTGTCTTGCCAGCACGGCCAGCTCCACCGCCAGCATGGCAGAATCCGGTCCACCACTCACGGCCACCGCCATGTGATCAAGCGGCTGAGGGAACCGTTTCAGCTGGTGGATGAGCGCACGTCGCAAACGGCGCGAAAGCGGGTGATCAGCCGGATAGGCAGGCAGCCAATCGTGCACGATACTCAGCGGGTTCGACTGGCCGTCCGGCATGGACGGTTCATTCCTGGAATTTGCCAAAAGCCAGCAGCCGCTCCAGGCGCTTGGCGACCAGCGTGTCGGCATCCTGGTCCGCAAGCTGGCGCAGCGCATCAGACAGAGCCCGTTGCAACTGATTGGCCATGGTGGCGGGGTCGCGATGTGCGCCGCCAACCGGTTCATTGATAATGCGGTCCACCAGACCGAGTTCTTTCAGCCGTGGTGCGGTAATGGCCAGTGCTTCGGCAGCTGCTGCGGCCTTGTCGGAACTGCGCCACAGGATGGAGGCGCAGCCTTCGGGCGAGATCACGGCGTAGGTGGAATACTGCAGCATCATGAGCACATCACCCACGGCAATGGCCAGGGCGCCGCCCGACCCACCCTCGCCAATAATGGTACTGATGATGGGAACGCGCAGCTCGGCCATGGCATACAGATTGCGTCCGATGGCTTCCGACTGGCCACGTTCTTCGGCACCAATGCCCGGATACGCACCGGGCGTATCGACAAACGTGAATACCGGCAGACGGAATTTCTCTGCCAAGCGCATGAGCCGAAGCGCCTTGCGATAGCCTTCGGGCCGTGGCATGCCAAAATTGCGCTGGGCGCGCTCTTTGGTGTCCCGCCCCTTCTGGTGGCCAATGACCATGCATGGCGTGCCGGCAAAACGGGCAAAACCGCCCACAATGGCGGCATCGTCCGCATACATGCGGTCGCCGTGAAGCTCATGAAAATCGGTAAAGATCTGTTTGATGTAGTCCAGCGTATACGGGCGCTGCGGATGCCGCGCTACCTGAGCCACCTGCCAGGGAGTCAGCTTGCCGTAAATGTTTCGCGCCAGCGTCTGGTTTTTTTGCTGGAGTCGGCTGATCTCTTCGGAAATATCAACCGCCGAATCATTCTGAACAAAGCGCAGTTGCTCGATTTTGTTTTCAAGTTCGGCAAGAGGCTGTTCGAAATCCAGGTAGGTATTTTGCATGAGTGCTTGTTTCCGTGAATCAGGAGAGTGAGTGTCTAGTGGTAGCGCCACTGGGTAACGCCGCCGGCGCGATCTTCGAGCTCGATGCCCTGCTCGTTCAGCCAGTCGCGGATGCGGTCGGCCTCGGGAAAGTCGCGTGCTTGCTTCGCAGCCTGGCGGGCTGCAATCGCTTCTTCAACCTGCTCCAGTGACAGCGCCGGCTGCGAGGCCGCATCAGCCTGATAGCGGGTGGGCGTCTGCAGATAGGTGCGGGGCTCGGATTGCAGCAAGCCCAGCAAGGCGCCAAGGTGACGCATGAGACCGCTGGCTTCTTCGTTGCCATCCCGGTTGGCCGTGGCGGCCAGCTCGAACAACACAGCAACCGCGCCGGCAGTGTTGAAGTCATCGTTCATGGCCACGCGAAACGCCTCGGCAGCCGGATGGCTCCAGTCGAGCCTGATGGGCGCTGGCGGCACGTTGTGCAGCGTCTGGTAGAGGCGGTCGAGCGCGCTCTGGGCATCGTGCAGGTTGGTGCTGGAATAGTTCTGGGTGCTGCGATAGTGATTGCGAACAATAAAAAATCGCAGCATCTCGGCTTCGCGGATATTGAAGGCGTAATCGGGCTCATCGGGGCTAACCGAGGCAGGAATACCCACGACGTCGCGTATGGTGTTGAAATTGCCCAGGGACTTGGACATTTTGTCGTCATTGACCATCAGCGGGCCGCAGTGCATCCAGACATTGGCCATTTGCCCGCCAAACGCGCCCTCGGTTTGCGCAATTTCATTCTCGTGGTGCGGAAACTTGAGGTCTGGCCCCCCGCCGTGGATGTCCAGCGGCTGGCCAAGCAGCGAGTGGCTCATGGCCGAGCACTCGATATGCCAGCCGGGCCGCCCCGGACCATACGTGGAATCCCAGCGGGATTCAGCGGGTTCATCAGGCTTGGCGGCCTTCCACAGCACGAAATCAAGCGGATCCTGCTTGGCGCTGTCAACTTCCACCCGGCTTCCGGCGCGGAGGTCATCCAGCGTCTTGCCCGACAACTTGCCATAGTCGGGAAATTTTCTGACTGCGTAGTTGACATCGCCATCCGCTGCCTGGTAGGCCAGCCCACGAGTTTCCAGCCGCTGAATGATGTCCAGCATGTCGGGCACATGAGCGGTAGCGCGGGGCTCGGCATCGGGTGACTGCACCGACAAGGCGCGTTCGTCTGCATGCATGGCATCGGTAAAAAATGCCGTGATTTCCGCGAGGCTGCGCCCGGTTTCCTGGGCTCGCCGAATAATCTTGTCATCAATATCCGTGATATTGCGGACATAATTAAGCTGATAGCCGCTGACACGCAACCAGCGCGCAATGACATCAAAGCTGACCAGCATGCGGGCATGGCCAAGATGGCAGAAATCGTATACTGTCATGCCGCACACATACATGCGCACACGCTGTGGTTCGACGGTTTCGAAGGGCTGTTTTTTGCGAGTCAGGGAGTTATAAATGTGCAGCATGCGCCAGGTTGCGATCAGAGGGTAAAATCTTGGGCAGTCAGTATAACAAGCGCATGTCTGGCGCGCCCGGCAGGCACTGTTTTTTCCGCCACCCATTTTACGGTTCATATGTCACGTATTCTGCAGTCCACCAAGCTGATGCTGATCTCCCTGGCTCTCGTGGCTTGCGCTTCTGCATCAGCAACCAACCACGATCTCTTCGCCGAATCTGATTCGCCTGACGGCGGTTGGCAGCGGCTGGCCGATATTCTCAAGGTGCTGGAACCGGGCGTCGACACCCGCGTGCCGCTGTCGGCTTCGCAAATCACGGACCGCATTCGCAAGATGATTGATGCGGGCCAACATGACGAAGCGCTTGCCGTCATCGAGAAACGCCAGAAACAACGCGCGGACAACAACGACATCGGCGAAGACGTCCAGCTCCTGTTCCTGAAAGGCCGCGCCCAGGCCAGGTCGGGCCAGCACGAGGCCGCCAGTCAGACCTACCGCGAAATGACTATCCAGTATCCTGAACTGCCCGAACCCTGGAACAATCTGGCTTCCGAATACGTCAGGCTGGGTCAGTTCGAGCGCGCCGAACAGGCCTTGCAGTCAGCACTTGCCAGTGATCCCGATTACACTGAAGCCCGGCTCAATCTGGGGCTGGTGCAACTCATGCTCGCGCACGAATCCCTGTCGCAGGCGGCTGATCTCGGTTCCGGGCGGGCCCGCGACATGGCCGAACAAACACGCCAGCTGCTTGCGCGCTGATCAACTCCAAGGCACAAGGCCCATCGTCATATGTTGTCATCTCTTCCCCTATTTACCAGACGATCATTACTGACACTGCTTGGCACAGGCGTGCTGGCAGTGGCCACTGCAGCAGGCAACCTCTCCTGGGCTGCCGCTTCCTCTCAACAAGGTGAATCCATGAGTTCTTCCCCCCGCGTCAAACTGGTTACTTCTGCTGGCGACATTGTTGTCGAACTGAACGCCGAAAAAGCACCCAAAACGGTTGAAAATTTTGTCGGCTACGTCAAGGACGGCTTTTACGACGGCACCCTGTTTCATCGCGTCATCAGCAACTTCATGATCCAGGGCGGCGGCTTCGACAAGGATTTTGAACAAAAGTCCACGGGCGAGCCCATCACCAACGAGGCCGACAACGGTCTGAAAAACAACCGCTACACGCTGGCCATGGCGCGCACCAATGATCCGCACTCTGCCACCGCCCAGTTTTTCATCAACGTGGCCGACAATGACTTCCTGAACTTTACCGCCCCCACGGCCAATGGGTGGGGTTATGCGGTGTTTGGTGAAGTGGTGGAAGGCACCGATGTGGTGGAGTCCATCAAAGGCGTGGCCACCGGCAACCGCGGTTTTCACCAGGATGTCCCCGTGGATGATGTCGTCATCGAAAGCGCCACCCTGCTTGACTGACACCACCACGCTGTCCATACCCGGCACTCTGTGGCTGGCAGCTGATACCCATCTGGGCGCCAGCACACCGGGTACGGGCGCTGCCTTTGTCAGCTTTCTTCACCAGGCCGCTGATACGGCTGACACGCTCTTTCTGGTTGGGGATATCTTTGATGCCTGGCTAGGCGATGACCTGGCCACCGGGCACCCCCCCAGCTGGCTGGAACCCATACTGCAGGCACTGCAACAAACCAGCCGGCAGATCCCGGTCTATGTGGGCCGGGGCAATCGGGATTTCCTGATGGGCGAAAGCCTGATGCGCCACATTGGCGCAACGTTGCTGCCTGACCACATTCAGCTGGAAACGGACGCCGGTAGCGTGCTGCTGTCACACGGCGACGAATACTGCACGCAAGACAAGGGCTATCAACGCTTTCGACGGATGGTCCGGTCGCCGTCACTGCAGCGCTGGTTTCTGAACCGCCCGCTGACCTGGCGCCAGGCCATTGCTCGCTGGGCCCGCCAGCAAAGTCGCCAGTCCAATCGTGGCAAGTCCGGCGCCATCATGGACGTTACCCCTTCTGCCATCGAGACTGCCCTGACCACGTCAGGGTGTGCGCTGATGGTCCACGGGCATACCCACAGGCCGGCCATTCACAACTTGGCGGTCGGCGGCCTGCCACGCCAACGCATTGTGCTACCCGACTGGTACGTGGAAAATGGTGCTCCGGTCAGGGGCGGATGGCTAGCCCTGGACAGCGATGGTGCACACCTGCATTACCTTCCGGGGGCCAGGCCCGAGGCTGACGACGCAGCGTGATGAAAGCACACCCTCGCCCGGATCAGGGCAACACCGGACCCGGCAAGCGTTCGATGCGCACCGTGGCAATCCGCCTGTCCGTCACGGCCAGTATCGTGAAGCGAAGCGTGCTGTCAGGCGTATCCAGCACACAGGCATCCCCTTCCTGGGGCAAATGCCCGAATCGTTCCAGCAGGTATCCGGCCAGCGTCGAGTAGCTCTCTGACTCGTCCACCAGTTGCTGAGTATCCAGCAACAGCTGGAGATGATGGAGGTCAGCCGCCCCGTCAACCTGCCAGCTATCCGGCCCTTCCTGAATGATGTCGGGCAGTTCATCTTCATCAGGGAACTCGCCAGCAATCGCCTCGAACAGGTCAATGGGCGTGACCAATCCCTGGATGGCACCAAACTCATCGGTGACCAGTACCTGCATGCCGCGCGAGCGTTTCAGGGTTTCCATGAGATCCAGTATGCCGATGGACTCATGCACAATGATCGGATCCCGCAAGCGGCTGGTGTCTATGCGGCCCTCGGACAGCAGATCGGCAATGATGTCGCGTGCACGGCCAATACCAACCACCTCGTCCAGCGATCCGCGACAGACCGGAAAAAAACTGTGTGGCGCCCGAATGACATGCTCGCGCAGGGTGTCGGCATCATCTTCCAGATCCAGCCACGACACATCGGTACGTGGCGTCATGACAGAATTGACCGAACGCTCGGCCAGGCTGAGCACCCCGCTGACCATGTGGTGTTCCTGTCTCTCGAACACCTGCTCCTCGTGCAGGTCTGGCGGCGTGGGTGAACCGGGCTCGGCATCGGTCGCCTGTTGTCGCAACATACGCAATACGGCATCGGCGGTTCGTTCGCGCAACGGACGTCGCGCCTCAACCTTTCGCAAGCGGTGCTGCGCCAGCTGGTTAAGCGTTTCGACAAGCACCGAAAACACGATGGCGGCGTACAGATAACCCTTGGGCACCAGAAAGCCGAAGCCCTCGGCCATCAGGGAAAATCCGATGGTCAGCAGAAAGCCCAGACACAAGATGACCACGCTGGGATGGGCATTGACGAAAGTCGTCAGGGGCTTGGAAGCCACCAGCATGACACCAATGGCGATAACGACCGCCGCCATCATGATGGGCAGATGTTCAACCATGCCCACTGCCGTCACCACGGCATCCAAGGAAAAAACGGCATCCAGCACGATGATCTGGGTGACAATGACCCAGAAACCGGCATGCAAATGCGCACCGCTGCTGTGCACGGGCCCCCCGTCCACGCGGTCGTGCAGCTCAAGCGTCCCCTTCAGCAGTAAAAAGAACCCCCCGATGATCAGGATGAGATCCCGACCGGAAAATGTCCAGGGGCCCAGCCCGAACAGGGGCTGGGTCAGCTGAATCAGCCACGACATGACGGACAGCAGGCCCAGTCGCATCAGCAAGGCAAGAGAGAGGCCGACAATCCGGGCTCGATCGCGTTCCGCAGGAGGCAGCTTGTCGACCAGGATGGCGATGAACAGCAGGTTATCGATGCCCAGAACAATTTCCAGGACAACAAGCGTAAACAGGCCAGCCCATGTCGAGGGCTCCAGCAGCCATTCCATCAGGTCTTGATGCCCGCCAGCATGCGCGTAAAGACTTTTGGTGTGCCCGCCACGATGTGGCCGCTCTGCAGCCAAGTCTGCTCACCATCGAAATCGCCCACCAGACCGCCTGCCTCGAGAATCAGCAGACCGCCGGCGGCGACGTCCCAGGGCTTGAGCGAATAACCGCAGAAGCCGTCCAGCCGCCCTGCAGCCACATAGGCGAGGTCAAGCACAGACGAACCACCCCGACGCACGGCCCCGGCAGAAGCCAGCATGTTCTGAAAAGGGGCACGCAATTCGAAATCACCAGCCGAACGGCCAATGCGCTCGCCCAGGAGGGAGTCAGCCAGACCGGCGTGACCCGATACGCGGATACGGCGATCGTTCAAAAAGGCGCCCGCTCCACGGCTGGCCGTAAACAGCTCGTTGCGGTTGGGATCATAGACCACCGCCTGAACGGGAATGTCGTTCTGGGTCAGGGCAATGGAAATGGCATAGGCCGGGTACCCATGGATGAAGTTGGTTGTGCCGTCCAGGGGATCAATGATCCAGCGCATGCGTACACCGTTTCTGGACGGCTGCGCGGCCGGTGGGCGTTCGCCGGACTCTTCTGCCAGAAAGCTGTGATCAGGATAAGCAGCCTGCAACACATCGACAATGGCTTCTTCTGCCGCTCTGTCGACTTCCGTGACATAATTTCGGGGACCCTTGCGCGATACCTGAAGGCGGTCCAGATCAAGGCTGGCCCGGTTGATGATAGCGCCGGCGCGACGTGCGGCCTTGACGGCGATATTGAGCGTGGGGTGCATGGCTTTCCAGAATAAAACCCTTATTTTAAATGACTTGTACTTTTTCAGCCAAAAACCCGGACGGCTTTGACCGAGTCCGTTTTATCATGGTGCGGCCCAGCCATCCAGGCAATGTCGGTTCCACGGCACGCGCCATCAAGACCATGGGCTTTCATGACCTGGTTCTGGTGGCACCGCCATTGACACGGGTCGCCTTTCATCCCAATGCCGTCGCCATGGCAAGCGGCGCCACCGATGTGCTGAATCGCCTGACCGAGGTACCCAACCTTGAAACGGCGCTGGCCGACACCACCCTGGCCTTTGCCCTGACTGCCCGGCCACGCGATCTGGGCCCGCCTGCTTCCGATATCCGCCAGGCCGCAGTTGCCAGCCGGCAACACCTGCACAGCCACGCCACAGGGCAAGTCAGCTTCGTCCTGGGTACGGAAAGCGCCGGCCTGAACAATCAGGACATTTCCCTGTGCCAACGCATCTGCCATATCCCGGCCAACGAGCAGTACAGTTCCCTGAACGTTTCGCAGGCCGCACAGCTGGTCGCGTGGGAGCTTCGCTATGCGCTGGCCAGTGCCCGGCAAGCGGACCTGCTGCCGCACACGCAAGGCGCACCGACTTCCGACACCGAACCCGCAACCGGCGCCGAAATCCAGGGCTTTATCGAACACCTCGAACAGGCCTTGATCACTACGCGGTTTCTGGATCCCGATCACCCGAGAAAATCCATGCTGCGCTTGCGCTACCTGTTCTCTCGCTGCGATCTGACCAAAGAAGAAACCCGCATGCTCAGGGGCATTTGCAAAACCATGATCAAATCGGCAACCGGCAGATCCTAACGTCCGGGCACACCCTGCGTTTACGGGTTTACACTGTAGGGATATCCCTCAAAGCCGTTCTCATCAATATGTTCAAACGACTTCGCGAAGACATTTCCTGCATTCTGGAGCGAGATCCTGCGGCCCGCAGCCGTTTCGAGATTCTCACCTGTTACCCGGGACTGCATGCGGTGACCATCCATCGACTGTCGCACGGCCTGTGGCGGCTGAAATGGCTGTGGCTGGCGCGCTTTGTCTCTCATCTGTCCCGACTGCTGACGGGCATAGAAATTCACCCTGGCGCCCAATTGGGTCGCAGGGTGTTCATCGACCATGGTTTCGGCGTCGTCATCGGCGAGACCGCCGTCATTGGTGATGACTGCACCATCTACCAGGGTGTGACACTGGGCGGTACGCGGCTGTACAAGGGCAAGAAGCGCCACCCCACGCTGGAAGATGGCGTGGTTGTCGGCGCAGGCGCGCAGATACTGGGTGGCTTTGTCATTGGCGAGCAGGCGCGCATTGGCTCGAACGCGGTTGTCATCAAGCCGGTACCGGCCGGTGCCACCGCGGTGGGCAACCCGGCCCGTGTCGTTCTCAAGGACGAAAGCACCGACACGCCTGATCGGGCCCGACCTTCCGAAGAAAAGTCGCGGGCACCCACCCCCATTGCCGACGATGCCCCCTGCCAGGAGCGCTGGAAAGAACGCCCGCTTCATGGGCTGCTGCGCACCGAATCCCCCGAGGACGGAGACAGCGCCTCTTCCGGATTTTCTCCGTATGCGGTGGATGCCAGCGCCGGAGACCCGCTGGCACAGGCCGTACAGGAACTCATCGAGCACGCCGCCTGTCAGGAACAACGCATCAACCGCCTGTGCAAGGCGCTGGAGCACTTGGGCCAGCACATAGAAAACGGCGACAC
>Ga0079226_10003813_pt1 | contig 11545 bp, 8 predicted proteins | sample Poulit2014_FD_76345 | JGI IMG/M metagenome (GOLD analysis project Ga0079226, IMG submission 76345) | Agricultural soil microbial communities from Georgia to study Nitrogen management - Poultry litter 2014 | ecosystem: Environmental > Terrestrial > Soil > Agricultural land | place: USA: Georgia...
ACTTTGGGCGATAGCACCTTTTTTTCTTTCGAATGTTTTTAAATAATGGTTGATATCCATATTCCACTGATGTAGTCCCCAACATCTTTCATGAACAGCGATTAATTCTCCTTCCACAAATAAATCTCATCTAAAATCTGATACTTTTGTGTAAAAATTTGTGTAATTTAAAATCAATTCCTATCTTATTCTAACTTGACCTCAAAAAATAAAAAAACTCAAAAACGTTGGTATATCAACACTTTTGAGTCATTTAAAATCTTTTATCGAAACCTATTTTTACATGATAATACCGGTGGTCGGGGTCGAATATGCAGTCAAAACATTGATTTAATAGGGTTCTATAAATACTTGCGTAAAACTTGCGTAAAAAGAACACTTGTTCGTTTTAGAGTGTAACTCCACTAAGTTACTAAAGTAAGTATAAAACAGCATTGGGATTCAACTACCAATGCTGTTCTATTATAACAAACTAACTCATTCAATATTAATGAAAAAATCTACAAAATCCTTGCCGAACTTAGACAATTGTAGGTTTTCCCTAGATTTTAGTTTTGGTGGCTTTAATTTCGGAAGAGGCCTTTTATTCTTTAGATCAGTTGCCTTTTCTAAATACTTATATAGTTCTTTAAATTTATCAACTATTTCTTCAAGGTCGTCATTTATATTAAGTTCTGTTTTCGTAGTGAGTAATCCTATTCTTTGTAAATTTCTCCGCACTGATTCGTATTGTTCGTAACTGATGCCATGTTTCTCCATAACATCTTGAAATGACTCACTTGATTCCTTATCAAATACATACCTAGCATTATACATTAACCTAAGTACAGATATATCAACCATTCTTAACTCTCTTAGGACATCGTAATACGTAAGGATAAAGTCATCTGTAATATTTTCATGATTAGTAATGTTTACAAAACCATTCACCATGTAATGTATCTTCTCTTCTTGTTGTTCATCAATAACGTAATCCATAACATAGTTATACAACCTATCAATTTTTTCCTTTTGTTCTACATTCTTGGATTCCAAATTTTCACGTAATATATCAAGTTGGGAATATAACTCCTCAGCAAAAGTAGTAATATTTCTTTCAAAACGAGCACGTTTATATCCCTGAACTGCCCCCGAAATACCAGGTATAAGTGAACTTGTCGTGTCAACTAGAATATCGCCAATGATGTTAGTTATTGATTCTTTTGCAATCTCGGCCGCAGTATCACTCCCAACACTTAGTACAGTGTCAAGAGCTAGTCCTTTCCCTGCTTCTTGTATATCTTTTCTTTTTTCTTTACTCAAAAGCATCTTCCTCCCTTGTAGTCCATATAATAGTCTAATATTTATGGGAATTACCTTTTTAATACATTTTCAATCAAAGGTTCTATACCCCTATCAATTAATCTTTCAATCATTTTTTGTGCACTAAATCGGTTAACCGAATATGCTATGTGAGATAGAATTCTAGCAGCCTTTTCTTTAGTAAGAAAAGAAAACTGGTCTTGTAAAACTAGATTTGCAAAAGAAGCAATGGGGTCATTAGACTCAAAAGTAGGGCATGAATCCTCGAAGTTTTCTCCAACAGAATTGATTACATAAATTTCATTATTTTCATTTAGTTTCATGTAATCTATCAAGACATTTTTAAATATTGGATTCATTATTAAATCACTACATAGTCTTTCACCATCCAAAGTGTGAATATATTGTTGTACAACCGCAGTAACTTCCCTATTTTGTATATCTTGTTTTGCCTCTTCTTTTAGATTACTTTTTTGTACAATATCGTAAAGTTTCTCCAAATCTTGTAACATCTCAATTGCAGATTCATAGCGATCTTCGCTATTCTGACTTGTTGCCTTATTAACCACTTGAGAAAATTCATGCCTTTCATTATCTGGGTTCCCTGTGAAGATAAAGTTAATTACTTTCCCTAATGAAAATACATCACTTTTTTTATCCCCATCTTTTAGTGCGTACCTTTGCTCAGGGGAGCAATAGTAAAATTGCCCAAAATCTTTAGTATGCAAAGTCTGATGAGAGTGTATTTCTTCAAAGTTCTTCCCAAGTCCAAAATCAGCTATCTTTATCTCTCCATTTACAAAAAGAATGTTAGAAGGACTAAGGTCTCTATGAATAATTTTTCTTCCATGAATGGTTGCCATAATCTTTGTTAATTGAAGAGAAATTCTTATTTTTTCTTTACTGGTTAGTTTGTTGTCAAGAGCATAATTAAATAAAGTAGAATCACCTTTTTCCATCTCATATTGCATTTTGTTTTCATCAAAATCATATAACCTAATTACACCTGAAATATCCTGTAAAGATTTAGTTATCTCATATTCCCTTTTAAATCTACTACGGATTCCTGGATTAGCAATATATTCGTCATGTAATTTCTTTAAGACCTTGTTATCACTTTTCCGATGAAACACTACCGCAAATCCACCTTCGCCCAATTGTTCAAGGTCCTCATCTTCATTAACCAAAACAAAATTACCATTTTTACGGATTATTTGATTTGCATCATATTGCAATTGCTCATTAAAAAAGGTTTGGGCTTTTTGGCTCAATTCCAGTGCATTAACCTCATTCACTTTGTTATCCCTCATAATATACCGTTTACTCAAGATTAATGAAAAAAAGGAATCTACATTGTTCCCCTGTATCAAGTCCTGTAGTTTATCTACTACATAGTACCACCTTGAGGGAAAGCCTGATTGGTAGGTATCCTCATATCCAAAATACTGATTAAAAAAACCTACCAAATCCCCTCCAGTTTTATACGAATAGCATTCTCCTGTGTCCCCAATAAACACCTCTGAAATATACTTTAGAGCTTCTTCTGAAACCATTGTATCCCCACTTTCAAAAAAATTAGTATTCTAGTACCTAAATAACTTAATTCTTTGTATCTGTTCAAGTGGCCAACTACATAAAAAATGACAGTTCCAAAATAAAGTCCAATGGAACTGCCTTCTGCTGTCTTATCCCGTTGTGTTCATCACCAAGTAGGTCACTTCATAATTCCTTCACTATTTCTTCATCCAGTATCGCTTTTCTCTTCTCCCAATCTGGCATAAGCGAATACAACATCTTGTAAAAACTTTCGCTATGGTCATTGTACTTAAAGTGGATTAACTCATGTACAATAACATAATCTATACAGTGTCTTGGAGCCTTTATTAGCTCCGTGTTTAAAAGAATTGTATTTGTATCTAGCAATGCTGATCCCCATCGTGCCTTCATTGTCCTTAAATCAATGGAAGGTTTTTCAACACCATACTTCTGCAATAAAGGATAATGTTTATCCAAAGAGTTCTGAAATGTTCTAAATGCTTTCTCACGGTACCATTCTTCCACTAGCTTTGCTTTACGCTTGTAATTATCAGGGTCTTTTGCGTAAAGATAAATAAATCCACGGAAATACTTAACTAATTCCTTTTCATCCGTTTCTTGAACACGAAGGCGGTATTGTTTACCCAAATACCTAAAAGCCTCTCCGCTAACATATTCTCTCTCGCTTTGCTTAAAAGGTTGCACAGTCTCAAACTTTTTTACATGCTTCGAAATCCATGAGCTTTTCCCTTTTACAAAGTCATAAATAAAATTTAATGGTACTTGTTCGTGAGCAGTAACCTCTACTGTCATATCTGGTTTAATGTTCAGATTAACATTCTTTACATTTTTCCTTTCAACGCTAAATTCAATAGTTTGGTTTCCGTTCTGTATACTATGTTTTTCCATGTTGTTCACAACCTCAATAACGTCTTAGGGCAACAGTTTTAATCTGTTCTATAATCTTATCAATAGTGTCAAAATCGAGTTCCACATTCTTTTCTGTTGAAAAATCATAAAGTAGATCATCAAGTTCTTGAGCAATTCGATTATGGATTTCGATATTATCGTGCCAGTCTACCTTCGCATAATCCTGTATAATCTTATCCATTCGAAGTGCTAAATCACCAAGCACTTCATAACTTGCCTCTGGTTCTTTAACTTCACTACTCATAATATCCTTTGTTACACCATAAAAGGCTTGTGCATTTCGGTTTTCTCTAATAATCTCTGGATAGCTTTCACTTGATTCTCCATTACGGTAGTCCTTCATAATGTCCTTCATTTTGTTGAGGTACTCTGCTTCAGAAATACGCTTCTCTTTGTACTCTTGAATAGCTTCTTTTATACGTTCAGAAAACTTTTTATAGTAAGCAGGGTTTTCATCCCATTTTGCATGGACACTTTTTGTTAAACGTGTACGAATAGCATCAGCCTTAGCTCGTTTAGTATCTAAACGCTCCAATTCTTCCTCGAATGCTTTCTCATTTAAAATGTCAACAGGGTTTGTGATACGAATGACTTCTTCTGCTGAAATATAATTATCCATTAGCTTCTGCATTTTTGATTCATATTCTTTATGGTCAATAGTATCCGAATACCTTAGTTTCACACTCTTCCTTAGTTCCTGGAAAAACTTTAAGTCTTTCTTATACCTATGAAGTTCTTCTGGTGGCAAAGCATTGTATATCTTCTCCGATTCTAAAGCAATTCCTAAGTGTTTACCGAATTTGCTTAATACATCATAAAAGCCTTCTCTTCGTTCCTCATCTTCTAACCAAACCTCATATTCTTCCGTATCTTGCTTATTCTTTATCGGAGCAAATATTTGTAATAAGTCAGAATGATACTGTCTTAATGAACCAATAATACTGATAACATCATAGATTGCCCCATCTAAATCTTTAGGATCAAAGTTCTCTAAACCAGCTCCTGAATACATCTGCATGGCTTGGTCCAGTTTGTCTAAAAGACCTCTATAATCAATAATAAGACCATAGTCTTTACCTTCATATAGACGATTTACCCTTGCTATTGCCTGAAGAAGTGTATGTTCTTTCATTGGTTTATCAACATAAAGCACTGTTGCTCTAGGTGCATCGAAACCAGTAAGCAGCTTATCAACGACTATTAACAAATCGATTTCATCACCATTTATAAAGTCATCTTTGATTGCATCTTCATATTCATCAGGTGTTCCATAACGATCCATCATCCGCTTCCAGAAACGTTGTACCTTATCCTTCGATTCTACATCTACTGCTTCATGACCTTCACGTTGATCTGGTGGAGAAATTACAACGGCACAATTCAAATCACCAAGTTCTTCAAAAGCCTCAAGATAACGAATTGCTTCAATCTTACTGTTAGTTGCTAACATAGCTTTAAAGTAACTATCCTGTGTTTTATAGTTTTTCAAGAAATGTTCATTTATATCGAAAGCAATCATGCTGATGCGTTGATTAGATGATGCAATTCTTTCAAATAGGCTCCACTTTTTCATTACATCCTGTTTCTGGTCATCATTAAGGTTTCTAGTAATCATCTCTAATCTATTATCAATTGCCTTTTGATTTACTGTTTGATCCACCATTTTCCCTTCATACAGTAATGGTACAATTGCTTTATCTCGTACACCATCAGCGATTGTATAGGTATGAATGAGCTTTCCAAACTTTATCATTGTATTTTTTTCTTTTTTCATCAAAGGGGTTCCGGTAAAGCCTAAATAACAGGCATTAGGAAATACCTTTTTCATCTTGATGTGTAGTTCACCATATTGAGTTCTATGGGATTCATCCACCAATACAAAAATGTCCTTAGATTCCACTGTTTGATGTTTTGATGCCGTATCAAACTTATGAACCAATGATGTAACAATATCGGCATTGTTGTCATTAATTAAGTCTACTAAGTGACTTCCAGAGGTTGCCCTACTAGCTTTCAACCTTGAATGACGAAATGTCTTATGAATCTGTTTATCCAATTCCACTCGGTCTGTAACGATGGCTACTTTCGGGTTGTATTCAACTAGTTCAGATAAGATATATCTTGCTAACATTACCATCGTAAGAGACTTACCAGAACCTTGTGTATGCCAAATAACACCAGACTGCCGATTACCATTCTCATCTCTTACTTCAATTGTTTTAATGATTTCTTTTATCGCAAAGTATTGTTGGTAACGAGCTACTTTTTTAACATCTTTATCAAACAATGTAAAATATTTCGTTAACTCTAATAACCGCTCTGGATGAAACAAAGAGATGATATTCTTGTCCTGCAAAGTTGGGATTCTTCCTTCTACAGCCTTATCTAACCATGTATTCAACCATTCTTCTTTTTCTTCTTGCCAAACAGACCAAAACTTTTTCGGTGTATTACAGGTTGCATATTTTGTTTCGTTTTTGTTAGTAGACATTACAATTTGAATATATTTAAACAACTGTGGTGCGTAATCTTTTCCTTGATTTCGAATCATTTGGCTTATCCCTTGTTCCATTGAGATAGATGCTTTTTTACACTCTATAACTGTAAATGGTATTCCATTTACAAATAATACAATATCAGGGCGGACTGTACCTCTTCCGTCCATTCTCTCCACACTAAATTCTTCTACTAAATGAAATTCGTTGTTTTCAAAATCCTTCCAATCAATGAACTGAATCGTAAATGACTTTTTTGAACCATCAGGTAAAAACTCAGTATATGATCTACCATTTAAAATGGTTTCATAGATTGCCTCATTTGCTTTAATCAACCCATTTGTCAATGGTTCATCTAAATCTCTAATAGCATTTTGAATTGTGGAACTACTGAACTTAAATGTTTGCCCTTTATATTGATAGGAATTCATTGCCTTTAACTTCTCTTCAAGAATGTCTTTCAGTATGACATTATGTAAATTACCACGCATTCGTTCCGCTTTATCTATTGGAAGAATTTGAAAATCCATCTTTTGTAAGACTTCTATTGCAGGAATTTGACTAATATAACGTTCATCATATTTCTTTACACTTGTCATTTTAGCACCTCCATTTCTACACTTTTATAAAAAAAGTACAGTGTATTATGCTTTCACTCTCACTTTACCCGATAAAAGTAATTGCATCAGTCCTCTTTTTTGCTCTTTCAATGATTCAACTTGCTTGGATAAAAGTTTTATCTCTTCGTCAGAATTAGATAAAACTGATGCAATTGCCTTCTGTTCCTTAACGGAAGGAAGTGATACAGATAATTTCATTACTTCATTTTTGGAAATATTAAATCTAGTTGACCCTTGTGCCAAACTATATACTTTTCTCCGAAAAATATTGCTTCTAAATAAATATCGTGCAAACTCTGGGGTTAAATTATTAATGTCATTTAATCTATACCCAAAACAAAAACTATTAAGGTAAACTTCACTTATGTCATCCAATAATACAGAACTCATTCCTACTTCATTTGGTGTTTCTGAAGATGTTGTAAAAAAAATATCACCATACTTTGCTATATTTTGCTTTTCGTTTTCTTTGATATTCACAAAATCTACTTTATTGATATTAATTTTCGAATCATCAAAAACTGTTTTATAAGGAATATAGGGCTTTCCCTCACCAAAATCATTTGCTTTTTTACCAGATAAACCAGTATAAGTTTTTCCTGCATCCCCTAAAGTAATCTCTCTCCACTCTTCATTAAATCCGGGTAACCTCACTTCACCCGTCAACAACCTCTGCATTAATCCCTTTTTCTGCTCTTTTTTTCGCTCAATTAGCCTTTCTTTTAGTTTTATTGCCTCGTCCCATGTAAATAACATAGAAGCAATTTTTTGTTGTTCATTAAAACTCATCAAAATAAAATCTATTTTATAAAAATCACTGTGATTCAAGTCAGGGATTGTACTTGCTCCAGCATAAATTCTTATCAATCTTTGAACATATCTTGAATTTAGATAATAATATACAAAATCCTTGTTTAATAAGTTTCTATCAAAGTTTATCTTAAAAAAGTTATTATGAAATGCTCCTTCTACATTCGTTAAAACAATTCCTGTATTTCCAGTACGAGTCATTAAGATGTCATCTTTATTACAAATTACACTTTTTGGTGGACTTTGAATATAATACTCTTCACCACCATTACCTTTATTCTTTAAAAACTCATTCGTAATATAAAAATAAGTGTCTTTTGAAGGGGCTTTTAACCTTTTTGAAATCGGTATTTGAAGTCCTTGGTTTACTTTAAAAACATCTTTAAATTTCCTAACTTTCCAATCACTAGGTATAATTCCTACCTTTCGTTCTGTTTTATAACCATCAGGTTCTTCACCATTATTAATTTGAATAATTCTTTTTTTAATATTCTCATCCATGGAATACACCTACAATCCCAACTCTTTCAAATACTTTTCCATCTTTTTTTCTACTTCCTGAAGCTCTTGCTGTATATTTGTAATATTTCCCTTCACTTCATCCATATCAACTGGCTCTTCTTCTTCAAATGTATCCACATAACGAGGAATGTTTAAGTTATAATCATTCTCCTTAATTTCATCAATTGACGCAACGTAAGAATATTTATCAATTGTTTCCCACGTCTCATAAGTATTGACAATTTGTTCAATATCTTTTTCCCTCAATTTATTTTGATTTTTACCTTTTTCATAATTTCCCTCACCAGAAGCATCAATGAACAAAACATCATTATTTTTACGGTCTTTTTTAAATACCATTATACATGCAGGGATACCTGTTCCAAAGAATAAACTTTCTGGTAACCCAATAACTGCGTCTAAAAGATTCATATCAATAACCTGTTTACGAATTTTACCTTCACTAGCTCCACGAAATAATACTCCATGTGGAAGGATAGTAGCCATACGCCCATTTTCCGCTAAAGAATACAGCATATGTTGAACAAAGGCATAATCACCTTTCGAGCTAGGAGGTACACCCCACTCGAACCTTCTATGTGGGTCTAAACTAGCATCCATTTTAAATTTCTTATCATTCATTCCTTCTCCAGCAAAGCCCATTGCCCATTTATCCAGTGAAAAAGGGGGGTTAGCAACGATTGCTTGATACTTCATTAGTTTTCCATCTTCTAAATGCAATGGATTGGCTAACGTGTCTCCCCATTCAATCTTAGCATCATCAATCCCATGCAAGTACATATTCATTAAAGCCAATGAATGTGTTGCACCATTACGTTCCTGACCGTAAATCGCAACTTTACCATTTGGAACTTGTTTAGCAACTTTTATTAACAACGAACCTGAACCACATGTAGGGTCATAAATACGATCGTTTTCTTGTGGTTTAACTAATCGTGCTAACACTTCAGATACTTCTGCTGGTGTGTAGAATTCTCCGCCCTTTTTACCTGCATCAGAAGCAAATAGCCCAATCATATACTGATAGGCGTTTCCTACAATATCTTCATTACCCAATTGTGATGGTCTTAAAGATAGTTGGTTAAAGTCCTCTAACAAAGAACGTAACATAGCATTCCGTTCTTGTGCTCTACCAAGAATTGCTTCACTATTAAAGTCAATGTTACGGAATACCCCTCGGAGTTTACCGGTATTTTCATTTTCTATTCGTTCCAATGCTTTATTGATGATTTCTCCAATTTCTGGATCATTACGCTTACTATACAAGTAATCAAATGTAGAATACTCGTCCAACACAAAGCGTTCTCTCGATAAAGCACGTTGAATACGTTCTTGATTACCATTGTATCGTTTTGTGTATTCTTCCAAGTTCTCTTTGTAAGAATCACTTAAATACTTTATGAATAGCGTTGTTAAGATATAGTCTTTATATGTGCTTGAATCAATTTTCCCTCTAAATGTGTCTGCTGCTTTCCATAATACTGAATTAATTTGTTGTTGTGTTACTTTTTCAACCATGGTTATCCTCCGATTTATGTAGTATTTGTTTTGATAATCCTGCAAACCACTTCTCTTTTTCTTCTATTAACATTCTGTAAAGCTCCTTTTCTTTTAGGTGGAGCCTATATATATCAATGAGTACCTTTTGCTTATCAATTGTCGTTACCGAAACAGGAAGGGTTTTTATGATATTTTGATTGGTACTTGGAATTCGGGTACCTGATTGGAATCGTTCGAATTCCTTCTTAACCTCTTTTGAATTTAGATACCAAGCTAAGAATTCCGGTAGAAGTTTACTTTTATCTACCTTAATAATCGCAAAGTAAGAAGGAATTAACAAACCACTTGCCTCTTTATCAATATATACTGCTGTATTTGGATGACTTAGACGGATTAGGACATCCCCTTCTTGTGTAAAGTAGTGACTGTCTAGCACATCATTACTTTTAAACTCATCATATGTTGTTAAATCTACCGTACCATCATCTGTTATATTCCTAAGTGTAATGAGCTTATATGTAGCCATTGTTTCATGTTCAAACTCTGCCTTTTTTCTACTTAACACTAGCCCTGTCTTTACAACAGCTATTTCTCTAAGTTGCATTAGACACCTCCTCGATGGATGTTAAATTTCATATTTAACATTTGTTAAATATAGTATATAACATTCATATTGTGTAGTCAAACCTAATTTTGTAAGCATATAATCAAAAAAACTTTTACACTCCCCCCCCTGTATCTGATTGTCACTTTTTCTTTAAAAACAATTACAACAAGTAAATGTTAAAATGTTAATGAACAAGCTAGTTTTGCACACAACTATATACCGATATTACTGCATCCTTGTTTGACCAACTGGACTGTACTTCATCTGAACATCATCCAAAATCCTTACCTAATTTAAAAGGCTATTACAAATACATAGCTTGGCAATAGCCTTTTCCTTTTTATCTATTTGTTTGTTCATACCCTTTAATCGTTTCTATCAAGTAGCGTTCAATATCACTAGCTTTCCAGTTTAAACCATTTTTTAGAATCCGAACCCGCATATGTAAAGGAACTATTCTTGATCCTTTTTCAGCTCGAAATATAAATGCCGCACTACAACCTACTCGCATTGCCAAAGAATCAAAAGTCAATATTTCCTTCTTACGATATTCTTCTATCACACTACTAAAATCATCAACTGCTTTCCTGATTTTTTTAAATGTTTGTTGTTCCATTTTTACTTTTCCATCAATTTCCATTGTATATCCTCCCTATAATACCGGCTATTCCCGGTCCCTATTTTTTTATTCTCCATTTATAGTAGACATGTGTTTTCAAGATATAACTACCTTTATACCTACACGTGGAATAATTTTCTTTCCAGTCGTCTATCATATATTAACTTCATAAAAAGAAAGGGGTTGTGTGTATGGATAAGAATACATTCATTACAATGCCACCATCAAAAAGAGTACAGGAAGTCAATAAGCTATTACAAAAGCATGATTTAAAGGAAATCAGTAAAATACTCGAAATTCCTTCAAGTTCATTCAGCAAGGTAATGCGGGAGGGAGATTATCTGTATCATAAAGCGGACAAGCAATACTATCCATTTGTTCGTTCAGAAGAGGAAAGAATATCAAATACGCATACTGAAGATAGTGATGAAAATGCCTTTATCAAAAACAATATAGATACCTTGAAAAATGTAATTCGGCTATTTGAAGAGCAGGGGCTTTTACTCCTTGATAAACGCATCTATAGCAAAGATGCCAAGTACGTAAATAAAAGCATCAGAATGAACAGTGGCATTTACGAGGAATTCAGCAGGTTTTGCGAAGA
>Ga0079226_10003814_pt1 | contig 11542 bp, 10 predicted proteins | sample Poulit2014_FD_76345 | JGI IMG/M metagenome (GOLD analysis project Ga0079226, IMG submission 76345) | Agricultural soil microbial communities from Georgia to study Nitrogen management - Poultry litter 2014 | ecosystem: Environmental > Terrestrial > Soil > Agricultural land | place: USA: Georgia...
ATCCCCTAACGGTGAACCGTGCGTTGATTCAGAGCCTTCTTTATTCGGCGATCCTTTACCAATTAAGGTTTTACACATGATGATCGTCGGTTTGTCTGAGGATTTTGCGTTTGCAACGGCCGCTTCAAGCGCATCAAAACTATGGCCATCCACTTCCGCGATCACATTCCAGCCGTATGCTTCGAAACGTTTTGCGGTGTTGTCGGTAAACCAACCGGTGATATCGCCATCGATTGAGATGCCGTTATCGTCATAAAATACGATCAATTTATTGAGTTTTAAGGTGCCTGCAAGAGAGCAAACTTCGTGCGAGATTCCTTCCATTAAGCAGCCATCGCCTAAAAATGCGTAGGTGTAATGGTCGATCAAGGTGTGTTTTTCAGTGTTGTATTTTGCCGCCATCATGCGTTCAGCAAGGGCAAAACCAACGGCATTTCCGATGCCTTGTCCAAGTGGGCCTGTAGTGGTTTCGATTCCGTCAATAAAGCCATATTCTGGGTGGCCTGCGGTTTTTGAACCGAGTTGGCGGAAGTTTTTAAGATCATCCACTGAAACATCGTAACCGGTTAAATGGAGGAGTGAATAGAGGAGCATCGATGCGTGACCGTTTGAGAGAACAAAGCGATCGCGGTTCGCAAATTTTGCATTTTTAGGATTGTGATTGAGATGATTTTTCCATAAAACCGTTGCCATTTCGGCCATGCCCATTGGCGCGCCCGGGTGACCTGAGTTAGCTTTTTGAATAGCATCCATACTAAGTGCGCGGATTGCATTAGCACAGTGTTGATTGATCGAGACCATAATTAACCTTTATTTAGAATAAACAATAATTCGACCTCCTGATTATAAACATTTACAGCGCGGATGCCTACTTTCTCATGTGAAAGTTCATAAGTTTTGCCACAAAAAAGAGTGGAAAGGCACACAAAGCGACGGTTCACCAAAATCAGGATTTGTAAAGCGATTTTTTAGCGTAAAAAAAATATTCGGTAGTCGAATTTAAAACACTTTTAGGCTATAATGATCACCCTTGAAGCCATTTATTATTTCATCTATTTTTCAAGGAAAGCTTTCATGACGCGTTTTATATTTGTCACGGGTGGTGTTGTGTCATCTCTCGGTAAAGGAATCGCTGCGGCCTCGCTCGGCGCAATTTTAGAATCACGTGGCCTAAAGGTTACGATGATGAAGTTGGATCCTTACATCAATGTCGATCCAGGCATGATGAGTCCTTTCCAACACGGCGAAGTGTTTGTGACAGAAGATGGCGCGGAAACAGACCTCGACTTAGGTCACTATGAGCGCTTTATTCGTATGACCGCTTCACGCAAAAACAGTGTGAGTGCAGGGCGCGTCTACAAAACCGTCATCGAACGTGAGCGTAACGGGGAATACCTCGGCAATACCGTTCAAGTGATCCCCCATATTACCGACGAAATCAAACATCGTATTACTTCTGTTGCCGAAGGGGCGGATGTGGCGATTATCGAAATTGGTGGAACCGTTGGGGATATCGAATCACTGCCATTTTTAGAAGCGATCCGTCAGCTTAGAACCGAGCTTGGCGTGCGCAACTCACTCTTTATGCATTTAACGTTGGTGCCATACCTTCGCGCATCCGGTGAGATTAAAACTAAACCGACCCAGCATTCCGTTAAAGAGCTTCGCTCGATCGGAATTCAGCCAGATATCTTAGTTTGCCGTACTGAAGAGGCGCTCCCCCTTGATGAAAAACGCAAGATTGCGCTCTTTACCTCAGTGCCCAATGAAGCGGTTATCTCATGTGTCGATGCCGATTCAATCTACAAAATCCCCCTCCTTCTTCACGATCAAAAGCTCGATGATATTGTGCTCGATTTCTTCAATATGGAAGCGCCCGAAGCGGATCTTTCAGAGTGGCAGAAAGTGATCGATAATATCGCCTCTGCGACTGAACGGGTGAATATCATGCTCGTCGGTAAATACGTTGAGTTAACCGATACCTATAAATCAGTCAATGAAGCGCTTTTCCATGCGGGAATCAATACACTCACCGATGTAAAAATCAATTATGTTGACGCGGTTGAGCTTGAAGAGATGGATGAGGCGGCACTTAACGCACGCTTTAAGGATATGCACGCGGTGATCGTTCCGGGCGGCTTTGGTGAGCGCGGGATTGAAGGCAAAATTCGTGCGATTACCTATGCTCGTGAGCACAATATTCCTTTCTTTGGTATCTGTTTAGGGATGCAATTGGCGGTAGTTGAGTATGCGCGCAATGTGTTAAAACTTAAAAATGCGAATTCGACCGAAGTCTTTGGGGATACCGATTATCCGGTAATTGAACTTCTTGCGATGAAAGATGTGGCGGGTGAATTAAAAGGGGAAATGTACCTTGGTTCGCGCGATATCAAATTAAAAGAGGGCTCAAAAGCGGCTGATATCTACGGTAGAACAGACATTACTGAGCGTCACCGTCACCGTTATGGCTTTAACAATCAATTTAAAGATCAATTTAACGACGGGGAATTTATGATTTCCGGCGTTACTGGTGAAAATAATTTTGCCGAGTTTGTTGAGCTTAACAGTCACCCTTGGTTTGTGGCAACGCAAGCGCATCCTGAGTTTAAATCAAACCCACGGGATGCCCATCCTCTCTTTGTCGCGTTTGTGAAAGCGGCGCTTGAGTATAAACATCAAAAATAATTGAGCGTTGTAATAATGCTTGATTTATATTGAATCGATTCGCCGTGAAGCTTGTTACACTATGAGCTTCACGGTTTTTTATTGCATTAAATAAATGAGGAGAGAATCGACATGTGGCGCAAATTAAGCGTACTTTTGGTGGGATCTGTATTAGCAGGCTGCGTGACAACGGATGGCGCGTCTGAACGAGAAACGAAAGCCGGTAAAGTGCAAGTAGATGATGCGAAAGCGCTAGAAGCGGCAGCGAAAGCCCATCTTGAATCGTGGCAATTTTTAGGTGAAAAGCCGAGTTTTTGGCGCGGAACTCTATCCGGGCGGTCCTTTAATCTTCAAGCCGTTGGGGTGAGTGAAAGCCGCAGCGTCAATTGGAAGATTCACACTGAGGGCGATCGCAAAATCTTCACCACGGCGCGGGGCGATTTAACACTCACCTTTACCAAGGGCGTGTGTGAGGTGGAAGGGCAGCAATATCCCTATACCGCGGTAATTGAAACCCGTCAATTAACTCATAAAGGGTGCGCAATTGATCTTAGTAGCGGGGCAGCGTCTGATGCGATGAAAACACCGGGAGCGGATTTAGCCATTGGCTCGATTGATCACAGTACGCCGATCGATCCGGTACAAAAAGCGAAAGCGAGCGCGAAAGCTGCGGCGCCAACCACCATTGATGCCACTAATATGAATTGGCAATTTGCCGGTGAAGGGCGTGAGGCGTGGAGTGCGACCATTCGTGGGCGACAGTTCCAATTTAGCAGTATGGCAGCGTCAGAGAGTCGTCGAATGGGGTGGAGTGTTGAGGGTGGAAATCGTCTACGAGCATCAACGGGGGATGTGGTGATCGATCTGACTAAAACCCGCTGCAGTGCCAATGGTGAGAGCTATCCCTATACGGTGGTACTTAGTATGAACGGATCACGTTATCAAGGATGTGGAAAACAGTAATGAGCCGATTATCAATTATTTTATACGAGCCAGAAATTCCGCCCAATACCGGGAATATTATTCGTCTTTGCGCTAATACCGGAGCGAAACTTCATCTGATTAAACCGCTTGGATTTAAGCTTGAAGATAAGATGCTTAAACGGGCAGGACTCGATTATCGGGAGTGGATGGATCTGCAGGTGTGGGATTCGCTCGATGAGTGTTTGCAAGCAATTGAGCCTACGACTGTGTATGCGATGACGACGAAAGGCAGTCGTAACTTTTTTGAAGCAAATTTCAAAGATGGTGATGCGCTTCTCTATGGACCTGAAACTCGCGGGCTTCCTGCTGATGTTTTAGACCGATTTAGTGGTGAAACGCGGTTACGCCTACCGATGGCCAATAACGAAGGGCGAAGCCTCAATCTCTCCAATACCGTTGCCATTGGGATTTATGAGGTCTGGCGTCAAATGGGGTTTGACGAGATGCTTTAAATGCAAAAGCCTTCAGGATTGTTGGGAAATTTAATGTAACCCAGTTCAATCATGAAGGCTTTTTTATAGCTTGCAGACTTTATTTTAGTTCTGTCACTTGCGTTGAGCGAATGCCGGTGGGATTGCGTTGTGCGCGGATTTTTCGGGCTTGCTTAGGATCGATCTCCAGCGGGCGATAGACCTCAATGCGATCGCCATCTTGCAATTCATAATCATCATTAACGACCTGATTGAAAACGCCATAGACAGGGTTTTCAATCTTCATCTTTGCTTGACGATCAAGGCGAAAAAAGGGGATTGCTTCTTTTAGGGTAATTCCTTGCTGAAATTGCTGAATCTCGCACTGCTGCTCATATTTGAGCGCGAGCGCATATTCCACATTGATGGTGTCGATCTTAGCCATAAATCACCTTTGCGCGCTCACTAAAGGCGACGATCATTGATGAGGCGATGCTTTCAAAAATCGGCGTCAAAACGAGCTTTGCTGGGCCAAAGGCGAAATCAAAATCGATGTTGCAGAAGATCTCAGAGCCTCCCTCGGGACGATCTTTAAACTCCCAAATACCGCGGAGATGTTTAAAGGGGCCTTTGACAAGCGCCATCTCAATCCGTTCTCCAGGGATCAATTGGTTTTTGGTGGTGAACCACTTATTTAAAGGGCCTTTTGCCATTAAAATTGAGGCCTGCATCATGCGTTCGGTCTCAATTTCAACACGGCTATTTCTGCACCAGGGCAAAAATTTAGGGTAGCTCGCCACATCATTGACGAGCTGGTACATCTGGTCCGCACTATAAGGTTCGATTTTATTTCGACGAATTACAGGCACAACAATCCTTTGTGTTAATTTTCTGTAGCGTGGGCTATCGCTTGGATAGCAGTGATCGCAATAGTATACACGATATCGTCCACTAACGCACCACGGGAGAGGTCGTTCACAGGTTTGGCAAGGCCTTGTAACATCGGGCCAATGCTCACCACATTCGCACTTCGCTGTACTGCTTTATAGGTGGTATTTCCGGTATTTAAATCGGGGAAAATAAAGACGGTCGCCTCGCCTGCCACAGGACTGTTGGGCGCTTTTTGCTTTCCAACGGATGGCACGCACGCCGCATCAAATTGAAGAGGGCCATCAATAGCAAAGTGAGGGGCTTTCGCTTTTGCAAGTTTGGTGGCTTCCGCAACGGCTTCTACCGCAGGACCCGCGCCAGATACGCCGGTTGAATAGGAGATTAGCGCAACTTTAGGATCAATGCCAAAGGCTTTTGCGGAGTCTGCGGATTGAACGGCAATGTCGGCAAGCTGATGAGGCGTTGGCGTTGGATTGACGGCGCAATCGCCATAAACGTGTACTTGATCGGGCATCAACATAAAAAAGATGCTCGAAACAATGCTTGAATGTTTATCGGTACCAATGAGCTGAAGGGCGGGGCGAATGGTGTCGGCGGTGGTGTGTACAGCGCCTGATACAAGGCCATCCACATCCCCTTCGGCAAGCATCATCGTACCAACGACCACAGAATCTTTAAGCGCTTCGCGCGCGGAGACTTCGGTAGCGCCTTTATGTTCGCGTCGTTTAACAAACCCTGTGACATATTTTTCAGCTACTTCTGCCGGATCAATAATCTCAATTCCGGTTTCAGGAAGGGTCAGCCCTTCTTTTTCTGCAACGGCTAAAATAGCTGCTTTGTTCCCGAGAAGGACGCAGTTTGCAATGTGTCGTTCGGCGCAAATAATGGCCGCTTTTAACGTACGCGGTTCATCGCCTTCCGGTAATACAATGCGCTTATTGCCTTCGCGTGCTTTTTTAATTAAACCATAGCGAAATGCCGAGGGCGGTAATCGATCAGAACGCTCTTCTTGCGCCCGTTCGATCAGTGAAATTAAGCTCATATGCTTTGCGATATGAGTATAGATCGCTTCACGGCTTTCAAGTGCGCCATCTTCTGGAATCATGCCAAGACATTCGAGCGCTTTACCTTCTACGGTCATGCATGCATCGGCGATTGATGTTGGGTTTAAGGTGTCGGTCAGGCGGTTTAATAAGTAACCCGCAAACCAGGTGCAAGAACGCTGATAGAGTCGTCCGTAAAGATCGAGATAGTGGGCAATATTGGCAGGGGTATCGTTTCCGGCATTGCCTGCAAAGATAATCCCTGAGCAGAGTGTGCGTGAGATATCGATATTAAGCGCATTCATAAAGGGGTTGTCCGCGCTTGGAATTAGACCTTCAATCACGACGATATCCACATCACGGCTCGCCTCATCAACTTTTCCCACCACCTCTTCAAGGATGTCATCGTAGCGATTATTGTTGATTAACGTGGTGACATGTTGGGTTGAAATGGGGTGCGGTGCCGTGCGATCAAAATGGGTTTTAACGGCTAAAATTGTCGCATCATCGCCTTGGCTAATGGGTTTTACAAAACCGACTTTAAGACCTTGTTGTTTGAGCGATTCAATGACGGCAAGTGAGATGGAGGTCAGGCTCTGAATGGCGCCGACCGGCGAAATCATAATTGTCTTCATAGGTTAAGCTTCCTTGAGTTCCGCATTTTGTAAAATATCGAGCGTATCGCGAGCGATCATGCCCTCCTCATCGGTACAGACCACTAAAATAACCCCAAAGACGGGGCTCGTGGCGATGGTTCCCTCGTAACCACCAAAACAGCGTAAATTCTCCTCTTCATTGAGTTCGTAGCGCATAAAGGCGAGCGAATCGATCACCTGTTTACGTACATAACTTGAGTTTTCCCCGATACCGCCGGTAAAGACAAGCGCGTCGAGCCGTTCAAGAGGTACAAGATAGGCGGCAATCTGTTTTGCAATTCGGTATGAGAAGATTTCAAGCGCGAGCGCGGCTTGACGATGCCCTTTTTGCGCGTGCTCTTGCAGTTGGCGGCAATCGTTTGAAAGCTCTGAAAGACCGAGTAAGCCACTCTCTTTATTTAGAAATTGGTCAATCTCGTCAATACTGTAGTTGAGGTTTTTTTCAAGATATTTAAAGAGTCCCGGGTCGATCGATCCTGAGCGCGTTCCCATCACTAAACCTTCAAGGGGGGTAAGACCCATGCTGGTATCGACAGATTTGCCATCTTTAACGGCGGCAATGGAGGCGCCATTCCCAAGGTGTGCGCTAATAATGTTGAGTTCATCCATCGGCTTATTAAGGCGAATCGCCGCTTGTTCGGTAATAAAACGGTGGCTTGTGCCATGGAAGCCGTAACGGCGAACATTATATTTGCGATAGATCTCCATCGGCAGTCCGTAGAGATAGGCTTTTTCTGGCATCGATTGATGGAATGCTGTATCGAAAACGGCGACATGAGGATGATTGGGTAAGACCTCCATCGCAGCTTTAATGCCGATTAAGTTCGCAGGGTTATGAAGGGGGGCAAGGGGGTTACAACGCTCGATCGCATCTAAGGTTGCTTGGTCGATTAACACGGAGGATTTAAAATATTCCGCTCCATGGACAACGCGGTGGCCGACCGCATCAATTTTTCCAGAGAGCCCAAACTCTTGCAAGTAAGTAAACATTTTCTTTGCCGCGCCGAAGTGATCGACTTCAACGAGGGATTCTTCAAACTTTTCGCCATGATATTTTACGACGATCTTAGCGTAGTCAGAGCCTAATGGTTCAGCGACGCCCTCTAAAATAGTCTCATTGGTTGAGGCTTTGATTAGGGCAAACTTTAGAGAAGAGCTGCCGCAATTGATCACCAGTGAATGCATAATCACTCCTATTTGTCATTGTTTTTGGTTGAGTGCTCGGTTCTGCTTGCTGCAGAGTTTCATAGGCATACCTAATATAAAATTATTAAAGGATATTGCGTATAAAAGCAAGAGTTGTGCTTGATCTATGTTAGGCGAGCTTAGCAAAAAGGGCATCAAACGATGCCCTTGTGCGATTTTTAGACGATTCCGAGAACCATCAATTATTTTGCGTATTTTCCAGAAAATGGAGTGACCGCCATGTTGCCAAGTTTGATGCGATCTTTCGCATCCATTACTAATCCAAGGCTTGTTTGGTCAAATACTTCATAGATCATAATGGTGCCGAGCGCTTCTGATGGAAGTTTGACTTTTTCGCCGGTGTGCGGATCGTTTACATACTTCTCATTACTTTGAACAAGCAGGGTGTGTCCGCGCTCAAGGCCAGCATCCATGCCACGATCTAATAGAACAGTGTAACGCTTGCTTGCATTTTGGAATGCGTTTGGAAGGTTGATGATTTCAGCTGCAACCCCATGAGGCGCAGGTTTTGGCTCAAAGAAGAAATCAACGCCGGCAGCGGGTTTTTCAATTAACCAGTTACCTGGATTGATGCCGCGACGATTGAGTGATTTAACGATCCCCGTTGAGGTCTCGCCTGATGGATCGATACGTTCGATTACAACTTCTCCTACTTTAATGATCTCTGTTCCAAGTTCAACAGTCCGGTTTTTACCTTTACGGTTTTGCGCGCCACGAACCGCTTTATGGGTTTCACCGCGTTCGTATACATCATAGGTTACGCCGGTTTTAAGTGGTTTGTTGATATAGACACGTTGGTTTTGAAGCGCGATTAAACGATTGTTTTCAGAAGCGATGATATAGGGAAGCGCTTTTACTTCGGTATCGGTAATTACTTTAATGTGCAATAGGGACGATTTAATTTTGTTGTAGCTCACCACAGGAATGCCTAAATCGATCGGCACTTCTTTCATTTCAGGGCTGAGTTTAACATGGCGCATACCGCCTTTTGAGCGCGTGATTGATAGGCGTCCATTTTGGAATGAAATCACATCGCCAGGGTAGATAAGATGTGGGTTTTTAATCTGTGGGTTACTTTTCCAAATTTCACCCCAGCGCCACGGTTCGTTAAGGTACATCCCGGAAATATCCCAAAGAGTATCGCCTTTTACAACCGTATAGGTGGTCGGCGCGTTGGACTTAATGGTTAATGCTGATGCAAAAGAAGATAGCAAAAGCACTAACGAAATAAAAAGAACTCGAATATTCATAGCCAAAATTTATTCCTTAGTTGCACTCTTAAAATTGTTGTAAGATATCATAAATGTAAGTGTATTTATACTACATAGAGAGCAAAGAATCTCATTTTTAGTATAAAATGGAGGCGGTTTTTGTACTAAATCATTTTTTAGTGCCCCAGATCAGTTTTTTTAATGGAATTAAGTTTAAATATGTCAAAATTAACAGTTATTACTGTACCACATCAGACACTTAGAGAAGTAGCACAGCCGGTGACGGAATTTAACGACGAGTTAAAAACCTTTGCAGACAATATGTTAGAAACGATGTATTCGGAAAAAGGGATCGGTTTAGCGGCAAACCAAGTTAATGAGCTTCGTCGCGTGATTGTAGTCGATGTTTCCGAAGAGCGCAATGAGCCGATCGTCTTTGTCAACCCTGAGATTATTGAGGCGACCGATGAGTCCTTAGAATGCGAAGAGGGGTGTTTATCACTTCCGAGCATGTATAGTGGCCCAATTCCCCGCGCGGCGAAAATTAAAGTCCGTGCCCAAGATGTAACCGGTGAGTTTTTTGAGCTCGTAGCAGACGATCTTTTAGCTCGCTGTATTCAGCATGAAATTGATCATCTTGATGGGATTTTATTTATCGATTATCTCTCTCGATTAAAGCAAGAGCGCGTGCTTAAGAAATTAGCCCGTCACCTGCGTGATCTTGAGAAAGAGAAAGAAGCGGTTAACGCATAATAAGCGCATTTAAATGTGCCTACGCCAGCGCGAAATCAGAGAAATAGTTTTGATGGGGGCGATGGCGTTTTTAGTTTTAGAATTTTAGTTTTTTCTTTCAAATGGCATGAATAGGTGCCAATGAAAGACCTGTTTGAAAAGGATAGCATGAGTATACGAGTCATTTTTGCGGGAACCCCCGATTTTTCCGTTCCAACGCTAGAAGCGCTGATTAATAGCCCTGAGATCGAGGTAGTCGCGGTTTACACACAGCCCGATCGCCCTCGAGGACGCGGGAAAAAAGTTCAGGTAACGCCGATCAAAGCCGTGGCTGAGACTCATAATATCCCCGTAGTTCAACCGTTAAATTTCAGAAATGAAGCGGATATTGAAGAATTTAAAGCCTTTAATGCTGATTTGATGGTGGTGGTTGCCTATGGAATTATCCTGCCGAAAGCCATTTTAGAGGCGCCGAAATATGGTTGTCTGAATATTCACGCGTCACTGCTGCCGCGTTGGCGTGGGGCGGCACCGATTCATCGCGCGATCGAAGCGGGGGATGCGAAAACTGGCGTTGGCATTATGCAGATGGATGTCGGCCTTGATACGGGCGATGTGTGGAGCGAAGCGAGCATTGATATTACCGATGAGATGACAACGGGTGCGCTTCATGATGCGCTTAAAGAGATGGGTGCCGAGCTTTTATTAAAGACTATCCCTGCGGTAATTGAAGGTAAGAAATCGCCGACACCTCAACCGGAGGAAGGCGTTACCTACGCTGAAAAAATTAGCCGTGAGGAGGCGGAGATTGATTGGACTGAATCACGCGAAACCTTACTGCGTAAAATTCATGCCTTTAATCCGGTTCCCGGGGCGTTTACCCACTTAGGGGAATCGCTTGTTAAGGTGTTTGATGTGCGATTTGCCGAAAGTGATGATTTGGTCGATCTCTCAGCGCTTACGTCTGCAACCGCAGGCACGTTATGTGTCATCAATAAACGTCTTTTTGTTAAAGCGTCTGATGGCGTTTTAGAAATATTAACCATTCAAGCCGCCGGTCGTCGCCGTATGGAAACAGAGCAGTTTCTCCAAGGAAACGATGTCGATGGCGAGGTGTTTAACTAATGAGTTTTGATAAACCAAAATCTTCCCGCAATGCCGGATCACATCGTAACGAGCGCGGTGAAAATCGTCGCGACAATCGGAGTGGTTCTCGTCGTGATGATCGCCGTGGAAGCGGTTCGAAATGGGGCAACCAACGAGATAATCAACGCGGCAGACAAGGGGGATTTAATCGAGGTTTTAATCGAAATCGTCCTGTTAGAAAACCTGAGCCAGTGAGCGATGTGTTACCTTTTGAAACGCTCATGACGATTCCGCGCTATGTAGCAGTTCATGCGCTTAGCCGAGTGCTCGGAGGTGATTCACTGGCTGATATTTTAGATCGCGTGTCCGAGCAGCTGTCGGATCAAGATCGCCGTTTTGCCCACCATCTTCTTTATGGTGCACTCCGTGAGTATGATTATCTTGATGATGTACTCGATGCGCTCCTTAAAACGCCCATTAAAGATCAAGAGCGCGAAGTGCGTGTTGCTCTTATTTTAGCGCTGTTTGAAGTGACCGAGATGGCTACAGCGGATTATGCTTGCGTTCATTCGTGGGTTGAGCTGCTTAAGGGAATGGATAAAGCGTGGGCGACAGGGCTCATGAATGCGATTTTACGCGGCGTGTTGCGTGATGGAATG
>Ga0079226_10003815_pt1 | contig 11541 bp, 12 predicted proteins | sample Poulit2014_FD_76345 | JGI IMG/M metagenome (GOLD analysis project Ga0079226, IMG submission 76345) | Agricultural soil microbial communities from Georgia to study Nitrogen management - Poultry litter 2014 | ecosystem: Environmental > Terrestrial > Soil > Agricultural land | place: USA: Georgia...
CAGCTTGAACGCTATTTCATTCATGAAGATAATGGCAAAGTAACAGTTGCAACTAAGGTTGCGAAATTGGCCTGGCATGAAGAACATCACTTAGAGCATATTAAAATTGCATTATCGAAGTAACAATAAAACTATTTTCACTTAAAGCTCATTACAAATGAGCTTTTTTTATTTTTAGTAATACTAGTAGTTTAACTCATCAAATTATTTGAAAATTAAAATTAATAATTGACTATATAGTCATCATTATGCTAAATTAATAACCGTTAACAAAGTCGACAGTATGTCGACAATTTGTCGATGAAGAATAAATCACAAAAAAGGGGGATTAAATTGTCTTTAACCGTATATATATAACTAATCATGTATAGATTTTAGAAATGAAATTATTCAAAATCATGATATTAATTAATGTCGTTTTTAAAGAATTATATGAAGGTTATTATAATGTTTTATACGGATAAATGTATTTAAATCATAGCTGCTAGTCCATATTTTATCTCCGTATAAAATTATAAATTTTGGTATTATAAGTTATTTTCATTAAAATACTCATTAAATTCAATTCATATAATGAAAATTTGAAATTATAAAGGGGAGTGTTTTGGCGTGACGTTAAACATGTATTTAACAGTGGGGTTAGCTATAGGCGTATACTATTTGGGAGTATTTATTGTAAACAACGTTTATATTATAAGGAAATATTTAATACCGGCACCTGTCGTAGGCGGCATTGTAATTGCATTAATTATATTGCTTTTAAGAGTAACTGGGATCTTAACTATAGAATTTGATGCAACATTTCAAACATTTTTTATGTTGCTTTTTTTTAGTAGTATTGGTTTTAATGGTCGTATAAATATGATAAGAAAAGGCGGTATTTTATTAGTAATAATGATAATCGCTGTAACAATTTTAATTATAATAGAAAATCTTGTCGGTGCTGGAATAGTAACACTTTTTGGAGAGCATCCTTTATTGGGTGTTGCTATAGGATCGGTACCTTTAGTAGGTGGACATGGAACAGCCGCTGCTTTTGGTCCTCTAATTGAAGCAATGGGAGTACCTCATGCTGAAACTGCTTCCTATGCAGCAGCTACTTATGGATTGGTGGCCGGCTGTATGATAGGTGGACCTCTTGCATATTTAAGAATTAAAAATTTAAAAAAATCTTCGGGACAGCAATCACAGGAATTTAATGCAAAAAGTATAGATAACTTAAATGATGAACATTTAGAAAGTAAACCGTTAAATCAAAACAAATTAATGTTGGCTTTCTCATTATTACTTTTATGTGTGGGTGCTGGAACGGTAATAACTGGTGTTCTCGAACAATTTATGACTTTCTCTGCAGCGGTGGGTGCTTTACTTGCTGGGTTGATAGTAAGAAACATTTGTGATTTCAAGAGAATAAGACTTCCTGACAAGGAAATCAATATTACCGGAGATATTTTTCTCAATATATTTTTGGCCATGGCAATGATGAATATGAAGCTTTGGGAGTTGATAGACCTGGCGGGGCCAATGGTTGTAACTTTACTGGTTCAGACAATTATTGTGGCATTATTTGCTTACTATGTTATTTATAACATCATGGGAAGAGATTATGAGTCCAGTGTAATATTATCGGGAGTATGTGGTTTTGGTTTAGGTGCTACTCCGAATGCCATTGCTAACATGGATGCTATAACAGGAAAATATGGACCAGCACCTCAAGCATTTTTGATCATTCCTATAGTAGGCAGCATGTTTGCTGATATAGTAAATGCATTTGTTATAACATTTTTCATGAATATTTTCGGTTAACGATAGAATATCAGAAATATGCCCTACTTTTAGTTTTTGACATACAAAGGTAATAAATTATCAATTTTGGAAATAACTAAATACAGAAATTTATAGAAAATGGAATTTCTGATAGTCTTTTTAAGAATAATAGGGTAAGATTTTCAATACATTCTTGAATAGTTAGAAAATTTAAAACGATTGTTGACTAGTCATAATCAATATGATAAGTTATGAATTATAAATATATGTCGACAAACTGTCGACATATTTAGAGGCGATGTTTATATGAGTAGAATGAAAGAAGTATATGATTATTTAGTAGAGGAAATTGTATCAAATAAAATCCTGCCTGGTACACCAATCATAGAAACAGATATTGCAAATGAATTAAATATGAGTAGAACACCCATCAGAGAAGCTCTAAAAGAATTGGAATCTGAAGGATTAATACAACGATTTCCGGGTAGAGGTGTTGTTGTATCTAAGATAGCAGCTCAAGATATTGAAGAAATATTTACACTTAGAATCACATTGGAATTGTTGGCTTTAGAACTTTCTTTTGACAAAATAACTACTAATGATATCAGTGAAGTCGAAGAGTATTTATTCAACCTGGATGATAAAAATGAGAAACAGGACTATTATCATGTCGATAAATGGATTCACACGCTAATTATCACAAAAGCAGGTAACAGAAGATTGAAAAAGTATATCGATTTATTAAACAGTCAAATTGAACGTTTCAGAAGAATTTCTGCACTGGAGCCCAACAGACTCAGTAAATCTAAAAATGAACATATCGAACTTATAGAAGCTATAAAGACAAAAAATTTCGATCTTAGTAGCGAGCTGCTCGAAAAACATTTACTGAATGTAAAAAACAGTACTTTAGAAGTCGCAGAAAATCTTAAAATGCAAAACCCAATGTAAATTCAGACATGGTTTTTCAGGCATAGCTCTTAATAGATTTTAAATGGTTATGCCTATAAAAATATAAACATATTTAAAAAAAGAGGGATAATAATGCATAATGGAATCAGAGAAAGATTAAAGGTTTTATCAACTACAAACGTGTCAGATGCTTTGGAGTCAAAAGGTTTAGACGGTGCTACGTACGGTATCTTGCCTACGTGGGAAGGTTGTAATAAAATCGTAGGTGAAGCTGTAACAGTAAAAATAACTGCCGCTGGCGTCAAAAAAAGTGAAAGTCATTTAGGGGTGAATGCGATTGAGTTGGCTAAAGAAGGTGACATCATTCTTATCGATAATGGCGGCAGATTGGATGTATCTTGCTGGGGCGGAATTTTAGCAAATGGAGCTAAAAGTAAAGGTCTTGAAGGTGTAGTTGTTGATGGTGCTTGCCGTGATATAGATGACTTTGTAGATGAAAAATTCAGTGTGTATTCAAGAGGTGCTGTTGTATCTACTGCCAGAGGAAGAATCATGGAAGAAGCTACAAATGTAACAGTTCAATTTGGGGGAGTGCAGGTGAACCCGGGAGATATAGTGTTTGCAGATCGAAGTGGAGTAGTTATAATTCCTAAAGTTAATTTAGAAGAAGTATTGGATAAAGCAGAAGAATTATTTCAAAAAGAAGAAGATATGATCCGAGAAATCAAAAATGGAGCATCTATGAAAGAAGTGGATACAAAATATAATTATGAAAAAATGTTGAAATAATTTTTTTACTTTTAATTGTCGACAGAATGTATACAATTTAAAAATTAATTAAAGGATGAGATAAATTGACTAAAGAAAAAATAATTGAGCGATATAAAAATCTTGATACTTCCGCTGTATCAGATGCTTTGGATAAATTAGATCTAGATGGGCAGTGTTTCGGTATAAAATCACAGAATTTAAATTGGAAGATTTGTGGAAGGGCTTTTACTGTAAAGTATGGACCCGTGGATGTAGAGAAAGGCACAGTAGGTGATTTTATTGATGATGTCACTCAAGATGAGGTCATTGTGATTGATAATCAAGGCAGGTTGGATTGTACTGTCTGGGGAGACATCATGACAAGTGTGGCCAAACAAAAAGGTATTGAAGGCACGGTCATCGATGGTGTTTCTAGAGACACAAACAGGAGTATTGAAGTTGATTATCCGATATTCAATGCCGGCAGATATATGAGAACAGGCAAGGACAGGGTTCAAGTGGATTCTGTAGGTGAAGCGGTATCTTTGTCAAATATACGTGTGAGAAAAGGCGATATTGTCATAGGGGACGCAGACGGTGTCGTGGTGGTACCTGTAGAGTTCGAAGGTGATGTATTAAAAACTGCACTTGAAATTGAAACGGCTGAAGACAAAATAAGGGAAGAAACATCAAAAGGGACAAAGTTGTCAGATGCTAGAAAAATTCATAATTATCACAGTCTCCAGACTAAAGGGGTGTAATATATAAATGACAAATGTAGGCTTTAGAATTTATACAGAAATTAATCGTGTATCCAAGGATTTAATCGACCAGTTTCGTGGATTACCGGTTGCAAATATAGCGGATAATATGAATCGTTCATTTTGCATCGGAGGAAATATAAAGTCATTTAATAATGCGCCCTTATTGGGGAGCGCTTTCACTGTTAAAACTAGACCTGGAGATAATCTATTACTTAACAAAGCGATTGATTTGGCGTTACCAGGGGATGTGATAGTAGTCGAAGGGCATGGTGATCTGAATAATGCTCTGATTGGTGACTTAATGGTTACATGGGCTCAAAGAAGAGGCATAGCAGGTTTTGTCATAGATGGTGCTATCAGGGATTCTAATGATATCAGCAACATGGATATACCTGTCTATGCAGCAGGAACTACCCCTGCCGGACCATATAAAGATGGACCTGGTGAAATAAATACCATTATTTCTTGTGGGGGAGTTTCAGTCAGTCCGGGGGATATAGTGGTGGGAGACAGTGACGGAATTGTGGTTGTAAGTAAAGAAGAGGCCCAGAATATACTGGAAGCATCTTATAAAACGAAAGAAAAAGAAGATAAAATTTTAAGTGATATAAATAATGGGAATTGGAACAGAGAATGGTTTGATAAGCATCTTCATGAAAAAGGTTGTGAATATATTTAAAACCTGAACAGAACAAATTAGTAGTTGAGAAAATAAAATGGAGGAATAATTCATGCAATTAACAGAAGAAGAAAAGCAAATGTTAAATGGAGATAATGGACCGGAAGCAAAGAAAGCCATGGATATCTTGGTTGCATTAGGCAGAAGTTTTAAAGCAAAAAAATTAATAGAAATTAACAGTGTGCATATGGCAGGATCGGCTATTCGAGTATCTGGTGATGCTGGTGCAAAGTTTGTCAAAGATTCACAAAAGCAAGGAGGAACATTCAAAACAACTGTAACCACCAATCCAACATCAATTGATCCGAAAAAATGGGACCAACTTGGAATTTCTGAAAAAGATCATGAGGATCAGCAAGCACTCACAAACGCATATAAAAATATGGGAGCCAATATAAGCAATACTTGTACACCATTTCTCGGAGGGAATACACCAAGATTTGGAGAACATGTAGCTTGGGGAGAATCTTCGGCAGTTGTATATATTAACTCAGTAATCGGTGCAAGAACAAACAGAGAAGGTGGACCTAGTGGATTAGCATCAGCAATTACAGCGAGAACACCTGAATATGGCTTTCATTTAAAAGAAAACAGGTACGGAAAAGTGTTGGTGAAGATAGAGTCAGAATTAAATGATCTAACGGATTACGGTACATTAGGATTTTTCACCGGTTCAATAGTTGGTAAGGAAACTCCTGTTTTTACGGGAATGCCTGAAAACCCAACGATAGAACAAATGAAGGCTCTGAGTGCAGCACTGGCGACTTCAGGTACTGTAAGCATGTTTCATGCTGTAGGTGTAACTCCAGAAGCATCAACACTAGAAGAAGCATTTGGAGGGAACGAACCTGAACAGACATTGGTATTCAATGATGAAGAAAAAAGAAAAGCTGAAAATCAATTAAATACAGATAATTCGAGTGATGTTGATTGGATTCAAATCGGATGTCCGTTTGCGACTTTTGATGAAATAAAAGAATTAGTGGATAAGCTTGATGGCAGAAAAATTCATGAAGATATAGCTTTTTGGGTGACCACTTCAGGTCAAATGTATGAAATGGCCAAAAATTCAGGACATATTGAAACACTGGAAGATGCTGGGGTAACAATTGTAACTGATACTTGCCCATTTATGGCACGCACCCCTGAAATCGCACCTAAAAAAGGATATGAAATATTTGCGACCAACTCTGCAAAAATGGCATTTTATACACCGGGTATGCTTGAATTAAAGGCACACTATGGAAATATAGATAAACTTGTCAATGCAGCAATAAAAGGTAAGTGGGAGGGAAACCATGAATAATCAAAAGATAGAACTCAATGGAGAGATGATCTGTACAGGTAAAGCCAAAGGAGAAGCATTAGTGACTACAGAAGCCATTAGCTTTAATGGTGGTGTAGATAACCTAACAGGAATTGTAACTGAAGCGGGACATGAACTAGAAGGTATTAATGTCGCTGGAAAAATTCTGGTTTTTCCTACAGGGAAAGGGTCAACCGGCGGATCATATAAAATTTATGATATGGCGGAAAGGGGACTGGCACCTTTAGCTTTTGTACAGATAGAGCCAGAACCTGTAACTGTTATTGGTGCAATAATCGGGAAAATCCCCGTGGTGGCGGAATTTGATTCTAATCCGATTGATACTATATCAACTGGTGATTTAGTTGAAGTTGATGCTGAGAAAGGAAAAGTCATTGTAACAAAGTCAAGTGTTGAAAATGTGTAACTACTAAAAAATGTTGTAGATTTATATGTTGCTGTTAATTCAGAACTGTATTTTAACAAAGGTGATAGACGGCAACATATTTTAAATAATGAAATGTAATCGTTTTCTTGAAAAGGGTTTTGAAGGGGGCTATTTATGATTAACAAACAGTGTAGGATTTTGACGTTGGGATTTTTTGCTTTGTTAACTATAATTTTATCCGGTTGTAATAATGAAAGTTCAGCAGATGCTAATTTTCCTGAAAAAGAAATTACAATTGTCGTGCCATGGGCAGCTGGCGGAGGAACAGATGCAATAGCAAGACAGGTGGCAACTGGAATGGAAAAAGAATTGGGTCAATCAGTAATCATTGAAAATATCGAAGGAGGCGGTGGTATCGTAGGCTTTCAAAGGATTGCCAATGCTGACCCGGATGGCTATACAATAGGATTTATGTCCAATTCACTTTTACTGCAGAGGTACACTGCGAGCACTTCCGTTGATTATGAACAATTTGAACCCATAGGAATGGTCAACGAGGATCCTGCTACTTTAACAGTACGCAGCGATGCACCATGGGATACTGCTGAGGAGTTTTTAGAAGATGCTAAGAATTCTCCGGGTGAACTGAAAGTCTCAAATTCAGGGCCGGGAGGAATATGGCATGCTGCATCTCTAATGCTTGAAACTACATATGATGTGGAGTTTACTCATGTCCCTTACGAGGGTGGCAACCCTGCCGCTACTTCATTAGCTGGTGGAAATGTAGATGCCACAACAACCAGTGTTCAAGAAATGCTTCCTCTTATAGAGAATGGAGATCTAAAGGTTTTAGGTACAACATCTGAGGAAAGAGCAGATCATCTTGATGATATACCGACACTTAAAGAACAGGGAATTGATGCAACTATTAGTGTGTGGCGTGGTTTTATTGCCCCGGAGGATACTCCTGAAGAAATTGTCACTGCTCTGGAAAATGCAATAGAAAAGGCGACAAGCAATCCAGACCTGGTTGAATATATGGATAATGGTGGATATGGTTTGCGATATTTAAATGCAAATGAATTCAGTGATTTCATGGATGAGGAAGATGCCAACTATTCAAGTATTTTCGGAGAGGAATAAGATCACATGTATAATTATCTTAATATTAAGATATGTATAATAGAAAGTTGTTTTAAAGAAGTTATTAATTAAAATGTCGATTCAGAGATCAGTACAATATAAGGGGGAGTGAGATATGACATCCATAAACTATATTTTTTCATCTGCAATATTTATAATCAGTGGAATTGTCATCATTTATGTATTTGGATTACCTGCCGCTGAAGTCACGGAAGGGTTTGGTCCGGGTCTGTTTCCTTTAGTTATTTCAATTTTAATGATGGTGCTGAGCATGTCTATCATAATCCAAACTTTTATGGATAAAAGAAAGCACGATGATAATAACAAAGCGGACTTCAAAATGATGGTTCTACCAGTTTTAATATTAGGGCTCGTCATTGTATATTCAATATTTTTTAATATTATTGGATTTATAATTTCAACTGTTATTTTTTTATTTGTGTGTATGCTAATTTTGCAAACAAAAATGTTAAAATCAATTATTTTATCCATTGTTTTGACGGTTGCAGTATACATGATGTTTACGCAAATTTTAGGTGTTCCACTACCGTAAGTTCAGGGGGAAATTAGATGGGGTCATTTGATTTATATATCACAGGATTATCGAATATTGATTTTGGAATCATAGCTATATTACTACTAGGTACAATTAGTGGGGTGCTTGTCGGAGCGCTTCCAGGATTAACAGCCACCATGGCAATTGCGGTAATGGTGCCACTTACTTACAGCATGAGTCCAGAAATGGCATTTGCGCTACTGATGGGTGTATTTTGCGGAGCTATGTATGGTGGGGCAATACCAGCTGTATTGGCTAATATTCCAGGTACACCATCAGCCATAATGACAGCTTTGGACGGATATCCGATGGGGCAAAAAGGTGAAGGAGGAAAAGCTATTGGTATAGCTACGATTGCTTCTTTTATAGGTGGTATAATCAGTGTTGTCATTCTTACTGTTTTTGCACCTATGCTTGCAAGCTTTGCCTTGGAATTTAGTGCTCAGGAATATTTTGCAGTTTCCTTGTTGGGACTGAGCATTGTTGCTTTTATCAGTAGTGGTACACTGACGAAAGGACTATTATCTGCTGCAATCGGCTTGATGCTAGCAACAATAGGCATGGATCCAATCATGGGATTTGAGCGTTTTACTTTCGGAAATGTTCAATTGATGGGTGGTTTAGAATTGATTCCTGTAATGGTTGGGTTGTTCGGGTTAGGAACTGTTTTATCATCTCTTCACTCAGATGCAAACAAGGATGGTCCGAAAGAAGTGAAAACACAAGTTGGCAGAATCATTCCGACCTGGAAAGATTTTAAGAGTAATATTCCACCTATTTTCAGAGGTTCTTTGATTGGCAGCTTTGTAGGAGCAATACCAGCAGCCGGTGGAACAATAGCTGGTATTATGGCTTATGGTATAGAAAAAAGAGTATCTAAACATTCTGAAAAATTTGGTACAGGCATACCTCAAGGTGTAGCAGCGCCAGAATCGGCAAATAACGCAACAAGCGGAAGTTCATTAATACCTATGCTTACACTTGGAATACCAGGTGATGCAATCACAGCAATTTTAATTGGTGCTCTGATCATGCATGGTCTTCAACCTGGACCATTATTATTTGAAAATCAGCCGGATTTTGTTTCAACATTATTTATAATGATTGTTATTGCCAACTTTATATTTTTATTCTTCGGATTATTTGGTGCTAAAGTAGTGAGTAAAATTATGATGATACCATCGGGTGTACTTTTACCCATCATATTAATGTTCTGTGTTGTCGGTACTTTCTCTTTGCGCAATAATATTTTTGATGTCGGTGTATTAATTGTATTTGGAATTCTGGGGTTTATTTTTTATAAAGTTAATGTTCCAACTGCGCCTCTTGTTCTGGGCTTCATTCTCGGACCATTACTGGAAACCAATTTTAGAAGAACATTGATACTATCTGATGGAAATATCACAGAAATTTTCACACGTGGAATAAGTGGATCAATCATGATAATTGCTTTACTTATACTTTTTGCTCCCTTACTTATAAAGTTTATCAAAAATATTATACTGAAAAAATAATTAAAGTAATCGTGGGTTTATAAAGTATTTCAAAGTTTGACGTAATTAATAATTGTTTAAAGTATGATTTTATGAATAGTGTAGTTAATCCGCTTGCAAAAGATATAGTGGCGCAAAAATATGGAGATTTGTCACCGTAAGCAATTTACGAAGCAAAAAGACGTTTGGCCGATACAATTAGTATAGGTTTATCAGGAGCAATCAACTATGTTAATAAGATTGCCGATTTTGCATCCAAAAGTGGAAAAGGAGACTCCACAATCTGGGGGACTGATTTGAAAACGAACGTAGCATCTGCATCTATAGCAAACGGCACAATGACATTTCATATGGAACTGGATGATGTGCATCGGTCATCTCATACTCATCCTGGTATTTCTGTAATTCCTGTCGCATTAGCTGTATGTGAAGATTATAATCTGAATGGTAAACAGTTATTCAAAGCGATAGCACCGGGATATGATCTTGTATTAAAATTGGAAAATCAGTCAGTCCTTCGATATACGTTTTTCGTACTTATTAAGTTCTTGCTACCCTTGGTGTTTTTGGTGCAGTTGCCGCAGCTAGTAAACTTCTTAATTTAAATCAAGAAGATACGGCCGGTGCATTAGGAACCACATGGTACCTCGGCCCTGTGGCAACATCTGTATCTTTCAGAGTTGATCATCTTCTAAAGAAACTATCTTATGGTGGACAAATTTCATTGGTATTTATGCGACGGAATTATCTGAGAGTGGATTTGGAGACTCGGATACTGCTATGGAAGGTGACTTTGGATTTTTAAAGACAGTATCGGATACATTTGATGTAAAAAGAATTACAGCTTCTAATGAACAAAGATGTGAGATACTTAATACTGGAATTAAACCTTATGCATGTTGGAGACAACACCATACTGCAATAGATGCTGTCATTGATTTGAAAGAAAAATATGATTTAAAACCTGAAGATGTTGAACATATTTCGCATCGATCATTTGTTGTAGGCAGTCGAGAATCTTATAAAGAACCTACAACTGTTCCAGGTGCAAAGTATAGTGCACCATATAATATCGCTGTGGCGCTGACATATGGAGAAGCTTGGAGAAAGCATTATACTTCTGAACTAATCAAAGATACTGACTTATTAAAGCTGGCTTCAAAGGTAGACGTTTCCCCGAATGAAGAGCTGGAGAAATTATATGATGGAAAGTGGGCAAGTATAGTAGAGATTACTACCAAAGCTGGTGAGATTTATACAGCACAAAGAGATTTGCCATTTGGAGAGCCTGAACACCCGATATCAGGTGAGATTTTAAAAAGAAAGTTCATGTCACTTTCCACAGAGTCTGTCTCAGTTGAAAAGGAAGAAAAGATGTGGGAAAATATTTTTCAAATTGATGAAATTGTAGATTTAGCAGAGTTTACCGCACTTTTAAAAATGTGATATATCAGTATTATTTAGTGGTCTGGTTAATATAGATAATTGAACCGTGATTTTAATGACTATAAGTAATAGGTGAAATGTATAGTTGGCTAAAAAGCTGATAAAAGGTAAACTATATATAAAGTTTAGAGGCAACTTGTCTGGTTTGAACTTCTTCTTTTATCCCAGCTAGATATGTATACGGGATGTTAAAAATTATCTTACTTATAACACGGTGTAATTCTGCCTTGCAAGTTATACTGATTTACTATATTATTAATCTCAACTCAATATCAAATTATTCAGAGCAGACGGAGGGACTTGGCCCGGCGATGTCTCAGCAGCGGACTCGATTTGA
>Ga0079226_10003817_pt1 | contig 11539 bp, 4 predicted proteins | sample Poulit2014_FD_76345 | JGI IMG/M metagenome (GOLD analysis project Ga0079226, IMG submission 76345) | Agricultural soil microbial communities from Georgia to study Nitrogen management - Poultry litter 2014 | ecosystem: Environmental > Terrestrial > Soil > Agricultural land | place: USA: Georgia...
AATAAACAAAAGGTACTTGAAATCATTTTCTTGATTTCAAGTACCTTTTTTATCTTTAAAAACTTACTTAACGAATAACGGCATCTAATTCATTTTTCAGTTTTTTAGTAATTTTCTCAATCATTTTATTAACTTGTTCATCAGTCAAAGTTGCTTGAGGATCCACAAAAGTCAGGCGATAAGCCATCGATTTCTTGCCAGATTCAATATTTTTACCTTGATAAACATCAAATAATTGAACCTCATTTAAAAACCGTCCTGCTGTGTTTTCTAATAATGAAAGAATATCTCGGTTACGGACATCTTCATTTATGGACAAGGCAATATCTCGTGAAACAGCTGGATATTTAGAAACAGGTTGGAAAACAAAATCCGTTTCCTCTTTCATTACTGCTTCTAAATTGATTTCGGCAACATAAGTTTCAGGTATTTCATATTTTTTCGAAACATTTGGATGAACTTGTCCAACGAAGCCTATTTTTTCATCCCCTAAATAAATAGCAGCTGTTCGTCCAGGATGTAGGTCGTTTTCTGTTTCTGATTTTACATAACGAATTTTTTCAGCGATAGAAAGTTCTTGGAATACATGTTCCAAGATACCTTTGGCATGAAAGAAATCCACTTTTTCTGCTTTTGTTTGCCAATCTCTAGTGGTCCAATCGCCAGTAATTGCTATTCCAAGGTGCGTTTGTTCGTGAGGCAATTCCTTCAAAGGATCTCCTTGTTGATAAAAAACATGTCCCACTTCATATAAAGCTACTTGGTGATTTTTTCGTGCTACATTATAAGCAATATCATCTAATAGTCCACTGATTAAATTTAGTCGCAGAACCGAACGATCTTCTGTCATCGGCCAATCCAAACGAGTCATTTTACTATCTACCCACGTAAATTCTTGGGATTTTTCTTCTGTTGTCAAAGCATAACTGATTGCTTCGTCTAACCCGTCTCCTTCGAGTAATTGTCGTAAGCTACGAGTTTTTCTTTGATTGGCCGTTAACGTTCCTAATACTGTTTCACCTTTTGGCAATGTAGAAGGCAAACGATTATATCCATAGATACGGGCAACTTCTTCGATTATATCTGCTTCAATGGAGATATCCCAGCGACGTGGAGGAATATTTACCATAAAACTTTGATTATTTTGCTCGTGATCAAAGTCCAAAGCAGTAAAAATTTCACTTACTTGTTCTACAGTCAATTCCGTTCCCAAATAACGATTAATTCGTTCCAATGTTATACAAACATGTTCGTCTTTTGCAATAATTTCAGTTGCTTTGACCGAACCATTTAAAACGTCGCCTCCAGAAAGTCGTGCAATCCAGGCAGCGGCTTGGTCACAAGCTTCATCGATGGTAGCTTTGTTAATCCCTTTTTCAAAGCGTGAAGAAGATTCACTTCTTAAGTTAAAATGTTGAGCTGTACGGCGAATGCTTGTTGAATCAAACATGGCTGCTTCTAAGGCTACCGTCGTCGTAGAAGAAGTAATTTCTGAATCAAGCCCACCCATAACACCCGCGAGTGCAACTGGTTCTTTGCCATTTGTAATAACTAAGTTTTGTTCTGTTAACTTTCTTTCTTCTCCATCCAATGTTGTGAGTGTTTCTCCAACTTTGGCATGACGCACCAAGATTTCTTGGCTTTTTAATTGATCATAATCAAACGCATGTAATGGTTGTCCGTAAAGTAACAAGATAAAATTCGTAATATCGACAACGTTATTAACAGGTCTGATTCCTTCATTCATCAAGCGATTTTGTAGCCAACGTGGGCTTGGAGCAATCGTCACATTTTCAATTAAACGAATTTGATAAGAAGGTGCTTCTTGGGCCTCTACACTCACTTTAATTTTATCTGCTGCTTTTTGTTTGCTTTCATCAACTGTTAATAATTCAAACTGTGGCTTTTGTCGATACATCGCACCAACCTCATAAGCCACACCTCGCATGCTTAAAGCATCCGCACGGTTAGGCGTAATTGATAGGTCAATAATGGCGTCATCCATCTCCAAATATGGATAAACCTCATCGCCTGCTACAGCATTTTCAGGAAGATAATAAATTCCTTCTGCATACTCTTTGGGTACTACTGCCTCTGCAAATCCGATTTCTTGCAAAGAACAAATCATACCATTTGAGGCTGCTCCTCTCATTTTGCCTTTCTTGATTTTGACATTGTTCATGATTCTGGCACCAGGCAAGGCAACAATCACTTTGATACCTTCTTTTATGTTGGGAGCCCCACAAACAATCTGGGAGAGTTCTTCTTCACCAATATTAACTTGACAAATATGCAAATGATCGGAATCTGGGTGATCGACACATTCAATAACTTCTCCGACGACAATTTTTTTCAATCCTTCTTTAGGATATTGAATACCCTCTACTTCAATTCCAGTCAATGAAAGTTGATCTGCTAAGCTTTTGGGTGAAACTGAAGCTAAATCTATGAATTCACTTAGCCATTTATATGAAACCAACATCTATTTTTCCCCCTTAAACTGTTCAATAAAACGGATATCATTTTGATAAAAATTACGGATATCATTTACTCCGTAGCGCAACATAGCAATTCGATCTGGGCCAAGACCAAAAGCAAACCCAGAATATTCACTGGAGTCAATGCCTGACATCTCTAATACATTTGGATGAACCATACCCGCTCCTAAAATTTCTATCCAGCCGGTGTGTTTACAAACGTTACAACCTTTTCCACCACATTTAAAGCAACTAACATCAACTTCAACCGAGGGCTCTGTAAAAGGAAAATAACTAGGACGTAAACGTATTTCTCGATTCTCTCCAAACATTTTTTGCATCAAGACTTCTAACGTCCCTTTCAAATCACCCATGGTAATATTCTTATCAATAACTAAACCTTCGATTTGGTGAAATTGATGACTATGTGTGGCATCATCTGTGTCTCGGCGAAATACTTTCCCCGGTGAAATCATTCGTAAAGGTCCTTTTGAAAAATCATGTTTTTCCATTGTCCGCGCTTGAACAGGCGAGGTATGAGTTCTTATTAAAAGTTCATTTGAAATGTAAAATGTATCTTGCATGTCACGAGCTGGGTGGTCTTTGGGAATATTCATGCGTTCGAAATTATAATGATCTTGTTCCACTTCAAAACCTTCAATCACTTGATACCCCATACCGATAAAGATATCTTCAATTTCTTCAATAATTTGGGTTAAGACATGCCGTGTTCCATGTTTTATTTGTCTTCCTGGTAAAGTAACATCAATACTTTCATTGGCCAGGGCTTGATTCATTGCCTCTTTTTCAAGTATGTTCTTTTTTTCTTCAATTTTTTGTACTAAATGATCCCGTACATCATTCGCGAAAGCTCCAACGATAGGCCGTTCTTTTGGATCAAGATTTTTCATTCCTCTTAATACTTCCGTGATAGGTCCCTTTTTGCCTAATACCTCTACTCGAATCTGATTTAATAAAGAGAGATCTTTTGCATTCGCAATTTTTTCATCTGTTTCTCTTTGCAAAGATTCTAATTTTTCCTTCAAAGACATTTTTTTACCTCCAATATTTTTCCATTTTAAAAATTTCTACAGATTTATGACTGAAGAAAAGAATAGATAAAAAAAGACCTCATCCCTGTAAAGGAACGAGGTCTCGTGTTACCATCCTAATTCATGTATTACTACATGCTCTTCATTTAGTTAACGATAGTTTCCTACCGACTCAAATTTATGAGTGAGCTTTGGAAGTGAATTTCATTTTTCGATTGCAGTCATTGCTTTCAGTCTATGGCAAATCTCCCTAAACGCTGCATCAACCAAATTACTTGTTTCCATTAACGCTTAATCTGTATTCAATTGGTTTCATTTTACTTGAAAACAGTTAAAAAATCAACTACATTCTTGTTTTGTTACCCAAATTTCACTCCACTCTTTAACAGATTGTATGGCTTCACTTAAAGCTCTACCTTTATCAGTCAATTCGTACAAAGTATCTGACTTACAAACAATTTTTTCTCGCTCTAATTCTTTTAAACGTTCAGTAAGCACTCGATCACTCAACATTGGTATCTTTTTTGCGAGGTCTACAAAACGTTGTTGCCCATCTTGTAGCAATACATCAATGATTAGACCATTCCACTTTTTTCCTAAAATTGAAAAAGCTTTTTCAAACTTTGGGCACAATCTATAACTTGATTCTTTTACTTCCATCATTGGTACTCACCTCTTTACCAATTATTATACCATAGAATCAAAACTTTATCTTATTTCTAGCTTTTACCTACTCTCCTACGATTTGTCGCATTAAAAGGATACTATCTTTTGTCCATCTAAAGAAACAAGATATGTTTTTGTTACCGGCTTAAAAAGTGCATCTTCTAAAGCGTCTTTATATAAACGTAGCTGTCCTTGATACCTTGTTCTTAACTTTTCCTCAGCATCTTTGCCATAAAAAGCATCCGTCTTAAAATCATACAAGATAATATGATCATCAAATTCAATGTAGCCATCAATGATTCCATGAACAAGCAAATCCGCGTCTGGTTCATCAAAATCCAAAAAGACATTGCGCGCATCTTTTAACATTGAAAAAGGTTGTTCTCGATGAACCAACGTTGGATTTTCTAAGATCAATTGTCCCAAAAAAGTTTCAAAAAACCAGAGAATCGATGAGACAGATATTTTTTGCGCAGTACTTTCAATAATCGTCTGATTTTTAACAAGCTCTTTTATTTTATTAACAATCATTTCTTCTGTTGGTCTTTTTGATAATGGTAGAAGTTGTAAAACAGTATGAGTAGCAGTACCAATAGTCGTTGCATCTGGCTTCTTTTCTTCTAAAAAGGCCGGTTTTGGTAACTCCTCTTGCGTATAACGAAATTGTTTTTTATGTTGATCAAAATTACTTTCCCACTCAATTTTTCCAAAGAGTTGCTCATCAGGATCATTATACAGTCGCTTCATTTCAGAAACAGATTGATAACTTGTGGTTTGTGTCGATTTTGGTAATTCATACTGAAAAGCAAGACGTTCTTTCAAGCCATCGATTGATTCATCGGGGAGACAAATTGAAACAGAAGAAGCTGAGGCCTCATTTTGACTGGACGCCTTTAATTCTTGTATCTTATCCTGTGTGTACCAATGTATCGAAAAATGAGCTGGATGGTCCATCGTTTTCGCCACATCACTGATATCAGAATATGTTTTTTTCATATCAGGGTGACGCATCAGAGTCATCCCCACCCAATTCATTAAGTTTCCTCGGCTACTTAACCGCAAAGAAGCATCAATGACTGTGTTTTCTTGAGTAAGTGCTGGTTGCCATTGTTTAAATGCCTCTTCTTTTGACTTATACGAACCGACCAGAAATAATTTTTGTTCTGCACGTGTACAAGCAACATACAATTTACGCATTTCTTCTGACAATGCTTTTTGAGTTCTTACTTGTTTGATAGCTTGGTAAGGTAATGTATCAAAACGAATATGTTCATCATCAATATACTGTATACCAGCACCTAATCGTTCTTCAAAAATATAACGTGAAAAAAGGTCTTGCATGTTAAACTGTTTCGTTGTATCTAGTAAAAAAACAACTGGAAATTCTAATCCTTTACTCGCATGAACGGTCATAACCCTCACCGCATTTTCGACAGGTGTTCCCAAGGGTTCTGCCAAATCTTTATCTTTTTCTTGCATTTTTTCTATAAAACGAATAAATTGGTAAAGGCCTCGAAAACTACTTTTCTCATAATTTTCAGCACGGTCAACTAAAGCCAATAAATTAGCATAACGTTGACGACCAGAAGGAAGTCCAATCACATATTCTAGATAAGCCGTTTCCTGATAAATTTTCCAAATAAGATCTGTTAGCGAACGTCTACGTGCCATTTCTCGCCAGTTTTCTAATTTTTGCGAAAAATCCCTTATTTTTTCACTTAATGCTGTCTCTTTTTCCAGATACAAAAGAAAAGCATCATAGTAATCATCATTTTTATTCTCCAGGCGAATCTCTGCTAGTTCTTCTTCTGTCAACCCTACGATCGGTGAACGCAAAACAGCAGCAAATGGTATATCTTGATAAGGATTATCAATAATTTGTAAAAGAGCGATCATTGTTTGTATTTCAGTTGCTTGAAAATAGTTTTGTGCGTCATTAACGGCAATGGGAATTTGATATTCTTTAAAAACATCCATGATCACCAGATTATTCTTTCTTGTCGGCGTTAATAAAACTATATCAGTATAAGTAAGCGGGCGTGTTTTTTGTAATTTCTTATCAAAAATCACAAATTCTCGGTCAATCATCTCTCTAATTTTAAGTGCAACTATTGACAACTCTCCCTCAGTTTTATCATCCACAAATTGAGTATCACCAGTTGCTTCTTTTTCAAACAACAATAATTCTGTTTCAAAATCCTCACTCTCAGGAAAGACCGTAAAACCATGAATCAATTTAGCCGCATCATCATAAGGAATTTGTCCAACTTCCATATCCATTAATTGTTCAAATACTAAATTAGTAAAGTCAAGAACTTCTTTTCTCGATCGAAAATTTTCCGCTAAAACAATACGTCGCCCACCATCTTCTTTTTCGAAAGCTAGATACTTATCAATAAATAAAGTCGGATCAGCTAGACGAAAAGCATAGATTGATTGTTTGACATCACCGACCATAAAAAGATTACCCTGTCCTTTTTCCGCATGACAAACCCAAGATAAAATAGCCTCTTGCAAACGATTGACATCTTGATATTCATCAACTAATACTTCTTCAAATTTTTGACGGTAATAAACAGAAGCTTCACTACCCTCACCCTCTCCTTTTAATATATTTAAAGCAAAATGTTCAAGATCATTAAAATCTAATCGATTTCTACTGATTTTTTTTTCTTGAAAGGCAGATAAAAACTTTTCAGTCACTTCACTCATTTTTTCTATCAAAGGACGTGCTTTATCCATGAGGTTTAACGTTTCTTGTGGTGAATACGCAAATAAATGATGAACCTCTTCTAGCAAATCCTTAGCTGTTTGCCGATGTGGCTTGATTCGTACAGAAATTTCTTTTTGTTCCATTTTTCGAAATCCAGGATATCTACCAAAAGACAGACTATCCAGTTGTGTATACGCCATTTCTATCTCATCATTTTGAAAATAATCTAACAGTCTTTTGGCTTGAGGTAATTCATTTTCAATCAGTTTGGCTGCTTTTTCAACACAAGGATCTGTTTTAGATACAGAAAGTGCTAGTTCTAATTCTGAAACGGCAGTCTTTAGTTTACTTATTAAGACAGGCTTTAGTTGTTTTTTATAAATTGGATTTTCCACGAGCCCGCCTTGCGTCTCATAATTTAGACTAAGTTCTTTTAACCACGTTTCAGGGTTAGGATTGGCTCTAGCAAAGGAATACAAAGACATAACTAAATCCGTTAATCCTTCATCAGAACGATCATTGGAAAAATTTTGGGTTAATTGAAAAAAAGTTTCATCCTGTGCTTCATAATAGTCATCTCTCACTTCTTCCCAAACTTCTTCTTTTAAAAGAAGAGTTTCTGTTTCATCAGTGAGCATTCTAAAAACTGGATCAATATCGATCAGAAAATAAAATCGACGAATCACTGTTAAACAAAAGGCGTGTAAGGTAGAAATGTTTGCCATTGGTAATAAGGTCAATTGTTTTGTAAAATGATTCCGCCTATTTTGATCACTTTCTTTAGTAAGAGCCTCTTGTAAAGAAGTTTGAAGGCGTTCTTTCATCTCTCTAGCAGCCGCTTCTGTAAAGGTAACGATTAAAAGCTCGTCAATATTACTACCATTTTTTAGCTTTTCAATCACTCGTCGCACTAAGACAGAAGTTTTTCCTGATCCTGCTGAAGCCGAAATTAATAAATTGTCTCCACTATCATAAACTGACTGCCATTGCTTATCAGTAAATTTTTCATTGCTGGGTTTTAAAGGAATATCAGTCATTTTCTTCCCCCTCTCGAATTTTATCCATGATTTGTTCTTTTGTCAGATTTTCAATACGGTGATAATTGTTCTCTTTAAGCATCACATCAAATTGACAAATACTACGAAATGGACAGAATTCGCAGGCTCTTTTCTTATCTTTGACTTTAAAGGATGGATTTAGGGAAATATCGCCGGTTAAAATTCGGTTTCCTCCCTCGATCATTTTCCTCCGATTATGAGCAATCAATAATTGAATGTCTTGCTCTGAATAAAATTTATCTTTACTCTTGGTATTCATTTTGACTTGATCATTTTTATCTTTTTGTATTGGAAAAAGAAGAGAATTTTCTTTTGTCTCTAATTGATGATCATAAATTTCAAACAGTTCTGGATTATCGACAAACAATCCATCATATTTAAACTGCTTCAAACGTTCTTTTTCACTGGCTTTACTTGCATCTAAAATAGGATCATGCACATGCAAATAATAAGCGCCAGCTATCTTGGCATCTTTTCTGCCAATTAGTTCAACTGCATCTGTTAAGGCAACATCTAAATAAGTGACTAATTGTAATGCCAACCCATAGTAGTTTTCTGTCAAATCAAAACTTCGACTACTCGATTTATAATCGATCACACTGAGCCAAGGCTTGCCGTCACTAACAGCCGTATCGATACGGTCTATTTTTCCTCGTAAATGTAGGTTAGCACCATTATTTAATGGAAATTGTAAATCTTTCAAACCTTTTTTGCCAGCTATCTGACCAAAGAGAACTTCTGTCTGAACAGGTGATAATTGTGTCCGTTCACTTTGTTTCTTTAGCGCCCAAGTTACTCGTTTAATGGTAGCACCTAATTGATAACGAATAAAATTCATTCGTTTGGTCCGATTTAATATGGAATAACGTCCTTGCCCAAATACCTTTTGTAGTAAGGTATCCACAAGCAGTTCCCTTTTTTGATCAGTCAGTGTTAGTAAGGAAATATTTTTTTCAATCAATAAACTTAAAAATTGGTCCAAGGCTTCATGGAAAAATTCTCCTGTTACTGCAGCATTTAATCCATAAAGGTCTCTTTCTTTCAACCGTAAACCATATTTCATATAGTATTGATACTCACATTGATAAAAAGTTTCCATTCGAGAGATTGAACTATAAATATCTTTTCCATACAATTCCAATGCCGTTTTCGTCTGCAAAGACACAGGTGTATTCAATTCACTTTGACTGTCAAAAACACGACTTGCCAGAGTGTGCCAATCTGACGCTAGTAAGATTTGTTTTAGAGTTTGCCATTTCGGTGAGAGCGTTGAATTTTCCTCTTGTGTTTGACGCATCAAATAATTCAACTGACGAATCAAATTCCGATAAGAGCCTACATAATTTTTAGGATCCGCCTCTAAATGAATAGGTACCAATTTTTCTAACTGACAATCTGTCGTGTGTAACAACCGTGTTAAATAAGGCGATGGTTTGATATTTTTTGTCGTATCGTAATTGGCTGCATAACTCAAATACAATTTATCATGAGCCGATAAAAATAGATTATACGCCACAAAGGGTTCTTTTCGAATCGTCTCGCCCGCTCGATCTCTTAGAAATTGTCCATCTTGAAGATTTTCATTGATTCGTTGCCGTTCCTCAATAGATAACAATGTTTTATTTTCTACCTGACGTGGAAAAGTTGTTTCATCTAAACCAATGGCAAAAGTCACTTTGCTTTGTTGCGGTCGAGCTAAATCGAGTGGATTGATCTGAACTTGATCGATAGCCGTCGGAATTTTTCCAAAAGTAAAGTTTGAAAGTCCACTCGTCAACACCTCTTCAAACAACTCAAAATCAAAAGGATCCTCCCCTGAAATTTCAACAAATTCATCAAAAAGATCCATCAATGCTTGCCAAGTTTGTTCATGATTTCGAGCTTGATCCAAGTTGCCGCGTTCGATTTCTTGATCTCTCCAACAAATCAACTGTTTGTCAACACCAATCCTTAATAAAAATTGATAAAAGATAAACAATCCCTCGCGATTTGTTTTTGCAGCTTTTATTTCTTTGAAAAAAGGAACGATTTCTTCTAAAAAACAAGACCGAATAAAATTGATTTTTTCTTCCATTTGTTTTGTTTCAACGGATTCTCCAGCTTCAAAATCATACTCTAGAAGTTGCCAAGGTTCATCATTTGTCCAATCTGTCCCATGATAATTATAAGCTAAGGATTTATTTTCAGTCAGATCCACGAGAAAACGATACGCTTTGGTTGCACTTTTCCAATCCGAATACTCCTTTTTCAAAGACAGCGGAATATAAAGCTCCGTTCTTAAAAAACGCAAAACATCGGTTTGTCTATAGTGATATTTTTCTAGTGAAAACAGAGATAAGATAAATTCTACCAAAGGATGTTCTTCCATTTTTTTCTCTTCATCGATGTAATAAGGAATATCCATTTCATCAAAAATTGTCGGTAACAATGACGTATAAATTTCTGGACTTAACGTTAATAGTTGAATATCACGGTAGCGTAATTTTTCTTCTGATTGAGCGTCCACTACCAACCTACGAATCTCTAAAGCAACATGTCGTAATTCCTCTTCTGGCGTTTGGGCACACCATATCCTAAGAAAGTTTCCCAAATGCAATGGTTGTCTTACATTAGAAGAACTGCTTTTTCGCCAAGTTCTTTCTAGTGCTAGATAATCTTCGGAAGCTTCTTTAAGTAGTGGTGCGTATTGATCTTGTAAAACAGGTACTTGTTGGTCATGTGCTCTAGCTAATAACTCTTGATAAGTTCTTCGTGATTCGAAAAATAACGCTAAGGGGTCATTTGATTCGTTCGGAGAATCTACTAGTAAATCGATACAAACTGAACTATTTTCCATTAGTAGGCAAAGTAAATTTTGCTCCTGAGCAGAAAACGATGAAAAGCCACTGATTAAAAATAATTGTCTTTTTAATTGATTATTTACAGTTGAATCCTTTGTATCGATACTTTGACTAACATAACGAGTCAAGGTTTCAATAGGCGATTCCACGCTTATATTCCTATCTAGGAGTTCTTGTTCATAAGCAGAAAAGATAAGCTGTAGTTCTTTCATTTTTAATTGAAAATCTTTTTCCTGACTAGAACCTGATGTCTGTTTCTGCTGAACACTTAATTGATCAAACGTAATATTTCCCATTTGAAATTCTTGGTACAATTTCAACAGTTGGTCAATAAAACCAGCGTGGGCAATTTCACCACGAAACATTGTTAGTTGATTGGAAATAGTTGATAAAACCTTTCGCATCAGCATTGCCGATCCAGCTTCTGACACGTTTTTTTCTTTATATTCACCACTACTTTGGAGAAAATACCAAGCCAAACGGTGAAAACTATAAACTTGAGCACGGATTGTACTAAATTCTTTTTGACCTTGTCTCCTTTTTAAATCAAGTAGAATTTCTTGTTCTCGTTCAAATTTATTATAGTTTGGAACGATAAAAAAAACTTCACTATTTTTTCTTTCTAACCATTGAAGGGCCTGATCAATCATTTTGCTTTGATGATCACAATTTCCTGCGCCCACTGTGAATTGAAGACTCAACAAAATCCCTCCTCTAAGATTTATTTTTAAAT
>Ga0079226_10003818_pt1 | contig 11537 bp, 8 predicted proteins | sample Poulit2014_FD_76345 | JGI IMG/M metagenome (GOLD analysis project Ga0079226, IMG submission 76345) | Agricultural soil microbial communities from Georgia to study Nitrogen management - Poultry litter 2014 | ecosystem: Environmental > Terrestrial > Soil > Agricultural land | place: USA: Georgia...
ATCCTTTATGTGGTCATCAACAAATCGAAGCTCGTCAGATTGAAGCGTCTGATCAAGAAATATGATGAAAATGCTTTTGTCGTTGTGAATGATGTGAACAGTGTGCTTGGGAACTCGTTTCCACAGTAATATAATCATAAAGGACTCCAGTTTACTTTGATACTGGAGTCCTTTATGATTACAATAAAATTAAGATGAATTGAACAAAAATTAAATGCAAAATATTTGTTTTTATCGATACGATTATTAATCTTTTATATGGTACATTATTTCTCCTAACTTATTATCCATAGAATTTTTATCTTCTAAAGATTAACTATTATATTATTGAAAGCTTTTTCAAAACGGTTTTAGCTGATTTTAGATGCTTCTCAAATCTCACTTGTTTTAATGTTGAAGCTTATGATTCCATTTATGCACTTTAAAATTCATTCGTCAAAAGCAACCCAAGTATCACTTTTTCGGTTATATTCAAATACATCTACTTAATTAATGAAACCTTCATTTAGTTCATGTTAAGAAATTATTTTTGGATTTATTATAAATGTGAACACTTTGGCAATTCCAAGTGGGTACATTATCAACCTTATACCACGAGGAAAAATATATGCATGTAATCTTTAAAAATTTATAACAGGTTATCATTGTTATTTAAAGAACTCCATTGCTTATTATAATTTGAAAAGTGACCAAAATAATTAAATCTTAATTGCTTTCATCGACAATCACATAGTCATGCTATCATGGATATTTATTACCTAGAGATATTATAGTAGCAAATGGTTTAGCTTTAAAAATGTTCACTTTATTACTCATATCTTTTACATCATAAAAATTGGGAGCATACAAGTTATTTAACTGTATTGAGAGAGTAATCCTTTGAAAAAGAGTCTGAAATTAACTATTTAATCTATATAATAACCAGTTAATTCTGGTAGTTCCTCTATAACTAACTTTCCATTTTCCATAATTGTCTTCCCATCTAATTTAATCGTTGGGTACCAAAATATATTATCCATGTGTCCATTTACCTTAAGTGTCCCACCCATGGTGGATTCATTATTCCCCATACCAACATGTCCGGTACCGTATATAGATTCATCTTCGATAAATTGTCCTCTTAATATTGCTTTCGGGTTTAAACCTATCCCGAGCTCCGCTACTTCATAAATGCCAGGATCATTAACGCTTTCTAATTTTACTTTAAGTAAGTCTGCATCTTTACCACCTTCAATTTTGGTGATTGTACCATCCTTCACTGTAACGTAAATAGGTTCGTTAACAAGACCAATGGCGGAATGAGCTGCATCAATTACAATTTTGCCCTGAGTAGTACCTTCCAGAGGAGCTATATTTGCTTCTACACATGGTGGTGCAGCGAAATTATCTTCATATTCTTTTTTACCTTTGTGTAACCAACCATGCTCTAAATCAATATTATATCTTCCTTCTAAATTGAAAAATAAGTCAGTGCCAGCCGGAGTAGTGACTTCTGCGTAATTTGCTTCACTAAGCAATTCGTTTACCTTCATTACTGTTTCTTTAATTTCTTTAAATGGTGTTTCGACCATTGTTCTGGCAAACAGTTCATCATCAGCAGAAGGTATAGTTAAACAACGGGCACCTGCTTTACTTGCATCCCTTCTTGCGGTGGTGTGACTCATGGACCAAACAGTAGGCATAAATACTACATCAGCCACTTTCATTGCTTCAGATACTGTAATATTTGGATTTTGTCCATGTAATCTACCATAGACGGGCATCACAATTAAATTAACATTATCTGTTATCGAGAGAGAGGCTGACATAATAGCTTCTCCATACTTTAAACTGGCTGTATCTGTAATAACTAACACTTCTTCGTCTTTCTCTACTTTTGCACTTTCATTAACTAGTCTAATTGCGCCTTTAAAAATATCTGGATTAACATTCATAATATCTCACCTCATATAATTTAATAATTAAGTTTCTTATCATTTAATCTATCGTACATATCTAAGGAATTTTCAGATGGCTTCGTTAACTTGCTAACAATAATTATCAAAATTAATGAAATCATTGCGGTAGGGATAATTGGGTCGATAGTGTCTGGGAGAAAATTTAATAGCTGACCAGTTCGCCAGAAAATTGCGATAATGGCACCTGATACAATACCACTCCATGCAGCTTGTTTTGTCATATTTCTATAATACATACTCATTATTAACACAATACCACCAGCACTAGCAGCTATTGCGTATGCTATATTCATCATTTCTATTATTGATGCTGGTCTAGATATTCCAATAGGTATAGCAATTATGCCTAAAGAAAGAATCATTATTCTCGATAGGTTCAATACATTCTTTTCGTTTGCTTTTGGGTTAATAACCTGGATGTATACATCTCTAATTAAGCTTGTAGCTGCTGTTAACAGCCATGTATTAACAGAGGTCAAAATACCAATGAAGATTCCTGCCAACCCCATACCAGCTATTACAGGGGGCGCAAAGTCATACAATGCAGCTATCCAAATTGTTTCTGGATCAACAATATTTGGGTATAGAACTCTAGCAGATGCAGCAACAATAAAAATAAATATCCAAAATGGTAGATAAATAACGGATATTCCAACACCAGCTTTAATAATCTCTCTTACGTTTTTTGCAGCAAAAAACCTCGTCAAGAAACCAGGATGACCTATATAGCCTAAAGACCATATTAAGAAAAATGATAATGAGGCCGTGATTCCGATATTACTAGTATTTGTAAAATATTCTGGACTATCTGTTTTAATTGTGGTCGTGATGTTTTCCCATCCTCCAGCAGCTTCCATAATAAAGGGAAAAGCGACTATTGCTGCAATAATCAAGATAAACATTCCAAAAAAATCGCTGTTTAAAACGGATACCATTCCACCGAATATTGTTATTATTATAGTTAAAGATCCGATTATTAATACTGCTAATCTATAATCTAATCCAAACATTGATTCAAGAAGTAATCCTCCTTGAACGTATAAAGTACCAAGTAAAATAACCATCCAAATACATATGATTACAGAAAATGTTGGTTTTAAAAGTGGACTATGAAAACGATCTGCTAAATATTCAGGTATAGTAAATTTACCGTATCGTCTCAATTTTGGCCCAATAAAGAAACACATTATAAATAATCCAGCAGAGCAGCCTATTAATATCCAAAAAACAGAAACTCCTTGATTGTAGAAAGAAGCTATCATACCTAGAAAAGCCGCACCACTAATAGTGGATGCCATCAATGACCCTACTATTAAATACCAAGGAGCATTTCGTTCTGCAATAAAAAAAGAAGTAGTATCCTTTACTTTAAAGAAAGCTAGTAGTGATATTAATAAAATCAAAGCTATTGCAATAAAAAATGTTGTTAATAACCATGTATCATTCATAAAAATATCCCCTTTACTACAGTTTTTAAATGATACTAAAATTTTCAATCTTTACTTTCCCATGGATATCTTTCATGCTTTAACCAATATAAACCCAAAAACAAGGCCATTAGGATATTGATAAGTCCCACAAGAAACACGACAAATAAATCTGAAAACCAACTCATAAATTTCCCTCCTTTTAAATTTTAAAATATTCAGTTAAGTCCTTATATTAAATATACTTTAATCAATAAGAATAGTATAATATCAATAATATATTAATGATACATATAAAATATCATAGGGAGGGGTCCATATTATGGAATTAAGACACTTGAAATATTTTATAGTGGTCGCTGAAGAACTACATTTTACAAAAGCGGCAAAAAAATTAAACATTGCACAGCCACCATTAAGTCAACAAATTAAAAAATTAGAGGAAGAACTAGAAGTTGAACTATTTAAAAGATCAAATAGGCATGTAGAATTAACATATGCTGGCAAAGTATTTAAATCACATGTTCACAAAATATTAGTTGATATAGAAATGAGTAAAAGTGAAATAAAGGAAATTTATGAAGGAGAAAAAGGGACAATCAAAGTAGGTTTCACTGGTTCTATCACGTTTGATTTTTTGCCACACATTATTCACGATTTTTCATTGCTGTATCCAAATGTAAAGATATTACCTAGACAATTGACAAGTTCTAAACAAATTGAGTCACTGATTGATGGTAGTTTGGATGTAGGAATCTTAGTTTCTCCAATTAATAGTGTGAATATAAAGACTATAAACCTATATAAAGAAGACTTTGTTTTAGTTATACCCACTGGTCATGAATTATCAAAGCAAGAAAAATCGCTGAATGCTGATGATATCGTAAAATATCCACTAATTTTAACTTCACGAAATGTAGGTTCTGTTTATTATGATTCCATTTTAAATTATTTTTTGATGAATGATTTAAGTCCTAAAATTGCTTACGAAGTTGAGGAATTACAAACGGTTATATCTTTTGTATCATTTAATTTAGGTGTTTCTTTACTACCCTCATCAATGAAGAAATTTCAAAATCCATACGTTGAATACAGAGAGTTAAATCAAACATTCCATACATCTATTTCACTTGGATTTAAAGATACAGAACAGGATAAATTAATATTAAACTTTATAGACTTCATTAAATCATATAAAATTGAATAGATACATAATAGAAGATTTAATCTTAAAGGATTGTTAGACATAAATATAGTAAGAAATTGAGAATTCATTCAAAGGTATGTGTTATATTATTAAAGTTTAAATTAATTAGTAGGTAATAATGAACACTTAGTTAACAGATTCTATGATTAATCTGTTAACTAAGGTTTCAAGAAATCAGTGGTTATTATTTCTATAATTTTCATTCATCTTTAAATCTCTATAAGAATAGTCTGTTTCCTGCCATTCCAAGTACTCGGCTGATTTATCAAACGAGGCATCGAAAAAACGGATGATTTTTTCTGGATTTGCATTTTCAAGTCCAGATTTCATTTCAATCAGATACTCTGCCATCTGTTCACTGAAATAACTGCCTTCAGGAAAATCAGCAGTGACTGCAAGCTTTGTTCCGCTGACAAATGGATATGGCAATACAAAGAAAGTGGGGTGTTCTGAATTGTCATCACCCAGCCAGAATCCAAATTCCACCATATGTTCATCAAACGCAGCCCTCTCGATCACTTTGGAATCATCGGGAAAAGGCTCGTGTTCTTTATATACCAATATACAGGAGACATCAAAGGTGCCCCAGAATAATCCGGGATATACTTTTCTCTTTCTCATCGGGGCGATAAACTTCATTTCCACGTCATTTGCGAACTGGAACCATTTTAGAATCTGTGCGGCAGTATCTCTGTTGTAATGATGGTGTTCAGTATCTTTTTCAAATGGTGTCGTCGTTTCCATCTCCTGCGGTCTGGTGTTCATTTTGATATTCAGTCCAAGGTCCTGGGTGACCGTGATGATTTCGTAGTAGTAATCACGGACAGTTTTACCGTCGATCAGCTGTATATTGTTTTCGTTATCTGTTGTTCTTATCGTGATGACATTATTCGTCAAGTTGGCTTCAATATCAAAATAAATACCGTCGCACCTTAAAGTCCCGGTTGAAAAACCTCTGGTAGTAATATCCAAAATGACATGCGCCCACTGAGGTTCCTGAGGGGCGTAGTTCAATTTAATTTTCCCAAGTATTTGTGAAATTAATTGCAGCGTAAGTATTTCCTTCTTATTATTTTTATAAAAGCTCATCAACATCACCTCTTAATTTCCATTATATAGAATATTTCCGACTGTAATAAGTAATTTGATTGTAAAGAATTTGAAAATATACAGAAATTATAAAACTGCATTCAGCTATTGGAAAACTGTTCACTTTTACTACAGTTATTCCATTTTGGTAATAATAACTGTGCAGATTTTAAATTGTTGCGATTTTACAACAATTCGACTGCGAAGTATGATGACTTTAGTTATTTAAGGAGGGAGTTAAATGACTATATTAATCCTGCTGGGCGGTGTTTGTGCATCATTCATCTTTGCACTTACATCTGCTGAAAACTCATCTTTTCTATTTAGAAGAAGCCGGGGCGATAGTAGCATGAGATCATTAATATTATTGTTTCAATACCATAATTTCGAAATAAAAATACTGATTTTATAGGAGGAAAATAATGGTTATAATTAATAATAATCAAACTATGTTAAAGGAAATATTATTAGATATACGAAAATTAAATTTATCAGATGATGAGCATATGTATGTTATTACAACCGAAGAAACAGCTGGCATATATAATAGAGAAACTGATGATATATATTTTTATAAACCAATTATTAATTATAAATTTACTGTTAAAAATCCTAAAGGAAAAACCAATTATTCTAAAGTAAAAATAATAGACATAATTAATGAGTACCTTATTTTGATTAATAATAATTTATAGATGTTTATATAGAATGATGAAATGTAAATACTGACATTGATTATATTATATGTAGATGTGAGTTGTAATAACTTCTACAAGAGATTATAATAAGAACTAATAACGTCCCCAAAACACAGTCTCGAGGAAGTGTACAGAATGGAAATTAACTTAAATAAATTTATAGAGAACACATCGAATTTTGAAAAATCATTAACAATGCATTATCAAAAAAATAAAGGTGTTTACAATACCGATTTAAATTATTGTATCAAAATCATTTCAAATTTTTTTGAGGATAATAACTTTCAAATAAAAGATGTAGTAAATAAAAAGATATTAGAACCTTGTGTTGGTACTGGTAATTTTGTATTGGCAATTTTATCTTGGTTAAGAAACAAAAATGCTAATGAAAAAGACGTGAAATGTTTTCTGGATAACTTATATGTTAGTGAAGTGAATCAATCTTCTTTAAATATTTTTAAAAAGAATCTAACTGAATTTCTGGATCTCAATTTTTCTCATAAACTTAATTGGGAAGAATACAGTTCTAATATTCTTTATGGTTTTAGTGTTGACTTAAATGAAGATGGAGAAGTAGAAATTTATAGAACGGAAAATGGTACATACTTTGAACTTAAATTTGATTTAATCATTACAAATCCACCATATAAAAATTTGCGAATTGAACAAAAACATTATCAGGATAAAAACCAGTACTTACATGACTTAAATAATTTTAATAAACTTAAAGAATATATAAAAACTAACTATGTTTGGTCGAGTAAAGGGAATTTAAATCTTTATCGTATAATTGTTGAAGATATTTTAAGGTCCATGCTTGCTAAGGGAGGTTGCGCTTTATTATTGTTACCTTCTTCAATATTAAGTGAAAAAGCATCTAGTTTAATAAGAAAAGAAATTCTTGAAAATTATAACTTGAAAAGTGTTTCTGTGTTTTCTGAAAAAAGTAAGATAGTATCTGCCTCACAAGAGCTTGCATTGTTAGAAATATATAATCAAAAATCAACTAAAACTATAAAGTTTAATAAAGATTTTGATGACACCCATAGTACATTTGATTTATCACAATATGACTTGTTAAAATTAAGCTCGGATTATAAAATTTATCAGTTAAATAAAATTGAATATCAAATAATTGAGAAATTATCAACCTTTCCTAAAATAAAAGAATTGCCCTTTATTAAAAATAGACGAGGAGAATTAGATGTTACTCTTCACAAAAAGTTCATTACAAAAGACAAAGGTCTTAAATTAATTAGAGGTAAAAACATAAAAAACAATAAAGAGTTATTTGATTATGTGAGTCCAGATTTCTTAAAATATACATCTAAGATTGATGATATAAATTCTGAAAGAATAGCTTGTCAACAAGTGTCTAACAGAAATCAAAAAAATAGGTTGAAGTTCATTCATGTGGAAAATGATGCAATACTTGCTAATTCTGTAAATTATATAGCATTGGATTTTAATTTATTTTCTTCTTCAGCACCATCTCAATTCAACTTAGATTATTTACTTAAATTGTTGAATAGTAATTTTTATAGTTATTATTTTAGTTTAATTAGTGTAAATAATCATATAAATAATTTTGAATTAGATGAACTTCCAGTACCTTTAGATAAAAATTTTATAGTAACTTTGAACAAATTAAGTGATGAAGAAGAAATAAATAATTATGTGAATGATTATTTTTCCATTGATATAGATTATAATATTGAACCCCTCAATAATGATATTCAAAGCAACTATATTGACGACTTAAAAGAACTAAATATAAACCTTGATAAAGGATCCGCCACTCAATTCTTATTTAATCCTAATTTATTAAATTTAATATCAGAGAACTATGATGATGAAACTCAGGAATTAGTAAAATATATAACAGAGAAACATATTCAAATACTGAATAATAGGTTATTAAATAATCATCAGTATAGTTTAAGTGAGCTAGATAAAGAAATAATCTCACAAGTACCGATAGATGGTAATTGGACTGATCTTTCACAGGAAACAATTAATAAGTCTAAAAGATTAACTAATATCGCAAAAAATGGTGGTAGAACAACTTTATATGGAAGGCTAAATTATAAAAAACCTGCCAATACTATTTCTACATACTTTAATAGACCTGGAAATGGCAGGAATATACATCCAATTAAAGATAGAGTTTTAACGACTAGAGAAGCTGCTAGGATTCAAACTTTTAGAGATGATTATTATTTTGTGGGTCCACAAAGAGAAGTATTAATGCAAATTGGAAATGCAATTCCGCCTTTATTTGCATATAAATTAATAAATAATCTAAAAAGACAAATTACTATAAAAAACTCTTTAGATTTATTCTCTGGAGCAGGTGGATTAACTGAAGGTGTGAGGGCAAATGATATCGATACATTATTGGCCGTTGACAATAATAAATGGGCATTGAAAACCTTAAAAATAAATAATCCTAGAGTGAAAACTAAAGTAATGGATTTGACTAACGAGCAAGATAAACAATACCTATATAAGAACACTAATAATATAGATCTAATATGTGGAGGCCCTCCTTGCCAAGGCTATTCAAATGCTGGAAAGAGAAATGTAAATGATGAAAGAAATAATCTTGTTTTTGATTATTTAGAAATTGTAATGAACATTAAACCAAAAGTTTTTTTGATGGAGAATGTTGAAGGGTTATTATCTTTTAATAAAGGAAGGACCATTGAAGAAATTGAGGATTTACTTATTAATAGTGACTATGAATTTTCTTATAAAAAATTGAATACCTCTGAATATGGGGTGCCTCAAATTAGAAAGCGAGTTATTTTAATAGGAGTTCATAAAAATTATTATCAAGATAGTTTTGAATTCTATCCAGAAACTTCAGAACACAAAGTTAATTTAGAATCTGTAATTTCAAATATTGAAAATTTAACTCAAGAACAAACTTCTTCTTATCTTAATTATATAGAAGATATATTTAAGCGATAAAATACCTAAATGATTTAGGTATGCATAATGTAAAAAAATGAATTTGTAATATAGGTGTAACTGTTAAACTAGATTCATCAGTGTTGAGTCCTACTTGACGGTTACAATAGGTTTAGAACTAAAAGGAATTTTCTGCAAACAGTATCAAGCGGTATAAGAGAACTATAAAATGACGATTTATCTTGATTGAATGGTAAATCGTCATTTAATTAGTTTTAAGAGGCTACCTATTACAGTTCCTCTAATTTTTCAGAAATTATTTTATCTTGCAAAGTAAAAATAATTTTTTTGAAATCATTTTTTAAGGTTTCATTTAGCTTTAATGCTTTCAATAAATATTTAGTTTCCTCATCTAAAATTATTTTTTTACGTCTATTCTTTTTATCAGAATAGTTTTTTATTGTAGTAAATACTCTCTCTCTAAACCTTAAAAGTTCCTTCTTTGTGTTTTTCGTAACTCTTCTTGGTAGCTCATTAATTTCTCCACCTATAAATTCGTAATTATAATTGAAATATTCTAATTTAGGTTCAATAATCAATTTTTCTATGATAATTCGGCCACTCGTATTTTGAAAGAAAAGATAATTTAATAAGGTGAGGTATGTGGATTGACCTTCTAACAATGCATCTCTTAATATAGACAAATTAATTTGCTCAGAACTTTCTTTGTAGTAATTCCAAATCTCAAAATTAAACCAAGACATTAGCGTAGTGTCATTTTCATTTTCTATCTCTATAATTTTATCAACATCAGTTTTTAATAGTTTATTTCTTTTCGAACTATTTTCAGAAATACTTAAAGGGGTTAAATTAAGAGGATCATGAATGAAACCTAATGAGATTGGACCAATATGATCTGCACTTGTTTCATTAAAGGTATCAGATTTCATGTATTTATCTGCAGCTCTTAAATTACCATCTACCAAATATTCAAATGCTCTTCTGTCTTTACTATAAGTTGCAAGATTATCTTTACTTCTTCCTTTATCTTGTTTTTGTCTACAACATCGATTATATGTGTGAAAGCCATCAAGTCTATCAGGAAAATTGCTCATCGCTCCGGGACCTAAGTTACGATTTTTCCCCAAAAAACTAGAGCTGATACACTCTTTAACAATTTCGTCTATATCGCTATTCTCTGTTAAACGACTTACCTTAAATCTTTCCAAAAAATATTTTTTGATTTCTTCTTCTTTGTTTTCTAATATTAATTCTTCGCTCAATTCAAAAATTGTTGTCAAGTAATCGGTATCGATATCGAATTGTTTCTTTACATCCTTTCTGAAATATTTGTTCATATAAATATAATTAAGGTTTAAAACCATTCCGCAGTAACTACATGGTTTCTTTTTGGTCGGATGAATTGTAAACATTATATCTTTTAATGGTTGAAGCTTATTATATTTTAAATTGTTTTTCTTTGCAGTTTTAAAAGCCCATTCAACTTTTTTTTGTCCTTCAGAATTACTTTTTAAAGGATAGTACCATTTAATTTTTTCCAGATTACTATTATTATGATACAAACCTTTATAGTTTTCATGATTTATAATAAATTTCTGGTATTCAATAAAATCAGGATGTAAATTTTTGACCATGTTAATCTCGCCTCTCCATCATTAAATATATTTTTAAAGTTTAATTTAGTATGTCGTTAAAAACAATTTTTAATTGTTAAAAATTGTATTTTCCTAATTATGTACCATATTACACTAACTAAGAACTATGTCAAATTGTAACTGATTTGACATTTAAAATTCAGATGTAACTATATTCTAGCAAAAGATTTCATACAGTATATGGATTTGAATATTGATCGGAAGAATTATAAATAAGTTTTTTGAGTTCAATTAATTATCCTTCAATAGATTTTAATTATCTGGTTTAACAGTAATAATCAATCTTTGAAAACACTTGTCTTTAGACTATTATTTCACCTGAATAAAGGTATTGACATATATCTATTAACAATGTTAAAGTTGAATTTTTTACTAATTTAACTTTGTGTGTTATACTTAAAGTAAGAAAATATGGAGGCGATGCTTTGTATCAAGTAGGAGATAATATATTTTATCCAATGCATGGTGCAGGTAAGATAACCGCGATCGAGGAAAAAGAAGTAGCAGGAGAGAATATACAGTATTATATTATCAACATGATTAATGATAATATGAAGGTAATGATACCG
>Ga0079226_10003819_pt1 | contig 11535 bp, 10 predicted proteins | sample Poulit2014_FD_76345 | JGI IMG/M metagenome (GOLD analysis project Ga0079226, IMG submission 76345) | Agricultural soil microbial communities from Georgia to study Nitrogen management - Poultry litter 2014 | ecosystem: Environmental > Terrestrial > Soil > Agricultural land | place: USA: Georgia...
ATTGGTCAAGGTATGATGCTCCGTGCATTTAACCCTGAGTATGGAACTTTAGCGTATGAGTTTATTGAAACAGTTAAATTCATGCATACTCCATATATTTTCAGAGCGATTGGTGGTGGCATGTTCTTACTTGGTGCAGTTCTTATGATCTTAAACTTCGTTATGACGATGATCATTGGTACACGTGCTCAAGCGGATAACAATGCGTTAATCCCTGATGCAAAAGCTCATGCATAATAGGAGAAAATTTTAAATGATTAAACATGAACGTTTAGAAAAGAATACCGGGCTATTACTTCTTTTCACATTAGCGGTTATTAGTATCGGTGGATTGATTGAAATTGTTCCACTCTTCTATATTGATGGCTCTATTGAAGAAGTTAAGAAGAATGTGACTGAAGTAAAGCTTGATGAAAATTACAAGCCAGTACTTGATGAAGATGGGAATGCCGTAATGGTGACTCGTGAAGTTGATGCGATTCGTCCTTACACGCCTCTTGAGTTCTTGGGTCGTAATATTTATGTTGCTGAAGGTTGCTATAACTGTCACTCACAACAAATTCGTCCAATGCAAGATGAGTATGAGCGCTATGGTCATTACTCATTAGCAGCAGAGTCTCAATTCGATAAGCCATTCCAATGGGGATCTCGTCGTATTGGTCCAGACCTTGCTCGTGTTGGTGGAAAAATGGATAATCAGTGGCATGTCGATCACTTGAAAGATCCAAAAAGCCGCGTTCCAGCATCAATTATGCCGAAATACCCATGGTTAGCAGAAGATGATCTTTATTATGCAGATGTTAAGGATCATTTGAGCGCTGCGCGTATTGCAGGTGTTCCATATTCAAAAACTCAAGAAGAGTATGAAGCGAATATTGAGCGTTTTGGTGTAGATGTTGCGAATATGCTTGTTATTGATCTTGCAGCTCAAAACTTAGAAGCACAAGCTGTTGCAGGAAACTACGATACGAATCCTAGTCGTCTTACAAAAATGGATGCGATTGTTGCTTACCTTCAGGTATTAGGAACAATGGTTGAGTTTAAAGAAGATCAGGGCATTGAATTCAGTGAATTCCGTTAATTAAAAGGAGAATGTGAGATGATGGATTTCTTTATGTGGTTTACAGATTTAGGTAACAGTAAAACATTAGCGGCTGTTATTTTCTTCTCAGTCTTTATCGGAATCATCATCTACACATTTACCGGTAAAGAACGGAAAAAACGTTTTGATGAATATCGATATATTCCATTTATGGATGATGAAGAATTTATATTTGATCAGAAAAAATCTGCAGAGCAGAAAGATCAAAAAAAGCACGAGCAGAAATAGTGCGTTCTTCATGATCAAAATGACAGAGGAATAAAATAATGAGTGATAACATAAATAAAAATGATTTAGATAATCAAGAAGTAGAAACAACCGGTCATGTGTGGGATGGTGATCTTCAGGAATATAACAACCCTCTCCCGAGATGGTGGCTCTATGCTTTCTATGGAACGATCATTTTCGCAATTGGTTATTGGATTCTTTTCCCAACTTGGCCGCTTCCAAATACGTTTACAAAAGGGGTCTATAGAGTTGAGATTGAGCGTCCAGTGGTACAGCAATCGGGAGATTTGTTGGTTGATGTAGAAGATGCTGATAATGCGGCGATGGAAAAAGTAAAGGTTCATTGGAATACTCGTACTCGATTAGTTAATGAGTTACAGTTTTCTAAAGAAGCGGAATTGCGCCATAAGCACTTCTCTGAGTTAATGGTGAAAACGGAAGAAGAAATCATTAATGATCCTGATATGATTAAGTTTGCTGAAAATGCTGGTAAAACACTATTTGTGGATAACTGCGCAACTTGTCATGGTCCGCAAGCAGAAGGTGTGGTTGGCTTGTATCCGAACTTGAATGATGACAACTGGTTGTGGGGTGGACGCCTTGCTCAGATTGAAGAGACGATTAAGTTAGGTATTAATGGTGAAGACGGTGGTAGACGTAGTAATATGACGGCTGGTAAACTTTCTATGACACCTCAAGAAATTGAAGATGTTGCAAAATACACGCTTTCACTTTCAAATAACTATACGCCAGATGATGCGACATCGCGTGGTGAAGAGTTGTTCTTTGGAAAAGGGGCTTGTTTTACTTGTCACGTAGATTTTACTAAAGATCCTCGTAAAGCGCAGGGTAATCCATTGTTGGGGGCACCAAACTTAACTGATCAGATTTGGGAAATCATAGATATTAACTCATTGACGACACCGGAAGAAAAAGTTGCAGCGATTATTCCACAAGTGCGTGATGGAGTGGATGCTAATACAACTAACCGCGTTATGCCACGTTGGGAGTACCGTTTAAGTCCAGAGCAAATTCGTGCGCTTGCTGTCTATGTTCACCAATTAGGCGGTGGTAAAACAGCTGATAGTGAATAAATATGTATTGATAGTTAAACTGCGAACAGTTTAGTTATATAATATTGCAAAAAGCCCTTTAAAAGTCATTTTAAAGGGCTTTTTTTTGATTTAGGGCGCATATTGTGATTACTTTATGAGGAATGCTTAAGGTTCTGCATAAAATTAGGTATAATTATGAGCTAATAATAATTAGCTCATAAGGGTGTATCTAGTGGCGAAAAATCTATCAGAGCAGAATCAATCAACTCCATCAGGTGGAGAATTATACGCAAAGCGTATCCCTATTTATCCAAGAAGCGTGAAAGGAAAATTTAGAACTTTTAAAAGTTCTATGTTAGCGCTCGCATTTTTGGTGTTCTATCTTTTACCATGGGTTCCATGGGATCGTGGCGCCGGTTTACCGGGACAAGCGGTTGTTTTTGATTTGACTGCAAAGACCTTCTATATTTTTAGCTTGCCCGTAGATATTCAAAATATATTTTGGCTTGCTGGGATATTGGCAATCTTTGCATTTTCCCTATTTTTCGTTACGGCATTGTTTGGACGAGTGTTTTGTGGATATTTTTGTTTCCAAACTCTTTGGACTGATGCCTTCATCATGATCGAAGGTTGGGTTCAAGGGAACCGTAACGTTCGTAAGAGATTACATGAAGGTCCATGGACTGGGGAAAAAGTTACTAAAATAGGTCTGACTTGGTTACTTTGGTTAGTAGTTGCTTTTTGGACAGGGTTTACGTTTACATCCTATTGGATGCCAGCTCCAGAATTGATCAAAGTCGTCTTTATTGGTGAAGCTCCATTTGCAGCATATGGAACAATCGCATTTATTACAGCCGCAACATTTATTTCTGCGGGATTCTCAAGAGAGCAAGTTTGTACTTATATGTGCCCATATGCTCGATTCCAAGGGGTAATGTTCGATAGGGATACGCTTGTTGTAACATATGATGAAGCACGTGGTGAACGTGAAAAAGGCCGTGCAAAACCGACTAAAGGTCTTCGTGATCGCGATGAGCGTATTAAGGAAGGTTATGGGGACTGTATTGACTGTGATCTATGTGTACAGGTATGTCCTGCGGGTATTGATATTCGTGAAGGGATTAACTATAAATGTATTACCTGTGGGCTCTGTATTGATGCTTGTCATAATATGATGACAAGTCTTAAATTTCCTACTGGACTCATTCGTTATGATTCTGAGAATGGTTTGGAAGGGAAAAAGACAAATTACTTCTCTCCTCGTAATATCGGTTATGGTATCGTAATTATCATTGTAGCTTCCATTTTAGGTTGGAGTGTTATGCATCGAGATGTGGCGCACTATATTGTAGAGTCATCTCGTAAACCTGCAACGATTCTGAGCGATGGACGCTTACAAAATACCTATGAGGTTAAATTTAATAACCTCACATTAGATCCACAGCAGCTACATGTAGAGGTTGAAAATGAAGGTTATGAGCTTGCAATGCAATTTAATGATATTGTATTGAAGCCAGGTGAAAGGGTTGCGCTGAATGCCGGTGTTCGTAAAGCGAAGGATATTGCATATTCACCGGATGTAACGTTTATTTTAACGGTAACAGATCCTGCGACAGGTGATGTGATCGATATTCAGAAGATGAAAGCGATCTTCCTCAATAAATAAAAGGATTAAGGTAGGGCATTATGAATGAAACAGTCGCAATTATGCTATTAGGCGTAGCTTGTGTATTACTCGCTTGTTTGGTGCTGCATAAGTTGTTTAGATTTACACCGCTGCAAGCTGCGAGTATTACAGCCCTAATGGGCATTGCTGTAGTCGTTCCTTTCTCTATTTTAAGATGGAGAGGGGGGGATGTTTTTACGCTCTATATTACGTGTAACTTAATGGCTTCTTTTGCTTATTATTTGATTAGCTCGGGTGGAATGAAAAGCCTTCGAGGAAAAGATGGTAAGCGAATGCATTGGGCACCTATTACAGTTTTAGGTTTTTTCTTAGTGTTAACCATCCAAAATGGTGCCTTTGTAGTGATGGCAGAAAAAGGACTAATCTTTAAAAGTAATCAGGAAGACTCATTTGTAAGCACGCGTTTTCCTGGTGAGGTTCCTAATGCTTATCAGAAGAAGGAAGCTTATTACAATGCTTATCAGAAACGCCTAGCTGAACAAGAAGCGAGGGGTTGGCAGGTGAAGTTTGGTTTTACAGATAAACCCTATGCGAATCAAGATAACTTCTTTATGGTTGAGTTGTTGGATAAGGACAATACGCCATTAGAAGGCGCAGATATTGTTGCGAAATTTACTCGTTCAGCAGAGCAGGAGTTGAATCGTAGTTATGTTTTAGAAATGTCTGAGCCTGGTGTTTATTCTATTCCAATTAGCTTTGAACGTATTGGACCATGGAATTTAGAGTTAGATATTGAGCATGGAAATGACACTCATGAGTTAGTAGGGCGAACATTAGTCAATTGTTCTCCGGGAATTGAGTGTGATTTGGAGAGCAAGCTTCGAGTACACTAGGAGAATCATTCTAATAAAAATAAAAAAAGAGCTTAATAGCTCTTTTTTTATTGAGAGTTTGGACCAACACTGAGGAATACTCATTAAAAAACTTGATAAGACTTATAGCTACTTTGATATGGTGGTTATTGGCATTTTGTGATGTAGTGTAGGAAAAGAAAATAAAACTTAGGATTGTGTGAGTAATCGCTGAAATGCTGATAAAATTGCGTAGCGTTAAGACATTATTTAAGATTAAGTTGTCTTATAATAAGTCTGGAATAAATCAATAAGGTGTAGACATTTTTTATGACAAAAGATTTGGATAAGCTTCAATGTTATCACTGTGAGTTGCCTATTTTTGGTAAAGCGCCTTTTACGGCACAGATCCAAGGGAAAGAACAAGCGATGTGTTGTGCTGGATGTCGGGCAGTTGCTGAAATGATCGATCAATCTGGGCTTACAAAATATTATGATTTCCGATCAGAAGCTGCGGAGAGACCAGAAACGGCCTTGAATCTCATTCCCGATGAGTTAAAGCAGCAGATGCATTTTTATGATCATCCGGATGTAGCTGTGCAATTCATTTCAAAAAGAACGGATAAGCAAGGCCTAGAGATATTTGATGCTTATTTGATTATTGATAAAATTACCTGTGCTGCGTGTGTTTGGTTACTTGAAAACACGATTAAACGTTTAAAAGGTGTTGAGCGCTTCGATATTAACTTAACAACACATCGAGCCCATTTAAGCTTTAATCCTGCAGAGATAAAAATTTCTGACATTTTAATCGCGATTTTAAACTTGGGATATCAAGGAACACCTTATGATGAACAAGTAGAACAGAAACGATTGAAGACCGAGTGGCGCTCATTATTAATGGAGTTTGGTATTGCGGCATTATTCTCAATGCAGGTGATGACAATTTCTGTGGCACTTTATTTTGGTTACTATTCTGGTGATATGACGGATAGTTCTTATCAGTTACTTCGTTGGTTTAGTTTGTTTGCCACGATTCCTTGTGCGACTTATTCAAGTCGAAGTTTTTACAAGTCTGCTTATTATGATTTAAAAAACAGACATTTAACGATGAATGTCAATATCTCAATCGCCGTAATTGCGGGTACTTTATGGAGTGCCTATAACACGGTTATGGGAATTGGTGAGACCTATTACGAAGGTGTCACAATGTTTGTCTTTTTATTATTAGGCGCAAGAGTATTAGAAACGAGTGCACGACATAAATCATTATTAATTTCTGATGATATTTTAAAATTAAAGCCGAATTTTGCTGAGAGATTGAATGTTGATGGAACCGTTGAGTTGGTAGCCACCAATCGTTTAGCGGTTGATGATATTTTGATGATTAAACCAGGTGAAAGTATTCCGGTGGATGGTGTTTTATTAGATTCATTAGCGATGGTGGATGAGTCATTATTATCCGGTGAAAGCTTACCGCTTGAAAAGCATCAAGGAGATCACTTAATTGGGGGTTCTGTGAATTATGAGCAACCATTAAAAATGCGCGTGACAACGGTTGGTGCAGAAACAGTATTATCGCAAATGTCACGTTTGATTGATCGTTCCATGAGTGAAAAACCTAAAATCGCGATGCTTGCCGATATTATTTCAACCTATTTTGTGATTGGATTATTGATTGCCTGTGCCGGCACATTTATTGCTTGGTGTTTTATTGATGGCTTATCACAAGCATTTGCGGTGACATTAGCGGTTTTAGTGGTTTCTTGTCCATGTGCCTTAGCTTTGGCAACACCTTCGGCGTTAAGTGCCGGCAATCAGGCAATTATTGAAAAGGGGCTGATTGCCACAAGAGCTGGAGCACTGGAGACTTTAGGAAAAGTGACAGATATTGTTTTTGATAAAACAGGAACCTTGACAGAAGGGCGATTGACGGTTGAAAAAATATATCGTTTTACAGATCAAAGCGAATATGAATTAATGCAGATCGCGGCAACATTAGAAGCAGCGTCCAGTCATCCCATTGCTTTTGGGTTTAACGAATGGGTTTACCAAGAGCAAGCATCTTTATTGCCTGTTACAGATATTGAAAATATTGTAGGACGAGGGATAACCGGTAAGATAAATGATATCGAATATAAAATTGGTCGTTTAGATTGGTTCAATTCAGGTGATCTGAAAATTGAGTTTGATTCAGGGCTTTGGGTTGGGCTAGGTGTTGGCAATCAACTGATTGCGGCATTTTCGTTATTAGATACCTTAAAAGATGATACAGAATCTGTCATCGCTTATTTGAAATCTCAAGGTTATGTTTTACATATTTTAAGCGGAGATCGTCAAGAAACTGTCGATCAATTTAATCAGACATTGCAGATTGAAGATGCGAAAGGTGATTTATTACCCAAAGATAAACTACAGTATGTGGAGAGGTTACAAGAGAATGGGGCAATTGTTGCGATGCTCGGCGATGGAATTAATGATGGCCCTGTTTTAGCAAAAGCAGATGTATCGATAGCCATTGGGCAAGGAGCGCTTTTAGCGCAATCAACGGCCGATATGATTTTAATGAGTAAGAATCATTTAGAGCCATTAGTAGAAGGGTTAAAAATTGCGAAAAGAACCGATAAAATTATTACGCAAAACCTTTTCTGGGCGTTATTATATAATATCGTTGCAATACCATGTGCGATGACAGGATTTGTCTTACCGTGGATGGCAGCATTAGGAATGAGTTTAAGCTCATTAATCGTGGTTGGAAACACGTTACGAATTAGGGAGGGTCGATCAGAATCATGAGTCCGCTATTTATATTACTACCATTAACATTGGTAGGGATGATCGCGGCAGGATACGCCTTTATTTGGGCGGTTCGCTCAGATCAGTTTGATGATATGGAAGGTCCTGCACATCAGATATTATTTGATGAAGATGTTCGTCCCTTAGAAGAACAGACAGTAGAGAAATCTGTAGAACAAGAGTCCTCTTTAGAAGAAGACCAGAGTATTCCAAAAGAAAGGTTAAAAAATGAAGATAGATCATAAAACAGTAGAGTGGTTGGCATTTTTATCACATCTACGTATTGATGATGCAAAATTAGAGAGCCAAAAAATGAGGCTTGAAGATATGGCAGAAGTAATCCGCGGTATTAAAGATGTCAATACCGAAGGCATTACGCCGATGACAAATCCTTTTGATGCAACACTCACATTGCGAGCGGATGTTGTGACGGTTACAAATGAGCGAGATGAGCTTCAAAAATTGTCACAAAGTGTTGAAGATGGCTTATATCTTGTTCCTCAGGTTATTGAATAAAAGAGTATTATTATGCATAAACAGACTATCTCGGAACTTCGTACTCAATTAGAAAAGGGTGAAGTTTCAGCATTAGAAGTGGAAGAGTATTTTCAAGCACGTATTGAGAAATATGATTCGCAGTTAAATAGCTTTATTACCACAACATTTGATGAGGCGAAAATCGCTGCTAAAAATGCTGATAATGCTATTAAATCCGGCAATAGCTCTCTCTTAACGGGGATCCCAATTGCCCATAAAGATTTAGTATCTACAAAAGGGACATTAACAACGGCTGCATCAAAAATGCTCAGTAATTATGTGCCGCCATTTGATGCGACAATTGTTGACAATTTACGTCAGCAGGGCGTTGTTTCACTGGGTAAAGTGAATATGGACGAGTTTGCGATGGGTTCTACTGGCGCAACAAGTTTTTATGGAATTACCAATAATCCATGGAATGCTGATCATGTGGCTGGTGGATCATCCAGTGGTTCGGCGGCAGCTGTTGCTGCGGGATTAGTTATGGCAACAACGGGCTCTGATACAGGCGGCTCTATTCGTCAGCCTGCAAGTTTCTGTGGTGTTACAGGAATTAAACCTACGTATGGACGAGTGTCTCGTTATGGTTTAATTGCGTTTGCTTCTTCACTGGATCAAGGTGGTGTTTTAGCGAAAACAGCTGCAGATTGTGCGATTGTTCTTGAAGGAATGGCTGGATTTGATGAAAAAGATCCAACATCTGTGGATCGTTCTTTACCCGCATTTTCAAAAGGATTGGGGCAGTCGTTAAAAGGTACTAAAATGGCGCTGCCAAGAGACTTTTTTGCCGGTGATATTGACGCAGAAACGGCAAAAGCAATCGATGAGACTTTAGCTATTTATCGTCAGTTAGGCGTTGAAATGGTTGAGGTTGATCTTAAATATCATGAACTTGTAACACCGGTTTATTATGTTATTGCGCCAGCGGAAGCAGCGAGTAACTTATCTCGTTTTGATGGTATTCGTTTTGGTTATCGTGCTGAAAATGCACAAAATTTAGAAGATCTTTACTATCGTACAAGAACAGAAGGCTTTGGAGAGGAAGTTAAAAGTCGCATTTTAATGGGAACCTATGCAACAACAGATGTTCTCTATCAGGACTTCTTTATTAAGAGCCAACAGATTCGTCGTTTAATTACGAATGAATATAATGAGATTCTTAAAGATGTTGATTTTATCGCAGGTCCAACAGTGGCGGGTCCGGCATTTAATAAGAATCATCAAGCATCAAGTATTCAAAATTCTCTTTTTGATGCGAATTTAATTGGTGCAAACTTAGCAGGCTTGCCGGCATTGAGTCATCAGATGGGAATGAGTAATGAAATGCCTATAGGTTTTCATTTAATTGGACGCGCTTTTGATGAAGCAAAATTATTAGCGGCAGCTCATCAATATCAACAAAATAGCGATTGGCATACAAAATTTCCGGCGAATTTTGATTAAATTTAAAACGCCACAGTTTTGAACGATATATGACAATTTTATTTTAAAGAGTACAAAGGAATAGAGATGAGTTGGGAAATTGTAATTGGGCTAGAAGTTCATACTCAGTTAACGACAAAAACAAAGTTGTTTTCAGGAACAAGCACATTATATGGTCAGGCTCCTAATACGCAGGCAGGAATTTTTGATCTTGCATTACCGGGAGTATTACCACGTTTAAATGATGGTGTGATTGATAAAGCGATTCGTCTTGCCATTGCCACAAATTCAAAAGTTCAACAGAGAACGATTTTTGAACGTAAACATTACTTCTATCCAGATTTACCAAAAGGCTATCAAACGAGTCAATTAGATGCACCGATTGTCTATGATGGCCATTTGATGATTGAGACAGAGAATGGACCAAAGAAAATTCGTGTAAACCGTGCTCATCTTGAAGAAGATGCCGGCGGTTCCCGTCATGGCGCCGTTCCGGGAATGACGGGAATTGATCTTAATCGTGCCGGCACGCCGCTATTAGAAATAGTTTCAGAACCTGATTTAAGCTCAGCGAGTGAGGCTATTAGTTATCTTCGTCAGTTACATCAAATTGTGACTTGGTTAGATATTAGTGATGGCAATATGCAGGAAGGTTCTTTCCGTTGTGATGCAAACGTTTCCATTAGAAAACCAGGTGAACCGCTTGGTACACGTACAGAGCTCAAGAATATCAACTCCTTCAGATTTATTGAGCAAGCGATTAACTATGAAGTTGCACGCCAAATTAAAGTCTTAGAATCAGGGGGAACGATTACTCAAGAAACAAGACTATATGATTCAGACAAAAATGAAACACGTTCTATGCGTGCTAAAGAGGAAGCAAACGATTATCGTTATTTCCATGATCCTGATCTTCTCCCTATTATTATTAGTGATGAGCGAATTGATGCTGTGAAGGCGGCCTTTCCACTAATGCCGGAGGAGTTGAAAGCTGAATTAATGGCGAAGCATGATCTTTCAGAGTATGATGCTGGAGTGTTAGTACAATCGAGAGCGATGGCTGATTATTTTGCTGTGCTATTAGTTTGTAAAACAAACGCTAAAATGGCAGTTAACTGGTTATTAGGAGATGTTTCTGCCTATTTAAATGAACAGGATCTTGAGATTGGTCAGCTAAGTATTTCTGCTGAAAGGTTAGCGGGATTATTAAATCGCATTCAAGATAAAACAATTTCGAATAATATTGCGAAAAAAGTTTTTGCTTTAATGGTGGATTCTGATAAAAGTGCAGATGAAATTATTGATGCTGAAGGCTTGAAGCAAGTCACGGATACTAGCGCGATTGAAGGTTGGGTTGATGATGTGATTGCGAAAAACCCAAAACAAGTTGAGCAATTTAAATCTGGACAGACGAAGATTCTAGGCTTTTTTGTCGGACAAGTAATGAAATTGAGTCAGGGTAAGGCTGATCCTGCCATGATTAATCAATTAATTGCTGATAAGTTGAAGTAAGTCTCTTAATTTTATTATTAAGAGGATGATTTAAAATATTTAGATCATCTTTAAAAATAAGAAGAAGCTAGTTATTTTTATAACTGGCTTTTTTAATTGGTAAATCTAGGTTATGAGGGCGGATTTATTTGAGGGAGTGTCTGCTTAATAAAAAATGGATATTTTAATATAATATTTTGTTTAGAGTTTGATTTATTAATATGAATGGGGAATAAAATAGCCTGATATATAAATCATTTATATTTAGTTGATGATTTAAGTGTTGATTTAATTTTGTAAATGTTTATATGTAAGAAAAGGGAGCGTTGTTTACACTTCCTGTTTAAAATAAAAATCTAAAACTTCATAAGGCGTTGAGCCATTTAATCCCTTATGAGGTTTTACCGTGTTATAGAAATTTAAAAA
>Ga0079226_10003820_pt1 | contig 11535 bp, 10 predicted proteins | sample Poulit2014_FD_76345 | JGI IMG/M metagenome (GOLD analysis project Ga0079226, IMG submission 76345) | Agricultural soil microbial communities from Georgia to study Nitrogen management - Poultry litter 2014 | ecosystem: Environmental > Terrestrial > Soil > Agricultural land | place: USA: Georgia...
AGCCGCCATTTATGTGGGGCAGAATTAAGAGGTAAACACCATGCAGTGCACTATGCTTAAAGCCAAATTGCACCAAGCACGCGTCACACATGCAGAGTTAGAGTACGAAGGCTCTTGCGCTATCGATGGCAACTTGCTTGATATGTCTGGCATTTTAGAATTTGAGCAGATCCAGATTTACAACATTGAAAACGGCAAGCGTTTCACCACCTACGCCATTCGTGCTGAAGAGGGCTCAGGCATCATTTCTGTTAATGGTGCAGCCGCACACAGGGCCGAGCCTGGCGATCGTGTTATTATTTGCGCCTACGCTAACTACGACACTAGCGAGCTAGCAAGCTACAAGCCCCGCCTTATTTATCTCGCCGATGGCAACGCCGTAAAAGACAGCAGTAACGCCATTCCTGTGCAAGTCGCCTAAGTCTTTGATAGAACTTAACACCGCCACCTGTTGCGGTGTTAAGTTTTCCCTTATCCTATGGCTATCTTATTAAATTTTGCAGCTCCGGCTGCTTTTTGCGTTTATACGCTAAGAAGCCTCATTCGCTAACCGCAATATGAAGGGGAACCCCATGCCAGAACTATACGCACAAACAACAGAACTCTTCGCTCAACACCCTTGGGCACAAACTGTCGCCGCTTTGGCGCTACTAGTATTTGCAGCCTTAGTGGCCAACTGGGTAACCAAGCATGTCGCCCTACAAGTATTAAAACGCGTTATTGGCAAAAAGCTCGGCGCACAAAACCAAAAAACCCTCAATATGCCCGTAGCATCGCGCTTAGCGAATATTGTACCTGCTATCGTTATTGGCGCTGGGATTCATGCCATCCCCAATTTATCCGAATCCGCAATCAAGGTAACCCAAAACGTTTCCTTTGCCTTTATAGCACTTACTGTAGCCATCGCTATCGGCCATCTGCTCGATTACGTTAATATTTTATATTTACGTCGCCCAGAAAATCATGACCGCCCTATTAAAGGCTACCTACAGCTCGGCAAACTGATTATTTATTTAATTGCTAGCATGCTGATTATTTCAGCGTTGATTGATAAGAGCCCTCTCTTATTACTGTCTGGTTTAGGCGCCATGGCAGCGGTATTGATGTTGATTTTCCAAGACACTATTTTGTCCTTGGTAGCAAGTGTGCAGATCAGCTCAAATGGTACAGTACGCGTGGGCGATTGGATTGAAATGCCACAAATGAACGCAGATGGTGATGTGATTGATATTGCCTTGCACACGGTTACCGTTCAAAACTTTGATAAAACCTTAACCGTTTTTCCCACCAAAAACCTGGTGAGCCAATCCTTTAAAAATTGGCGCGGCATGGTGGAGTCTGGTGGCCGACGCATCAAACGCTCCTTGTTAATCGATCAAAATAGTGTCCGTTTTTTAACCAATGAAGAAGTGGAACGGTTGCGCGGCTTTACTATGCTCAACGAATACCTTGGCGCAAAGCTCGAAGAGATAGATGCGTGGAATAAAGATATCAACGAGGCTGGAAAAGCAGCTATCAATAAACGCCGCGTGACCAATATTGGTACCTTCCGTGCGTACGTGGATCAGCTGATTAAAAACCACAAAAACATTCATAAAGGCATGTCCGCCATGGTACGCCAACTGCAGCCCACCCCCACTGGCTTGCCCCTAGAACTGTACTGCTTTGCCAATACCACGGCGTGGGCCGCTTACGAAGACATCCAATCCGATATTTTTGATCACCTATTGGCCATACTGCCCGAATTTGGCTTACGTTTAGTCCAACAACCCACAGGCTCCGACCTTCAAGACTTAGCAAAAGCACTACAAAACTCCCCCATTGCAAGCTAATATCCGCGCCGCAAACCCCTAGCCTCATTCCATGTGGCTAGGCCCCTTACCTTTCTCTTTGAGGGCCCAAGATGCGGCGCTACTTATTCAATTCTCGGTATCACAGCCTTACTGTTGCTTTACTGGCACTTTCTGCTGACGCTTTGGCTAGCCCTAGCCTCGAAGTGGACGATGCAGAAATCACAGAAGCTCAACATTGTCAGCTAGAAGCTTGGGCCGAATATGGCCGCGGCCGTAATATTCACTGGCTTATGCCAGCGTGCAACCCAACGGGTAACCTAGAGCTCGCCGCAGCCGCCGGCTACGAAGCCTATAAAGACGACTACGACACCAAAGCCTTTGCCTTTGAAGCCAAAACTATGCTGGTAGAGGCGCTGGGCGATTACGTCAGCATTGCGCTTTCTGCAGGGTTTGAAAACTACCGCACCGAAGGTGAAAACGAGCAAGAATGGTATCTTAATCTACCTGTTACCACTTTTTTCACGGAGCGGTTTGCTTGGTATAAAGACGTAGGCACTGTTTACAACAAAGAAGAAAGGCACACCTCATTCACTTGGGGCACAGGGTTTGAATACGGCCTCACCGATCATGTTGATATATACGGTGAAGTGTTTGGTGATTCAAGCGAACGACCTTATTACCACATCATGGGAGCGCTGTGGCTTAAGCCAGATCAAATCCAGATCTCCTTGGGTTTTGGTGACAAGATTGACAGTGATAAACATGAGCGCTTCGTAAGCTTAGGCTTACATATCGTGGATCTCGGCTTATAAATAGGCATAAAAAAACGCCGCACCCTTAAAAGGGTAGCGGCGTTTTAACATCGCTGGCTTACGCCTGGGCTTTCGTTACTTCCTTCATAGAAAGCTTAATGCGGCCACGCTGATCCACATCCATTACCAACACTTGGATGATGTCGCCTTCTTTCACATAGTCGGTTACATTTTCAACACGCTCTTCCGCGATCTGAGAAATATGCAACAAACCTTCAGTGCCAGGTAGGATTTCCACAAAAGCACCGAAATCTACAGTACGGGTCACTTTACCGTTATAGATAACGCCGACTTCTGGCTCAGCGGTAATTGCTTCGATACGTGCCACAGCAGCTTCTGCTAGCTCACGTGTTTCAGCGTATACCTTGATGCTGCCATCATCTTCAATATCAATGCTGGCATTAAACTCTTCGGTAAGAGCGCGAATTGTTGCGCCACCTTTACCAATCACATCGCGGATTTTTTCAGAGTTAATACGCATAGAAAGCAAGGTAGGTGCGTTTTCAGAGACTTCAGAACGAGAAGCGCTAATCACCTTGTTCATTTCACCAAGGATATGTAAGCGACCTTCTTTTGCTTGCGCTAGCGCCTTATCCATAATCTCTTCGGTAATACCTTGGATTTTGATATCCATTTGTAGTGCAGTCACACCGTTGGCGGTACCGGCTACTTTAAAATCCATATCACCTAGGTGGTCTTCGTCGCCTAAAATATCAGAAAGAATAGCGTAATCTTCGCCTTCTTTTACTAACCCCATGGCGATCCCCGCCACTGGCGCTTTGATGGGAACACCTGCATCCATTAAGGAAAGAGAAGCACCGCACACAGACGCCATGGAAGAAGAACCATTGGATTCGGTGATTTCGCTCACCACACGAATGGCGTAAGGGAATTCTTCTTGGCTAGGTAGCACCGCTTGGATACCACGGCGCGCTAAGTTACCGTGACCAATCTCACGGCGCTTAGGCGAGCCCACCATGCCAGTTTCGCCCACACAATACGGAGGGAAGTTGTAGTGCAACATGAAAGGCTCGTTACGTGAACCTTCAAGGGCATCAATAAGCTGCGCATCGCGTAAGCCACCAAGGGTAGCCACCACAATGGCCTGGGTCTCACCGCGGGTAAACACAGTGCTACCGTGAGCATTAGCCAAGTTAGATACCGCCACGTGAATTGGGCGAACTTGATTAGGTGCACGGCCATCAATACGAGGCTTACCGGAGGCCACAGCCGTACGTACCGTGACGCTTTCTAGCTCACTAAATAACGTAGCCACCTCTCGCTCATCTGCTGCTTCGCCAGCAAACTTTTCTACGCAAGCATTACGCAGCTCGCCTACCTTGGTGTTACGCTCTTGCTTATTGGTGATGGTATAAGCATCGGCCAAAGCAGCGCCAAACTCTGCTTTTACTTGATCAAATAGCGTTTGGTTAATTGCAGGAGCCTGCCAATCCCAACGCGGCTTGCCCGCTTCTTGGGTTAACTCTTCAATGGCTTGAATTGCTGTTTGCATTTGCTGGTGACCAAACAAAACAGCACCTAACATTTGCTCTTCGGTGAGCTCATCGGCAACAGATTCCACCATTAAAACAGCATCTTTTGTGCCTGCAACCACTAAATCCAAATTGGATTTTTTCAGTGTGGCGTAGCTTGGGTTCAGCACATAAGCACCATCCACAAAGCCCACACGCGCAGCACCTAAGGGGCCATTAAACGGCACACCTGAGATAGCCAAGGCGGCAGAAGCACCAATCAAAGCTAGCACATCAGGATCTACATTTTTATCTGCAGACATAACAGTAGCAATAATTTGCACTTCATTTTTAAAGCCCTCGGGGAACAAAGGGCGAATCGGCCTATCAATCAAACGGCTAGTTAGGGTTTCTTTTTCAGAAGGACGACCTTCACGCTTAAAAAAACCACCTGGAATACGGCCTGCTGCGTACGTTCTTTCTTGGTAATTAACCGTCAACGGGAAAAAATCTTTGTTGGGATCTGCTTCTTTTTTAGCAACTGCGGTGACTAAAATGGCGGTTTCACCTGAAGACACCATAACAGCACCACTAGCTTGGCGAGCATAGTGGCCAGTTTCTAACACTATGGTATCTTCGCCAAACTGAAATTCTTTACGAACGACATTAAACATATTTTCTCTTCTCTCTATTTTCTATAACACTTTTCTTTCACAACAATACGAATGAGAACAACCTACACCCGTGTGACACTATACCGCTTGAAGAGTTTGCAGAAGTAAAAACAACAAAAGCCCGTGAAGTGCGGGCTTTTGTATACTTTAGCTTACGTACACCAAAACAAACTAGCGACGTAGACCTAAACGGCCAATAAGCTCTTGGTAACGACCAAGATCTTTTTTCGCAAGGTAATCAAGCAGCTTACGACGCTGGTTTACCATGCGAATCAAGCCACGACGGCCGTGGTGATCTTTTTTGTGATCTTTAAAGTGGCTTTGCAAGCTGTTGATGTTCGCGGTTAGCAAAGCAACTTGAACCTCAGGGGAACCTGTGTCGCCTTCGCCTCGGCCATACTCTTTAACGATCTCTGCTTTTTGCTCAACGGTTAGTGCCATTGTTTTCTCCAATATGCATTGTTAAGACACGATGGCCGCGCATATTTGTAGCCATCGTCAGGATAAATTCAGTTTGTAGTTAACAAACGTCGAGGGGCAATCATACCATCATCTTGCACCTCTCCGACACCTATAAATTCATTTTCTTCTTCCGAATATAGGCGCACCCAGCCAGATGCCGGGCGATCGGCCGCCATGACTGGCTGGCCTTGACGAATATAGTAGCTCGCATCTGGGCCTAAATGCACCGCAGGCCAATGGCGCACCGCTGCATCAATGGGGAGAAGCAAGGCATCTAGTGCTTCAAACCCACCTTCTTGCTTGGTGGCACCCAAATCATCCATGCTGTACATGGGCTCATCGGTAAAAGGGCCAACCTCTGTACGATGCAGCGCTGTAACGTGGCCGCCACAACCCAGCTTTTGGCCGAGATCTTCTACCAAAGTACGTACATAGGTGCCTTTAGAACAGGCCACTAAAAAATGCACCTCATCGCCTTCCACCGCAATATTATCAATGCGATAAATGGTGACCGGCCGCACTTTACGTTCCACTTCTATGCCTTCGCGCGCCAACTTATACAGCGGCTGCCCTTGGTGCTTAATGGCAGAATACATGGAGGGCACTTGCTCAATATCGCCCACAAAACTCAGCAAAGCAGCGGTGATTTCCTCGGCAGATGCAGTAACAGCTTGTTCGCTCACCACATCACCATCAGCATCACCGGTTTCAGTGATAACGCCTAGTTTAGCGGTCACTTGATAAGTTTTATCAGCATCGAGTAAAAACTGACTAAACTTGGTAGCTTCACCAAAACACAAAGGCAACATACCTGTGGCGAGCGGATCTAAGCTGCCGGTATGCCCAGCTTTGGCACCTGCCACTAAGCGCTTCGCCACTTGCAAAGCGCCATTGCTGGTTACACCTGTGGATTTGTTTAACAACAAAATGCCGTTGATATTACGCCCGCGTGCGCGACGTCTAGCCATCTATTCTTGCTCCTGTTGAGGCAACCCCGAGGTGCTTATTCCTCATCATCCTCTTGGCCACGTATGGCTTCATCTTTGGCACGTGCTGCTTGAATTAGCTTTTCCATACGGCTCGCTTCTTCGGGCAGGTGATCATAATGAAAACGCAAACGTGGAGTGGTGCGGGTATTAAGATCTTTAGCGATGCAGGTACGTAAAAAGCCTGCTGCATTATTAAGGATATCCTGCGATTCAAGGCTGACGGCAGCTTCTTCTTCACCTAGCAAGGTGAAATACACATCTGCCCAGCTCAAATCACGGGATACCCGCACCTCTTGTATGGTCACCATACCGAGACGCGGGTCTTTGACTTCAGTACGAATCAGGGTAGCCAACTCACGCTGGAGGTGGTCCCCGATTCTATCGGTACGCTTAAACCCTTGCGGGCGACGATGACGACTCATGTTATAGCGACCTTGCGATTTCTTTCACTTCAAAGACTTCGATCTTATCGCCAGCTTTTACGTCGTTATAGCTCTTCACCGCCAAGCCGCACTCAGTGCCACTGCGCACCTCGTTAACATCATCCTTAAAGCGACGCAAAGATTCTAGTTGGCCTTCAAAAACAACAATATCGTCACGCAATACGCGGATAGGCAAGCTACGACGCAGTGTACCTTCCACCACCATACAGCCGGCAACAGCGCCAAACTTAGAGGAACGGAACACATCACGCACTTCCGCCACACCCACGATCTCTTCACGGCGTTCAGGCTCAAGCAAGCCACTGAGTGCTTTCTTCACGTCTTCGATGAGCTCATAAATCACGCTGTAGTAACGTAAATCTATACCTTCACGCTCACACAAACGACGCGCAGACGCATCGGCACGCACGTTGAAGCCAAGCAGAACACCATGGGAGGTCATAGCTAGGTTAACGTCAGATTCGTTAATCGCGCCCACACCACCAGAAACAATGTTCACTTTCACTTCATCGGTGTTTAAATCGTTGAGTGCATTTACCAAGGCTTCTAAGGTACCGCGAACATCAGTTTTCAGAATGATATTCACGTTACGTGCTTCATTGGCGCCCATATTCTCAAAGAGGTTTTCGAGCTTAGAGCTTTGTGCGCGCTGCAACTTCAGCTCACGTTCGCGCTCTTGACGGAACTGAGCCACTTCACGCGCCTTACGCTCATCAGGTAGCACTTGGAAAGGTTCGCCAGATTCTGGAGCACCATCCAAACCTAAAATTTCAACTGGGATAGAAGGACCTGCTTCTTCAATGGGCTGGCCATTTTCATCGAGCATGGCACGGTTACGGCCAAAATGAGCTCCCACTAGCATGGTGTCGCCAATGCGCAAGCAACCTTCTTGCACCAAGATAGAGGTTACCGGCCCACGGCCACGATCCACACGCGATTCAATCACGATGCCACGTGCAGGGCCTTCAGCAGCAGCCGTTAGCTCAAGGATTTCTGCCTGCAAAAGGATATTATCTAGCAGCTCATCCACACCCTCGCCGCTCTTAGCAGATAGGTAGACGAACTGATAATCACCACCCCATTCCTCAGAAATCACACCGATTTGTGATAGCTCTGTACGCACACGGTCTGGGTTGGCTTCAGGCTTATCCATTTTGTTAACGGCAATAATAATCGGCACCTCAGAGGCACGAGCATGGTTTATCGCCTCTTCAGTTTGTGGCATTACGCCATCATCAGCAGCCACTACAATCACCACAATATCTGTGGCTTGTGCACCGCGAGCACGCATGGCAGCAAATGCCGCGTGTCCAGGCGTATCAAGGAAACTGATCATGCCCTTATCGGTTTCTACGTGGTAGGCACCAATGTGCTGCGTGATACCACCTGCTTCGCCAGCGGCAACTTTAGCGCGGCGAATATAGTCGAGAAGGGAGGTTTTACCATGGTCAACGTGGCCCATGATAGTAACAACAGGAGCGCGTCGAGTTGGTGCCACATCGTATTGCACCAAGTTGGCTAGGTCGTCCTCGTAAGCCGCTTCTTGCGTTTTGGCTGCTACGGGCGTATGGCCGAGCTCTTCCACCAACAGAATCGCAGTATCTTGGTCGATGGCTTGGTTTACAGTAGCCATTTCACCGAGCTTCATTAAAGAACGAATCAACTCAGTGGCTTTTACATTCATGCGTTGCGCCAAATCACCCACAGTAATGCTATCTGGCACCTCTACTTCGTAGATCATTTTGCCAGTGGGGCTCTTAAAACCATGTTCTCTATTTAGGGTGTTGCGCATTTGGCCATGGGCCACATTACCGCTACGGTTGCCACCACGGCGCTTACGACGGCGCGAACTGCGTTCTTCATCTTGAAAGCTCGCTTCAAGCGCTTGAGTAACAATATCAGAGCCTTTTTTGCCTTTGGCATCTTTCTTGGGCTTCTGCTGTTTTTCTTCTTTCTTACGCTGCTCAAGCTCTTCGGCCAAACGGCGAGCTTCTTCAGCAGTGCGGCGAGCAGCTTCTTCTTCCGCTTTTTTGCGTGCTTCTGCTTCCTGCTTGCGAATCGCCTCTTCCGCCTCTTTACGGCGCTTTTCAGCTTCTTCGCGCTTAGCCCGCTCTTCGGGTGTTTCTTTTGCAGCGGCCTGCTTAGCGGCTTCTTCTTGCTTGCGCTTTTCGGCTTCTGCTTTCTTACGAGCCTCTTCCTCGGCTTTCAAGCGTTCCTCTTCCGCTTTTTTACGCGCTTCTTCCTCAGCCTTTTGACGCGCTTCTTCTTCAGCTTTTAAGCGTGCTTCTTCAGCTTCTTTCGCCGCTTGTTCCGCTGCCAAACGCTCTTGCTCTGCTTTCTCTTCTTCCAACGCAGTGCGGTTCACATAAGTACGCTTTTTGCGCACTTCCACTGCGACAGTTTTAGACTTCCCAGAAGCAGCCGTAGTGCGCAACGTGCTTGTTTTCCGACGGCTTAATGTAATTTTTTTAGGCTCAGCGTTGCCGCCTTGCATGTGGGCTAACAGCTCTTTCTGCTGTTCTTTGGTCACCACATCATCAGCGTTGCTGTGAGGCAAGCCAGCTTCTTTCATTTTGGTGATTAACGCATCCACCGGCAGGTTAATGCTTTCTGCTAGTGACTTAACGGTGGTATCTACCATATCCAAATCTTCTCCTACTCGCCTGGCTGCTTCACAGATGGTGGGCTCAACAGAGCCTTTGCTTAAGCCACGGCAAATTATTCCTCAAACCAAGGCGCGCGAGCTATCATAATCAACTCAGCTGCACGCTCTTCAGTCATACCTTCAATTTCGAGTAAATCATCAACCGCCTGCTCAGCTAAATCTTCCATGCTCACGATGCCTTTCTCTACGAGCTGAGCGGCAAGTTCACGTGTCATGGTGTCCATATTGAGCAAATCTTCTGCTGGTTGGCCATGTAACAAGCGGCCTTCAGACGCAAGCGCACGGGTTAACAATGCATTTTTAGCGCGCTGACGCAGCAGATCGACAATGTCCTCATCAAAGCCATCAATTTCTAACATTTCTTCAGCGGGAACATAGGCCACCTCTTCTAAGGTACTGAAGCCTTCTTCCACTAATACTTGTGCCAACTCCTCATCCACATCGAGATATTCGATAAAGGCATCCAAGGCTTGCTGGCTTTCTTGTTGATGCTTAGCTTCGGCCTCTTCAACTGTCATCACGTTGAGCTCCCAGCCTGTAAGCTCTGAGGCCAAACGAATATTCTGCCCTCCGCGACCAATGGCCTGCGCCAACGCAGACTCATCTTCTACGGCCACATCCATGGAGCGGCTTTCTTCATCCACAATGATGGAAGCGACTTCAGCAGGCTGCATAGCATTAATTACAAATTGTGCGGGGTTGGCATCCCACAACACAATATCCACACGCTCGCCCGCTAACTCATTAGACACAGCTTGTACACGGGCACCACGCATGCCCACACAGGCACCGACGGGGTCGATACGCTGATCATTGGTTTTCACCGCAATTTTGGCGCGTGAACCGGGGTCACGAGCCGCTGCTTTGAGCTCAATTAACTCTTCGCCAATTTCAGGCACTTCGATTTTAAAAAGCTCAATCAGCATTTCAGGGCAAGCGCGGCTGGCAAACAATTGCGGACCACGGTTTTCAGGGTTAACACCTGATAAATAAGCACGTACACGATCGTTTTGACGCACCACCTCACGGGGGATCATTTGATCACGCGGAATAAGTGCTTCAGCGTTGTTACCCAAATCCAAAATAATGCTATCGCGAGTGACCTTTTTCACCAAGCCGCTGATAAGCTCTCCCACGCGATCACGATACTCTTCGATGACCTGCGCACGCTCCGCCTCTCGTACTTTTTGCACGATCACTTGTTTAGCGGCTTGGGCGGCAATACGGCCAAACTCAACAGCTTCCACTTCTTCTGTCCAAGTGTCGCCAATTTGCAAGCTTGGGTCGCGCTCGTGGGCTTCGTCCAACGTTAACTGGCGGCCAAACTCAAAGAGCTCTTCATCTTCCACCACAAGCCAATCGCGGTATGCTTGGTAAGCCCCTGTTTTGCGATCAATCACCACGCGAATGCTCACGTCGTCTTCTTTAAAACGACGGCGAGTTGCAGTGGCCAAAGCCAACTCAATGGCTTCAAAAATCACCGAACGGGGTACATCTTTTTCGTTTGATACTGTCTCAACGACAAGTAGAATTTCTTTGTTCATGGCCCAGCCTTTTACAAAGACAACGGATACAATTTTTCAGTTTGAGGCGCTGGTTTAGTCAAAACGCGGGACTAAATTAGCACGATCAACCTGTCCAAAGGGTACGGATAACACCTCGCCATTGTGGCGCAACATCAACTGATCTTCAGCAACTTCTACAAGCTCAGCTGTAAAACGTCGACGCCCCTCAACGGGCGCTAGCAAGCGAACCTTCATTTGTTCGCCCACATACTCTTGCCACTGCTCTATATAGAACAGAGGCCTATCTAAACCTGGCGAAGACACCTCCAAGTTATACTCGGTGCTAATTGGGTCCTCTACATCTAGTACACCGCTAATTTGGTGGCTAACGGCCTCACAATCATCCACGTGAATGCCATCTTCAGAATCAATAAACACGCGCACCACAGCGCCACGGCCTTGGATATATTCCACGCCCCAAAAAACGAACCCCATGCTTTCTACTACAGGAGCCAGCATGTTCTCTAGCTGTTCGACTTTACGCATCTTTTATTGCTTCACCACAAAAAATAGTGCTACTAGGAAATGACTTTTATCGCGATAAACAAAAAGCCCCTACAAGGAGGGGCTTTATAACATAGGCAGAGATTGAATGCCTTATATTTGGTAGCGGGGGCTGGATTCGAACCAACGACCTTCGGGTTATGAGCCCGACGAGCT
>Ga0079226_10003821_pt1 | contig 11534 bp, 11 predicted proteins | sample Poulit2014_FD_76345 | JGI IMG/M metagenome (GOLD analysis project Ga0079226, IMG submission 76345) | Agricultural soil microbial communities from Georgia to study Nitrogen management - Poultry litter 2014 | ecosystem: Environmental > Terrestrial > Soil > Agricultural land | place: USA: Georgia...
CCACGCAACGAGTTTTTAACATACTGCGTCAGCAATAAGCACTGCGAAATCACTTTTTGTCTGCGAACCCCATGCAGACGAAAAAGTGGTTTCTCCGTGCCTCCCACCGGTGGCTCTAAGATACATCGGGTTGGTGGAATTGGGGAGTGTTGGTGCCACTAAGTTGGGCGTTAGCAGTTGGCTAGCTATGTGCTCTGAACTGCCGCTTTGCACAAAACCAACATTTCCATACCCCACCCGCACCCGATTTCTCTTAGAGGCTGCAGTGAATAGGCTTGCGTTAAAGAATATTAAGAACTCTTGGTAGCGGGAACCCGCTCGGTTCAAGAGCCCGTGCAGGCTTGCTTGCGTTAAAGGATATTAAGAGCACCTGGTAGCGGGAACCCGTTCGATTCAAGAGCCCACGCGGTTCCAGCGCAAAAGCCATCGCTTAGAACTCTTTATGTTTTGTCTCAGCAATCCCCCACATGGCGATAGCGCTAATCATTCCAGCCACAGAAAGATACCAACCCACAGCCGCTAAACTATGGGTGGTAGCTAACCACATGGCTAAATAAGGAGCCAAGGAGGCGCCAAGAATACCGGCAAAATTAAACGTTAACGATGCCCCTGTATAGCGCATTTCGGGTGGGAACAACTCCGCAAGCACAGTACCTAAAGGCCCATAGGTATAGCCCATTAGCGCAAAGCCTAACCCTAAAAACATCAACATAGATGCGTAGCTATGGGTAAACAGAGGTTCCAAGAACAACCCAAACACGGCAATAACTAAAGAGATACCAATCATGGTTACACGGCGGCCATGTTTGTCTGCAAACAAAGCACTAATAGGCACCCACAAAGCAAACATCACTACACCCATCAACTGCATACCCAAAAACTGCTCGCGGCTGTAGCCCAGTTCACTAGTACCCCAAGTTAAGCTAAACACAGAGGTGAGATAAAAGAGCACAAAAGTTGCCATCGCCGCCAAGGTGCCAAGCACTAGCATACGCGGATGTTTCTTGCATACGGCAGCCATAGGCATGCGTTCTTGTTGTTGTTTATCTAGTGTCGCCTTGAAGACAGGCGTTTCTTCAATTTTCAGGCGCACATAAAGGCCAATCAATACTAAAACAGCACTGGCAATAAATGGAATGCGCCAGCCCCATTGCAAGAATTCATCATCCGTTAAAAAATGAGCCAGCAATAAAAAAGAACCACCCGCCAAAACAAACCCTAAGGGCGCACCAAGCTGCGGAAACATACCATACCAAGCACGCTTTCCAGGTGGTGCGTTTTCGGTGGCAAGTAGCACAGCGCCACCCCACTCACCCCCCAAACCCAAACCTTGACCAAAACGACAGACAGCCAACATGATAGGTGCCCAAATCCCAATTTGCGCATAGGTAGGCAATAAGCCAATAACCACGGTGGAAATACCCATAGTCAATAGCGCTGCCACTAAGGTGGCTTTACGCCCGACACGATCACCAAAATGGCCAAACAAAGCCGCGCCAAACGGACGCGCAAAAAACGCCAAGGCAAACGTGGCTAACGACTGCAGCACCGCCGTTGCTCCCTCACTATGCGGAAAAAACAAAATAGGGAACACTAACACTGCCGCATTGGCATAAATATAAAAATCAAAAAACTCGATAGTAGTGCCTGCCAAGCTGGCAGTTAGCACACGACGCGGCGAATTCGCGGCAGGAATAGTTGTGGCTGTGCTCATGTACGTTGACCTTGCAAACAGATTCATAAAAAAACCAACGCATTGTAACAGATGCTCGTATCATCGGTGTCCTTATTGGCGCTTTTTCTCCAGCTTTGGGACAATACGCCGATTCATCTTTCGCATCAGGCGGAAGTTATTCAACCAAGGAGTTTTTTATGTCGTTTTATGTGTATCTTTCCGGCGAAATTCACACTAACTGGCGCGAAGAAATTATGCAGGGCGCCAAGGCTGCTGGCCTTGATATCGTATTTACCGCCCCCGTTACCGACCACGATGCCAGTGATGCCGCTGGCGATATGCTAGGCGAACAAAGCAATAACTTTTGGCGCGATCACCAGTCAGCTAAGGTCAACGCCATCCGCACTCAAACCATGATTGAACAAGCGGATTTAGTGGTGGTGCGTTTTGGCGACAAATACAAACAATGGAACGCCGCTTTTGATGCGGGTTATTGCGCAGCACTTGATAAGCCGTATATCACCCTGCACGCAGAAGATATTGTTCACCCACTAAAAGAAGTGGACGCCAACGCCAAAGCGTGGTGCACCACCACAGAGCAAGTGGTGGATATTCTCAAATATGTTCAGCTGCCCTAACACCGAACGGGCAAGTGCGCGGAACCGCGAGGTGCCCTAGCACCGGGCGGGTGCCACTCAACGAGTTCTTAACACACAACATCAGCAATAAGCACTGCGAGATACGCGGAACCGCGTAGGTTCCCGCTACCGAGAGTTCTTAAAAACCACTGTGCCAAGCAAGCTTGCAGAAATGGGTTTCACCAACGAACCCCATGTTGGTGAAACCCATTCCTTCCAGCCTATTTAGCCTAGCCTCTAAGAAAAATCGGGTGCGGGTAGGGTATGAGGAAGATGGGCTTTGTGCGAGATTATTGTTTCGAGCAAGTAGCTGCTTTCATACGAAAAACTTGCTTAGTGGCACCAACATCCCCCAATTTCCACCAACCCGATTTATCTTAGAGCCACCGGTGGGAGACACGGAGAAACCACTATTTCTTTTGCGTGCTCTTCCGCAAAAAAATAGTGATTTCGCAGTGTTTATTGCTGATGAATTTAATTTAGAACCCGTTGGGTGACACCCGCCCGGTGCTAGGGCAACTCTAGCGCCTCGGCAACACCTGCTGCGGATCTACGGCTTGCCCGTCGCGGCGAATTTCAAAATGCAGTTGTACTGTGGAGGTGCCGGTGGCGCCCATGGTGGCAATTTTTTGTCCTGCTTTTACGGTTTCGCCCTCTTTCACCAACAAGGCATCGTTATGTCCATAGGCAGAAAGCCAGCGATCATTGTGTTTAATAATGAGTAAATTACCGTAACCCGTTAAACCGCTACCACGATATACCACAGTGCCCGCGGCCGCCGCATGCACGGGGTCGCCTGTGCGCCCCGCCAATAGCAAGCCTCTTTGATCGCTATTTTTAGTGGAAAACCCTTGTTTAACCTGCCCTTTAACAGGCCATTGCCAAGCGAGATTCCCCGTATTTGCTGCTGTGCTTGGTGTCGGTTTAGGAGCAGGTGTGGCTGCGGGTTTGCTAGGAGCAGGTGTCGGTGCCGCCGTTGTGTTACGAGATGGAGGCGGTATCGGCTTTGCAGCGATTTGGGTGCTACCTTTATTAAAGTAAATGCGTTGCCCCGGGCGAATAGTATAAGGCGCTGCGATGCCATTCGCTTGGGCTAAGCTGCGATAATCCCACCCATACCGCCAAGCAATGGAATACAAGGTCTCGCCTTGAGCTACTGTGTGATGCCCTTCTACTACTTGTTTACGCGGCGCTGTGCTTAGGGTGCCCCGCCCAGCAGGCTTACCTCCTGCTTGGTACTCCACCACAGGCACATTGCCAGTGCTGCAGCCTGCCGCGCTGAGCCAAAACAATAGTGCTGTGGTTAAGAGTAGCTTGTTTACTTTCATTCATTCTCGCTAGAAGGCTGTTTGTCGCCCAAGAAAAACACCACCACCATACCCAGTAAAGCCGCCATTATGGCAACACCAAGCTGGGCCGGCTCTTGTGTAGCTTGAGCATACTGCTCAGGCAGCAGCCATTGCTGTGGTTCTTCTAAACGCCACGGCCAAAGCTTTATCAATGACCCCGCCATAATACCCGCAGCTGCACCCATTACCACTGCATAGTAGTGAGCCAATAGCCATTTGAGCAATTGCACAAATGCCAAAGCACCCACTGCACAACCCATCATAAAGGCTAACAAATTGCTTAATTGTAGCTCGCTTACCGCCGTCAATACGGGCTCATACATACCCAGCAGCAGCAAAATAAAACTGCCTGAAATACCTGGCAGCAACAATGCTGAAATGGCCAAGGCCCCAGCAAAGAAAAACACCATCGGATGCACTGCCAAGGCCCCGAAACCAGTTTGTAAGCTTAGCCATACGCTAAAAGCAGCGGCCAACAAAGCAGCTACCAACACACCAACGCCATGATGAGGCAAGCTGCGCCATACCACCACTGTGCCCATAATAATAAGGCCGCTGAAAAACGCCCATAGCAATACGGGCGCATTGGCCATGAGCCATTTAATGGCAAACACAGAAGGCACTATGCTGGTGACCATGCCAAGCAGCAGCAACAACAAAAAAGTGCCGTTCAATTCGCGCCACATGGCAACAGTACCTTGTTCACGCCATACGCCAAATAAACGCGGATGAATATTGGCCAAGGTGCTAATTAATTCCGCATAAATCCCTGTGATTAATGCTAATGTACCGCTCGATACTCCTGGGATAGTTTCCACTGTCCCCATGGCCATGCCGCGCCAATACAAACTCCATTTACTACGCATCATTCCACTCCTCGCTGGAAAGGCACAAATTTGACGGGCTCTAAGCGTTCCGCCACAAACTCATTATCTTGGTAATCCACCACAGTGAGCCACTGTTCCTCTTCGCCCACAGGCATCACTAATCTACCGCCTTGGGCTAATTGCTCCAATAGTTCAGCGGGAATTTCTGCGGGCGAGCAAGCCGCCAAAATAGCATCAAAAGGCCCTTGGCTTGGCCAGCCAAAACCACCATCAGCATACTTGAATTGCACATTATGAAGTTTTAAATCACGTAATCTTTGCTTGGCTGCGTCCTGCAGTGGCTTAATGCGCTCCACCGAAAACACTTTGATACCCAGTGCCGCCAACATGGCCGTTTGATAGCCGCAGCCTGTGCCAATTTCTAATACCGTTTGCGGCATTTTGGGCGCAATCAGTAGCTCTGTCATCCGCGCCACCACCCATGGCTGCGAAATGGTTTGCCCATAACCTATGGGCAATGCCGTGTCGTCGTAGGCTTGATGAGATAAAGCTTCATCCACAAAAATATGACGCGGCACCTGCTCAATTAAAGACAGCACACGCTCATCCTGAATGCCTTTTTCACGTAATCGTTTGGCTAAACGTTCACGTGTGCGCTGTGATGTCATCCCCACCCCAGCAAATTGTGCATCAAACATCTTACCTTTACCTCTTTGCACTTTTATTGTGCTTATACGGCAGTTTGCCAATCCCCAAGTTCTGCTAGCACTGTGGTGGCAAAAGCCCCCTTTGGTAACTGCATAACAATCATTAATGTATCTTCATGAAGCTGCCACTCAAGCTGCGGTACAACCAAACGCAAGCTGCGCCGTTGGGCCTCCATTTTTAACTCGCACAAGGCTTGGATTAACGACTGATGGGGCGCCAATATTTGCTCTTCAAATACCGCGCTGTCTGCCACTGGCGCTAGTCCACCCGTGCCAACTAAAGGCCCTGTGGGGTTAACTTCTTTATTGCATAAACGCTCGGCACCGTGTTCATCATCAATGGATAGAAACAAACCGCGGCTACCCTCAGGTTGCAGCACATCTCCATCAATTAGTTGATTCCAGTTGCCCGCTTGTACGCGTGCGGCCAGTACTTGGTTAAATAGTTCGCTACGCACCGCAGAAAGCCACATACTCCGAGTGGCTGCTTTGCGCGGCGCTTCGCCTGTGCCTAGCAGCCAAGCTTGCGCCCGAGGGAAGTTTTGGCCGCCACGTCCAAAACGCTGTTCGCCAAAATAGTTCGGTACGCCCTGATGGGCGATGGCGGCTAAACGCTGAGGAAGCGCTTCCACGGCACCACTTAATTGGCGCAGCTGGAGCGTAAATTCATTAGCAATATGGGTACCACGATTTAATTTACGACTATGACGTACCTGTTCAAGAATAAGCAGCCCCTCTGGCAGCTGACTAAAATCAGGATCCGCCTTGCCGGGTAAGTGCAAGCTAAACCATTGTTCTGTTACTGCCCGCCTGTCTTTAAGGCCACTAAAACCCACCGCCCTTAGGGGAAGTTTGGCGTGTTTAGCCAACCACTGAGCCACGTCCATGGTATTCCAAAGGCGCTTTTGCACGCGTAGCCACAAGTGCTCGCCGCCCTCTCCAGGGACAAAGCTGAGTTGCTCGCGCACCACAAAATCTTCTGGCTCGGTGCGCATCCACCCCTCCACTAGAGGCGCGCCATGGGCGCGAGGTAAGCTCACGCTTGTGGCTCCTGTTGAATTAACACAACGGTAGCCAAAGCAGTGATACCCTCTTCACGACCCACAAACCCCAGCTTTTCTGTAGTACTCGCTTTTACTGAAATATCCTCCACCGCACAGGCAAGTAATGCGCTAATACGTTCGCGGATGGCAATAATATGCGGTGCTAATTTTGGTCTTTGCGCAAGAATAGTCATATCCGCATTGCCAAGTGCATAACCGCGCGCTTTTACTTCGGCATATACTGCTTGCAACAACTTACCCGAATCCGCACCGCGCCATTGCTCATCGGTATCTGGAAACCAATGACCAATATCCCCAAGCGCCAATGCCCCAAGCAACGCATCGGTTAAGGCATGAAGTAACACATCGCCATCGGAGTGAGCCATAAACCCCTTATGGAAAGGGACTTTAACCCCACCGAGCATAAGCCCATTACCTTCACCGAAGGCGTGCACATCGTAGCCTTGGCCAATACGTATTAGCGACATAAGCGCTCCTGTGCTTGTTGTTGTAAATAAAATTCCGCCAAGGCAATATCCTCTGGCCAAGTGATTTTAATATTATCGCTACGCCCATGAACCATGCGCGGCTTACCTCCCGCCCATTCTATGGCGCTGGCTTCATCGGTAATATCCGCACCCGCAGCTAACGCTCGGGTTAAGGCGTGAAACAAGGTATCAATGGCAAAAAATTGTGGGGTAAAAGCACGCCAAACTTGGCTTCTATCCACCGTGGCTTGGATATCTTGAGCGTCCACCTTTTTCAGTGTATCGGCCACGGGTATGCCAAGAATGGCGCCCTCGGGGTTCTCACAAGCGAGCAATGTATCAATATCTTGGGGGTGTAAGCAGGGCCGAGCCATATCATGGACTAACACCCAATCCTCTGGTGTTGCCACGCTGCGCAAATAATAAAGGCCATTAAGCACGGTTTCGGCACGGCTAGCACCACCCGCCACAGTGATCACTTGAGAGGCTTGAGGAATCTGCTGCCAATAAGGGTCTTGTTCGGCAACTCCCACCACTGTGCCAGCAATCCGGGGATGTTGTAACAAGGTGGTTAAGGTATGCTCGGCCACGGTACGGCCAAGTAAGGGGAGGTATTGTTTAGGGCGTTCCGCTTGCATACGCGCGCCAATGCCTGCTGCGGGAATGAGAGCATAAACCTTCATTGGCGCTGCCCTTGCTCCTTATCAGGCACAAGGTAAAACACTTCACCTTCACGGATCATGCCCAAATCCCGGCGAGCGATTTCTTCCACGCTATTTTTAGCTTTCTTTAGGTCATTAACTTCTGCCCGCATTAAGCTATTGCGATGTTCAAGCGCTTTGTTTTCTGTTTCTAACTTAGCTATTTGCGCTTCTAAGCTCTTACGATGCCGTACGCTGCCCTCGCTTAACCATAGGCGATATTGCAACACCACAATAAAGATCACGAGCAAAGTCACTAATACACGACGCATCATAGCTATGAGGTTCTCAAAGCGAAAAGCCCAGCGATAACCGCTGGGCTTTGAGGCTTATTTAGCCAAACGTGGGAACTCTTTGCGGCCATGATAAGCAGCGCGCCCCATTTCTTGCTCAATACGAATCAAGCGATTGTACTTGGCCACGCGATCTGAGCGGCACAAGGAGCCTGTTTTGATTTGTCCGGCTGCCGTGGCCACCGCTAAATCTGCAATGGTGGTATCGGCGGTTTCACCAGAACGGTGAGAGATGACAGCAGTATAACCCGCATCTTTAGCCATTTTAATAGCGTTTAAGGTTTCGGTAAGAGTACCGATTTGGTTCAACTTCACCAAGATGGAGTTAGCAATGTTCTCGTCAATACCGCGCTTCAAAATGGCGGTGTTGGTAACAAAGAGGTCATCACCCACCAGTTGAATTTTGTCGCCTAAACGCTCAGTAAGGAGCTTCCAACCTTCCCAATCATCTTCGTGCAAACCATCTTCAATGGAAATAATCGGGTAACGGTCGCAGAGGTCGGCTAAGTAATCCACGAATTCAGCAGCGGTTAAGCTACGGCCTTCGCCTGCCAACTCGTACTTACCGTTTTTGTAAAACTCAGACGCCGCGCAATCCAAGGCCAAGGTAATATCATCGCCTAAGGTATAACCCGCCCGGGATACTGCCTCAGCAATGGCTTCAAGTGCTGCTTCGTTAGAAGGCAAATCAGGAGCAAAGCCCCCTTCGTCACCCACGGCGGTATTGAGACCACGTTCTTGCAACACACCGCGCAACGCATGGAAAATTTCAGCGCCATAACGTACCGCTTCAGCGATAGATTTAGCACCCACAGGCTGAATCATAAATTCTTGGATATCTACGTTGTTATCCGCGTGCTCACCGCCGTTGATGATATTCATCATGGGCACAGGCAGGCTCAAGGGCGTGCGCTCTTCTTGTAAATCCGCAATATATTCATATAAGGGCTTTTTCTCATAAGCCGCAGCTGCCTTAGCAATGGCCAAGGATACCGCTAAAATCGCGTTGGCACCCAAACGGCTTTTGGTATCTGTGCCATCAAGCTCAATCATTAGCTGATCTAACTTAGCTTGGTCACGAGCATCGCGATCAAGGAGCAATTCGCGAATTTCAGAATTCACGAAACCCACTGCTTTGAGCACACCTTTACCGCCATAACGGCTAGCATCACCATCACGGAGCTCTAAGGCTTCGCGGGCACCTGTGGAGGCGCCACTGGGCGCACAGGCTGAGCCCATAACACCCGATGCAAGAATCACATCAGCTTCAACGGTGGGGTTACCGCGAGAATCAATAATTTCGCGTGCTTTGATATCTGTAATAACTGGCATAGCGGTCTCCGAACTGTATGCAGCCGTATTAAGGGTTAATAAATGGTGGCAGAGATTTTGCTAATTCGTCCACTGCCTTCATTTGCGACAAAAAGGGGTGTAACTGCTCCAAGCGTAAGGCACAAGGGCCATCACACTTGGCATTATCTGGATCTGGATGTGCTTCTAAAAACAAGCCTGCCAATCCTTGCACCATACCTGCGCGGGCTAGATCGGCCACTTGATGACGGCGCCCATCCGCAGAATCGCTGCGCCCGCCTGGCATTTGCAAGGCGTGGGTCACATCAAAAAACACAGGGTAGCCGAAGCCCTTCATAATGCCAAAACCGAGCATATCTACCACTAGGTTGTTATAGCCAAAGCTTGAGCCACGCTCACAAATAATGAGCTGCTCATTACCGGCCTCTTCGCACTTATGCAAAATATGCCCCACTTCATGGGGGGCAATAAACTGTGGTTTTTTGATGTTGATAATGCGATTTGTGGCCGCTAGCGCTGCCACTAAATCAGTTTGTCGCGCCAAGAAAGCAGGCAACTGCAGCACATCCACCACTTCAGCGGCGGGTTCAGCTTGGTATGGCTCGTGCACATCCGTCAAAACTGGGCATTGGAAGGTCGTTTTAATTTCTTCAAGAATGCGTAACCCTGCTTCTAAACCTGGGCCACGATATGAGTGCAATGAAGAGCGGTTAGCTTTATCAAACGAGGCTTTGAACACCCAAGGAATTTGTAACGCTTGGGTGACCTCGGCGTAGTGTTCGGCTACCCGCATGGCTAAATCGCGGGATTCCAGCACATTCATACCGCCAAAAAGAACGAAGGGCGCTTCGTTACTGATGGGGATATCACCAAGGTGAATTGTTTTTTGTTCTACTGACATAAAGGTTGCCTTTGCTGTTACTTTTATTGTGCAGACGCGTTGCGGCGTGCCAGCACGGCTTCCACATAACTTGTGAAGAGCCCATGGCCATCACGCGGGGTGGAAGTAAATTCAGGGTGGAATTGGCAGCCCACAAACCAAGGATGCCCCTCAAGCTCTACCACCTCCACTAGGTTACCTTCTTCCGAGCGGCCGGTCACTTTAAGGCCTGCCTCTTGCAGCGCTTGAACATAATCTTCATTAATTTCATAACGGTGGCGGTGGCGCTCATAAATGCGGTTTTCATTATACGCCAGAGCCACTTTAGAACCCGCGGTTAGCAAGCTATATTTCGCCCCTAAACGCATCAAGCCAGCTTCACCTGTTACGGGATCTGTTTCTGGCAACACATCGACGACAGGATGCTCTACACTGGGCAAAAACTCAGTGGAATGCGCACCGTCCAAACCAGCAAGATGACGCGCCACATCCACCACTGCCATTTGCATACCTAAGCAAATGCCTAAAAATGGAATTTGATTTTCACGCGCGTACTGTGACGCCAACACTTTACCTTCGGTGCCTCTGTCCCCAAAACCGCCGGGTACTAAAATTCCATCAAGACCCGCTAATAAACTGGTGCCTTTTTGTTCCACTAACTCAGCGTCAATATAGCGCACATTCACTTTAGAGCGTGTGGCAATACCCGCATGGATCAAGGCCTCGTTCAAGGATTTATACGCATCAGCGAGGCTGACGTATTTACCCACTAGCCCCACTGTTATTTCATGCTCGGGGTTTAATTGGGCCGCCACCACGCGATCCCATTCAGCAAGATCTGGCGTGCGACACTCAAGCCCTAGACGTTCCACAATATAGCTATCAATGTCTTGCTCATGTAGCACGCGCGGCACCTGATAAATGGTTTCACAATCTGGGGTGGTAATTACCGCACGTGTTTCCACGTTAGTGAATAAGGCAATTTTTTCTCGTGCGCTCACGGGCACAGGGTGATCTGAACGACACACCAACACATCAGGCTGCAAACCAATGGAGCGCAGTTCTTTCACAGAATGTTGGGTGGGTTTGGTTTTGATCTCGCCCGCAGAGGCGATCCAAGGCACCAAGGTAAGGTGCACTAGCAGCGTATTTTGTAGGCCTTTTTCAATGCGTAGCTGGCGCACGGCTTCTAAGAAAGGCAGGGATTCAATATCCCCTGTGGTGCCGCCAATTTCGATAATGGCCACATCCGCATCACCTGCACCACGCTGGATTTTGAGTTTAATTTCGTCGGTAATATGGGGAATCACCTGTACCGTAGCACCTAAGTATTCGCCACGGCGTTCTTTATCGAGCACGTCCTGATACACACGCCCTGTAGTAAAGCTATTAACGCGCTTTAAGCGAGTGCGAATAAAACGCTCATAGTGGCCTAAATCCAAATCGGTTTCGGCGCCATCCTCGGTAACAAACACTTCACCATGCTGGTAAGGGCTCATGGTGCCTGGATCCACATTAATGTAAGGATCCATTTTAAGCATGGTAACGTTTAAACCACGCGCTTCTAGCAGGGTGGCTAGAGAAGCGGCTGTAATACCCTTACCCAGTGACGATACCACGCC
>Ga0079226_10003822_pt1 | contig 11527 bp, 9 predicted proteins | sample Poulit2014_FD_76345 | JGI IMG/M metagenome (GOLD analysis project Ga0079226, IMG submission 76345) | Agricultural soil microbial communities from Georgia to study Nitrogen management - Poultry litter 2014 | ecosystem: Environmental > Terrestrial > Soil > Agricultural land | place: USA: Georgia...
CCAGAAGGACAGTATAGCATTAATCGATACGCTTATTCAGCAAGACACCCTCGGTATAGATTCTTTAAGCGAATCTCATGAAGCGTTGCAAGACACGACGAAAAAAGAAACTCGTGCAGAAAGAAGAGCACGTAAAAAAGAGGAAAGAGAGAGAGAAAAATATTATTATAAAGGAATAAAAAAAGATTCAGCACGCTTAGAAATAGAGCGTGTATCTAGGGCAGCATGGAGGAGATCTATCTTTGTTCCCGGTTGGGGTCAGTATACCAACGGTGGCTTATGGTGGATAAAAGTCCCAGTTATTTACGGAGGTTTTGTAACGAGCTATCTAGTTTTCGACTTTTGGCAATGGTATTATAAAAAATTTCTAAACGAAATTGCCTATAGGATGGAGAATAACGGAGATAAGCGAGATGAAGATCTCCTAGGCTTTGAACAGAGTGACGGGTTGATAAGGCAAAAAGACTACGGCCGACGAAACCGTGATCTCACCATATTAGCAACCGTAGGTTGGTATGGTCTTAATATTGTTGAAGCTTATGTGGACTCTATGTTGAAAAATCGATGGAGCATTAGCGATGACTTTAATGTGAAATTAAGCCCAACAGTATTGCCTGCTTCTCAGGTCCTAGCGATGCAATCACCTTCCAACATTTTTCAAGGAAAGTTTGTCCCTGGACTGAAATTAACCTTAACTTTACACTAATCAAAAAGACAAAGAAATTAAAGATATGAAAGTAATTTTATTTGGCTACGGCAAAATGGGGCAGCTTATTGAAAAGTTTGTCCAAAAAAGAGGACACCAAGTTGTTTACATTATAGATGAAAACAATCGGTCAACGTTAAAGGTCGAAGACCTGCCAGATTACGATATCGCTATTGATTTCAGTACTCCCCAAGGGATTTTGGATAACATACACTTTTGTCTAGACCATAACATTCCACTAGTCATCGGAACAACCGGCTGGTACGAGCAGCTTGAGGAAATAGAAAAAAAATGCCTCGAAAACGATCAATCGCTACTTTGGGGTTCCAACTTCAGCATAGGTGTAAACATCTTCTTTCATATCAACAAGGTTTTGGCCAAAGTAATGAGCCCGTATAAACAGTACGATGTTCAAGTGGAAGAAATTCACCATACTCAAAAGCTAGATGCCCCTAGTGGTACTGCGATTAGTATAGCAGAAGGTATACTAGAAAATTTAGACAGCAAAAAGCAATGGGTCAATCATTTGGTCGACATGGAAGACAACGTAATTCCAAAAAAGGAAGACTTGCTGATAGAAAGCTTGCGCATAGATGATGTCCCCGGCACCCATACAGTGCTCTACAGCTCTGAAGTCGACCAGCTGGAGTTCAAGCACACCGCACATAGCAGAGATGGTTTCGCTTTAGGTGCAGTAATAGCTGCAGAATGGCTCCTCGGAAAAAAAGGGTTCTATTCTGTAACTGATATTTTTGATTTTAACAATTAATAGGTTATGTGGTTTATACTAATTGGAATCTTACTGGCAATTTCCTTATACGGACTTTGGCTGTTATTCAAAAAGGCTGGAAAACAAGGTTGGGAAGCACTTATTCCGTTTTATAGAGAGTATGTTTTAGCCCAGTTAACGGGAAGACCAACATGGTGGGTAATCCTCTTGATTGTGCCTATCGTAAACATATTTATTTTTTACGCACTCTACCTGGATTTTATTAAATCATTCGGATTACAACGCTTCTGGCATAATGCCGTTGCCGTGCTATTCCCTTTCATATTCCTTCCTATGTGGGGTGCCGATAAAGATTTAAAATACTTAGGCCAACCACAAAGTGAAGAGTTTAAAAAGAAATACCCTTACAAAAAATCTGTAGGCAGAGAATGGGCTGATGCTATAATATTCGCCACTGTTGCCGCCTCTTTAATCCGTGGGTTTTTAATTGAAGCTTACATGATTCCCACCGGATCGATGGAGAGGAGCCTATTAGTAGGTGACTTCTTATTTGTTAGTAAGCTTAGTTATGGCCCTAGAATACCCATGACTCCAATTGCATTTCCCTTTGCACACCATACTATGCCTGTGACACAAGGAAAAGCTTATCTAGAGTGGGTCAAAGTACCTTATAAAAGACTGCCTGGATTTACTGAAATCAAGAGAAATGATGTGGTAGTATTCAACTACCCTATGGAGGCAGATGAACCATTTAACAGGCCAGTAGATAAAAGAGAAAACTACATTAAGCGTGCTATCGGTATACCAGGAGACAAGATAGAATCAAAAGAAGGCACCGTATATGTCAATGGCGAGGTGTCTTACAAGAGCAAAGACTTACAGCTAGCCTACATTGTAATTTCTGAGCCTAATGGTTTAAATCCTCAGCGGATTATAGAAAAGCGTTTAGAATTGGACGAAATGAACTCCATGCCTTCAAAAGGCTTTTATGTAATTCACATGACTGAGGAAGAAGCTCATGAGGTTTCGACTTGGGCAAATGTTAAGCAAGTAACTGCAAATATATTCGATGACTCCGATGATTCTGCAAGCATACAAGCCTTTCCTTTCTACAAGGACAAAGTGTGGAATTATGACAACTTTGGACCTATCACTGTTCCTAAGAAAGGGTGGACCGTCGAACTTGATAGTTTAACACTTCCCTTGTACGAAAGAGCCATTACAATATACGAAGGTAAGAAGCTTGAAGAAAATAGCAATGGAATATTTATCGATGGGAAACTGGCCGATGAATATACTTTCGAAATGGATTATTATTGGATGATGGGCGACAATCGTCATAACTCTCTGGATTCAAGAGGATGGGGATTTGTTCCTGAAGATCATATCGTTGGGAAAGCATCTTTTGTCTTTATGAGCTGGGATAAAGACGGTACGTTTATAGATAAAATCCGCTGGAGTAGGATTTTTAGATCCATTAAATAACTGATAAAAACTTACAAAAAAGCTCTCATCAAGTTTAGGATACTTTATGAGAGCTTTTTTTATGGACATCCCATTTAAAACACTACTCTATTAGGTCGGAATTGTTCTCTTGAAGAGACTCGTACAAATCCTTTACTTTTTGTGCAGAATTCATGTCCAAAACTAACAAAGCATCATCGGTTGAAACAACTATCGTATCTTTCAATCCTACAAATGCAATTTCTTTATCTGTATCGCCTATTACCATATTACCGTTTTCATCGGTAGGGTGCCCGTTGTCCTTAAGGTGTTCGTACAGAGAATCAAAAGCCCCCATATCAGACCATTTAAACTTAGCGGGGACAACCTTAATCCTATCACTCTTCTCCATTACAGCATAATCTACACTGATAGACGGAATGGCTAAGCTAAGCTCCTTGTCGATAATATCTTCTTTAGAATTCTGAAATGCTTCTTTCGCTGCTAAAAAAACAGCCGGTGAATAACGCTCTAGCTCTTCTAAGAAAACCCCAGCTTTAAAACAAAAGATTCCTGAGTTCCATAAGAATCTCTCTCTCTGCAAAAATTCCTTCGCCGTACTCTCATTGGGTTTCTCCCGAAAAGAAATGACATCGTTTCCCTCATGCTCAATATAACCGTATCCAGTTTCCGGATAATGTGGTACTATCCCAAAAGTAACTATGTTATCTTTTTCAGCAAACTTAACCCCGTGCTCTATAGCACTTTTATAATCCTCCTGATTTTCAACTAAATGGTCTGAAGGGGTCACCAGCATAACATCATCTTTTTCCAAAGCAAAAGCAGCAAAGGCAATTGCTGCTGCAGTATTCCTTGGAACAGATTCTACAACTATACGGTGTGAAACGCCCTGTAAAGCTGGATTTGCCAATTCAAGGTTGCTCTCACTGGCAACCAATAACACCTCTTGGGCAATCCTCGAATTCCTATCGACAGCCAATTCAAATAATGATTTACCTGAAAATATAGGCAAATACTGCTTAGGTTTGGATTTTCTGGATAGCGGCCACAGCCTAGATCCTACCCCACCAGACAGAATGACGTTTACAATCTTTCCCATAAATATTTTACTATCTTTTATTTTTCTTCTACCAATCTCGAGACCATCCTTTTAGCTTCTTTTTTCTTTAAAAACAAACTTGCACAAGCCTTTGCATCCGACAGTGCATCGTGATGATTTAACGAGACATTCATAATTTCACAAAGTCGGTTTAACCTAGTTTTGTGGAAACCCATCTCTTTATACAACTTTACTGTACAATGCCAATTTCTAGTTTCTATACCAGCTAACGGCAAATTGTAATAGCGAAAAATTTCTAATAAAACGCTCCTATCAAAATCAGCATTATGTGCAACCATACGCTGACCAGTTAATAAAGGTCTAATCTTATCAATAACTTGATTAAAATTCGGAGCTCCTTTTGTATCTTTTGGCGAAATGCCATGCACCCGTGTGGTTTGCCACATATACCTATTTTTAGGTGGCCTTATTAGTGAATAAAACTCATCGACAACCACTCCGTTTTTAACCTTAACTATACCAACCGAGCACACACTGTTTTTTTCCGAGCTGGCTAACTCAAAATCAATAGCCGTAAAATCACTCATAAACTTAAAGTGAAATTTCTACCCCACCGATTCGGTTTAAGCACAAGGTTAACAATATATCTTTGATGTTCAGGAGCTTTTTTCTCTGCTGCTGGACTGTGGGTATTGCCAAGCGGCACATTTACCAAAGCCCCTATAAGAATATTCCTACTGACATTGTTAGCGCTTTCTAGCTTGTACCCATGTTCAAAAGTGCATTCTTTATCTGAATGTATTAACATCTATATGTTTTGTTTTCTTCTTTCATTTGCTTACAAATATACAAAGCTTATAGCCATCAAGCAAAAGACCTATCATAGCGAGCAAACTCCCCCAATGGCTAAACTGCAGCTAATAATTGTACTTATCCCCCCAATTTCTTTTCAAATACTCTCTTAGCTTGAGCTCTGCAGGGTTATTTCCTGGATTAAACAACACGGTACCCTGAAGGGCTTTTGGGAAATACTCCTGACTTACAAAATTGTCTTTATGAGCATGGCTGTATTGATATTCTTTACCATAAGACAATTCCTTCATGAGCTTTGTCGGAGCATTTCGCAGGTGTAAAGGAACAGATAAATCACCGCTTTCCCTGACTAAGGACTGCGCCTTATTAATAGCTTCATAAGAAGCATTGCTCTTCTGACAACTCGCCATATAAGTCACTGTCTGCGATAAGATAATTCTAGACTCAGGCATACCTATAACTTTTACCGCTTGAAAACAGTTATTTGCTAATAACAAAGCATTGGGGTTCGCATTCCCTATATCCTCTGAGGCCAGAATAATTAACCGTCTGGCAATAAAAGTTGGATCTTCTCCCCCCTCAAGCATTCTAGCCAACCAATACACTGCCGCATTAGGGTCACTCCCCCTAATCGACTTGATAAACGCTGAAATAATATCGTAATGTTGCTCCCCAGTTTTATCGTATTTAGCAGGATTCTTTTGTATCAAACTGGCAACCAACACATTTGTAATAGGCTGCGGATTATGGATGACAGACTGAACAACTAACTCAAAAATATTCAGCAACTTTCTAGCATCTCCACCAGAAAAACGTAGCAATGCCTCGTATTCCTTGACTTCAATGGGTAGGTCTTTAAGTATTTCATCTTCTTTAAGAGCTTGATTCAAAAGCTCTATCAATTCATCTTTACTCAGGTTTTCTAACACATAGACTTGGCATCGCGAAAGCAATGCAGAAATCACTTCAAAAGAAGGGTTTTCAGTAGTAGCACCAATTAAAGTCACCAAACCTTTTTCAACTGCGCCCAACAGGGAGTCTTGTTGCGCTTTAGAAAAACGGTGTATCTCATCGATAAAAAGAATGGGCTGTGGCTGTTGGAATTTCCTAAGCTCTTCTGCCTTTTGAATTACCGCGCGCACGTCTTTTACTCCCGATTGAATTGCACTCAGGTTAAAAAAAGGACGGCCTAATTCTTGTGTTATTAAATAAGCAAGGCTAGTTTTTCCAACGCCTGGAGGACCCCAAAGAATCATGGAAGGAATCTGGCCTTGGTCAATAGCGTTCCTTAACATGGTGTTCTCCCCTATCAAGTGCTTTTGGCCAACATATTGCAGGATAGATTGGGGACGCATTCGTTCAGATAATGGTATTTTTGTCGACATATACTCACAAACTTATGTATTTTCATTCAAGTCTCAAATACATTATGTATCATTGAAAAAAAATAGGAATAAATCATATAATACTATGCAGAAAGCAAGCGCTTCACTTTTTTGGATTGCCCTATTTATCTTGAGCTTCATCACCCAATATTCGATTGCTCAAAACAACCCAAAGGTTAAGGATCCCCTCCACCAAATCAATAAATTTGATAACTCTTTTGACGGTATAGGCCCTAAAGTATATCTTTTACCTGAACCTAGGAGTGAAGAAGAGATTTTAAGGGATTTTGTAGAAGAAAAAGCTCCATTTACAGACACCATTGCTTCTGCTTTAATAAAGCAACAAGTTACAGAAAACTTTTTACCTACAGCCAATCAGAGGCAACACAATACATCTGTAACGCCGCTCCCCACAACATTCAATCAATGGGATAGTGTAATTCAAAATGATCAGCAGCGACAAAACGTAAATTCATTTCAGCTATATGCACATTTGAACCAATACGCTAAGTTTTCTTTTATACAGAACGATCCTCTTAAAGCCATAGAACTCTTAAAGAAAGCTTTGTTTTATGCTCAAAACGTTTCTGCACAAGCCGATATAACCGTTATCAAACAGAACATTTCCAGTTTACTCATCTTCAGTGATCAACTTATTGAGGCAAGGACATTTGAAAATGAATTACTGCAAGCAGCAGAAAAACATAAGCTTTCTCCCTTAAAAGGACAGGTCCTATTACAAACGGCAATCATACATGCGAAAAATAAGGAGTTTAATTCAGCTCAGCAGACTATCATAAGAAAAGCTATTCCGCATTTCAATAGGACAAAAGACTTCATTGGAAAGATGAAAGGGCTTATCTATTTAAGTCAGATCTATCAAATGGAAAAAAAATTCACCGAAGCTCAGTGGTTTCTTTTGCAAGCTAGAGACATCGCTACAAGCAGTAATTTTAAAAACGATAAGGCAGAAATCGAATACTTACTTGCAGTATCTAAATTTCATCAACAAAACTTCAAAGTGGCACAAAATGAATTCCTAAGAGCCAAAGAGTTAGCCGAACAAGAAGACAATAAGCTTTTAAAGCTAGCCATTGAAGATAGACTAACTGACATTTACTTTAGGCTTGGAAACCATAAAGAGGCTAGAAATGCACTAGAAAATTATTGGTCGTTAAAAGAGGAGCTGTTCTGATTTTGTGTAAAATACTTGAAACACTTCAAATAATAACCGCATTCATCTAAAAGTATCAATTCTTTTGTTATTTTTATATCCCTTATAGGGAGTTGTTTCCCTTTTTGTGTTTTGTATATGGGAAAGAGTTAAGTGAGGGAAACTAAAACCATCTCCATATTGACAATTTAAAATAATACCCAATAAAATAAATTCTATGTTTAGAAATTTTTTAATCAGTTTATGCTTAATTTCCGTAATCGCCTGTGGATCAAAGCCTCGAGTAGACTTAGATGAAGATTCCTTGGCATTAAAGCCACGTGCGCAACATGAGGTTATAGCAAAAGAGGTCGCTAATATATTGGAGACCTATAGCTATAAAAAAGCCCCAATGAATGATAGCTTATCGAGTATTATTTATGATAATCTTCTAAAAGCGTTAGACCCAAGTAAAGCATACTTTACTAAAGATGACATAGAGTCTTTTGAGCAATACAGAAACCATATCAGTCAAGACTTTAAAAAGGGGGACTTATCTGCTCCATACTATCTTTTTAATATGTTCTCGGATCGATACATAGAGAACATGGAGTTTGCAATAAGTCAAATCGATGTGCCTCACGATTACTCAATCGATGAAGAGTATGTTAGCTTCAATGAAGACGCAGAGTGGATGGAGAATGATGACTTAATCAAAGACCATTGGAGAAAAAGAGTAAAATACGATCTGTTAAACCTCAAGCTAACAACTACAGAGGAAGAGGACGAGAAAGAGGCGGACGAAAAGCATACAGAGATTTTAAGAAAACGATATGAAAACTTAATCTCTCAAATGAAAAAAACTAACGCAAATGATGCATTCCAAATTATAATGTCCGCATTCACTGATGCCGTTGACCCGCACACCACGTATTACAACCCGTCATTCGCACAACGTTTCAACGAATCCATGTCTAACACACTTGAAGGCATTGGCGCTAGCTTAATGATCGAAAACGAGATGGTAACCATCAAAGAGGTTATTGCAGGTGGCCCTGCATTTAAAGATAAATCGCTAGAGATAAATGACCGAATAATCGGAGTGGCTCAAGGTGAGGACGGTGAATTCGAAGATATAATAGGCTGGAGATTGGATGCTGCTGTAGCGAAGATAAAAGGACCCAAAGGAACGGTAGTTAAACTAAAGGTTCTACCTGCAGGCCAAGAAGTCGCTGCAAATCCAAAGATAGTGTCTCTAACGCGTGAAAAAATTGTCCTTGAACAAGAGTCCGCACAGAAAGAAATTAAAACAATCCAGGATGCATCGGGAAATGACTATAGAATTGGAGTTATTAAGCTCCCTAAGTTTTATATGGATTTTGATGCTTACCGCAAAAAAGACCCTAACTATAAAAGTACATCTAGAGATGTGAAGCTGATTCTAGACACCTTGAAAAATGAGCAAGTGGATGCAGTAGTACTTGACTTAAGGAATAACGGTGGAGGCTCCCTGCACGAGGCCATTGAATTAACGAGTTTATTTATCGATAGAGGTCCAGTCGTTCAGGTCAGAGACATTGCAAATCGCGTCCAAATTGAACAAAGCCCAACCGCTGAGGTTGCATGGGAGGGCCCTCTGGGTGTCATTACCAATAGGTTCTCTGCTTCAGCATCTGAAATTTTTGCTGGCGCTATACAAGATTATGGTAGGGGGGTTATCTTTGGATCTACTACTTTTGGAAAAGGAACTGTGCAATCGGCTGTGGATATGTCTAGGTTTATCAGCAATACCAGCAGGCTTATGCTTAAAGCTGCTGGAGAGGACAAAGACCCAGATACGCCAAGTGGAGCACCAGAATTTGGTCAAATCAACATCACCATGGCGAAATTCTATAGAGTAACTGGAAGCAGCACGCAACATCGCGGAGTAATGCCCGATATAGAGTTCCCAACGCAATATTCTGCCGAAGAGTTTGGTGAAAGCTCGGAACCTGCAGCTTTACCTTGGGATAAAATCGCTGCAACAAAATTCAACAAATCTGGAGACCTCAGTTCGGAGATTGAGGCCATGAAAAAGCTTCATGAAGAGAGGATGAAAAACTCTGTTGCTTACGATTATTTACTCGATGATATCAAAGAGTTCAATAAAAACAATAAGATTATCGAAGTATATTTACAAGAAAGTAAGCTCAAGGCAGAAAGAGAAAAGATTCAAGAGAAAAACAAACAAAGGAAGATCAATCTTGCAGCACTTAAAGGCATTTCGCCAGAAAATGTTGATGATGCAAAAATAGATTTTGACCTAGTGCTTGATGAAACTCTTCACTTAATGCCCTTATTGGCAAAATAAAATCTGAATAACTGTAAATCTTTTAGGGTGGATAAAAAATAACTTTATCCACCTTTTTTAATGGGCAGCCAAAGCATTTTCAACAAGGAAAGCATATTATAGTACTAGCACATTTTGGCTAGCGAAATGAAAGCAAGCTTTTCCCCACTCTACTCTACTTCTTTAACTTAAATCCAAGAGGAGTGCTCAAAAGGTAATAATCAACAGTTAAGAGGAGTACACATAACGAAGTCCCCTGGCGGGGACTTTGACTATTTTAACAAAGCTTTTTTAACCTCAGGCACAATCTTATTGCCATATATTTCAATGGCTTTCATCATGCTCTTGTGGTCGGGAGCACCTACATCTAAGTGCGCAGAAAAACGGGTCAATTTAAATGTTTCAATGACCTCTAAAATCTTATCTATTGAATATGCCGCATCACCAACTACCAAATGACCGTGGTCGGACCGCCCATAATCGTATTGCATACGTTGATATTTTGGCCAGCCTCTAGTCGCTCCAATCCTATCCATTTGTGCGGCATACAGCGGATAATAGTCGTCTACCACCTTATCAGAGTCTCCAAAGAAAGAATGCATGTGCACGCCTACCTGAAATTTATCTTCTGGGTGTCCGGACTCCAAATAAGCTTCCTTGTACAACTCAAACAGCGGCTTGAAATGTTCATAGCTTCCTCCAATTATAGCAAACATCACAGGAAGACCCAAGCGTCCTGCACGCAAAACAGACTCAGGCGTCCCCCCTACTGCAATCCAAATGGGCATACTATTATTTTTCGCTTTTGGATAGATCGCTTGATCGATTAAAGTTGGTCGGAACTGTCCAGTCCAATTCACCCTTTCTTGAGTATTTAACTTTAACAGCAGATCAAGCTTCTCTTCAAATAAGGCATTGTAATCTTTCATGTGGTATCCAAATTTGGGAAAAGACTCCACAAAAGAACCCCTACCTGCCATGATCTCAGCTCTACCATCAGAAATTAAATCTACGGTAGCAAAATCTTGGTATAACTTGACTGGATCCGCCGAGCTAATAACAGAGACAGCACTTCCTAGCTTTATACGTTGGGTTACGCTAGCTGCCGCTGCTAATAAAATTTCAGGAGAAGCAACTGCGTAGTCTGGCCGGTGGTGCTCACCAATGCCGAAAAAGTCTACGCCTAAATCATCCATTAACTTTACTTCACGGATAATTTCTTGGAGGCGTGCTGCAGCCGGTTGTATTGCACCTGTTATGGGATTAATTTGCAAATCCCCAAACATACCTATTCCTAATTCTATCATAATATAATTCCTTTCTTTTCAAAGGTACTAGTAAGTGGTTAATTCTTAATTGATATAGGATAAGAAACTAGCCATGGACAAATTCTTTTTTCCCGTAAGAGGTTATTAACTCCCCTTCGAACTTCAACCATTCTTGCCACCTCTTTTCAACATCTCCCGATTCACTTAATTCTCTGGCAAAGTTTAAAAAGACCGTATAGTGATTCGCCTCAGAGACCATCAATTCGTAATAAAACTTGGCCAACTCTTTATCTTCTATATTTTGGTATAAAACGCGGAAGCGCTCGCAGCTCCTAGCTTCGATCATCGCTGCGAAAAGCAGCCGCTCGATTAGAGCTTGATTCCTACTCCCATCTTTTTTCATGAACTTAAAAAGTTGCCCAACGTAATGGTCTTTTTCCTCTCGCCCTAAAGTATAGCCTCTAGCATAGATGATCTCTATAACCATTTTAAAGTGCTCCATCTCTTCTATTGCAATATCTGTCAAGACCTCTACGAGCTCTTTATGCTCTGGATTTTGCGTGATGATACTTATGGCATTGGATGCGGCCTTCTGTTCACACCAGGCATGGTCAGTTAA
>Ga0079226_10003823_pt1 | contig 11527 bp, 5 predicted proteins | sample Poulit2014_FD_76345 | JGI IMG/M metagenome (GOLD analysis project Ga0079226, IMG submission 76345) | Agricultural soil microbial communities from Georgia to study Nitrogen management - Poultry litter 2014 | ecosystem: Environmental > Terrestrial > Soil > Agricultural land | place: USA: Georgia...
GTAGTTTAATTTTAAACCATCAGGCAGTAAGCTAAATCGGTAGTTATCTTGTTCAGCAGTTAAATGAGCACCTAAATGGTATTGTTCCTTTTCATTTTTATCCTTAATCCACAATCCGAAGTTCAAATTGTTCTCAATCACATCACCGCTTATCGTACTATTGATCAGTTCAATGTTCCCAGATTTTACCTTTTCAATTAACATAGAGTAATAAAGGGAGCTATCGGCTGTGATGATATCCGCGGTGATGTTTTTAACTTCCGTACCCGAATAGGTAATTTCAGGAGCTACGAGCTTACCCATGATTGACTTTTCATCTGAATCAAATCGGGCATCAATAGTGATATTCTCCATTTTCTCTAGATCAGGAAGCAGCTCATTTAGTATTCTCGTGTTTTTTAAACTTGCACTAAATTCAAATACCTGTCTATCGTATTCCAAAGTATCCTGTAGATTCTCTGGATTATAATACACGCGCACTACATCTTGCATGGAGTTAGCAATCTGACTGAGTTTATACTGCCCTACCATGTGAGCGGAAAATATTGGCGAATTAAGTAGCAGTAAGTTTTTCGTGCTATCTGATTTTGCCAGTAGCCTCACGGTATCTAGAGCAATACGCTCTTCGTTATAAGCAATGGAAGAGTTTATAATGTCTACCTTTCCATTTAAGTGGTCAATATCCGCAGAACTTAAATCGATATCAACTTTCCCATGGTAGCGCATGTCATCCTCCATCAGGCCTAAATTTTTGAGGTTAATGCTATCAACCATCAGTTCACCAGAAACAGCAGGATATACTCCAGATAAATCCGCAGAAAGATCCAGATTTAAATCAATGTTAGGGTCTGGGCTATTAGCAATAGCATGATAGCGGCCGTTATCTGCTGATACCTGCATATCAATGTCTTTGTAACCGTAGCCCATGGCCTCTAGTAGGTTGAGCTTCCCTGTGATTTCTGCATTAAGCGTTTTAGGATCCAAGCCCTGCCCTTTTAATTGAACCTCTGTGGACAGCTTACCTAGGACAGAGTCTTGCTTGAGGATCTCTCCTAAATGAAAATCGTCGATGACAATATTGGCATTGTAGAGTGTATCACTACCAGACATGTCTAGCGTACCGTCTACAGAAGCGTTACCCTGCTCGGTTTTCAGATCCATTAAAGTAGTAAAGCCTTGGGCTCCTCCCGTTAATTTTCCATTAAGGTTCATGCTCAATGGAAACTCAATGCTATCAGGAAGTAGGGAAGGGGCTATCAAACCTTTTAAGTCTGCCCGAGAACTTTTAAGCTCTTTTAAATCGAGATCCATCCATAGTTTGTCTGGATCTGGAAGTCCTTTTATCGTTAATGAGGCAAGTAGTCGGGTATCTTGAAGTGTTGATAACTCAATGTTTGGAATCCGTAGGTCTTTTAATTTACCCTCTGCTTTTCCGTGGATATAAAACTTTTTATCGAGTAAGGGTTGAACCACCTCCATAGTGTCAATGAATGGAGCCAGCAGATATACATCGCGCATATCTATGGTACTTTTATCGATATTTGCTTTGAGCTCCATAACCCCCATATCCTTGTCTAAGGCTTCAAGAGAAGGGTACTTTACATAAAAGTAATCCTTGATGATCGTATGGGGCGTTTCTATTAGTAAGTCTTTTAATTCTGCACCCTGATTTGTGTACATGAAATCTCCGTAAAGCTCCTTTATTTCAAAACCGGAGTGGTCCTTTACGGCTAATGTTTTTAATGATCCAGCTATTGAGTCCATACTGAAATAAAGATCTTTTAGACCAGCATGAAAGTCACTTAGGTTCATGTTGAAGTAGTCTAAACCTTTTGTCCTAGCTTCATTTTCATCCAGAAATGCCACTCCAGTTTCCTTTAATACAATTGATTTAGCTTGGACCACCCAATTCATTGGTTCACTAGATGCAGTCGTATCTTGATTCCCTTGGACTTTGTCTTTTAGCTGCTTAGCAAATATTACGCTAGACTGCGAACCATCAACTTCTAGGTTGCCAATATCAACAAATTCGCCATTAAGGTCTATTTCCTTTATGTCTGCACGCACCTTATGGAAGTCAAAGCCAGTGTGTAAAGCACTTGTGCTATCGCTGTATGCTACTTTAATATCAGCTAGCTGAATGTTTTTTAGTAAGATATCTGGCAAAAGTTCTGCTGACGATTCAAAAGAGTCGTTTGTAGCGGAAATGGAGTCTATAGATAAACCCTCTGGCGCCCATTGCCTAACTTCAGCTCTCAAACCGTCTATATCAATTAGGGGAATACCAAACCTCATATTGTCCTCTAAAACAAACTCATTGATATTAATTTTTGAGTTTTTTAAATGGGCATCTGCGTAAATACCCTCTAGCTGGTCGTCGTAGGAAAAATGCGTGTTTTTTATAGTCAATAAGCCTAAGTCAAACTGCATATTTGTGCTGGTAGTATCCTCCTCTTTTGGGGCATTCGGATCTACAAAAGCATCTACAATATAATCGAAATTAAAGGTCCCTTTATTATCTCGATTTATTTTAGCCGTGATGCCAACTAAGTCTATTTGTTTTAACTCAACAGTATTGGACAGAAGTTTGAACATATTAATATCCACCCGAAGCTTTTCACCAGCAAATAGCGTATCTTGCTTCTGATCCTCTAGATATATATCATTGATCGATAGTTTTTTAGGGAACTCTATGTGAACATATCCTATATGTACGGGGGTGTGAATTTTTTCTTCAAGATAGTTGGTGATTTTTTGCACTACAAAATTCTGAACCTTAGGGAACCTTAAGCTTACAGCTAGTGCAATAAATAATAATATAAATCCAGTGAAAACCCACAAAATCACTTTTATGGATAGTCGAAGATATTTTCTCAAAATCTAATCGTTCTTTTAACTATTATATTCTATTCTTTTATTTACAACACTTTTGACAACAAATTGTTTGTTATATATGATAAAGTGTTTGATTTACAAAGATAAGATTTCAGTTTCAAGATACGACATTAATACGAAAAAAGGATACCCCCGATTGAAGATATCCTCTAAATGTTTAGTAGAATTTAGGGTGTTATTTTTGCTTTAAAAAATCCCTCAGTACATATTGGAGGATACCTCCGTGTTTGTAATATTCTACTTCAATGTCGGAATCAATACGTGATTTCACTTGGAATTGTTTCACCTCGCCATTTTCATCTTTTGCACTAACTTCCAGTATTTTATGAGGCTTTAAATCGCTCTCTATTCCTGTTATAGTGAAATGCTCATTTCCGGTTAAACCAATAGATTCGCTGTTTTGTCCGTTGATGAACTCTAATGGTATTACGCCCATTCCGACCAAATTACTTCTATGGATTCTTTCATAGCTTTCCGCAATTACTGCCTTGACACCTAAAAGCAAGGTTCCTTTAGCCGCCCAGTCTCTAGATGAACCGCTGCCATATTCTTTACCTGCAAGCACAATAAGTGGCGTGTTTTGTTTTTTATACTCCATGGCTACATCGTAAACCGTTTTGGTTTCTCCTGTTGGGAAGTATGTGCTGAAGCCACCTTCTTTATCTGCAATTTTGTTTTTTATCCTAACGTTTGCAAATGTTCCACGCATCATCACCTCATGGTTGCCTCTTCTAGAGCCGTAAGAGTTGAAGTTAGCAATATCCACTCCTTTTTCCAGTAAATAATTTCCTGCGGCAGACCTCGAAGAGAATGCTCCTGCTGGGGAAATGTGGTCTGTAGTGACAGAATCACCAAGGTATAATAAAACCCTAGCATCATGAATATCATGAGTAGGAGGCACTTGCTCGGGAAGGTTTTCGAAAAATGGCACCTGCCTGATATAGGTAGAATGGCTATCCCAATGGTATTTTTCTTCTGTTGAGCTTTCTAAATTCTTCCAATCCTCATCGCCATCAAAAATAACGCTATATACTTCTTGGAAATCTTCTTTTTTCAAGGATTGCTTCTTAACTTCTTGTATCTCTTCGTCAGTCGGCCATATATCTTTTAAATAAACGGGCGATCCATTTGGGTCGTAATCGATTGGATCGTTGATCAAATCTATATCCACCCGCCCAGTAAGTGCGTAAGCAACTACTAACATAGGAGACATTAAGAAATTCATTTTAACTTGTGGGTGTACCCGCGCCTCGAAGTTTCGGTTTCCAGATAATACCGATGCTACCACTAGATCACCCATTTCAACAGACTTAGCAATTGCAGGAGGTAGCGGCCCACTATTTCCTATACAAGAGGTACATCCATAACCAACTGTATGAAATCTAAGTGCTTCTAAATCCTCTAGTAAGCCTGAACGCTGTAGGTATTCCGTAACAACTTTCGAACCCGGTGCCAAGCTGGTTTTAACCCAGGATTTTGTACGTAGCCCTTTTTCAATAGCCTTTCTAGCAACTAAACCTGCACCAATCATAACATCTGGATTTGATGTATTGGTACAGCTTGTGATTGCTGCAATTACAATATGACCATCGCTAAGAACGTACTCTTTACTTTTTAGTTTTATTCTTACCGACCGGAGGTCTTCTTGCTTTACCTCGAAATCTTTACGGACTTCGCTTTTCACACTTTCGAATCTAAGCTCAGTACCAGAACCACCTTCCTCTAACCAGGCCTGTTCCCGTCTATCGCGCACATCTACATAAGAGCGGTTATGCTCATCCTCTAATAATTTTGAGAAGGCATTGCCTAGGTCTTTCACTAATATTTTATCTTGAGGCCTTTTGGGTCCCGCCACAGTAGGAGCTAGTGTACCTAGATCGAGCTCTAATACATGGCTATAGGTTATTTCCTCCTTTCCAGTTCTCCATAAAAGGTTTTCTTTACAATACTTTTCTACTAGGTCAATCTGCGCCTGCGAGCGGTTTGTTTCTTTCATGTATTTCAGAGTCTGCTCATCGATTGGAAAGTAGGTCACTGTACATCCGAATTCGGGAGACATATTGGCTATTGTCGCTCTATCGGTCACGCTCAGGTGATCCAACCCATCGCCAAATACCTCCACAAACTTACCTACAACACCATAGGAGCGTAGGAGCTCGGTAATTTGCAATACCATGTCGGTAGCTGTTGAGCCTGCTGGTATTCTACCTGTGAGTTTTAAACCAACTACTTCTGGGCAGGTGAAGTAGATAGGTTGCCCAAGCATGGCTGCCTCTGCTTCAATTCCTCCAACACCCCAACCTAGTACGCCAATTCCATTGACCATAGGAGTATGAGAGTCTGTTCCTACTAGGGTATCTGGGAAAGCCCAATTATCGCGAAATATAACGCCCTTGGCTAAATACTCCAAGTTGACTTGGTGACAAATACCCATTCCTGGAGGAACAACTGTAAAATTCTGTAGGCCTTGCTGAGCCCACTTCAGGAGTTTGTACCTCTCTGCATTACGTTGGTATTCTCTCTCTACGTTTCTTTTATAGGAATAGTCTGTTCCGTAATAATCCACCTGAACGGAGTGGTCAATCACTAGGTCCACAGGAATTAAGGGATTTATCTTATTTCCATCACCTCCTTTGCGTACAAATTCTTCTCTTAAAGAAGCAATATCCACCACTGCTGGTACACCAGTGAAATCCTGCATGAGCACACGAGCAGGCTTAAAAGGTATATCCTTATCGATGGGCTCTGGAGTCCAATTAATCAAGGTTTCTAAATGAGCATCAGTTATAGAATAGCCGTCTTTGTTTCTTAAAATATTTTCAAGTAAAATACGAATTGAAAAAGGGAGCTTATTTATGGAGTGCCCTTGCTCTTGTAGTTTTTGCAGCGAAGCAATCTGGTAGTCATTTGTATTCATATATCTATTAAATTAATGGTAAGTTCTGTTTGTACAAAGTAATAAATAATCGAAAGTTTTCCTAATTCTAAAACTTAGAATTATCGTATTAAGACATTTTTATGTCAATGGAAGGAGTTACAATAATTGTAAGCCTTATTGCTTTATAACACTTTTGAGGACAAAATGTTTTAGAAAGAAATCGCCCCAATGAATGAACATGGAGCGATTAAGGTGTAATGAGAATTTGGAAGTTTAAACTAGACTTTATTCGGACTCTCCCTTTCAGACTTCCAAGTAAAAAGGGTGAAGAAAATCGATAATATACAAGCTAAAATTATAACTATAAAAGCTCCGTCCCAGCTCCAATGATCCACTACATAACCTAATGCAATATTTGCAAACAATGCACCGCCCATGTAACCAAACAGCCCGGTTAGCCCTGCTGCAGTACCAGCAGCTTTTTTAGGAACTAAGTCCAAAGCATGTACACCAATTAACATTACTGGGCCGTAGATTAAAAAACCTATAGCTATTAATGCTGCATTATCAACAGCAATATTTCCAGCTGGATTTTTCCAGTAAACAATTACAGCAATGGTTACTAAGGCCATGTATATTATAGTAGCTGGTGCTCTTTTTCCTCCAAATAGTTTATCGGACATCCATCCACATAACAAGGTTCCTGGAATTCCGGCGTATTCGTAAAAGAAATATGCCCATCCGGTTTCCTTAACAGAAAAGCCCTTCACCTCCTCTAAAAAAGTGGGCGACCAGTCAAGAATGCCATACCTCACTAGGTAAACAAACGCATTGGCAAAAGCTATATACCAGAGCAATTTGTTATTAAATATATATTGGAAAAATATGGTCTTAGCACTAAGCTCCTCCTCGTGTTTTTCTGAGTAGTCATCGGGGTAATCATTTTTATATTCTTCGATGGGAGGTAGGCCGCAAGATTGTGGGGTATCGCGGACTAAGATATGGCTGATTATAGCAACACCAATGGCAATGAGCCCTGGGAAATAGAATTTGGAATGCCAATTGGCAAATATTTCCATTCCAAATATAGCAATAGGGCCTATAAGACCGCCACCTACGTTGTGTGCCACATTCCAAATGGACATCATGGTACCTCGCTCTTTCACTGAGAACCAGTGGACCATGACCCTTCCACAAGCGGGCCACCCCATACCTTGAAACCAGCCGTTAATGAATAGTAATACGAACATCACCACAACCGAAGAGGTAGCGAATGAAAATACTCCCATAATAATCATGGTAAGGGCAGAGAGAATAAGTCCTATAGTCAGGAAATTTCTTGCGTTACTTCTATCCGATACATTCCCCATTAAAAACTTACTTAGCCCGTAAGCAATGGAGACTCCTGATAACGCCCAGCCTAAATCAGACTTGCTATACCCTTGTTCAATGAGGTCTGGCATGGCTAAAGAGAAGTTTTTACGAACTAGGTAGTAGCCAGCATAACCTACAAAAATTCCTAAAAACACGCGCCAACGCATTTGTTTATAGGTACTATCCACCTTATCCGCTGGCAACATAGGTTTATGGCCAGCCGGCTTTAAAAGTTTTGTAAACATGGTTTAAAATAAATTAGGGTAATCTGAAATGATACCGTCTACTTTTAACGATTTTAATTGTGCAATTTCTTTTTTATCATTTACGGTCCAAGGTATTACTTTCATACCCAGTTTGTGTGCTTGTTTTACTAAGTCCTTCGTGACGATTTTATAATTTGGACTTAAAATAAAAGGAGTGAAGCCAAGGTCTTTAATATGTTCTTCTAGGTTCTTTTCGCCAAGAGAAGAAATTAAATATGAAGTTTTTATCTGTGGATAAAACTGGTTGATGTGTTGTATAGCTTTGATATCAAAAGATTGGATAACCGTTCTTTCTGCAATTCCGGCGTCTACAATTACCCCCAACATCAAGTCCGCAAACTCATCTACCCTTGGGTGGTACTCAAGTTCTTTGCCCGGTTTTGATTTCACCTCAATATTATAGAACATAGGCTCCGTGCGTTTTTCAAGAGCATATTTTTCCGAAGCTTCAATTAATTCACTCAATAGATTAATTGTTGTAGGGGTTTTCTCTTGATCTGGAAACGCTTCATAAAACTTGGATCCTATGTCAAAATTTTGAAGTTCCTCATAAGTATAATCGTAGATTAAATTCTTTTTATCCTGCTCATTTAATTCTTTTCCATCATTATACTGAACGAACTTTGGATTTAGAAAATGATCGTGGTATACGACGACTTTTTTATCTTTAGTAATGTGACAGTCCATTTCTAGGGTGGTCACCTTAGGCAGGTCTATTGCTATTTTCATGGCGCCAATGGAGTTTTCAGGATGGAGACCCCTTGCACCTCTATGCCCTTCGTATGAAAATTTAGGAAAGGTGTCTACGCTTAAGCTGTTATTAGGCTGTAATATACTGCAGCTGCTAGCCGTAAAAATTACTGTGGCTAATAAGACGTTTTTGAAGTTGACCAAATTTTTCATGAATAAATGTTTTTCTATTTTATGTACAAATATAAACATGTTGCAATTAATGCTCCTAATATAGGCCCAATAACCGGTACCCAAGCGTAGGAAATATTAAACCCTGCCTTATTTTTTATAGGCAGTAAAGCGTGAATCACTCTTGGCGCTAAATCTCTTGCTGGGTTGATAGCATAACCTGTTGTACCACCTAGTGAGAGTCCAATGACCCAAACAATTAGTGCCACCGGTAATGCACCTAATGAGCCCATACCAATGGGTGATCCACTCGCTTCAATTGTAGGGTTTGCAAAATTGAATATTGCAAAAATAAGAACAAAAGTACCAACAACCTCGCTAATTAAGTTTATCGGTAAATTCCTAATAGATGGGGAAGTGCAAAATACCGCCTGTTTAGCCCCTGCGTCATCGGTAATGCTAAAGTGATCTTTGTAGATTAAATACACGAGTAACGCTCCAATGCCTGCACCAATGAATTGAGCACTTAGGTAGGATAGAACATGGTTAGTAGGTATATCTCCACTTGCCCAAAAAGCAACCGTTACGGCGGGATTTAAATGCGCTCCACTTACGGGACCTGCGACCACTACACCTGTATACACTGCCAGTGCCCAAGCCGTAGTTATTACAATCCACCCGGAGTTGTTTCCATTTGTTTTTTTAAGCAGCACATTCGCTACAACACCTTCTCCTAACAAAATTAGCAAAGCCGTACCAATTAATTCGGCGGTGAAAATGCTCATGATCTCTAAGATTTAGTCCAGTTTTCTACAGCTTTGATAGCTTTATGCCAGCTAGCTAAATTTTCGTTTAATCCATCGGAAGGCTCACCTTGGAAAGTAACATCCTCTTGCCATAAGGTTTTTATTTCATCTGTATCTTTCCAGTAACCTACAGCTAGTCCAGCCAGAAAGGCTGCACCCATGGCCGTCGTTTCGGTTACCTTAGGCCGAATGACCGAACACGCTAGGAGGTCTGCCTGAAATTGCATTAAGAAATTGTTATTTGCCGCACCACCATCGACTCTTAGTTCTTTAATCTGCTCACCAGAATCAGCTTGCATAGCTTCAATTACATCGTAATTTTGATAAGCAATACTTTCTAAAGCAGCGCGAACAATGTGCGCTTTGCTACTACCTCGTGATAAACCTAGTAGCGTACCTCTAGCTTCTGGGTTCCAGTAAGGAGCGCCTAACCCCGCAAAGGCAGGAATAAACACCACGCCACCAGTTGAATCTACACTAGAGGCTATTTCATGGGTTTCTTGCGCGTTTTTAATTAGCTTCAGCTCATCGCGTAACCACTGGATTACGGCGCCTGCAATAAATACACTACCTTCTAGTGCATAATCAACACGGTCGCCAATCTTCCAAGCAACCGTGCTTAGTAGTTTGTTTTTTGATAAAATAGGCTTGCTGCCGATATTCATTAGTAAAAAGCATCCCGTGCCGTATGTGTTTTTAACCATACCTGGTTCGGTGCATAGCTGACCAAATAGAGCGGCTTGCTGATCACCCGCAATTCCTGCGATAGGTATTTTTCGTTTTATTACTTCTTCACTTGTATGTGCGTAAACCTCCGAGCAGCTCTTAACTTCTGGTAGCATAGCCTCAGGGATATCAAAAAGCTCGAGCAGCTCTTTATCCCATGTTAGGGTGTGGATATTGTAAAGCATGGTCCGCGATGCGTTAGTGACATCAGTAATGTGCACCTTGCCTCCTGTAAGTTTCCAAATTAAGTAGCTATCAATAGTGCCAAAGGCTAAATCCCCATGCGTTGCCTTCTCTCTAGCTCCATCCACATGATCGAGAATCCATTTGACTTTAGTCGCCGAGAAGTAGGAGTCTATTATTAAACCTGTTTTCTCTTGAATTTTTTCTTCTAGCCCCTGTTCGATGAGCTCTCTACAATAAGCAGCGGTTCTTCTATCCTGCCAAACAATAGCATTGTATATGGGCTTACCCGTTTTTTTATCCCATACTACGGCAGTTTCTCTTTGGTTGGTTATGCCAATACCTGCTATAGATTGGTTATCGTTTAACCCATCGAGAATCTCATTGAGCACTTTGCTTTGGCTTTCCCAAATTAATTCAGGGTCATGCTCAACCCATCCTGATTTTGGGAAAATTTGAGCGAACTCCATTTGTGCCACATTTTTTATGTGGCCTTTTTTATCAAATAGAATGGCCCTGGAACTTGTTGTTCCTTGATCAATTGCTATAATGTAATTCTCACTCATACTATTAGTTAAGGTTTATTCCTTCTCTTTTGAAGGTGCAAATTAATTAATTATATATTGCCTTGCAAGAGTACTAAAATCTTGGATTTCTTTTTCTACCCACAGTTGATCTTTCCCTAATGTTTCTGCCATTAGCTTTGCCACATCTGGTGCAGCTTGCAATGCTGCTTTTGCATCCAACAATAAGAGCCTGAACCTGCGGTTTAGCACGTCTTCTAATTTACAGACCATTTCATTTTCACATGCCCATACAACTTCTCCCATCAAAAAAGGGTGGTCTGAATGGATTTTTTCTTTGAATCGATCATTTTCTTGAATCAATGCCTTGACTTTAGGTAAATCCGAACCGTAATATCTCCAGTGTCCTTCAACCTGGTCGGTGCTATAGGCATGAATTTTAAGTTCTTTTGTTTTACAACTTTTCTCTGGGAGACCGCCTGTTTTTATAGCCATATCAACGGTATCTTCGGCCATCTTTCTATAAGTGGTCCATTTACCGCCCGTAATGGTTATTAATCCAGAGGCATTAACAATTAATTTATGGTCTCTGGAAATCTCCTTGGTGCTATTTTCATCTCCTTGCTTGGGTGCCGCTAAAGGGCGAAGACCAGAAAATGCACTCAATACGTCATTTCGTTGAGGTCCCGTTTTAAGGTAGGAGCCAGCAGTATCTAGGATGAATTTGATTTCTTCTTCCAGTGGTCTAGGTTCAATCTGGTGTTCGTTTAACGGTGTGTCGGTTGTTCCTAAAAGAACCTTTCCATTCCATGGCACACCAAAAAGCACCCTTCCATCGCTGGTTTCAGGTATCATAAGCGCATCACGCCCACCTAAAAACTTAGGGTCCACGACAATGTGTGTACCTTGGCTTGGCCGGACTAAATTTTTATGGTTGGGTTCCTCCATTTTTAAAATATCATCGACAAATATTCCTGTCGCATTGATAATTGTTTTAGCTTGGATGGCGTAGGA
>Ga0079226_10003824_pt1 | contig 11524 bp, 14 predicted proteins | sample Poulit2014_FD_76345 | JGI IMG/M metagenome (GOLD analysis project Ga0079226, IMG submission 76345) | Agricultural soil microbial communities from Georgia to study Nitrogen management - Poultry litter 2014 | ecosystem: Environmental > Terrestrial > Soil > Agricultural land | place: USA: Georgia...
CCGCTTGCACGGGCCGTCGCCGCAGGCGGCGGGCTCGCTCGCGTTCTCGCTTCAGGTCGAGCTGTTCGCAGCGCGCGGTGATGGCGGCGATCTTGTCTGAGCGCTCTCGAGCACCGAGATCGGTCTCATCGATTGTAGACAGCCGAATATCACTGGCCAGGTCGGGATCGTCCACGGAGACCGTGGTCAGCGGCCGCAGGTCGTCCTTGGTGATGAGGACGGACTGTCGGGCAGCGTCTTTGCGCGTGGCGCGCATCCGCTCGTTGTGGAAGGCCACCAGCTCGTCGTCCGCGGGGGTGGAACGGTACTCGATCTCGAAGAGCTGGCGGGACTTCTTGACGTGGGTCGCCTTGCGGTCCTGCCTGATGCCGCCAGGGACGCCGGTGGTGCCGTCAAGCAGCCCCCGGAGGCGATCTTCCCGAAGGCAGTTGCGTGTTTCCGCCTCAAGGATGGCGGGGAGGTTGCGAGAGTAGTTGAACACCTGACTGGTGCCGGGAGCCGGCTTGGCACACCACCGGTTGTTGGTCATCCGCAGTAGGGCCTGCCCGAAATAGGACAACGGGGTGGCGTCGTCATGAGTGTCGATCCGGGCCACGCGCCGGACCCGTGTAAGGACCTGGGAGATGGAAGCCTCCTCAGCGCTAAGGAAGGCGTCGAGCAGCTTGCGGACGGCAGCGGGGTCTTCGGCGTGGAGTACGGCGCAAAGGCCTGCCTTCCACGGGGCCTCCAGGGTGTCTGGATCACAGGTGCATAAGACGTGATGGCGTGCAGCTGTCACGGTTTCGAGGTCGAGGTTCATTGCTCCGCGCTCCTCAGTAAACGGGCATCACGCAACTCTGCGTGAGTGTGGAGTGCAGGGCAGTGCCTCCTTTGTGGGGATTCTGCAGGACGGCTGGCGACGTAGTTGACGCGGTGAAGCTTCGTGGCCATGGGGCCTCAGATCGGTCGAAGCGGTTGCGGCTTGAACCCTTGTCGCAGGTGAGGCAACTGTCTCGGCTGGCGCCAACGCCGCTGTCTCACTTCATCGATCGTTTGCCGCAGCCGGGTCATTGGCGCTCCTATCGCGTTTCGCTGGGACTGTCACGGCGGACATAGGTGGCGTGCTCGCTTCCCCGGTCCGCACGAGAAAGCCCGGGTGTGTCCATAGGTGCGTCGAGCCTGGCATGCGCATCCACAGATCGCAACTCGTAGGTGCGGATGGCGCCTCCGACCGCATCTACAGATTGCCATCAGAGCTCTGTCCGCGTTACGGTCGAGCAGTGTCGGGCGGAGAGATCCTCACGCCCCACGGTCGAGAGGCAAGGAAGTCGAGGTCACGATGCCGAACGAGCCGCAGTCTGATGCTCCTCGTCCAGATGACCTTCCACTCCTTGCCGAGCGGCTGGATCTTCTCTTCCGTACGGTGCCTCGCGATGACGATGGCTCGCAGCTTCACACCTCATCGAGCGTTGTCGAAGCGCTCCAGCAGCAGAATATTTCAGTCACTCCGAACCACATCCGTGCCCTCAGGAATGGCCGGAGGCGAAACCCGTCGTTCCGGCTTCTAGCGGGCCTGGCTGAGGTCTTTCGTGTGCCTCTGGACTACTTCGTTGACGACTCGGTCGCGGAGGAGATCCAGGATTCGCTCGAGGCGCTCGTGGCCATGCGTGATAGCGGCGTGCAGCAGATCATGACGCGTGCTCATGGGGTGTCAGCGGAGAGTCTCGGCACCGTGCTGGCATTGCTGGACCAAATTCGCCGCATCGAAGGGCTCGACAAAGGTGACGATCAAGAGACACACAGCGGCTGACACTTCGTCACGGCTCAGCCTGGTGGGGCGCCTCATGCCGACCATCATGCGCCTACGCCGCTCGAACAAGAACCATCGCTCGCGGGATCACGTGCGGCGACACATGGAGTACCTGACGGCCCATCCGGAGTCGACTGATCCTCCGCGACGCCTCCGGAAAGGCGTCTCGGTCAGCTCGGTCTACGAGGACGGCTGGCGCATCCACACGGTGACTCCTTCGCAGGGAGAATCGCAGGGGACCGTCGTTTATCTCCACGGTGGAGGTTGGGTCAATGAGGCCGCCTCGGCACACTGGAAGCTTGTCCAGAAGATCGCCGTCGAAGCCTCCGTGACGGTGGTCTTCCCCGCCTATCCCCTGGTTCACACCGGCGGGACGGCCGAGACTGTCGTTCCCGTCGTGGCGCGGCTCTGTGAGCGGGCCGATGGGCCGACCGTGCTCATGGGCGACTCAGCGGGCGGGACCATCGCGCTGTCCGCAAGCCTTTTGCTGGCGGAGCGCGGTCGCCCGGTCGACCTCACCGTCCTGATCTCTCCGGCACTGGACATGAGGATGCAGAACCCCGAGATCGATGAAGCTCAGCCACTGGATCCGTGGCTGGTCAAGAAGGGGCAACTTCTGCTCACGGAGCTGTGGATCGGGGAGCACGGAGAAGACCCCATCCTCAACCCGTTCCTCGGTGACCCCAAGGGGGCCGGTCGCCTCATCGTGTTCAGCGGTACGAGGGACCTGCTGAACCCAGACACTCGCCTCTTCGTGCAGCGGGCCAATGAGGAGGGTGCGCACATCGAATACCACGAGCAGCACGGGCACCTTCACGTGTACCCACTCCTCCCGACGCCCGAAGGACGGGAGGCGAGACGAAAGATCGTTAGCGCAGTACAAGACACAGTCGCATCGAGTCACGGGTGACTATGCTTCGTCGCGGTAGGTACACACGGCAGGTTCGTGACGCTCTCCGGTCGGCGGAGGAAATCATGCCGGCGAGCGGGGACGTGGAGGATCTGCTGTCGGCGATGTCGACGGCTCGGGACCGGACCATGCAGCTGCTCGTGGCCCCACTGGGGTCCGCAATCTCAGGGCTTCTCGTCTCGACTGGCCTGACTGACTACGTCGTGGTCGCCGAAGGATCATCCCCGGAACGCCAGTGCGCGATTATCTGCCACGAAGTCGCTCATGCTCTACTGGGCCACAGCCACCATGAAAATCCTGGCTCCGCGCTGATTGAGTCCGGGCTACTCCAGCGGGTGGACGCTGGACTGGCTCGCGACGTAGTTGCCGCACGCCACGCCTACGCCCATACGAAAGAAATCGACGCGGAGACAGTGGCCACGTACATTTCAATAAAACTGAGACGAAGGGTGATGCGCGGCGGGCACACCTACTACGATGATCTCTGGAACTGACCCGCATCGATGAACTTGGCTTTCATTGCCCTCGGTATATGCGCTGTAGCACTTGGTGTCGGTCGGCTCGTGCGGCTTCTAGACGAGCCTGCCACACTTACGCAGAAGTCGATCGTTGTCAGCCTGTTCTCGGTCGGTCTTGGAGCCGTCGCTTACGGGACGCGGCTGATCACGGCACCGTTTTATGACATCGGGCACACTGTATGGCACATCGCGGCTTCGATACTTATCGGCGCTCTCGAAATAGTTTTCCTCACTTTACGGGTGAAAGATGTTCCAGCCGGAGCCGTGCACCGCCCATTGGCGCGCTCAGGCGCGATGACACTCCTGCTATTGATTTCCTGGCCGATCGCCCAGGCAGAGGGCGGACCGACCCGGGGCGTCGACAACCTGCGCGACCACGACTTTCCATCGATGGTTTCGCTGGTCCTATTCCCCATTTACGTGATCTGGGGTCTATCGCAGGTTGTCATTCTTAGTGCTCATCGCGTGCCGCGCGATATACAACGACGGCCAATCAATACTATCGCACTGGCCATGGTTTCGATCGGCGCGCTCGGATTCATTGGCATCAATGCAACGACGCTCGTATTTCTCAGCACCGGGCGTATGCCGGAGATCGGGGCGGTCCTTGCGTGGTCGCCCATAGCGCTCAGCGCATCTGTCGCCGGCGCTCTCCTGCTGGCCGTGGGTGAGCGTACTTACGAGGAGCTGTATGCGCGATATCAGGTATCCAGACTGAGCCCGCTGTGGGAACGCCTGGATGAACTATCCGGAAGTGAATATCATCTGCACATTCGGCACCTCCCTGCTCCAGCTCGACTCCAGCGCGCGTACGTCGAAATATCCGACGCCATTTGCACGGTACGAATCGATATCGATGACCAATACGACTTCGATTCGATCGCCGCATCGCTGCGACGGGGCGGCACCGCGGAGGACACCGCCACTCCCACACTCTCGCAGGCGTTGCCGGAACGAAGGACGCGCCGCGAAGACCTCGAGATGATCCACGCGTTGGCTAAGGCGTACCGGCGCCAGTGAAAGTTACACGTCGAGCGGGCGTCGGTATCAGGGCTTCTCAAGGGTTGCTGCCAGTGCACCAGCGACGGCGTCGTCAGATCGGGCGAGGTACACGTCGATCATGTCCTCGATCTCCTCGTGGGAGAGTTCGCTACGGACTCGCTCGATGGGCCATCCGGCGGCGTCGAGCAGCTCGATGTCCTCATGCATCTGGTCGCAGGTTGCGGTGATCATGATGTCTCCTCTCGATCCGTATCGCGGGGTCCGGACGGTGGCTGAGATGCGACCAGGCCGCTGCAAGGCTGGGTCAACGGGGCCCCATCGGCAGATAGAACGATCCGTTCGGCACGTCCGCGCGGATGCGCAGGGCGGTGCGCCCGAGCACGTGCCAGGCGCCGCGGGCGTGGTGGCCGCACAGGTACACGGGGCCGGCGGAGAAAGTGGCCTTCACTTTCGCTGCGGCTGACGAGCAGCGGTCGCAGGGCTGCAGCTCTGAGACGACCGTCGGGCACTGGCCGAACAGCATGTCGGCGCGCCGTGGCGGCACCGACAGCAGAGTAGCTTCGGGAACGCGGGGCTCGGTCGTGGTGGTCATGCCCGGCAAGTGGGCGCAACATGAGCCTGGCAGGACGGTCAGGACACAGTGTCGCCCACGATCTGGCCACGACGGACATAGCCGTCGTCCTCGACGCGGGCGTAGGTCTCGATCACGGCGTTGTCCTCAATGACGGCCCACTCCCCCACGTCCGCTGCGTGACCGGTCTCGACCCCGTGGCCGATACGGGCATGATCGCTGATCGCGGACCCATTGATCCGAGAGAAATCGCCGACCGCAGCATGGTCCCCGATGTCCGTGGCCACACCGGTGACCACCTGCGCACCGACGTCCGCCGAGGAGCCGATGCAGGTCTGGCGTCCCAGGCGCGCACCGGAATGGATGCGTGCCCGGTCCAGCACCTCGCAACCGTCATCGAGTTCGGTGACAACGTCCTCGGGATACCCGCTGGGACCATCGACCTGTGCGGACTCCCCGATCTCGACGCCGTGACGGACGCGGATCGCCCCGCCCAGTTCCGCGTCGGCACCGATCACGACATCTCCGTCCAGCGTGACGGGCAGCTTCCCACCCTTGATGGCGGCGCTCTCGCCCATCGACAGCTCACCGGTGACGATGGCGCCGGTGATCGTGGCCTTCTCGCCCAGGTTCGTGTCGTCAGCGAAATGGGAGCGATGGTCGAGCTGGACCTTCACGCCGTCGCCGACCCCGACACCTTCGCCCCAGGTGGCGCCGCCGAGCAGCCGGGCCCGGCGGCCGACCTCAAGTTCGTCACCGAAGCGGCCCTCCAGGCGGCTGCGACTGCCGATGCTGGAGCCGTCACCGATGACCGTTTCGGCCTGGATCTCAGAGGACTTGCCGAGAGTGACCTGGTCTCCGAGGCGGGCAGAGTGGCGGATGACCGACCTGTCGTCCAGCTCACTGCTTTCCCCGACCGTGGCACCCTCATCGATGGTCACCTGTTCGCCGATGCGGGTGTCGGTCTCGACCTGCGCGTCGCGGCCGATCCGCGACTCGGTCCCGACCGAGACTTCCTCGCGGAGGGTGGCGCCGTCACCGATCACTGCGCGCGCCTGCACGGCCGAATCCTGCCCGATCGTGGCACCCTGGCCGACCTCGACGGCCTCGACCAGCCTGGCCCCGTCATCGACCATCGTGCCGGCGCTGACCGTGGAGCCGTCACCGACCACCACACCCTCACCGAGAATCACCCCCGGCCCGATGGTCACGTCCGCTCCGACGACGGTGCCGTCACCGACCACTGCGCTTTCGTCGATGCGGGCGCTCAGATCGATTTCGACCTCCTTTCCTGCCCGCGGGCCGGAGCCGGGCTCGGACTGCGGGACCGTGACGTCGGCGTCGGTGCGGGTGTCCGTGCCGAACTCACCGCGGTTGCCGGCCTCCCCCGTGTCACGCTTGCGCACCTTCGCACCGGTGCTTGTCCGGGCCTTCGTCGTCGCCATGGCCTGTTCCCTCCCTCAGCACGGTTTCTCCACAGGGAAGTGGGCGGGGATTGTCACTGCCAGGACGCTGGCTCGTCCATCCCGTGTGCGCGGCCCCGGATCGGTATCACGTACTCGACGTCCTCCCGGGCCAGCTCGCTCTCCGGGAAGTCGCTGTCGCCGCGTTCGACCAGCCCGGCGTGCTGGCGCCACGGGATCATGCTGCGGTCGACGTCCGACCACGTATCACCCAGCCCTGCCTCGGTCTGGTCGTCGATCGCGTGGACGCTGCCGTCGGTGTGGATCCACCGCAGGCCGCGTAGCGTGTCCTCGGGCCGTTCGAGCTCGTCGTACTCGGCGGCGACACCGATGGCTACCGCGTCTGCTGGTGCCTGCTGGGCTGCGGTGCGGCTCAGGGAGTCGATGGCCATCTCGTTGACCTTGACGGCGAGGGTCTCTAACTGCCAAAACGCCCGGTTCGCTTCCCGCTTCGCGGCCGCGTACTGCTGCGTAAAGTCGGGCTCGTCGGGCGGAGTGGATACCCCGGCACCTGCGGCGACATCGACGGCGGCCTCGCCCCGGGCAACGGTCCCGAACTCACCCCCGTTGCCCTTCTCCCCTGTGTCCCGCTTGCGCGTGATGCCGGTCATCGTGTTCCTCCAGGTAGACAGTGCTTCACCGCAGGAAAGTGGGCGGGATGCTCAGCCGAGGTCCTTGCAGTCGGTCTCGAGCTTCTTCAGCAGCTTATAGTCGTCACTGGCGACCGACAGGTCGTAGCTGGCCACCACGTCCACGTATTGGGCCGCGTACCGGCACTCGGCGGATTCGCTGGGCGCGTCCCAGTCGGGATACCACTCGGCGATGGAGTCGTCGCTCTTGGACGTGTTCGCCGGGGCGTCGACGGCCACGAGGTTGTCCGGGTCGTTGGCGAACGCCTCCCGCTCTTCGGCGCTCCAGTCCTGCGCGCCGGAGTACCAGGCGTCGCCGAGGGAAACGATGTGGTCGATCTCGACAGTCTCGCTCAAGTTCCCCTCGATCACGGCTCCCGTGTACGGGTCGTGCAGGACCCCGTCGGCCACGTCGCAGTCGGACTCGTCCTCGTAGATGACCTCGGCCAGGTCGCGATCCAGGATCTGGTCGCGCATGTCGCAGCCACCACCGATGCTCTCCCAGCCGCCACCGAAATGCTCGCGCTCGTAGTCATCTGCGGATCGGTTTTGCTCGGCAACATCCAGGCCGGCCAGCTGCTGCGGGTCGATGCTCGCCGGTCCGGACTCAAGCCACGGGCCCTCCTGGATGGCCTGTTCCTGGGACACAGGCGGCAGCGCACCGGTGATCCGCTCGTAGATCTCCGTCAGCTCCGTCCGATGATCCGCCGCGAACCAGGCCATCAGGGCGATGGCCACCATGAAGGCGAGGAAGGCGCGTATACGCGCAATGCGGCGCGGCTTGGTTCTCGAGCTGCTCATGTCCTCCTCAGTGGGCGAGGCCGCATCCTCGCAGGACGCGGCGACAACCGGGCATGACTGCTCATCACACCGCGGGTATTACCCCCGTCGGTGCAGCGTCCCGCACGGCGCAGAACGATCACTCGCTGGGGCGGAACAGGTCGTCGATCTGACCGGCCACCCGGGCCCGCAGAGCCTTGTCGGTGTACTCGCGCTTCGCCTTCGCGTGGGCCTTGCTGCGCAGCTCGTCCCGGATGTCGTCCCCTTCGGCACCGTGCTTGCCCGCCAGGGACTGGACGACGATGTCGCGGCTGGCGCGGTTCACCTCGGAGCCGGGGAAGTTGGTGTCGGCGTCGGGAAACTGCTCGCGGTAGGCGACGAACGATGCCTCCTCCAGCACCCCGTCGATAGCCCAGGTCCTCGCCGTCCGCTCGGTCTTCAGCGTCTGGGGGTATCGGCTCATACCGTCGCGGATCGTCAGCGGCTCGCCCGTGGAGGTCGGGGCGTTGGCGGCGGCCTTCGCCTTCTTCCCCTCCCGCGCGGCGCGCTCCTTCTCGCGCCTGGCGGCGTCGTGCTTCTCCTCGTCGGAGAGCATCTTCGTGGGCAGGCTCCGCTCATCCCCGACCGGGGCGGAGGGGTAGCAGACCGTGCAGGCCCGGTAGCCGGCATCCGCCACGATCGTGTCCTCGTCGGCACCGGAGTAGTCGGTCATCCAGGCGTACTGGGTCGTGGGCCGGCACGTCGAGCACGCCATGGACGAATGCACGTGACCGCCCGCATTCGCGACGAGGAAGGCACGGTTCCAGCCGCCACGGATCCGGAACGCCTCCTGGAGCCCGTCAACCTGCTCCTGGGCACGCTCTGCCTCCTCACGGGCCGCCAGTGCGTCACGCAAGGGCCCGCGGAGTCGCGCCCCGGTCGCCTCGGATGCGGCGCCGCCAACGGCTAGGGCCACCCATTCGCGGGCCGCCTCGATCACCTGCTCATCGCTCTTGCCCCAGGAACCATCCTGCTTCCGGTCGCCGATGGCCCGATGCAGCGAGTCGAAGGACACCCGCTGGCGCGAGAGGGCCTTCGCCAGCTGCGACGCCGCCGACTTTGCATGCTGGTCGAACTCGACCGGATCCGCGGCGGCCACATCGAACCCGAACCGCTCGACCAGTGCTGCACCAGTAGCGTCTTTCGATCCTAGGTCGGAGACCACCTCGACGTCAGCCTCGCCGCGCGTGACCATCCCGAACTCACCCTTGTTGCCCTTCTCCCCCGTGTCCTTCTTCCTCACGCACCTTGTCATCGCCGGCTCCCTCCCGCTCTTGGATACTTACCGACAGAAGTGGGCGGCGCAGAGATGCGACGGGACGCTCAGGGCCGCTGGACGGCCCACGCGGCTGAAATCGACACCAGGGCTCCTCTCCCTCGATCCGGTGGAATGCCCCGGGGGCTGCCTTTGCGAGGCGAAGCCGCATGCTCGCCGCTAGGCTCCCCACCATGGACCTACCGACGTTCGTGCCGCTCGAGTACATAGAGCGCGAGTTGTCGATCTCGAAGTCGCAGGCCTATGCCCTCGTGCGCTCCGGCGACCTCAAAGCGATCCAGGTGGGTGGCCGCAGCCAGTGGCGGATCAGCCTCGATGAGCTGGAGGCATATATCGAGCGGTGCTACGCGGAATCCGATCGCGAGACGGACCGCGCAACCCAATAGCGGCCACTGCGATCAGCCAAGGTGAAGCAGCCGGACCGGGCGTGTCCGTATCGAGCGGAACACTCCCGTCCCGTTCGAGGGTACTTTTCGTGAGTATCGTCGCCCTGTCGACAGGCGCCCATCACCTCGCTAACGTGAGGTGCACACATGGGAGCACTGTGGTCGGCCCACCAGTGTGGCAACCCAGTACAGATGGGCCGGAACAATGGAGTTCGATTCGCAATGGCAGGACTGCTACAGGACAAGGTTGCGATCGTCACCGGTGGCACCAGCGGGATCGGCCGCGCCACCGTCGAGCGGTACGTCGACGAAGGTGCGAAGGTCGTTATCGCCGACATTCAAGACGACAAAGGCCAGGACGTGGCGGACGGACTTGGTGACCCCGTCTTGTATGTGCACACGGACGTGACGAACGAAACGGCCATCGAGGCGGTGGTGAAGACCACGGCCGAACACTTCGGCAAGCTCGACATCATCTACAACAACGCCGGAGCACAGGGCGACCCCTCGGCGATAACCGACCTCTCGTCGGCTGGTTTCGACAAGACGGTCGCACTGCTGGCACGTTCGGTGCTACTTGGGCACAAGTTCGCGGCGAGGCAGTTCAAGGAGCAGGGCAGTGGCGGCGCGATCGTCAGTACCGCCAGTGCCGCCGGGTTGCAGGGCGGTTGGTCCGCAGCCGGTTACACCATCGCGAAGCACGCTGTGGTCGGAGTCGTTCGCCAGGCAGTCGCCGAGCTCGCCCCGTTCCAAATCCGGTCGAACGCTATTGCTCCGGGCATTATCATGACGCCGATCATGGCGCGCTCGTTCGGCGTCCCGCTGGACAAGGCAGAGGACTTCGCATCCTTCCTCGCGGAGAGGCTGGGCTCGACGCAACCTTATGGTCGCGTCGGTTTTCCCGAAGACATCGCCCGTGTTGCGACTTTCCTGGCAAGTGATCTGTCTGAGTACGTCACTGGCACTGTCATTCCCGTCGACGGGGGTGCCACGGCGATCACGCAGGGCACCTTCTCCGAAGACGTGGTCAAAGCTGCCGAGGAATACAACGCGCGATAATACGTCCCGCTCGCACGGCAGTTGGGAGACGGAGAGCAACCGGGCCCACGAAGCGCGATCTCCGGCTCTGCAGCTCAGCTCTCGAAGCTCGTAGGCGGGACGACGCTCAACGCTTCGGCCATGCCGCGCCGCTGCATCTGAGTACGAACATGGTCAGCCCAGAGCGGGGTCGGTTCGATCAGCTGGATCCAGCGGGCGCCGCGCACATCGACCAACTGGGCGACCAGCTCCTGCGCCACCGACAGCGACGATGCCTCCATCGCCGAGCAGTCGACCAACGCCGCGTCGATCGGGTAACCGAGCGCCAGCTGCCGTGCGGCCGATGGGGCACCCGAGAGGCGCGGCATCGTGATAACGGCCGTGACAAGAACGGGAGTCTCTCGGTCAGTATTGAGCGCGGTCACGAGAGGGCCCCGATGCGGCGCGGTCGTAGTCGGTCCACTCGTGGGTGACGCGGACGATGCCGACCTCTCGGTGCTTCGCATTCAGCGGGAGGTCGTAGGTCATCCCGCCGACGACCAGGTGATGCTGTGCGCGCATCACCGACGCCGCCGCTTCTAGCTCCCAACTCAGCCACTCGTGGGAGATTGTCTCGGTCTTCCCGGTGGTGAACTCCGTCGTGATTCTCAAGCAGGTTGTCATCTTCTGTGCCTCCCTCGCATCGTTGCGTGCATCAAGAAAGTGGGCGCACGGACGTACTTGCGGGACAGGTAGGCGGACCGGGCACTAGCGACACCGTCGCCCGTCTACGCTCGCCCCATGTACAGCCTTGGACTCGATGCTCCTCTCAATTCAGGCGGCCCTACCTCACGTCCCATAGCGCAGCGAGCGGCTCCGCAGGTCACACGGAAAGAGGGGCTAGCTCGAGCATCATCAGCTCCTCGACTCAGGCACAGGTACTGGGGAGGGCCAGTAGGGCGATGCGCCGGAAGGAACGGGGCCGGATATGGCTTCACCGGCAATAGTTATGCCACATTCAAACGGCGTCACCGACCAGTCAACGAGTCGGGATCGTTCTAGCGAGACCGGTCCGCGCGTTAACACGTGCGGTGTGCGGTGGAAATACCCTCCCCTTACGCCCTTTCGCGTCAACTCGCGAGCC
>Ga0079226_10003825_pt1 | contig 11524 bp, 11 predicted proteins | sample Poulit2014_FD_76345 | JGI IMG/M metagenome (GOLD analysis project Ga0079226, IMG submission 76345) | Agricultural soil microbial communities from Georgia to study Nitrogen management - Poultry litter 2014 | ecosystem: Environmental > Terrestrial > Soil > Agricultural land | place: USA: Georgia...
TCGGCGCCCCATACATTGATGATGTAATCATATCCACGTTCGAACTTATTTTTGTGATAGGCAATATCCGGTGTCAGATATGTATAGCTGCCATCACTTTTGATAAGAACGCGATCTTTGTCATCACCAAATTTCGTAGACTCAAACCAGGCCGCATCATCACTTTCATAAACAAACCCAGCGTCGTTGAGCTTTTCCACTGCTTCTGCTACTTTATTTTCCTTATATAGGCTCGCTTCGGAAAACCATGTATCGAAATCGACCCGGAAATCATGCAAGTCTGCCTTAATTTGATCCAGTTCAAAACGTAAGCCATACTCTTTGAAGTAGGAAAGACGCTCAGCTTCCGTTTTCTTCAGCCAATCATCGCCAAATTCCTCTACAAGTGCTTGCCCGATTTTCGCGATATCGTCACCATGATACCCATCATCCGGAAGTTCGGCTTCTTTGCCTAGTGATTGCATATACCGCGCCTCTACCGATAATGCCAGATTATCTATCTGGTTACCTGCATCATTGATATAATACTCACGATCGACTTGATAGCCCGCTTTTTCCAATACGTTGCATAAAACATCCCCAAACGCCGCCCCGCGCGCATGGCCCAGGTGTAAATCCCCTGTAGGGTTCACCGACACAAATTCCACCTGTACCCTTTGGCCGTGGCCTACATCGATTTCGCCATAAGATACCCCTTGCTTCAAAATAGTCGGCAACATATCGCCGAGAAAATCATTTTTCATGAAAAAGTTGATAAATCCCGGTCCTGCAATATCGATCTTTTCGATGGATGCCTTTGTCCGGTCCAATTGAGCCACAATATCATCCGCAATTTGCCGTGGAGCCTTTTTTGCAATACGTGCAAGCTGCATGGCAATATTTGTTGCGAAATCACCATGTGATTTTTCTTTCGGCTCTTCAAGGTGTATAGACGGGAGTTCCGCCTCCGTTGCCAATTCCGCCCGTAAAATGGCATCTGTAATGGCTTCTTTCAATGTCGCCTGTGTTTGTTCCAGTGTGTTCACAGTGGTGCCTCCTCTTTCAATGATAATGTCAATGTATGTTTCCGTTCATCTTGGCCATTTAATTTGACAGTGTACGTCATTTCCAATAAACCATCCGATTGCTGGCCTAATGGCTTGTAGACAATGGAGTCGGTAGTCGTTTCCATATGCAGATGACCATGAGGGTGCCTGTAAACATTTTCTGTCACCTGATCTGGATCAAATTTTTGGTGCATGGAAACAGGGCCTGTCCGTTTGATACTGACCTTGTCCGTTTGCAGTGTCATCATGTTCTTCATGACCGATCCATCTTCCATCTTTTCATGATAGGTTAACACATCCATGTTGCTCCTTTGATAAAGGAGCCCAGTCTGTTTGGTCGTATTGGTTTCAATCTGAGAATCATCATCGATTGTGATATGTAATGTCAATGTGACTTTCTTTTCAATCGCATCCATTTGTCTATTCACTCCTATCCCATTATAACGAGAAGATGGATGGTTTATCAATATTAATCAGTATAACGAAAGTAGACACCCTATCGCCACAAAAACGTCCCCATGTTTTGAATGGAACATCGTCACGTGATATTCACATATGGCATCCCGCTCAGCCCGTTTACTTATTATTTTTTCCTTCATACGCTCTGGTAAGTTTAATTTCCGTCAGATCTCCCCATAATAACAGTATGAGATGATGAGAGGCTGACAAAAATGTTCTCGAAACACACGACTATCAAAAAATTATCCATACTGTTAGGTGGGTTTTTCTTACTGGGTATATCACTTATGATTGGGGTATACATCGTTAGTTTTCTGCTTGGACCACCAAGTCTTTCAAGCGAGGAAAACACCATTTATTACAGTCATGCCGGTGACGTGATCGGGGAAGAAAGTGGTGTCGAACAGCGGTATTGGCTAGATTTGGATGATATGCCTGAACATGTCATCAATGCGACACTTTCCATTGAAGATGCAAACTTTTACAAACATCATGGTTTTGATTTGAAACGGATAGCTGGTGCAGCTTGGGCAGACATAAAAAGTCTTTCCTTAAAGGAAGGGGCAAGCACCCTCACCCAGCAATATGCCCGCAACCTTTACCTGACACGGGAGAAGTCCTGGACCCGCAAACTGAAAGAGGCATTCTATACGATACGCCTTGAAATGTTTTATTCAAAAACTGACATCCTAGAAGGTTATTTAAATACGATTTATTATGGACATGGAGCATATGGGATTGAAGCGGCCAGCAAACGTTATTTCGATAAATCTGCGGATGATCTGACACTTGCGGAAGCAGCCATGCTCGCCGGTATTCCGAAAGGCCCGTCCTATTACTCTCCTTTCAATGACATGGAAAAAGCGAAACAGCGACAAAGTAAAATACTGAAGGCCATGCAAGATAATGGTTTTATTAACGAAAAAGCCTATCAGTCCTCTCATGAAGAAGCGCTGACTTTTGCAGATAATGAGCCGATACAGGCAACATCACTGGCCCCTTATTTTCAGGATAACGTTTTAAAAGAGGCAAGTGATATTTTAGACGTGAGCAGGGAAGATATCCGTTCTGGCGGCTACCACATTTATACGACGCTTGATAAAGACTTACAAAAACAACTACAAAAAGATGTCGAAACGATAATGGGTACAGATGGCGATCTCGAAATCGGTGCCATTGCCATGGAGCCGGACACGGGTGCCGTTCAAGCTTTGATAGGTGGACGGGATTATGATACATCACCATTTAACCGGGCTACACAGGCAAAACGCATGGTGGGATCCGCCTTCAAACCTTTTTTATATTATGCCGCGCTGAACAATGGATATACCGCAAGCACCCAATTGCTCAGCGCACCAACCACATTCCAACTTAAAAATGGACAAGCATACAGTCCGACCAATTTTAATGGGTACTATGCGAATGAGCCGATTACTTTGGCAACTGCTCTGGCCCTTTCTGACAACGTGTATGCCGTTAAAACGAATATGTCCCTTGGCACGGGGAAGTTAGTCCATGCCGCCAAACAGTTCGGCATTGCGGGTGAACTCCCAAACGTACCATCGTTAGCACTCGGATCTGCAAGTGTTACCGTCAGCAACATGACAAAAGCTTATAGCATGCTCGCCAATGGGGGGCATAAGGTACATGCACATACCATCGAAAAAATCGTGGATCGCAATGGAAAAGTTGTCTTCCAGAATGAAAGCGGAACAACCGAACAAATACTTGATCCACGAACCACATTCATACTGACTGACTTAATGACCGGTATGTTCGACCATACCATGGATGGCTATATGTCTGTCACAGGGGCCCCCATCTCGGATCAATTAACCCGTAACTATGCCGGAAAATCCGGAACGACCGATTCAGACAGCTGGATGATTGGTTATAGCCCGCAACTCGCCACAGGTATTTGGACTGGATATGATGATAATCGTTCTATTGAAAAAGTGAAAGAGAGAACGTATGCGAAGAAAATTTGGGCAACGTTTATGGAACAAGCTCACAAGGACACACCCCTTAAAGGATTTCAAGTACCGAGTGGTGTGAAAGGGATTCCGATCGATCCGGAGACTGGAAAGCGTGCAACCCCAGATTGCCCGAAGAGCCGTGTTATGTATTTTGAAAAAGGAACCGCGCCCATATCCTTTTGTGGCGAACACAACCCCGACAAGAGTGGCAATGAGAACAATGATGACGATGTACCGGTAAACAGGGAGAAAAAAGGGTTGTTTCGTCGGATTATAGAAAAATTTTTCTAATGGATTGGATAGCAGGCAGCCACCACCTACTATGTCCACAAACATTGCGGAAAGGAACAAAAAATGTCGATATCAGGCAGTCCGTTTGCCATTGATATCGACTTCTTTGTTGTCCTAGTAATACATGAGTAGCCCATGTACATCTATTTTACAAACATTTGGATAAAAATACAATCGTTCTTCAAATGTTTCACTTTTCGTTCACAAAACAGTCATAATTTCACCTGAAAAACTTCAGGAGGGCGACGTTGCTTACCCGGAAGGTAATGCATCTTTCAATTCATCAGTCGAATTATCCCACAGCTCCGGGTTGAAATCTTTTAGGAAATCACCTAAAATCTGTTTTGATTTTTCGTCCATATGTTCGACGATAATCTTTCCTTTCAGTGATTTTTCCATGTTTGTCACATGTTCGGGCATTGATTTATAGGCACGTTTAATCGATTTATCAACGAGTAATTCACAACCGGTGACACCGGCGTAATATGGCCCATTCTCACCTTTATCCACATTGACCCATACAATCCAGTAAAGTTTGCCATTTTCGGCAACTACTTCACGTTCTTTGATATACTTCACACGTCTTTCTATTTTACTACGGGCATGCATGGCATCCATATCGACATATGCTTCATTTTCAGCCGGATCGACGATGACAGGGGACATATTTTCAAGACTAATCGAACCCATGCCATAGCCGCCATGCCCAGATGTGGAATCGCCGCTGATTATGGTAAATGTATTTTTCTTTTTCCCGGAAGATTGTTCTGAACTCATCCAGTACTCCTCCTTCAATCAATTTATTTATCTATTGTAGCATAGACACGCTTTCCTTTTCATCCCTCGGTGTCTACCCTCACATTGGCATCACCCATAAATAAGGTGTTCAATTCGGGCTTTTAACTTTTCATCTTTTATTTTCCCCAGTAAATCGGCCGGGAAATAAAGCTTGTGATCTGTCCGGATTTTTCCGGATATAGATTCGACGATGGTTGAATGTGTTGAGAGCTCCTTTAACACATCATTTGGCATTTTAAGATGGATAGGCATGCGCACTTCTTCCACACCTGGTCGATAAAAGTCATACGGCAAGTCGGATGACGAATCAATTGCAAGATAGTAATCTGGATCGATGCCGGCTTCCTGAAACAACTCGCACAGTTCGTTCCATTCCTCTTTTTCATGTTCAGGGTGATGTGTGACATACTTGAATAAATGACGGTTGACAAACCGTTCACATAGATCTCGCAGTATCACATCATCTTCTTCCAACCACATTTGAAAATAATACATGACGATATTTTCATCGAGCCGTATATAATCATGTAACTGTACATCCCCTTTGAAAAAGGAAATGAAATGGACAGGCTCTGCATTAAAATGGTAATCCGTTTCAAATAGATATTTTGCCCGGTGGAGGATTTTCATTAAAATAACTTCTGCGCTACGTGTGACAGGATGGAAATACACTTGCCAATACATTTGATAACGGCTCATAATATAGTCTTCCACCGCATGCATTCCGGTTTCTTTGATGACCACTTGGCTTTCGGAAGGGCGCATGACACGCAAGATCCGCTCCATATCAAAATGACCATAGCTGACGCCGGTGTAATAGGCATCCCGCTGCAGATAGTCCATCCGATCGGCATCAATCTGACTGGATATCAAACTGACGACCAATTGATCGTCATATGTTTTTTCAATGACATTCGCCACTTTTTCCGAAAACCCTTCTTCAACCTTTTCCAACACATCATGTACGGCTGTATCTCCAAGAATAATCTGTCTTGTGAAATACTCATGATCCAGTTTAAATACCTTTTCAAACGAATGAGAAAACGGACCATGTCCAAGGTCATGTAATAATGCCGCACATAGGCAGACCAACCGTTCATTTGGGTTCCAACCCGGCTTCCCCTTAAAATTATAGATAATCCGACGGACGATTTCATATACACCCAACGAATGGTTGAAACGGCTATGTTCTGCACCGTGAAACGTCATGTATGTCGTCCCGAGTTGTTTGATCCGGCGCAGACGCTGGAATTCCGGTGTGGCAATCAAATCCCAGATCACCTGGTCTCGTACATGGATGTATCGATGTACAGGATCCTTGAAAACCTTTTCTTCTGTTAAAGTCATATCCTTATAATCCATAATCATCCACCTCGCTTCTTTTCGACTGTTTATATATAGTATATAATAGATACGCATAGGAGCACAGAGAAAAGACATAATCGTCATGGTTTGGATAGCCATTTATGTTATTTTTGACAGACAATAGCCTGTACCGAAGCAGAACAACATGCCGAACCAACTTCAAATCATTCAAAACAAATCATTTCGCTATATGGACGAAACAACCGAAACAATTGTCCGAAATGAACCATTCACTGCGCTTACATCATTTGCCATAGACGACACATTGGCTGAGTCCATCAGTGACGGCGCATCATCACCAACCATGCGATTATGGGTACATCCTAAAACAGTTGTACTCGGGATTATTGACGGAAGGCTTCCTTTTTTGGAAGATGGTGTACGTTACTTGAAACAACGGGGATACCGGACCATTATCCGAAACTCGGGTGGACTGGCGGTTGCACTTGATGATGGTGTGCTGAATATGTCACTTATCATACCAGATGTCAAACATATATCAATCTATGAGGCTTACGAGGAAATGGTGCGTTTTATACAACAGATGTTAAGCGATGTCACGCAGGATATCAAGGCCTATGAAATTGTAGGCTCCTATTGTCCGGGTGATTATGATCTGAGTATTGACGGGAAAAAGTTTGCAGGGATTTCCCAGCGTCGCATCAAAGATAGTGCGGCGATTCAAATATACCTCGACGTGGAAGGAAGTAGTCATCAACGGGCGAGCCTTGTGAGAGATTTTTACCACCATTCGAAAAAGGATGTTGCAGTGAAGTTCACCTACCCTGAAGTGGACCCAACAACTATGGCATCGTTATCGGATCTGCTGCAAACAGATATAACCGTAGAAGATATGAAAAAACGGGCACAGTCAACGTTGGAAACCTATGCAGCGGATATGGAAACATACCCTTTCACAGCGATGGAATCGGCTATTTTTGAACGTCGCCTGAAGCAAATGAAACAACGTAATGAGGATCTTTCATCCATTCGATGATGGCGGCTGAACATATAGGTGGTGAGAGACCCGGTTCTTCCTGTGGTTTGGTTACCCCCTCATTCAAAGGGAACCTGGGCTGTGATAACTGATAAAATCCATCTGCCAGATTCCCGCTCGTATGATCACTTCAGGATCCCGGCCGCACTATCACTTCGGGGAAGGCTTGCAGTTGGACATACCCCCATACAACACCCCTATTTGCATATTATCCCACAAACAATCATATAAATGATAATTGAATACACGACATTTCCCGACCCAACATGAATCGTCGTCATAAGAAAAGCATGAATACGGCGATTTCACAAGCCCCGGCATAAACATGATACACACCGATGGGGCCGTATAAAGGAGGCTGATTCCTTGAAACCACCCTATGAAAAATTCATCCATTTGGAATTTCTGGCCATCTTCCTCATGCTCATTATCGGTATCATCGCTCTCGTCAAAAAGTTCACCTTTCTCATCCTTCTCTGTCTCTTTTTACTGGGGTTCAGCCTGTTATGTGAAGGAGTGAAAAATTATTACACCTATGAGCAAGTGGACGCTATCAAACATGTGATAAAAGCTGTCATGGTCTTTTTGTTTACGATTTACTTATTATTCGCCATCTAAAAAGCAGACTACGGGCATCTTCGTTTTTAAAGATACTTAACAACGGCAAACCCAAGAAGAAACCATCCGATTAAGAATGCGACGCCACCGAACGGTGTAATCAAAGCGAAGAATGTAACACCTGTTAAGGCATATGTATACAAGCTGCCTGAAAACAGAATGATACCGATTAAAAACAACCAACCCGACCACCCAAGCGAAGGGCGTTCGATTTTGGCAAAGACCAACCCAACTGCCACAAGAGCAAATGTGTGGAACATCTGATATTGAACCGCCTTTTCCCAGATCGAAATGGACGCCTCCGATATTTTTCCTTCCAATCCGTGGGCACCAAATGCTCCCAATGCGACCGCGATAAAACCACTGGCTGCACCTATTACCAAGAACAATCGCATCATGTATGATCACTCCCTGAATTATCTTGTCTTCACGTTCTCGTCTTCTACCTTCCTAGAAGTCAAAAATAGATGTACCATTTGCCCCATCATGATCTGAACAGATATCTCCCTGAACGGATTTTTGAACACCTGTCTGATTCCCTTTATCTGACGTATCTTTTCCTTTTATCATGACATTATATTCTTCCTCTGTCATTTTCGATGTCCCTTTTAGCGTTTGAATCAATTCTTCATCAGAAACCGTATGCTGTTTCAAATCGACATCATGTGCTCCCATATCTTGAGTTTCACTTTCCAGAAGCAATTCACACATGAGTTTCACGTTTCCGACACGTTTTAACAGCTCGGCGTCAGACGACGGATTTTCTTGTAATGTATGCAATTCATGAAGCATCCTCGTAATAATTGTATGATTGGAAATGGCCATATTCATTCTCCCTTTCGCATTTTTCCTTTTTACAGTATAACACGGGACGCTTGATGTCGTAACCAAACATGATTCGGAATGGATCAGATGCAGATTAACTCCCAATCGCCTCCATTGCTTTACCGGGATCAGTCTGCCATCACATACACCAATCTTATCACTTTATACTTAAAAAAGCCCTACACATATTAAAACGGTCCGCTCCCTTATAGCGAGACCATTTTAATCATCTAGGGCTTTCCAATTTAACTATATCAATCTAATTATGTTGCAGTGTTCGATCTACTTCTTTCTGTTCCTGAATCATCCATTTCAAAAATTCTATTTCTTCTTTTTTAAAAGGCCTACCTAATTTTCTCTGTGTACCGGATATCATTGAATGTAGACTTTTCATTATTTCAAGATGCCCCCTGAGAAATATGACATTCCTTTTTCTCATTATATCCAAACTTTTCTTACGAAACAATAGTCAATTTGAACTATACGAAATAGACTTTAAATTTGAATATTACGTTTTAGGATTAGCTTATCTTTGATTCACCGGTTGCGCGTTTCAACTTATTGAATGTATCTTTGTAAATGACATGCTCCCTTGTAAATTTCGTCGGCGAATCGATACCTGCTGCAGCTGCCATATCAAAAACACCCTGCCTTAATGCTACAAGGTAATTACAAACACGGTATTTCTTTTCTTCGATACTCAAGCCCTGCTGCAGTTTTGGATCTGTCGTCGCCACACCTGCTGGACAATTATTCGTATGACAGACTTGCGCCATAATACAACCAACACTGAGCATGAAGCCACGAGCGATATTGACCATGTCCGCTCCTAAAGCAAGCGCCATCGCTATTTTATCCGTAGTCAATAACTTCCCGGAAGCGATAATATGTGTCCGTTCGCGGATTCCATACTTCACCAACAAGTCATCCAATAACGGCAGAGCGGCAAACGTTGGCAGACCGACGGATTCAGCAAGTTCATAATACGATGCACCGGTCCCGCCGTTCCCGCCATCCAATGTAATGAAATCCGGGACAATGCCTGTTTCCGCCATCGCTTGAACGTAACTCTCCGCTTGCTCTTCATTGCCGATAACAATCTTGGTACCGACAGGTTTACCACCTACATCCCGCATTTGGTCGACGAAATCCAGAAGCCCTTTCGCATCATCAAATTCACGGAAACGATTCGGACTATTGATGGTCACACCTGGTTCCACTTTACGGATTTCCGCAATTTCCTCTGTTACTTTTTGACCCTCAACATGACCCCCACGTGTTTTTGCCCCTTGTGCGAGCTTTAATTCGAATGCTTTAACCTGATCGATTTCACTTTTTGTTTTGAATTCTTCCCAGGAAAATTCCCCTTCAATCGTCCGTACGCCAAACAAGCCGGGACTGACTTGCATGATGAGGTCCACATCACCTTTCTGATGATATGGCGAAATACTGCCCTCTCCCGTATTCATCCATGTTCCCCCAGCCATCCCGAGACCTTTTGACAATGCTGTGATTGCGTGGTCGCCCAGGGAACCGAAACTCATCGCTGACTGACCGATTAATCCTTTTACCGTGAAGGGGTTTTTGACCGTATCCTTCCCAAGGACGATTGCATGTTCATCCGTCAGATAAAATGGATCCAAAAAACCATCTTCCCGGTGTTCCTTTCGACTTAATAGTTTTTCATTGTCAATTTGATAGAGTCGTGTTTTGATTTTCGGATGATAATCAATCTGCATTTCTTCCCGCTGGCTCGGGAACATATTATTGACTATATATAGTCCTTCATCGGAAAGATCCCGCTCCGAGCCATAACCGATCATACGGCTATTATACTTTGCAGCCTTGTATACGTATTCAAATTCCCGTCTGTTAAATGGCTTTCCTTCATTATTATTGTTAAATAAGTATTGCCTGAATTCCGGACCCGCTTTCTCAAGTATGTATCGGACCCTGCCAAGCATCGGATAGTTCCTTAAAATGGAGTGCTGTTTCTGACGTTGGTCGAAAACATATAAACGCATCACTAAAAATAGTGGGACGAGTATGACAACTCCAATAATGACCAGCAATATAATGAGACTTATTTTCATACACAGATTTCCCCCTTCTAATGAATCTGTCCGTTAAAAAAGCAAGAATGGATCATGAAACTGATCCACCCTCCATATTAATTATTTTCCAATTTGCTTTCCAGCTCGGCAATGCGTGCTTTTAATGTTTCCACTTCTTCATCTGTAGCAACACCAAGATCACTTGCGATATCCTGTGTCTTTTGCTGCTGCGTTTCTTTCCATTCCTCTTTTTTCAAAGCACCTTTTTCAATGAAATTGTCAAGCACCGTCTTGGCCTGTTCTTTAGTCAGCTCATTTCTTTCCACAAGGTCAGCCAGTTTGGTCTCCAGTTTTTCTTTCCCGCTGACTGCCGCACCCAACCCAAGTAAAAATCCTTTGCGTAAAAAGTCAGTCATGATTTCACCCCCTATTTCTGTTTTTTGATCCATTTGTAATGTTTCATCAATGCAATAACCAATATTAAGAATGATACCCCAGTCAATGTATAGCTAATCACCAACAAGTGTTTCGCCATCAAGTTCGCTACAAAGCCAATCACTAAAATACCTATCATACCAATGATAAAACTAATCCCTTCAATAAGTAAATAAAAATGATGTTTGAATGTAAGATACGTTTTTTCTTTATCCCATTTCAATCGTTTACTATCATTTTTCAACCAATTCAATGTTGCCTGCGGAATGGATAAGGCTGGCCGTATTGTTTCTCTTGCCACTTCCTTATAAACCGTATAGGCAATGTTTTTTGCACCTAGCAATTCTTTTATCTTCGGCTGTGCCCATTCCTTGATGTCCATTTGCGGATAAAGTGCGATTAATATGCCATATATGATCGATATGGCCCTTCCCAAGTAGGCATAATCCGCCGATAGTTGAATAGGCTGTTCTTTTACAAATACACGTATATCCTCTTTAATTTGATTCATGACGTGCGGATCGGTTATATCAAAGGTTCCATTTTTGTATAATTCGACCGTCTGCTTCAACATTTTTTTGATCGTGTCACTATTTGCATTGGGCAACACAAAATCCATCTCTTCCAAAGCAGTCAACACCGTATCATAATCCTCCGCAA
>Ga0079226_10003826_pt1 | contig 11522 bp, 9 predicted proteins | sample Poulit2014_FD_76345 | JGI IMG/M metagenome (GOLD analysis project Ga0079226, IMG submission 76345) | Agricultural soil microbial communities from Georgia to study Nitrogen management - Poultry litter 2014 | ecosystem: Environmental > Terrestrial > Soil > Agricultural land | place: USA: Georgia...
CAAGGACGTCGTCATCGACATGGTGTGCTACCGGCGTCGCGGCCACAACGAGGGCGACGACCCGTCGATGACCCAGCCGCAGATGTACGACATCATCGACACCAAGCGCAGCGTGCGTAAGAACTACACCGAGGCGCTGATCGGACGTGGCGACATCTCCGTCGACGAGGCCGAAGCTGCACTGCGTGACTTCTCCAGCCAACTGGAACACGTGTTCAACGAAGTGCGCGAACTGGAGAAACACCCGGCACGGGCGAGCGAAACCGTTGAGGAGTACCAGCAGGTTCCCGCGCAGGTGCCGACCGCGGTGCCGCGCAACGTGATCGAACGGATCGGTGACGCTTTCGGCAACGTGCCGGAGGGCTTCACCCCGCACTCGCGGGTCAAACCGGTGTTGGAGCGCCGGGCGAAGATGTCCCGCGAGGGTGGCATCGACTGGGCGTTCGGAGAGCTGCTCGCCTTCGGTTCCCTCGCTCTCGAGGGGAGGCTCGTGCGGCTCGCGGGGCAGGACTCCCGACGCGGCACCTTCACCCAACGCCACTCGGTTCTCATCGACCGGGAGGACGGGACCGAGTACGCACCACTGCAGAATCTTGCCGAAGACCAGGGACGCGTCATGGTGTACGACTCGTCTTTGTCCGAGTACGCGGCCGTCGGCTTCGAGTACGGCTACTCCGTGGCCAACTCCGAGGCTCTGGTGATGTGGGAAGCGCAGTTCGGTGACTTCGTCAACGGCGCACAGACCATCATCGACGAGTACATCTCCTCCGGCGAGGCCAAATGGGGCCAGCTCTCCCGCGTGGTGCTGCTGCTGCCACACGGGCAGGAAGGCCAGGGCCCGGATCACAGTTCCGGCCGGATCGAACGGTTCCTGCAGTTGTGTGCCGAGCACTCCATGACCGTGGCGGTGCCCTCCAACCCGGCGAACTACTTCCATCTGCTGCGGCGGCACATGCTGGACGGGGTGAATCGTCCACTGATCCTGTTCACGCCGAAGAGCCTGTTGCGTTCGAAGTATGTGAAATCCGATGTGGAGGAGTTCACCGAGTCGTCGAAGTTCCTGTCCGTCATCGACGACGACGCAGTGGACCCGACGAAGGTGCGTAAGGTTCTGCTGACCTCGGGCAAGATGTACTGGGACCTCTACGCCGAGCGGCAGCAACGCGGCTTGGACGACGTGGCGCTGGTGCGTCTCGAACAGTACTATCCGATTCCGAAGGACAAGCTGCGCGCCGCACTCGAACGCTACACCGGAGCCGGCGAGGTCCGGTGGGTCCAGGAGGAACCGCAGAACCAGGGCGGTTGGCCGTTCCTCGGCCTCCGGCTGCCACGCAAGTTGCCGGCTCTGCTGTCCGGCCTGGACGTCGTCTCCCGGCGTTACATGGCCGCCCCTTCGGCGGGGTCGCCGAAGGTTCACGAAGTCGAACAGAAGGCGATCATCGACAAGGCCTTCGAGTGACCGGATGACACAGTGAAACAGTGGGGTGTCGTCGAGAACCTCCCTTGGAGTGGTTCTCGACGACACCCCACTTCCGTTTTCGCACCCGCACTACTCGGTGCCCGCCTCAGGCGGAGCTACGACCGGCGCGGGCTCAACCAAGGTCATTGGACTCGACGAAGTCCTTCGCGATATCAGCCGGGTTACGCTTCTTCTCGGTCAACTCGACGTTGAGCCGGGTCAGTTTCTCGGTCGTCAGCACCTGCGACACATCGTTCAGTGCCTGCCGCTGTTGCTGGGAGAGCACTCCCTTGTTCACCAACGGGACCACGTTCTGTGCGGGGAACATGTTCTTGTCGTCCTCCAACGCGACGAAGTCGTTGTTGGAGACCGCGGGGTCGGTGGAGAACAGGTCGGCCACGTCGATATCTCCCGAATTCAGTGCGTCGACCGTGCGTGGCCCGTCCGAACCCGTGGCTTTGATCCGGGCGAAATCACATCCGTAGAGCGATTCGATCGTCTGCTGCCAACGCTGCTCCCACTGGCCCGGACCACCGAACACCAACTCGTCGCAACGCGGGGCCAAGTCCGAGATCGTACTGACGCCCTCCGCTGCCAGCTCCTTCCGCACCACGAGTTGGTCCTTGTTCTGCGCCGCGGCGAAGTCGAGAACCCGGAACTGGTCCGGCAACGTTTGCTTGAGCTGGGAGTACACCGCTTCGGGCTTGCTGACACTCATGTCCTTGTCGAAATGGCGCAGCAGGTTCCCGGTGTACTCGGGAACCACGTTCAACGAACCGTCCCGCATCGCTTCGAGTACGACCTTCCGGGCACCGGTGGAGGCGGGAACCGTCACGTTCTCGGCTCCCGTCTCCCGCAACGCTTCGGCATAGATGTGCGCCAACACCCGGCTCTCCGAGAAGTCGAAGGAGCCGATGATGATCTCATCGCCGCCACTGCCCTCGGAATCGCCTTCCAGCGGGTCCGAACCACACGCTGCCACCAGCAACACCACACCGAGGAGTGTCGCGACCACGGATCGTCTCATTCGTTGTCTCCTTTGGTATCCGACTGCGTTCCACCTGCCGCGGCCAATGCCACCCCGGTCGGGACCGTGGCACGCTGGACAGCCGCGAACAGGAGATCGAGAACGATAGCCAGTAACGCGGTCAACACCGCTCCCGTCAGCATCTGTGGATAATCCTGCACAGCCAACCCGTCGATCAGCAGCCTCCCCAGACCGCCGAGGCCGATATACGCGGCCACGGTCGCCGTCGCCACCAACTGCAGCAGCGCGTTACGTATCCCGCCGAACAGGATCGGCGTGGCGATCGGCAACTTCACCCGCGACAGACGCTGCCACCGGCTCATCCCGACACCCTGCGCAGCGTCGGTGACCCCCTCGTCACAGGCCTGCAACCCCGAGTACGTACCCGCCAACACGGGAGGCACGGCCAACACCACGAGGCCGAGGACCGCCGTGACGTAGGTGTCCCGGAGTATCAGGTACAGAAAGGTCACCAGACCCAACGTCGGCAACGCCCGCATGGCATTGGTGAACCCGACCAATACGGTCGCCCCTCGCCCTGTCTCACCGACATACAGCCCCAGTGGGAAAGCGACCAGTATCGCCAACCCCAGCGCCACGAACGTGATGCGCACATGTTCGACCACTCTGCCCAGCCAGAACCCTGGGTCGAGCAGATACTCCACCGCAGCCGCGATCACACCTGCTCACCCCCGGCAGGAGATGACCGGCCCGCACGTTGCCACGGTGTGAACCACCACCGCAGCAAGACCAACAGAAAATCCACCGTCAACGCCAGCAGCAACGTCAACACGATCCCGATCACGATTTCGCCGGGGAATCCTCGCGAGTAGCCGTCGGTGAACAACACGCCCAGACCGCCCACACCGATCAGAGCTCCCACGCTGACCATGCTGATATTGCTTGCCGAGGCCACTCGCGTACCGGCCGTCAGCACCGGAACCGCCAGCGGTAACTCCACCGCGAAGAACCGGCGCACCGGTCGGTACCCCATTGCGGTGGCGGAAGCCAACACGTCACCGGGAACCGAGCCGAGCGCATCGATGACCGGGCGAACCAACAACGCGGTGCTGTAGATGGTCAGTGCGATGACAACGTTGATCGGATTCAGTATTCGGGTTCCGATGATGCCCGGCAGAATCACGAACAGCGCCAACGAGGGAACAGTGTAGAGGAGGTTGCCGACCATGACGGTCGGCGTCCGCAGTCCGGGAACCCGCGTGCCGATCCAGCCGAGTCCGATCGCGAACACGATGCCGAAAACCACCGGGAGCAACGCGAGGTAGACGTGTTGCGTCACCATGCGCAGTAATCTGTCCTGGTTGTTCGGATTGGACAGGAATCGGATGATCGTGTCGACGAAGTCACCCATCAGTGGCCGATTTCCGTGGCGTCATCGGTTGTGGTGTTCTCGATGACATCGAGAATTTGGTGCGCACGCACGGTGCCGACCGCCTGACCGTAATCGTTCACCACAACGCCGAGACCCGACGGTGAGGACAGGGCCGCGTCCAACGCGCCGCGGACCGGGGCTCCCTTCCGGTACAGCGAACCGCCCGAGAGCAGATCGGACTCCACCAATCCACCGCTCACGGCGGACTTGGGCGGTAACCAGCCGCGCGGTTGCTGTTCCTCGTTGACCGCCAACTGCCAGGAGTCGGTCACCACCGGTGACTCACCGAGTCGCACCGTGGTGACCGAATCGACCCGGACGCCCGCTGCCGAAATGAACGACAGGCCGCGATAACCGCGATCCTTGCCCACGAACGCCGCGACGAAGTCGTCAACGGGGTGTCGCAACACCTGGGACGGCGTACCGACCTGGGCCAGTGTCCCCCCGACCCGTAGGACGGCAACCCGGTCGCCGAGCAGCACAGCTTCGTCGATGTCGTGGGTGACGAACACGATCGTCTTGCCCAGCCGCGACTGCAACCGCAGCAGCTCATCCTGCAGCTCCGCGCGCACCACCGGGTCCACCGCCGAGAACGGCTCGTCCATCAACAGCACTGGGGGGTCGGCCGCCAAGGCCCGCGCCACACCGACCCGCTGCTGTTGCCCACCGGAAAGCTGCGGCGGGTACCGTTCGGCAACGTCACCGGACATGCCCACCGTGTCCAACAGTTCCCTCGCACGGTCGCGCGCGGACGAGCGTCCCCACCCGCACAACCTCGGTACGGTCGCGATGTTGTCCAACACTGTGCGGTGCGGGAACAGTCCGGCATGTTGGATGACGTATCCGATGCCACGTCGTAGCTGCGCCGCCCGCGAGTCCCGGATGTCGCGGCCGTCCAGCAACACGGTGCCCGCGGTAGGATCCACCATTCTGTTGATCATCCGCAGCGAGGTGGTCTTACCGCATCCGGAAGGGCCGACAAGCACCGTGATCGTGCCGTCCTCGGCGGTCAGACTCAGATCATCCACGGCGACGGTGCCACCCGGGTATCGCTTCGTCACCCGCTGGAATTCGATACCCATGCTGCCTCTCCCTGGTCGTTCACACCAGCAGCCACGACATGCGGGCCCGAGCCACTGGGGCCACTGGGGCCATTGGGCCACAGCCGTCGCGGCCACAATCATCGTCAGACCCTAAACGACAACGGCCGCAGGAGCACAACACTCCCGACACAGGGGAATCTTCACCACACGTCCTGGACACCGCGACCCGCGCACGCCGTGCCGACACCGGGACGACACCGACGCGGTTCACAAGCGACACCGGCCGCTCGCGAATTCACGCCTCAGTTCTTCGCGCTCGCCCAGCGGACACTCGGGGCGATCTTCTCGGGGTCGACGCGGTGCTTGTTGTCGGCAACCACGGAGAACATCGACTCGATCAGAGTGTCGGACAGCAGATGTGGCTGCAATCCCAGTTCGACGAGCCCGGTGTGCTTGACGTTGTAGTAGTGCTCGGCGTGTTCGACACGGGGATTGTCCAGGTTCTCTATCTGGACCGGTCCCGGGAACTGCTCGTCCACGAGTTCCGCGAGTTGACGCACCGAGTACGCCTCGGTCATCTGGTTGAACACCCGGAACTCCCCCCGTTCCGCGGGGGTCTCCACAGCCAACCGAATGCACTCCACAGTGTCTCGAATATCGATCAGCCCTCTGGTCTGTTCTCCCGCTCCGTAGACTGTGAGCGGCAAGCCCAGTACGGCCTGCACCACGAAGCGGTTGAGGACCGTGCCGAACACGGAATCGTAGTCGAACCGGGTGGCCAGCCGCGAATCCCGCGCCGTCTGCGCGGTGTGCTGACCGTACACGATGCCCTGGTTCAGATCGGTGGCGCGGAGTCCCCAGATGCGACAACCGAATTCGATGTTGTGCGAATCGTGCACCTTCGTGAGGTGGTAGAACGAACCCGCACGTTTCGGGTAGAGCACCCGGTCGGTGCGACCGTTGTGCTCCACGTCGAGCCACCCCTCCTCGATGTCGATGTTCGGGGTGCCGTACTCGCCCATGGTTCCCAGTTTCACCAGGTGGATGTCCGGGTTCGTCTCGGCGATGGCGAACATCAGGTTGAGCGTACCGACCACATTGTTGTGCTGAGTGTAGGTGGCGTGCGCACGGTCGATCATTGAGTACGGTGCGGCCCGCTGTTCGGCGTAGTGCACCACGGCGTCGGGTTGGAACTCCCGCAGCACGCGGTAGGTGAACTCGGCGTCGAGCAGGTCACCGGTGTACACGCTGATCTCACGGCCGCTGATCTCACGCCACGCCGCCGCGCGGGTCTCCAGAGACTCGATCTCCACGAGACTCTGTACGCCGAGTTCCTCGTCGTAGCCCCTCCGGGCCAGATTATCGAGCACGGCAACATCGTGACCGCACTCGGACAAGTGTAGGGCGGTCGGCCAACCGAGGTAGCCGTCACCGCCGAGAACGAGAACTCGCAAACCTTATTCCTCCATGACGAAACACGCGGCTGCCACGACGCCGCTTACACGGAGCTCCGGTGCCACGGCTACCACGATAACCCAGCAGCACCGGTCACTCAGCCTGAACAACTTCCACCGTACGTTCAGTACGATATAACCGTGGCACTTGATACCACAACTCGCGTTCGGCTCCGTACCTTCGGTCGTTATGCGGCCGGATCGGGGGTAGCCGCAGTCCTCTCCGAGCTCGCCTTTCTGGTCAGCTACGGCGTCGGTGCGATTCCACTGCTGGCGACAGTGCTCGCCTGGTTCGTCGGGGCGGTTCCGAACTACCTGCTCAACCGGTACTGGGCATGGCGACACCACCGGAGCTCGCGCAGTAAACGAGAGCTGTTGCCGTACGTCCTCATCGTCGTGACGACCACAGTCGTCGCCGCGCTGGTCACCACCGGTGTCGATACGTTGGCACACCGTTGGGAGACAGAACACATCTGGCGCACGCTACTGGTGGGAGGCGCCTACCTCGGCACCTACGGAGTGATGTTCCTGCTGAAGTTCGTGTTGTTCGACAGGTACGTGTTCACCGGCGAACACCACCGCTCAGCCACGAGGCGGACGGTCACTTAGGAGATACTCGCGCACCCACGTACCGACCATGACGCGGGCATAGTGCAGTCCGTACCCGAAGCTGCCACCCTTCTTGCTCCTGCCGGTGTGGCGGGCGCGCATGCTCATGGGAACTTCGAGGAACCGGGCGCGGCGAGCGAGCACCCCGATCAACAGCTCCGAGGCCTGGTACTGCGGTTCCCGCAATCTGACCGCCCGTGCCAGGTCGGCCCGCATCGCGCGGAAACCGAACGAGGTGTCGGTGATCCGTCTCCAGGTCAGTACCGAAGCGAGCGCGGCGAACACGCGCACCCCGAGCCATCGGATCCTGTTGGCGGGCACTTCACTGCCCAACCGGCGGGAACCGGTCACGAAGTCGGCCGTACCGTCGACCAGCGGTCGGACCAGTAACGCGAGCTCGCTGTTGTCGTACTGCCCGTCCGCATCGGTGGTCACGATGTACCGCGCGCCGTGCGCGGCCGCCAAGTGGTAGCCCAACCGCAGCGCGGCTCCCTGACCACGGTTGTGATCGGTCAGGCACACCGCCGCTCCGTGATTGGCCGCAACCTCGGCGGTCCGGTCGGTGGCGCCGTCGACGACAACCAGCACCGAGACCGGCACACCGCCACACGTGTCAGGCATGTCGAGTAACGAACGGGCAACGGCGTGTTCCTCGTTGTAGGCCGCGATCACCACGGTCAGCGGGGCGCACGCGCCCTCCCCGTACCACTGTCGGAACCGTCGCGTGGCGGCGACATCCGTCTCGTCGGGGAACGGTGCCAGCGCACGAGACGACTCGGCAACCGTCGTCGGCGGTGTCCCCCGCCCCAGTAAAGCCGTGATACCCAGTGCTCCTCCCAACGGCAACAACACGAATGCGGGAAGTTCGTAACGCCACGAGAACTCGAACGCGACCGAACCGAGCAGGATGATCAGACCGCTTCCGCTGCTCAGCAACGACGCCGCACGCAGTCCGCTCCGGCGGGCACGCCCGACTCCGCCCGCCGCGACGAGACCCAGCAGACCCGCCACCCCGAGCAACACACCGGGGACATATCCGACGCTGAACTGGTAGACCCGCAGCAAGCGGGCCAGATCGGTGTTCACGGTCGGCGGCACGCCGTCGAATGCCTGCGTGAAATCGGCGGGCATCCCGGGAGTGTAGACCGGATAGTCGAGGGTGAAGTGCCATCGGTCGACCGGAACGTCCTCCGGCCACTGCTGTTTGGTCCAGGTGAAGAACTTCGCGAAGTCCCGTAACGTGACGGCCACGAAATCCAGCGGCTGATTCCGCAATACCGTCATTCCGAATTCCGTAGCCAACTCCGCCTTGTCCGCCTCGGGTGGCAATCCGGCGGGCCAACTCGGATCGGCATAGACGCCGTGCATGTAGTAGTCGACGCCTTTCCGCTCCTCGAGCGGTTCCTCGGGGCAGAACATGCGCAGCGTCTCGTTCAGCGGGAGTTCATCACAATCGGCGATCGAGGCCATACGTCCGTACAGCACCCCGGTGGACGCTCCGGTGAGTCCCCAGTGACCACTCACGGCCCGGAAGTAGCCCGCATAGGACGTCACAACCACCAGGAAACCGAGCAGTCCCGCTCCGGTCCGGACAGCGACGGTGCGCCAGCCGGTTCGTCGAGGGCGTCCACGTAACCGCATCACGCCGACGATGAGCAGGTACAGCACCATCGGAACGATGATCGTGATGCCGATGATGCGTGTCATCACGGCGGCGCCGAGCAGCAGACCCGCCAGCAGACTGCGCCGCCAGTTCGGCGCGCCCCGTCCCAACAGCGCCCAGAGCATCCCGACCAGCAACGCCTGGAACCAGACCTCGGTGAGGATGTACTGCTCGATCTGCAACTGGTAGGCGTCCAACAGCGGTATCGCCGCCACCGTCGCCGCGAGCAGGCGAGGCACATCGTAGCGCAACGCGAGGAGGTACAACGCCACCGCGATACCGATTCCCACGATGTGTTGCACGGCGGCGACGAACGCGAGCCCGCCCATGCGGAGCAGCACTTCGAGAATCAGGGTGTACCCGATGGGATTGAGCTGGGTCGGATCCAGTTCACCGAGATTGTGCAGATAACGCGACGAATCGTAGTACAGCAGCGCTGGTTGGTAGGCGAGCCATGTGATCACCCGAAGCGTCACGCCCACAGCCAGTACCAGCCACATCAACCAATGGCGTCGAGCGATCCGCATCACCCGGGACGTCGGCGGGTTGTCTCCGAGTGGCTTCAACAGGTGCCGTTCTCACGGAAGTGACGCCACACACCGGCGAGTCCGTCGGCCAGCCCAACGCTCGGGCGATAGCCGAAAGCGGCCGCGCTCCCGGAGACGTCGACCATCACCGCCGGCATTTCGCCCTGCGGCGCGGGCACGTGTTCGGCAGGCAACTGCGCACCGGTTGCCTCACGCGCAGCGGTGACCATCTCCAGGACAGACACTGAGCGGCCGGATCCCACGATCGCCGTGCCGCAGTACCCGGCATCCAGGCTCAGCAGGATAGCGCGGACGACATCGTCGAGATGCACGAGATCGCGTCGCTGCAAGCCGCCACCGTAAACCCGAACACCGTCGCCGCGCAGGGCCGCACGCATCAATCGCGGCACGAAACTGTCCTTGTGCGACATCCCGGGCCCGTACACGTTCGTCAATCGCAATGCACACGTGGCCATGTCGTAGGCCCCCGCGTAACCGGACAACAACATCTCACAGGCGGCCTTGGTGGCACCATAGGGCGTCAACGGACGCAGCGGCATCTCCGGAGTGATCGTACGCTCGCCGACGTTGCCTACCACGGCATTGGTCGAGGCGAAAACGAACCTGCCCACGCCCCGCTGCCTCGCCAGCTCGAGCAGCTGCTGAGTCACCGCCACATTGTCGACGTAGGTTTGTTCGGGTGTCTCCACGGACCGCAGCACCGAGGTCATCGCGGCAAGGTGCACGATTCCCTCGGTGTCCTCCCGCACCGCCGCCTCACGTACGCCCGGGTCGGAAAGCTCGCCCTGGATGTGCGTGACCCGCTCGTCGTCGTGGACCGGATCGGCGCGGTCCACAACGACCACACGGCAGCCGCGCGCACACAGCGCGGCAACGACAGCCCTACCGATGAAACCCGAGCCGCCGGTGACGACGACACTTCCCCTTCCCATGGAAGATTCGGCGATCATGACGCACAACGTACCCGGCCCACAACGACGCTGCTACACGGTGGGCGTCATGACGACACCTTCGCTCTCAGTGGCCACCGCGGCCATCCGGGATCAGGTGACGCCGTCGCCATCGGCGGCACGCGCGACCGCGGCTGCGACCTCCGGGGCCACCCGCGGGTCGAGCGGGCTCGGCACGATGGCCTCGGCCGCGAGTTCGTCCGTGGCTGTCTGGAAGATCGCGTCCGCTGCGGCCAGCTTCATGTTCTCGGTGATTTCGGTCGCCCCCGCATCCAGGGCCCCACGGAAGATCCCCGGGAACGCCAGAACATTGTTGATCTGGTTACAGAAGTCGCTGCGTCCGGTCGCTACCACACTCGCATACCGTGCGGCCACCTCCGGATGCACCTCGGGCTCCGGGTTGGACAATGCGAACACCACTGGGTCGTCCGCCATCGTCGCAAGCAGGGACTGCTCGATAGTCGAACCGGACAGGCCGAGAAACACATCGGCACCACGCATCGCTTCGGCGATCCCACCACGGAGTCCTGCCCGGTTGGCGTGCGCCGCGAGATCCGCCTTGACCGGGTTCAGGCCCGTCCGGTCAGCGTGAATGATTCCGCGCGAATCCAACACCGTCACATCGGCCGCCCCCGCCGCGAGCAGGATGCGGGCGCAAGCCACCCCGGAAGCACCGGCTCCGGAGATCACCACACGCTGTTCGGACAGCGACCGACCACGAACCGCGTTCGCCCCGTACAGCGCCGCCAGCACAACCACCGCGGTGCCGTGCTGGTCATCGTGGAACACCGGACAGTCCAACGCGGCCTTGGCCTTCTCCTCGATCTCGAAGCACCGTGGCGCCGAGATGTCCTCAAGATTGACCGCGCCGAACGAGGGACGCATCCGCACGAGCGTTTCCACGATCTCGTCCGGATCGGAGGTGTCCAACACGAGGGGGATCGAGTCCAGATCGGCGAAGGACTTGAACAGCACCGACTTGCCCTCCATGACGGGCAGTGACGCGCTCGCGCCGATGTCACCCAGTCCCAGCACGGCCGTACCATCGCTGACCACGGCTACCAGGCGGTTAGCCCACGTGTAACGCGCGGCCTGGGAACTCTCCGCCGCGATCGCACTGCTGACTTTCGCGACACCGGGGGTGTAGGCGACCGAGAGGTCGCGAGGCTGCGAGATCGGACGTGTGGCCGCGACCGAGAGCTTGCCGCCCTCGTGGCCGTGGAACACTTCGTCATCGGTTACGGGGTCCGTCTCGCCGGGGACGTGACGGGGTATCGCGACCTGTGCGGAAATATGCGCGGACTCGTTGATCGTGTTCTCCGATAACACGGATGGTCACTCCTCGGACTGCGAACGGGGCGTCCCATTGCTGCAGC
>Ga0079226_10003827_pt1 | contig 11519 bp, 9 predicted proteins | sample Poulit2014_FD_76345 | JGI IMG/M metagenome (GOLD analysis project Ga0079226, IMG submission 76345) | Agricultural soil microbial communities from Georgia to study Nitrogen management - Poultry litter 2014 | ecosystem: Environmental > Terrestrial > Soil > Agricultural land | place: USA: Georgia...
ATCAAGAGAATATTTTTAAAGAAGTTGCAAACGATGAACATGCATCAACGCCACCAAAATATTTGCAGTAACAAAGACAGCGGAGATATCAGTAAGGATAACTCCGTTTTTTTATTTATAAATTTTCAGAATAGTATTGAATAATTCTTATAATTCCTTTATATTTAGAATAGGATAATAGTAGGTAAAGGCTTTGGGAGAAGTGGTGATATGGTGAATGAGCAATTATTTTTAAAGCAATTACGAATTCAATTAAGAGGACTCCCGGAGAAAGAAGTAGAGGAAATTATTCATGATTATGCGAGTTATTTTACTGAAGCAACAAAAAACGGTTTATCTGAAGAAGAGGCAGCACGTAATCTTGGCCATCCATTTGAAATTGCCCAAGATATTAAATTATCCCGGAAGGATGCATTATCTTCATCGACATCAGGTTCTTTTCAAGCTAGATCAATTATTGTGATGATAGGCCTTATCTTCTTCAATCTAATCTTCGTTCTTGGACCAGTTTTAGGAATAATTGGTGCCTTTTTCGGTATCATTGTTTCTTGTATTGTTTTAATAATTTCTCCTTTCTTGGCTTTTGGAAGTTTACTTGTTCAAAATGGTCACTTATTTGAATTGTTTTTTTCCATTGTATTTTGCGGTCTCGGAATTCTTGCATTTCCTTACCTCGTGAAATTAGCTAAAAAAGGTAGGGATTTACTTCACAGGTATATTCAATGGAACGTGCGAATTGTGAAAGGGGATGCATCGTGAAGAAAGTGGCCATATTTTTAATTATGTTAGGTGTGATAGGAATGGCTTTAACGGCTAAAAGTTTTTTTACACGTGAAAAAGTGGATAGTGAATTGAATTTTTCAGGAGAACGGTTTGAACATGTTGTTGTAGAGGGAGGCCAAGGGAATGTACAAATCCTTCCTTCCACGTCTAATGATATTGAGGTAAGCTGGAAGGGTTCTTTATTTAATCGAGGTTCAAGGGATGATGTTGTTAGGGTGGAGGAAAATGACTCGGAGTTAAAAATAAATATCGGGAAACAGCGATTTTTTAACATATCGTTTTTTAACTTTGACTTTTTGAATCGATTGGAAGTTAGGATTTACATGCCAGAAAAACAATTTAAATCACTTGTCGTTAAAAGTGAGATAGGTAATGTTAACATAAAAGATGTTCATGTAGATCATCTTACCGCTGAAACAGATGTGGCGAATATGACAATTGAGTCAGTACATACAAAGTCTACCGTAGTAGAAACGGATGTTGGTAATGTTACACTCGAAAATATTGAAGGAAAACTTCATGGTGAAAGTGATGTTGGAAATATAACGATTAGAAATGAAGAAATTACAAATGATATGACATTTTTATCTGATGTAGGAAAAATAGAGTTAATCGTACCACGTATTCCAGATAACATCACGTTTGATGCTGATTCCTCTATTGGAACGGTGAAGGTGTTTGGAGAGCGGGGGAGTTATATTAGTAATGAAGCAGAACATATCGTGTCCATGTTTACGGATATTGGTAACATTACAGTTCGTGCTGCAAGGGGACAGTAATTCATAAGGAAATTGAAACCAAGATAGGCGGGATTAACATGAAAGCATTACTAGTGATTGATGCACAAAATGTAATTATTAACCAGAAGGATTTTACCAAACAATTAACGCATATAGAAAATATTATCACGGATTTTCAGGCGAAAGATTTGCCAGTTATATTTATGAGACATGTGGATGATATCGAAGAAAGTCCTTTTTATAAAGGGTCAAAAGGATCGGAAATTCATGATTCATTCAAGGGAGATTCAGATTATATTATCGAAAAACAAACACCAAGTTCTTTTTTTCAAACGGAGCTTCCTAGTTTACTAGAAAAATTGGGAGTGCGTCAGGTATTTATCACAGGATTTAATACGGAATTTTGCTGCATGTTTACAGCGATAAGTGCTTTTGACCGTGGATATAATGTGACGTTCATAGAAGATGCGACGGGAACTGTAAATGATGAGGAAACGTATGAAATGAAAGGACTCGATATTCCAGATTTTGTAGGAACAGCTTTGCATTGGTCGAATGTAATTGAAGTGCTTATGTATGAAGAGTATGTGAAGGAGTACAAAGGGAATTAGTAGGAAGTGGAGGACGTTGAGTATGGTTTTCATTTATAAAAATCCTATCCGGGAGTGGTTAAACTCTAGGATAGGATTTCTTCTTTTATACTCTTTCTTAAAATTCACTTTCGTCAATAAGCTCACTTTCATCAATTGCTTCTTCTTCAACTTCTTCTGGAACTTCAACAGGTTCAGTTTCATTAATGCTTACATATTCAGCTTCGATGGTCTGATTAATATTACTAGATTCACCCTCAACTTCTAGGTCCATATCCATATCCATTTTAAAATTCATTAGATTAAATGTTTCTTTATCTAAATACATTTCATAGGACATATTATTAATATCCATTTGTTCAAATACATCCAGACCTTCTTCGGCCATTCCTTCCGCTATTTCCGGTGGCATTGATTCTTTAGCCATTTCTCTCATTACTGAAGTGAATTCCTCGCCGTCTGCAGTTAATTTTAAAATGAATTCGTCTTCAGTTTGTTCAAAATCAAAGTCAGATACGAAATCTTGGAACATCTCCAACTGATCTGGTGGGTCTTGCTGATTCGTTAGATCGGAAAGGTCTCCCATGAAAGACGCATCTACTTTAATCCACTCATCCAATTGTTCTTCATATAAGAAGAAATCTTCTTCTGTTACATACATTTCCATATTGGATGCAATCTCTTCATCATCCAAGAGCATCGTGGTTTGTGCTGATTGATACATTGTAAGTGGCTCCATTGTCATTTCCGTATTTGCTTCAATGTTGGAATGGATGGTCTCACTTCCATCAGGTGAATTGATTTCTTGCTCAATATTCATGAGCATTTCAACACTTTCCATTGCTTCGGACGCTTTTAAGGCTTCCTCATATACTTCCTGTACCGTCATTTCACTAACACTGTCGTCTTCCTCTTCTTCTTCCTCATTTTCTTCTTCCGTAGTTGCTTCTTCTTCATCGACATCTTCCGTTGTGTCAGCTTCTTCTACTGGTTCAGCAGTGTCATTACATGCAGTAAGTCCAACTGCTAAAATCGTTAATAATAGGATATCAAGCCATTTTTTCAAATTTCCTCATCCCTTCTATTTTATCATATACTATAAGTACGATACAGGATTAAAAAGGTTTCAGCAATAGGCAGAAACCCCCATTTTATTAGTGGAAATGGGTATGTATCCCTACTGAAAAACCTTTATAGTAAAAAAGCCTATTCAACAGATGAATGGAATAGGCTTGTGGGTATGCTACATACATTCTTAACTTTCTTAATGACTTCTTATCAACTCCCACATAATTCATTTTAGTGAAACTGGAAATCCTCTTATCTTACATTGAGGACCTAGCATGCTAAATTTCCTTTATCATATCGTTTCAAAAATCCTTTCCGGATGTGTATAGATATTCATTTTATCATTACGTATAAATCCTATCGCTGTAATGCCTAAGTCATCTGCTAATTTTAGTGCTAGGTCTGTTGGTGCAGATTTTGAAAGAATGATTCCTACACCAATTTTTGATACTTTTAAAAGAACTTCAGAGGAGATTCTTCCACTAAAAACAATTACTTTATCTTTTAAAGGGATACGGTTTTTTAAAATATCACCGTAGACTTTATCTAGTGCGTTATGTCTGCCGATGTCTGTTCGAATGGTTAGTAGATTATCCGCAGTCGATAGAGCTGCATTATGCACCCCGCCTGTTTTTTGAAATTGTTTAGATTGTTGTTGGAGCTGGTCCATTAGTGAATAACACTGATGGACAGAAATCGTGAGGCGGCTCGTTATTGTTTTTGCTGTTTTTACATCACTTTTAAAATAAAATTGTCTGCTTTTTCCACAGCAGGAGCCAATAAACCGTTTTGAATGGTCAGTTTGAGCAAATTCAAGGGCTTTATTTATTTCTACATGAGCAAAGCCATTTTCTTCATCAATGGATAGGGACGTTATCTCGTCATAAAAACGAATGATGCCTTCTGAAGCAAGAAATCCAATTAACAAATCTTCTAAATGAGTTGGTGAGCAAACCATTGTCGCAAACTCATGACCGTTGAGCAATACAGTAAGGGGAAATTCAGTGGCGATGAACTCATCTTCTACTGATGGTCTATCGCCTTCAAATCGGACAATTTCCCACCCTTTACGGATTGTTTTATTCATCCTTTCTCACCTTCATTCTTATTTAACTTATTTCCATTTCCAACTCTTCAACTCGTTTTTCTACGTATTTAGTATCTTTATGAGCATAATAGGTTTCTGCTTTTTCTACGATAGCAGCTGCATGGTATTCTGGAATACCAGCATATTCTTCATAGATTCCTTTTTCTATCAATTCGTTTCCTTCAGGCCAATGTACTTCAACGTTACCAGATTTTATCGGTTCAAATTTAGCCCTTCCGTTAAAAGTTCCATATTTATTATATACAACGATGGCATCTCCCTCTTCGATATCATGCTTTTTCCCGTCTTCCTCATTCATCAATACATCATAGCGGTCCGCATCATTAAAAGGATCTGTTTCGTCATAAATCATCGAATTAAATTGTTTTCCACGTCGTGTTGTCACGTAAAAATGGCCCTCAGGTTTTCGTAACTCAGGAATTTCAACAGGAATTAAGTTCCCTTTCCCATCAGGTGTTGGGCAAATGCCGTCTTCACATAACCAAGCACCACCCCATTGAAAAAGATCACCTTTTTCCTTAAGATGCTGAATTCCATCATAGTTTGGAGCAGCAAGTGCAATTTCATCTCGAACCGCATATGCATCCTTAAAATCAATGAGATGGCTTTCCTCTGGTTTCACTCGTTTTGCAAGGTCGACATAAATTTCCCACTCAGACCTAGCTTCTTCAATGCGTGGACCTTTTATTTCTGGTGAAAAATATACCATTCGTTCTGTTGATGTGGAGGTACCCCCGCCTGGTTGTTCATACCGAGTCATTGCTGGTAGAACAATTACAGCCTCTTTTGCATCAACGAACGTCGATGTATTAAAAATAATATCTTGATGTACTCGGATATCAACACTTTCAAGACATTTTTTCACAAAATCAGGATCAGGCATTGTTTCTAAGAAATTACCACCTGACATATAATAGAGTTTTAGTTTCCGTTCATGATCTTCTGGTAGAAGTGCGTTTTCAAGTGACACACCGACAATATCTCCTTGCCACTTGGGGATATCAAAGTTCCATACTTTTTCTACTCTTTTTCGTCCTTCATCATCCATCTCACCACCTGGAAGGGAAAATGGATCAGCACCCATCTCACCTGAACCCTGAACACCAGAATGTCCACGAATTGGCATGAGACCACAGTATTCTCTACCTAAAAAGCCTCTAAGCAGTGCAAGATTTGCCACTTGAGAAACATTATCTGTACCAAAACGATGCTGTGTCAACCCCATGGACCAAACGAAAACAGCTGATTTTGATTTAGCGAGGAGCTCAGCCAATTCCATCATTCGTTTACGGCTTAGACCGGATGACTTTTCCAGTTGCTCCCAGTCATATGCAGTGACTTTTTCTCTTAATTCATCAAGATTATTTACATGTTCATTCACAAAATCATGATCAATCGCTGAGCCATATTCTTCTTCTTCCATATCAAACCAATGCTTCATGATGCCATGCATAAAGGCAATATCTCCACCAATATTCACTTGATACACATCATCAGCTATTTTTGTTCCGAAAAGGGCAGATTCAGCAATGGACGGAATCCAGTAGTTATCCATGGATGGTTCATGGTATGGGTTAATAATAATAATTTTTGTACCCTTTCGCTTTGCAGCGTACATATATTTCGTTGATACAGGCTGGTTATTTGCAGCAACTGAACCCCAGAATACAAGTACGTCAGTTCCAATCCAATCCTTATAATTACAGCTTGAAGCCCCGATTCCAACAGAGCGAGTTAATGCTGTTTTGGATGGAGAGTGACATATCCTAGAAGCGTTATCAATATTATTCGTTCCAAGAAATCGAGCTGTTTTAGCTGCTACATAATAGGATTCATTCGTAATCCCCCGCGATGTTAAGTAAAAAGCATATTGTTTTGGGTTAATTGCTTTTATTTTAGATGCAATTTTATCCATTGCTTCATCCCAAGAAATCCGGCTAAATTTCCAGTCCCCTGGTTTTCGAATGAGTGGATAGGGAATACGTCCAAGCTTTCTTAATTCAGTACTGCTCATTTTGCGAAGTTCATCAATGTCAGCGTGAAGAATGTCTTCTTTCATAGGACCCATTGTGCTTAGTCTGAGCACATTTAAACGAGTGGTGCAGAGATGTGGTCCTGTAAGTGTCTGATCTTTCAAACCCTGAACACCTAAAGCACAACCGTCACATACTCCTTGAGTTAAAATTCGCGTTGCATATGGAAGATTATCTTTGTTTTCCCAAACGACTCTCATTGTATCCCGGATATGATGCGGTTTAATCTTCCCTAAACCAAATGGAACTTTACTTGCCCATAGACTTGGCTTTGGCTTTTTTGATAATTTTATTGGTCCAGTATGTTTAGTTTTTCCCAACTCAAAATTCCTCCTTATAAAATTAATGAAAAATGGACTCTAAAACCTTTTACTATTATTCTAGTAATAAAATACTTTTAAATTTTTGCTTTGGTTGTCACACCTTCTAGACTCATTCCATGATCTGTTTTCTTTTTTTGTTCCTGTAATTGTTTAATATCTACACGAATCCAAAATGACATCGCTAAAGCGATAACAAACAGGAAGCCGAATATAATCAGTGTAAGGTTATAACTTTGGGTGGTGTCAAAAATAAGTGATAAAAGCATGGGTCCTACGACTCCAGCGGCTGCCCATGCGGTTAAAATATAACCGTGGATAGCACCTAGCTGTTTAGTTCCAAATATGTCTCCGATATAGGCTGGAACAGATGAAAATCCACCTCCATAACAAGAGAGAATGGCGAATAATAGAATTTGAAATAAAAGCACATTGGTTGTAATCGGTAAAAGGAAATAAGCAGCGACCTGAATGATGAAAAAAGTCGTGTAAACATTTGGTCGTCCAATATAATCTGAAATCGTCGCCCATACAAGTCGGCCACCACCGTTAAATAGACCTAAAATTCCAACCATACTTGCAGCTGTAATTGCGCTCATTCCGGTAATTTCCTGGGCCATCGGAGAGGCAACAGCTAAAATAGCTATCCCACACGTCACATTGATGAAAAGCATAAACCAAAGCATCCAAAAGCGACGTGTTTTAATCGCTTCGTTTGCGGTAAGTTGTGACAAATCCTCTTTAATTTTGCTCGTTCCATTTTGCTTCACTTCTTCATATCCTTTAGGAACCCATCCCTCAGGGGGTGGTGCCAGATACTGGGCGGAAGCAGTCATAACAGAAAAATAGATTGCTCCTAAAATATAAAAGGTAGAAGATATTCCAACATAATCAATTAACGCAGCGGCAGCTGGACCACTGATAAGAGCGGCAAAACCAAATCCCATGATAGCTAGTCCAGTAGCAAGTCCCCGACGATCTGGGAACCATTTAACGAGTGTGGAAACTGGTGCGATGTAACCGATGCCTAATCCGATACCCCCGATTACCCCGTAGGAAAGATACAATAAGGTCAAAGATTCAAAAGCTGTAGCAATTCCAGATCCGGCAACTCCAACGCCAAAAAAAATGGCAGATAACATGCCGGATTTACGTGGCCCATTCCTTTCAACAAATCTCCCCATAAAGGCAGCAGACATACCTAAAAAGAAAATAGCAAGACTGAATGCAAAAGAAACTTGAGAAGAATTCCAGCCATACTCATCAACCATTGGGTTGGTAAAGACACTCCATGCATAAGCTGATCCAATAGAAATATGAATACCAACTGCTGAAGCGGCAATGAGCCAGCGATTTTTAATTTTTTGCAATGATTTGTCTCCTTCCTATCAATATTATTATTTGTTAAAGTAAATTCTTTGTTATTTACAATCTATAAGGAATATTCCGTTTTTTTGTATTAGGAATTATAATACCATGAAAGCGAATACATATCAATGTAATTGTCAAAATTTAGACAAAATTTGCTGCCTCATCCAAAAATTTACCGATAATTATTAATGGCTGAATTTCTAATAGGCTTGACTATGTTTACTGCTATAATATAATACCGACTTTTTTAAAATTAAAATAGTCATACAGGAGGAAAAATATTGAGAAAAAGGCTGCAAGTAATGGGGGATATTGTAATTATTAGTATGCTTTCCCTAGTTGTATGAAACTCAGATGTTGATAGTGTTGCTAGTGCAGCAAATGATCAAGACATACCTCTCATTGTAGGGGAACCAGATTCACTTGCAAAAGGGGTGCTACGTTCGTTTTAATAGTAAATGGTGTACCACAGATAATTGTTAGTTTCTTTGCTTTAGCAGGTTTTATTACTGGCTGTATGGCGGGTCTTCTTCATATAAAAGGAAAAATCAATGCATTGTTATCTGGGATATTGACGATAATTTCCCTTTATTTCATTAACCTGTTGCTTAATGAACATACTGTAGCTCTTGCCTTATTTTGGGTTCATTTCAATTATACTTAGGTTTATCATATGATATTACTAAAATAGTGTTGGGGATTAAAAAAGAGTAAGCACTCCATAGGATAGTATGAACTAATATATTAAAGGGACTGGGACATAACTAAAATAATCAGTCTTAAAAGCGAACGTTGAACTGACGGAGCGTAGGAAACATATGTAGGCTCCTCGAAAAAGAAAGACACTTTTTCTTCGTGCGATGTATCGCTTCCGAAGCCTTCCTTGTCCTGCGGGAGGTCGACTAAGTACGGTCCCGTCCTGGGACCAACATCGTCACTAGACCATCCTAGTCGTCAGTCGGCCTAGGTAAGACCTCGCAAGGCGCAAAAAGGGAAGGCCGACTTACATCGCCCTTTGCGGGAAACTCATGTCTCCCCTTGCCGGGGCAAGGAGGCTTATCAGCTGCCTCTGGATGCGCGAAGTATGTTTCCGAAGCGATGATTTACTCGCTTGCTTTATCAGATCGTTCGGGTTTTTTTCTTGATTAAAATGCATTTGTCCCAGCCACTTAAAACATTTAAATCTAACGTAATGATTAGGATTGATTTAACATTTGGTTTAATTCAATTAAAACGTCTCTAATTCCCTTATCTTGAATAACACATTCTGCATAGGAATCATATGGCGTGGGCTCACGATTAACGATAACCAAACTTGCTCCATTTTGCTCAGCAAGCATTGGAAACATGTTTGCAGGTGTAACTGAAAGGGACGAACCGAGAACGATGAACAAGTCAGCTCCCATTGTTAATTGTTCCGCTTTTAAAAATGTATCTTGCGGGAGTGTCTCACCAAATAATACAATACCAGGTCTGATTGGCCCTCCGCAGGAACAATACACTTTACCATCACGATATTCCTCATGATCATGCTCTTTCCCACAGTCATGACAATACAAAGAATTAAAAGTGCCATGAAGCTCCATTACATTTTCATTTCCAGCTTGATGGTGAAAACCGTCCACATTTTGTGTAATAATTCCATCAATGATTCCATTCTTTTCCCACTTGCCTAAAATATAATGGCCTTTATGTGGTTTAATGCCTTTCATGTCATTTAGCCGGTATCGGTAAAACTCAAGAAACTCTTTTTGGTTATTTTTTAAAGCGTCAATATTAGCTAATTCATCTGGATTAAACTTTGTCCATAATCCACGTGAGGCTGAGCGGAAATCAGGCAATCCACTTTCTGTTGACATACCAGCTCCGGTAAATACAACCGTACGTTGAGATGCTTTCATGAGATTCAAAACCTTTTCCAATCAATTGTCACTCCTTATTTAAATTTATCATATCCATTGAAATAACAAGACAGGTTCAAGACCAAGTTAAAACGCAGTTTCCACATATGAAAAAACATGGCTTCACATTTAGTGAATACCATGTTTTATATACTGTCTGTCTCTATTATACAACACCTTGGTCAATCATTGCATCCGCAACCTTTTTAAAGCCAGAGATGTTTGCACCGACCACTAAATTTCCCGGATGAGCATGTCGCTCGGCTTCTTCAACGCAGTTTTGAAAAATATTTTTCATAATCCGTTGAAGTTTATCATCGACCTGATCTAATGTCCAATTGGAAAAAGAACTATTTTGCGCCATTTCTAATGAAGAAACAGCTACTCCGCCTGCATTAACAGCCATTGCTGGAGCGAAGATTATATCATTTTGCTGGAAAACTCGAATAGCTGCTTCTGTAGAAGGCATATTTGCCCCTTCTGCAATAATTTGTGTACCATTCTTGATAAGTGAACGGGCAGCTGTTTCATCAATTTCGTTTTGTGTAGCACATGGAAGTGCGATGTCACAAGGAATGGACCAAATACCTGAACATCCCTCTACATATGTTGCACTTTGATGTCTGTCAACATACTCAAAGATTCGCTTTTGCTCCACTTCTTTTAGTTGCTTTACTGTATCAATATTAATTCCATTCGGATCATAAATATAACCACTTGAATCACTGCAGGCAATTACTTTAGCACCAAGTTCCATTGCTTTTTCCATGGCGTAAATCGATACATTTCCAGAACCAGAAACAATCACTTTTCTTCCACCCAAATAAAGGCCAAAGCTTTTTAAAATTTCCTGGACAAAGTAAATAACTCCATAGCCTGTTGCTTCTTTACGTCCAATACTTCCTCCGTAGTGAAGTCCTTTTCCAGTTAGAACGCCGGCTTCATACTCACCACGTATTTTTTTATATTGACCAAATAAGTAGCCAATTTCTCTAGCGCCGACCCCAATGTCACCTGCTGGTATATCTTTATATGGCCCAATATGTCTAGCAAGTTCTGTCATAAAACTTTGGCAGAATCGCATAATTTCTTGGTCCGACTTTCCTTTTGGATCAAAGTCTGCTCCTCCTTTTCCACCGCCAATAGGCTGATTGGTCAGGGAGTTTTTAAAAATCTGTTGAAAGGCTAGAAACTTCGTAATACTTAAATTGACCGTAGGATGAAAACGCAGTCCACCTTTGTAAAAGCCAATAGCACTGTTAAATTGCACTCTGTAACCACGATTAACTTGTGTTTTTCCCGAATCATCCACCCATGGGACTTGAAAAGAAATAGTACGCTCTGGCTCAACAAGCCTTTCGAGTATATTATGCTGAATATATTTGGGGTTTTTAAGAAGTGTAGGTTTGATGGAATGGAAAAAAACATGTACTGCTTGATGGAACTCTTTCTCATTAGGATCTCTTTGTTTTACTTTTTCAAATACATGGTCCAAATAACGTTGGACATCATGTTCTGTCTTTGAAATAGATGTATTAATTAAGTCCATCTGTGCATTCTCCCCTCCTTAACAAATGATTATTAAATGAATTTTGAATTTTTTAG
>Ga0079226_10003828_pt1 | contig 11519 bp, 10 predicted proteins | sample Poulit2014_FD_76345 | JGI IMG/M metagenome (GOLD analysis project Ga0079226, IMG submission 76345) | Agricultural soil microbial communities from Georgia to study Nitrogen management - Poultry litter 2014 | ecosystem: Environmental > Terrestrial > Soil > Agricultural land | place: USA: Georgia...
CCACGTTGCTTCACCTGTCTTTGATGGTGCAACTGACGATGATATCTGGGCTGCTTTAAAAGAAGCTGGATTACCAAGTGACGGTAAGAGTGTTATGTATGATGGTCGGACTGGGGAACCATTCGACAATCGGATCGCCGTTGGTGTTATGTATTACATGAAGTTAGCTCATATGGTCGATGATAAGATCCATGCTCGTTCAATTGGGCCATACTCATTAGTTACACAACAACCATTAGGTGGTAAGGCACAGTTTGGTGGACAGCGTTTTGGTGAAATGGAAGTTTGGGCTCTAGAAGCTTACGGTGCTGCTTATACACTGCAAGAGATCTTGACCTACAAATCTGATGACGTGACTGGCCGTGTTCGGACTTATGAAGCCATCGTCAAAGGTGAACCGATCCCTCAACCAGGTGTGCCAGAATCATTCCGTGTTCTTGTTAAGGAATTGCAAGCTCTTGGCCTAGACATGAAGGTGCTTGATAGTGACAAACAAGAAATTGAACTACGTGAAATGGACGATGAAGATGATGAAGTCGTGAACGTAGATGCTTTGAGTAAGTATACTAAAGAGCAGGCTGATAAAAAGGCTGAAGAAGCACAAGCTAATGCAGAGTCAGAGACTGAATCAAAATCTTAAAAACAATAAAATCAACATTAAAAAAGGGAGGTCGGTCCTTTGATCGATGTCAACAAATTCGATAGTATGCAGATCGGTTTGGCTTCGTCTGATAAGATCAGAAGTTGGTCATACGGTGAAGTCAAGAAACCCGAAACTATCAACTATCGGACTCTGAAACCTGAAAAAGACGGTTTGTTTGATGAACGTATTTTTGGACCCACAAAAGACTGGGAATGTGCTTGTGGGAAATATAAACGGATCCGGTATAAAGGAATAGTTTGTGACCGTTGCGGTGTCGAAGTTACTCGTTCTAAGGTGCGGCGTGAGCGTATGGGACATATTGAACTTGCTGCCCCTGTAACTCACATTTGGTACTTTAAGGGTATTCCAAGTCGAATGGGCCTTGTTTTAGACATGAGTCCGCGTGCTTTGGAAGAAATAATTTACTTCGCTTCATACGTTGTAACTGAACCTGGCGATACTCCACTTGAGAAAAAGCAGTTAATGACTGAACGCGAGTATCGTGACAAACGTGAAGAATATGGCAATGGCTTTAAGGCTGATATGGGTGCCGAAGCAATTCGGACCCTGTTAAAAGATGTTGACCTTGATAAAGAATGTGCTGATCTAAAAGAAGAGTTACACCAAGCTACTGGACAAAAACGGACACGTGCTGTTCGTCGTTTGGACATTTTGGAAGCTTTCTTGAATTCTGGTAACGAACCAGACTGGATGGTCATGGATGCGATCCCGGTCATTCCGCCGGACCTACGTCCAATGGTCCAACTTGAAGGTGGGCGTTTTGCTACTTCTGACCTGAACGACTTATATCGTCGTGTGATCAACCGGAATAACCGCTTGAAACGCTTATTGGATTTAAATGCTCCTGGCATTATCGTTCAAAACGAAAAACGGATGCTCCAAGAAGCTGTAGATGCATTGATCGATAATGGTCGTCGTGGTCGTCCAGTTGCTGGACCAGGTAACCGTCCATTAAAGTCACTTTCACACATGTTGAAAGGTAAGCAAGGGCGTTTCCGTCAAAACCTATTAGGTAAGCGTGTTGACTATTCTGGCCGTTCGGTTATTGATGTCGGGCCTAAGCTACGTTTGAATCAAATGGGTATTCCGCATGAAATGGCATTGGAATTGTTCAAACCATTTATGATGAAAGAATTAGTTAAACGTGAAATGGCGTCAAATATCAAGAATGCCAAGCGTAAGATCGAACGTCGTGATGAAGATATTTGGGATGTTTTAGAAGATGTTATCAAAGAACATCCAGTTTTGTTAAACCGGGCACCTACACTGCATCGGTTGGGTATTCAGGCGTTTGAACCAGTTTTGGTCGACGGAAAGGCGATGCGTTTACACCCATTAGCTTGTGAAGCTTACAATGCCGATTTTGACGGTGACCAGATGGCCATCCACGTTCCATTGTCTGATGAGGCTCAGGCTGAAGCTCGTTTGTTAATGTTAGCTGCACACCATATCTTGGCACCAAAAGATGGTAAGCCAATCATCTCACCATCACAGGATATGACGATCGGTAACTACTACATCACGATCGAAGATTCGAATCGTGAGGGTGAAGGTATGATATTTAAGGATGTAAACGAAGTTCGGACTGCATATCAGAACAACTACGTTCATTTGCATACACGGATCGGTTTGCAGGCATCCTCATTAGCACAAAAGGGTACGCCTTTCACTGATTGGCAAAAAGAACGGATCTTAGTTACTAGTGTTGGTAAGGCCTTCTTTAACGAGATCTTGCCGGCTGATTTCAACTATTTGAATGAACCAACTGAAGATAACTTGATCGATCAAACACCTGACAAATACTTCTTGGAACCAGGTCAGGATATCCATGAATATTTGGAAAATGCTGAATTGGTCAATCCGTTCAAGTCTGGTTTCTTATCAGACATCATTGCCCAAGTCTATCAAGACTATAAGGTGACAGAAACATCAGAATTACTTGACCGTATGAAAGACTTAGGTTATGCAGAATCAACTAAGTCTGGTTTAACAGTTGGGGTTTCTGACGTGACTGACTTAAAAGAAAAGCCTGAGATCATTGAACAAGCTCATAAAGATGTAGCAACTGTTGGTAAACAGTTCCGTCGTGGCTTGATCACTGACGATGAACGTTATAACCGGGTTATTTCAATTTGGAATAAGGCTAAAGATGATATTCAAGATAAGCTGATCGCTAATATCGACCCATCTAACCCAATTCAAATGATGAGTGACTCGGGTGCGCGTGGTAACATTTCTAACTTTACTCAGTTAGCTGGAATGCGTGGCTTGATGGCTTCTCCATCTGGTAAAACAATGGAATTGCCAGTTATTTCTAACTTCCGTGAAGGCTTATCTGTCTTGGAAATGTTTATTTCTTCCCACGGTGCCCGTAAAGGTATGACTGATACGGCTTTGAAGACCGCTAACTCAGGTTACTTGACACGTCGTTTAGTTGATGTTGCACAAGATGTTATTATTCGTGAAGATGATTGTGGGACGGACCGCGGTTTGGACGTTACAGCTATCCGCGAAGGTAACGAAATGATCGAACCATTGTATGATCGGATCTTAGGTCGTTTCACAATGAAGAGTGTTTATGATCCAGAAAGTGGTGAAGTGATCGTTCCAAGAGATACCTTTATCACTGAAGACCTTGCTCAAAAAGTTGTGGATGCTGGTATTGAAATGGTTACGATCAGAACAGCCTTCACATGTAATACACGTCATGGTGTTTGCCGTAAGTGTTATGGTCGTAACTTGGCTACAGGTGATCCAGTTGAAGTTGGTGAAGCTGTTGGTACAGTTGCTGCTCAATCGATCGGTGAACCAGGTACTCAGTTAACAATGCGTACTTTCCATACCGGTGGTGTTGCCGGTGGTGATATTACTCAAGGACTTCCTCGTGTTCAAGAATTATTTGAAGCGCGTAACCCTAAAGGTCGTGCTGTGATCACTGAAGTAACTGGTGTGATCGATTCGATCGAAGAAAATCCAGCGGATCGGACTAAAGAAGTTACTGTTAAAGGTGAAACAGATACACGGACATATAGTTTACCATTTACCGCTGTTTTGCGCGTCGCTGAAGGCGATCAGATCCACCGTGGTGACCCGTTAACAGTTGGCTCGATCGATCCTAAGGAATTGATCAAAGTTCGTGATGTTTTATCAACTGAAAACTATATCTTATCTGAAGTTCAAAAGGTTTATCGTATGCAAGGTGTTGATATCTCTGATAAACACATCGAAGTTATGACACGTCAGATGTTACAAAAGGTTCGCATCATGGATCCAGGAGACACTGACTTGTTGCCAGGTAACTTGATGGATATCAAAGACTTCTCTGCACAAAATTTAAAGACATTGGTCAATGGTGGCATTCCTGCTACTTCACGTCCCGTTTTACTTGGGATCACGAAGGCGGCTTTAGAAACAAACAGTTTCTTGTCAGCGGCTTCCTTCCAGGAAACAACACGTGTCTTGACAGATGCTGCTATTCGCGGTAAGAATGATCCATTGGTAGGGTTGAAAGAAAATGTTATCATTGGTAAGATCATTCCAGCTGGTACAGGTATGTCCAGGTACCGTAATATTAAACCTGAAGAAAAGAGTAGCGTATCCGACAGTGTTTATTCGATCTCAGATGTTGCTAAAAAGTTAAATATTGAAGAGAGTAATGAACTTCCTTCGGATAAACAATAAAATAACTTTAGTTGTTAATAAAGACAACTGATAAGATAAAAAAAAGACTCTAACCAAAAATTTGCTGGTTAGGGTCTTTTTTTATTCAATAAATTTGAAAAAAAACTAAAATAATAAAACTGCTACTTAAGGATGGCAGAAAAGAATGGCGGGTTTGGGGTGCATCATGGAGGTGAGTGACTAAAAAGATAGTTGAAGCTAATAATAGTAACCAACAACCAAAATGAAAACCATAGACTAGCATTATCACTAAAAGACAAATTGTGTCAGCTGGACCTAGCTGCCCATGATATTCAAAAAGCAAACAGACACCAAAAAAAAGCAGTAAGGCTAACCAACTGGTCTTGATCGTCCACCATACCTGCGGATTTGCCCACAGGGTAAATAAAAGTGCACCACAGTATAGACAAAAACTAGACACTTCCATGCCACGTTGGTCTTCAAGGCTTAATACTAATAGCCAAATCAACAACCCAGCGATCAAAGTAAAAGAAAACAAATTAGCACTATGGAAAAAAAGCCAAGTGAAAATAAAACCATATAAACTTTCGAGCGCGGTGCTTAAAATAGGGATCGGTCGATTACAAAAGTGGCATTTTCCTTTTTGAATTGCCCAGCCTAAAATTGGTAGTAACTGCCACCATGTTAAAGAGTGGTAACAGTTATCACAAAAAGAGCGGGGAACAAAGGCAGAAATATTTTTGCAAAAGCGGAAGGCACAACAGGTTGCACATGAAGCCAGGGTTGCACCCAGAGTAAAAATTAGTATTAAAAGCAAATTGATCACCTCATTAAAATATACGCAAAAAAGCGCGAAATTTGTTTGACAAGTGACCAAAAAGGGTGGTAACCTAATAAAGGTGCTTTATGTGAACAGTTCTCTTGGATCATCCAAGACCGTGCTGGCTGTGAACAAGTTAGCACATGTAGACACTACGTCTTAGCGACGTTTATTTTTATAATTAAAAATGAAACTCCTGGATGTGTGGACTTAAAAATTATCGAAAATAAGGAAGGAGGAAGTTTTAGATGCCAACAATTAACCAGTTAATTCGTAAAGGTCGTAAATCTAATTCTTCAATGTCTGATTCCCCAGCTTTAAATTATGGGTATAACAGTTATAGAAAAGTAACTACAAAAAATGCTGCTCCACAAAAACGTGGTGTTGCAACTCGTGTCGGTACAATGACACCAAAGAAGCCTAACTCAGCTTTGCGTAAGTATGCGCGTGTTCGTTTGTCCAACTTGATCGAAGTTACAGCTTACATTCCTGGTATTGGTCATAACCTACAGGAACATAGTGTTGTTTTAGTTCGTGGTGGTCGTGTTAAGGACTTGCCTGGTGTTCGTTACCACGTTGTTCGTGGTGCATTGGATACAGCCGGTGTTGAAGGCCGTATGCAGGGACGTTCTAAGTACGGTGCAAAGAGACCTAAGAAATAAGCTGACCGTTTAGTCAGAGCTTAATAAAACAACAAATATATTTTTTTAGAATTTGAGGAGGTTATACGATGCCAAGAAAAGGTGCCGTTGCAAAACGTGAAGTACTCCCAGATCCAATTTATAACTCTAAATTGGTATCCCGTTTGATCAACCGTTTGATGGTCGATGGTAAACGTGGGACTGCTTCAAGAATTTTATATGATGCATTCGATATGATTAAATCTGAAACAGGAAATGAACCACTTGATGTTTTTGAAGAAGCAATGAAAAACATCATGCCAGTTCTGGAAGTTAAAGCTCGCCGTGTCGGTGGTTCTAACTATCAGGTGCCGATCGAAGTTCGTCCTGAAAGAAGATCAACACTTGGTTTGCGTTGGCTTGTAAATTACTCACGTCTTCGTGGTGAACATTCAATGTCAGAACGCCTAGCTCGTGAAATTATGGATGCAGCTAACAATACTGGTGCATCTGTTAGAAAACGTGAAGATACACATCAGATGGCAGATGCTAACCGTGCATTTGCACATTATCGCTGGTAATTTTTTGGAAATGGCTGTTATATGATTTCAAGAAATCCTATAATGGCCGTTTTTTAGATTGTATATTAATGTAAGACACTCGCCAGGTGTCATGTCAAAACTTACTTAAACAAGATTTGGCAAGCTAATGATTTTTGGAAGGAGATAAATTCTCAATGGCTAACAAACGTGAATTTCCATTGGAAAAAACCCGTAATATCGGGATCGTTGCCCATATTGATGCTGGTAAAACGACTACGACTGAACGTATTCTTTATTATACTGGTCGTATTCATAAAATCGGTGAAACTCATGATGGCGCATCACAAATGGACTGGATGGACCAAGAACAAGAACGTGGTATTACTATTACATCAGCTGCTACAACTGCTGAATGGAAAGACCACCGTATCAATATTATCGATACCCCAGGACACGTTGATTTCACAGTTGAAGTAGAACGTTCCTTGCGTGTTCTTGATGGTGCTGTAGTTGTTTGGATGCTCAGTCAGGTGTTGAGCCACAGACCGAAAATGTTTGGCGTCAAGCTACAACATATAATGTTCCACGTATCGTATTTGTCAACAAGATGGACAAACTTGGTGCTGACTTTAATTATTCAGTATCAACGATCCATGACCGTCTTCAAGCAAACGCCGTTGCTGTTCAGATGCCTATTGGTGCTGAAGACGATTTTGAAGGTGTTATCGACTTGATCGATATGAAGGCCGACTTATACGACGAAGACGAACTTGGTTCCCAATGGGATACAGTTGATATTCCTGAAAAATACAAAGAAGAAGCACAAAAACATCGTGACGAAATGCTTGAACAATTAGCAGATCTTGACGACGATATTATGGAAAAATATCTTGAAGGTGAAGATATTCCTTCTGACGAAATCAAGAAAGCTATCCGTAAAGCTACGTTGAACTTGGACATTTACCCAGTATTTGCTGGTTCCGCCTTCAAGAACAAGGGTGTTCAGATGATGCTTGATGGTGTTAATGACTTTTTGCCATCACCAATTGATGTTCGTCCATACAAGGCAACTGATCCTGACACAGGTGACGAAGTTGAATTGCATGCTAACGATGATGCCCCATTTGCTGGTTTGGCATTTAAGATCGCTACTGACCCATATGTTGGTCGTCTAACGTTCTTCCGTGTTTACACTGGTACTTTGGAAGCTGGTTCATATGTTTTGAATGCTACTAAAGACAAGCGTGAACGTGTTGGTCGTTTGTTACAAATGCATTCTAACCACCGTAAAGAGATCCCAGAAGTATTTTCTGGTGATATTGGTGCTGCGATTGGTTTGAAGAATACTACAACAGGTGATTCTTTGACATCAACTGATCGTCCATTGATCCTTGAATCTATGGATTTCCCAGAACCAGTTATTCAGGTTTCTATCGAACCTAATACAAAGGCCGACCAAGATAAGATGGATGTTGCTTTGCAAAAACTTGCTGAAGAAGATCCAACATTCAAGACTGAAACTAACCAAGAAACTGGTGAGACGTTGATTGCCGGTATGGGTGAACTTCACTTGGATATCATCGTTGACCGTATGAAACGTGAATTCCACGTGGAAGCTAAAGTCGGTGAACCACAAGTTGCTTATCGTGAAACATTTACTAAACAAGTATCTGCTCAAGGTAAGTTTATCCGTCAGTCTGGTGGTAAAGGTCAATATGGTGATGTTGTGATTGAATTTACACCTACTGAAGAAGGCGAAGGATTCTCATTTGAAAATGCTATCGTCGGTGGTGTTGTTCCTCGTGAATACATTCCTGCTGTAGAACAAGGCTTGAAAGAATCAATGGAAAACGGTATTCTTGCCGGCTATCCTTTGATCGACGTTAAAGCTAAGTTATACGATGGTAGTTATCATGATGTCGATTCTAGTGAAGCTGCCTTTAAGGTTGCTGCTTCGATTGCATTACGTAATGCTGCTAAGGGCGGCGGAGCTGTTATCCTTGAACCAGTTATGAAGGTTGATATTGTTGCCCCAGAAGATAATTTGGGGGATGTTATGGGCCATGTTACTGCTCGTCGTGGACGTGTTGATGGTATGGAAGCTCGCGGTAACGCTGAGTTGGTACATTCATTCGTTCCATTGTCAGAAATGTTTGGCTACGCAACAACCTTGCGTTCGTCTACACAGGGTCGTGGTACATTCACAATGACATTTGATCACTACGAACCAGTACCTAAGTCAATTCAAGCTGACATTATTAAGAAGAACGGTGGAAATCCAGACGCTGAATAATGTTTAAAAATAAAGGGATTGTTCGAGTTTTTATACTCGGACGATCCTTTTTTTTAGAAAAATAATATTTAAAGTTAAATAAAGTCCGTAGAATATCCAATCAAGTGTAGTGACACTTAAAGAATTTTTGAAATATTTCGTTCCACTTGTGATCATCTAGATTAAAGTTACACTATCTATGTAGACATTGACATGAAAGTGTAGACAATGGACGCTGATCGCAGTCTATATAACATAGAAGTTAATGTAAATGTTAGTTAATTAGATGGTTTTGATGTCGCAAATAAAAAAACAGTTATTTATGTTTGAGAACTATAATAACGTTCCTTGCTATATCTGTGGATGATTTCTTTAGCTTGATGTGCTTGATACAAGGTTGTTGCTTTGACATATTTAAATTGAAAATTAGTTGCAACAGGGATTAGGTATCTAAGTAGTATTGATTGTTGTTTTAATAATATTGTGTTACATTCGCCAAGGCTAATTCACAGATGGATATGGTTGTTTAGGATTTCTGACCTAAAGTTGGTTAATTGATCGACCATCCATTTCTTGTTTTGAGAAAAAAACATCTTTTTTCAAAAAAATTTCAGAAAATCCTTGATAACTCAATTTATTTGTACTACTATAGTTAAGTACCTGCTTGAGCGGGTATATCGTTTGGTATGCCACCAAACAAATATTTCGAGCTTTGATGTGAAAGGTTGCGACACACCCGGATGCTTTGCCACGGGGGCGGCGGTAATTTTCATGGAGCTAGTCTTATTTTTAAAATGGACGAAGGAGGGAACAAAATGGCAAAACAAAAAATTCGTATTCGCCTTAAAGCATACGAACACCGTATTTTAGATCAATCTGCGGACAAGATCGTTGAAACAGCAAAGAGAACGGGTGCTGAAATTTCAGGACCGATCCCATTGCCAACAGAACGTACATTGTACACAGTTCTATCATCACCACATAAGGATAAAGATGCTCGTGAACAATTCGAAATGCGGACACATAAACGTTTGATCGACATTGTCAACCCAACACCAAAGACAGTTGATTCATTAATGAAACTCGACTTGCCTTCTGGCGTTGACATCGAAATCAAACTTTAGTCAATTTTTATTATAAATCAATTTTATTGGAGGTGTACTCATGACCACAAAAGGAATCTTAGGAAAAAAAGTAGGTATGACTCAAGTTTTCACAGAGAACGGTGAATTAGTCCCTGTTACTGTTGTGAAAGTTGATTCCAATATCGTAATGCAGATCAAGACCGTTGAAAACGATGGTTATAAGGCAGTTCAATTGGGCTACGACGATATGCGTGCGATCAAGGCAAATAAACCTGCTAAAGGTCATGCAGCAAAAGCAAATACTGCTCCTAAGCGCTTCGTTCGTGAAATCCGCGATGTTGAGCTGGGAGATTACAAAGTCGGTGACGAAATTCACGCAGACGTCTTCGCAGCAGGAGACAGCGTGGATGTAACCGGAACAACAAAAGGCAAAGGTTTCCAAGGTAACATCAAGCGTTGGAACCAAGCACGTGGTCCGATGGCACACGGTTCTCGTTATCATCGTCGCTCAGGTTCAATGGGTGCTATTATCAACCGCGTATTCCCTGGCAAGGTACTTCCAGGACGTATGGGTGGTAAGAAGGTAACGATTCAAAACTTGCAAATCGTTAAAGCTGATACAGATAATGGTGTACTTTTCGTTAAAGGTAACATTCCTGGCGCAAACAAGTCATTTGTTACTGTTAAAAGTACAGTGAAATAAATTAAGGGAAGGGAGGAAATACAAACATGCCTACAGTTGCATTATTTAAACAAGATGGTAGCAAAAATGGTGAAGTTGAATTGAACGACACAATTTTTGGTATCGAACCAAACGATAACGTTGTTCGTGACGTTGTTTTGATGCAAAGAGCATCACTTCGTCAAGGAACACATGCTGTTAAAAATAGGACTGCCGTTCGCGGTGGTGGTAAGAAACCATGGCGTCAAAAGGGTACTGGCCGTGCTCGTGCTGGTTCCACACGTTCACCTATTTGGGTCGGCGGTGGTACGATCTTCGGACCAACACCACGTTCATACGCCTACAAACTTCCACGCAAAGTTGGCCGTTTGGCACTTAAGTCTGTACTTTCAGAAAAAGTTAATGATGAAAGTTTAGTTGTAGTTGATTCATTCGAATTCGAACAACCAAAAACTAAGGACTTTGCAGCATCACTTAAGAGTTTAAATGTAAACTCTAAAGTTTTAGTAGTTCTTGAAGATGACGACGTAAATGCTGCTCGTTCAGCTCGTAACCTCAAAAACGTTACTGTTCTTCCTGCAAAAGGTTTGAATGTATTAAACGTTGTTGATAGTGACAAAGTTGTCATCACAAAAGGAGCTCTTTCTCAAGTAGAGGAGGGTCTAGCATAATGGAAGCACGCGAAGTAATTTTACGTCCAGTGATCACTGAAGCATCAATGGCCGACTTGGACGACAAGCGCTATACATTTGATGTTAATACTCAAGCAACTAAGTTTCAGATCAAAGATGCTGTTGAAGAAATCTTTGATGTTAAAGTTGCTAATGTTAATGTCATGAACTTGAAAGGTAAAAAGAAACGTATGGGTCGCTACGAAGGCTACACAAAGAAGCGTCGTAAGGCAATCGTTACTTTAACACCTGAATCAAAAGAAATTAAAATTTTTGAAGAAGAATAAATAAATTAGGAGGGAAACACAGTGTGGATCAAAGTATATAAATCGACCACGAATGGTCACCGTAATATGACAACTTCTGACTTTGAAGAAATCACAAGTACTACTCCTGAGAAGTCCTTGCTTTCTTCTCAAAGCAAAACTGCTGGTCGTAACGTTTACGGTCATAAAACTGTTCGTCACCGTGGCGGCGGTCATAAACGTCAATATCGTTTGATCGATTTCAAACGTATTAAA
>Ga0079226_10003829_pt1 | contig 11519 bp, 12 predicted proteins | sample Poulit2014_FD_76345 | JGI IMG/M metagenome (GOLD analysis project Ga0079226, IMG submission 76345) | Agricultural soil microbial communities from Georgia to study Nitrogen management - Poultry litter 2014 | ecosystem: Environmental > Terrestrial > Soil > Agricultural land | place: USA: Georgia...
CAGTACGTGAAAACGTTATGGTAGGTAATCATTGCCGACTAAAAACGAATGTGATGCAAAGTGTATTTCGTACGAAAGCTCAAAAAGCAGAAGAAATGAGGCTGGCGCGAAGAGAGGCGAACAAGGAGGCAGTGGCTGCTATGAGAAGAGAGGCCCAATTAAAAACAATGAACGTCGTTCATTTTGAAACACCTGTCCAGCAAACATTAAACCTTTAAAAACCAAACCTACCAAAAGGAAGCAATCAACTATGGCGGATATTGTGGATACGAGTGCTGCATACGAAGAAGAACTACGCAACAAAGGGATCGCTGCAATACAGGAGGCGTGGCGGGAGCAAACGAAAGGAAAAAGCGCCAGCCATTGCCTCGATTGTGACGAAGAAATACCAAAAGGACGACAACTCGCCGTCCCTGGTGTGAAGTACTGCGTCTATTGCGCTGAATTTAATTAATACGATGAAAGGGCTGGGAGTGACTGGCCCTATTCCCCCCAATTATCACTCTCGTCTAGCGATAAAGTGATAATCTCATCCCCATCAATTTCTTCATCCTCGAAGCGAATAGCATCGAAAAGCTTAGCTGTTAAGGACTCTGAGGCTGCGGCCAGTAATTGAGTAAGGCTCGCATCCTCGGGAAAGTGATCGGTCATTATTGCAACCACATCCCCTTTGCTATCCAACGATAAAGACACCTCGAAAATCGCGTCCTCATCCTTTTTAACTTTGTCATCCACTTCCGCTTGTGTGCCAAACAATGGTACTACGTTGCTCTTGTCACTCATTCCTTACTCCGTCCGTAATAGGCTGTTATGCCTAGTGTACCCGCCAAAACAAAGAGAGAGTTAATGGATACGACCCTACGGTGCCCACGGCAGGACTTTAAACGTGGCCATAAAAGGGGTGTTTTATATCGATAAAAAAGAAGGCTGCAAGGCCGAGCCAAAACAGTAGCATTCCATGAAATCTATTACCGAACAAAGCATTTTGTTGTGCTATAAGCAGCTGAACTCATAGGCGACGGCAGGACTTTAAATGTGGTCATAAAAGGGGCTTATTCATATTTATAAACAATCCCCTGCAAGGCCGAGCCAAAACAGTAGCGCTCTATGAAATCTATTACCGAACAAAGCCCTATTCCTTGAATTGCTTGGTGGCCCTAGTTTTACCCTGCTCCTCCAAAAGGTGAATAGAGCTCTAGTTCGGTTTCTGTCTAACCTTTAATCATAGAATCATACTAAACCGTCATTAATAACGCGCTCCCGCTAGCCCTGGCTTTGATTTTCAATATCTTCAATCATTTGTAGGTAATCCGCAGCTCCTTTGATTAAAACGAGCCCAGTTGCCTGTTCATAAGCCCAAATAAGATACAGCTTCACATCAACGCCTACGTCTTTATCGTATAGAGCTTTCGGCGCTACCGCGCCCCAGTCTGGATCGTTCAGTATGAACTGTGTTGCTCGCTCAACTTGCCCGTGAATAAACTCATCACTTTGGCTGTTTTGGTAGAAATCCGCAGGCTCGATTTGCCCTGCTAACAGCATTGTTGCTAGTACGGGGATGTTAAGAAAGTTCGCTATGTTTTGGATCCGCTCTCTTGATAAGTTGGCTACCTCGTAGTGCCCGTGTTTTAATCTGCTTAATTCAGTGGGTGTAATGCCAATCTCTTTAGCCGCATCACGGTTATATATCCCTCGTGCTACTACTGCTTGCTCTATGGCTCTGATCAAGTTCGCACCAGGCTGACTCAGATCCACCTCTTGTGAACCATAAAAATCCGTCCTAACTTCAGGCTCTTTTGTACCACTCATTACCCTCTCCTAATGTTTTTTAGCTTAACAACTAACGCTATCATTCGCGGTTGTTCTAAACTTAATTATAGCTATAAAAATCCAATTACAACACTGTACGGACGGTGAACCTATGTTAGTAAAACCAGAAATACCCCCAAAACAAAAGAAAGTAAGTTGGGATATTCCAGAAGCACTGCATGACAGACTGCAATACTATATTGAAGAGCTGAAGAAGGAATACGGGGGCGCCACCATCACTATGTCAGAAGTCGCTGCCCAGCTAATGGATATTGCAATGACTCGTGACCGTGCTTTTCGCCAAAAAGAAAGGGCCCGTGAGGAAGAAGTAAAACGAGCCTTGAAAGAAGAAAAAGAGCTAGCTGCCTTAATGAAGGAAGAAGAGGCCGCAACAACAGAAAACAAAAACTATTAAGAGGTTTTTCTAGCGACCTTTTTTTGGAGCACAGCAATGCGCTGGCGCGGCACATGATACAGGCCTGCTGCCCAGCGCTGCATTGTCGTGTAAGGAACATCTAATTTGCTTGCTAAATGTTTAATGCTTATGCCCCCTAAGTCATTCTGCCACTGCTCTACTGTAGCCTTGATTTCTGAAGGGGTTACCCAGGCACCCTCCTCATACAATGTAGCTCTATTTGCCAGCTCTGAAATGCCATTCATTACCGCTGCTACTAACAGTTTGTCGCCCCCGCCTGGAAGGTTTTTTCCGTTACGCCAATTCCAAATTGTTGGGGTGCTAATTGTAACACCTGTAACAAACTCTAATTCTGATGCTAATTTCGTATCAGTAAACCCTGTTGAGGACTTTAATTTTCTTAACTTAGTAGCTAGCGGGCCACTCTTGTATGGAAGTGGATCAAGCCCTCTTTTGGGGTCACCAACGCCTCTATGTTTACTTTTAACTTTAGCTATTCTAGGGGTGGGTTGACCGCTCCAGCCTAGTAGCTTTTTTTTCATCCAAGGGTGAGACATGGAAATACCTTTTGATTTGCCAACAAGCTTAATTAAATACCAGAGTTTATATGCTTTTTTCAGGGGAGACTATTGCTACGGGGGAGACGCCTATGGCTGGGGGCTAGCAGAGAGTATTATTAGCAATACTTTGGCCCGCATGAGGATAGACCCTGCATACCACGAAGACTGCCGCCAAGAGATCATAACAGCTTGGCTGGGGGCGCCCATTGACTTGAAAAGACCAAGGGAGCAAATACTATCGTATGCCACACGTGCGGCAATGCTGGCTGTGCAGATGTGGCGGCGCTCAGTGGTGGTCACTACCTACTCCCCACAAAGCCAAAATCCTGAACCAAGACCCATTCCACTAGATGAGCTTTTCGGTGAAGATTTAGACCGATTTGTTGAGGCCACCCTTTCGCAGGCGCTTGACCCAGCGGCTGCCATTGGGGGAGAGCAAATAGCCCATCAAGTTAACCTCTCACAAGTGGACTACCCAGAAGCTGAAAACATGGACAGGGCACGGAAAGCATTTAAAAAGCTTTCAGAAGGAAAGCATAAAAATGAAGTGGCTGAGATGTTTGGTGTTACAGTAAGGACTGTAGATCGGTGGATTGTGCGTGTCAGAAAACACAACAACCACAGAACAAGACGAGAACTGCATAAAGAGGCCGCCCTTGAAGATGATAATTAGGGATTTGATAATACAAATTCAAACAAATAAAACCCTGTTTAAAGTAGCTTGCGCCAGCACAATGCTATTGGCAGCAAGCCTCTCAGTGGTCGCTAACGCTAAAGGGGTGCATCTTGGAACAAAAGGAACCGAGTGGGACATAGCTGAGCCAGATGTTCGAGAGGTGTTGGCAGCACAAGCAAATGAAAGCCAAGAGTTTCTCCTGGATGAATACGAAAGGCTCGGGGATGAAGCTAGCAGTATGCTAGACAACCCTGATGGGGTCGCCATACCCACAGCAAGGGAGCCACACAAAACAAAACACAGGCCACGATATGTGTTAGATGAGGACAAGTTTCACCTCGTGAAAAATGAAGCGGGTGAATTTGAATGGCGAGTGCTATTTGAAAAAGGCACCACCGTTTACCCGTTAAGAGCTATTCGACTAACAAGCTGGCTCCTCGTAATAAACGCGCTGGATGAAGAACAGATTGAGCTGGCGCGAAAAGTGATCAATAAAGCAAGCGAAGAAGGGGTTGAGGTAAAGCTGATTGTTACTCAGGGTGCGCTTAGGCCTGTAATGGAAGATACACAGGTAATGGCCTATCGCTTTTCTGAGGAGCTTCTGCCTAGCATACCTGTCAAATATACACCCTCACTCGTAGGCCAAGCAGAGTCTTATGACGATTTTCTTACAATTATTGCACAGCCTAAGCCATATAATGCGGATGGTTTTACGAGGTATTTTATCGATGATTAATCCAATAATTAGTGGAGTTGCCGCTCTTGTTCTAATGTTGGCTAGCCCAGCGTGGGCAGATGGCGCCAGCGGGATGGCGGAGGGAAACCCTCTCACCTGCCCTACAGACATCATCAACCCTGTTAGTGATGTTAACTGGAATAACGCACTACCGATCACTATTGGTGGAATTAATACAAGCTTGATCGCAGGCAAAGCTCCAAGACAGCCTAGTGACTTAAAAATTAAAGCCATCTGTGACACCTGTAAGCTACTCCCTCCTTTGGGGCTAGGTATTACTTATTGGCAACCAGGCTACATTGCCGAGGTACAAGACAAGGCTGGCTGCTTTCCAACGTTAATGGGTGCTGAGGTCGATGTTCCCGATATTGCCGCGCCTGTTACAGACTCTAACGGCCCCAGTGAAGCCAATCTGGTGGGAAGCCCTAGACAAATGCACGTACACCTTATCAAGTACCCTCTTTTCGCCCTGATGGACTTCTTTAATGCGTTGGCTTGTGGGGACTCCTCAGCGGCGATTGCAATTGCAGGGTTTACCGAAATAGAGCCATTTTGGAAAGATGATATGTGGTCTTCAATCATCATGCCTGAGTCGCTCCTGTACGCGAACCCTATATCTATTTTAGCCTGCTCAGCTGATGCGGTAGCGTCAAACGTTAATTTCCCAATCGACCGAATGAACTGGTGCGTAGGATCGCAAGGTATCCTTTATCCAACCTCTGGTAGAACTAATGGGGATAACAGCCAATCATACGCAGATGAAAACATGCTCATCATGGCAAAGTACATGCAGGTGCAAGCTAGGCAGTTTAGGTTGCCTGTAACCACAGGAAGTGCTGCTAAGTGTGGCCCTGCTTTTGCACCAAACCTAAAAAGAAGTCAGTACCGTATTGACCCATTAAAGCCAGTGGCAAGCAAAAAATCAGGTATTAAATTTGGGCAAGCTGGTTCCGTGTGGGGCTTAACGCCACCACTACACCCAGGGAAACGTTACGATAACGTGTTTTTACTATGGCAGGGGTATCAATGCTGCGCTACACCTTAATTTCAGCGCTGTGGGCGCTAACTATGGTCGCTCAAGCAAGCGAAACAATAAAAAACAAAGAACAGGCTTTGGATGAGGTGGCAGAGATTGTGCGCACTGACACTGAAGCTGGGAAAAAAGAAAGAAGAAAAAGTAGTACAGAGGCGGCATTGAGGGCCCTTCGACGGGCTGGGCAGACAGGTGAGATAAGCGGCCTAAAAGTACCCATGGAGTCTCTAGTCGAAGCGGGTGGGAATGAAGGAATGAACCCCGCAGAACATCGAAAAATGATGGATGATTTTCGGGAGCTACTAGAGCTACAAGCCTCAGATAGGTTGTATATTTTCATTTCTTTATCAATGCCTCAGAGCCTCTTACGAGAATATCAGCTAGACGCAGCTATTACAGGGGCGGAGCTGGTGTTAAGAGGCGCGCCTAAAGGTATGAACCTGCAAGAATTGCAGGTGGAACTTATTAATATATTTGGGCAGACAGGTGTGCAGGCCCCAGTGGTTATCGATCCACGGCTGTTTGATGTCTATAGCATTAAAACAGTACCCACCATCGTGTTCGCAGAAAATGAAGAAACAGACCTGCCTTGTTTATCAAACGAAGCCTGCCAAGCGTTTAATAGTAGTGAATACAACACTGTTTCTGGAGCTATAACAATGATGTATGCCCTCGAACTTTTTGAGGAGCGAGGTGCAAAGGTTGGGCCGTACCTAAAACTTATAAAAGAGTTTTATGACCCCTTGGTAAGTAGCGACAATGAAAGCGAGCGACCCACCACAGTAGCAGGCCTCAATCGCCAATCCTTTGATGCCGCAATGGAAGAGGTAACGAAAAGAAACATACAAGCCTTTGGGGTTGATGAGGAGCAAACCTCCCTCTTGGAACAGTATCAGTCACCGTGGGCCAAGCGCATCCTTGAAGAACTCAGAAATTAGCAAAGGCCTCTACCAATGGCGATTTACCAATCGTCGCCGTAAAGCCTTGCCCAGTGTTTAGCGCTACACTACAATGTAGCAAAATACTACATACGGGGAAAAAGATGTTTTTTAAGAATGCGATAGTTTTTCAAAGTGATAAACCCCTTAGCGGGCTCCTTCAAAACATTGCCGAGGAACTAGATGGGATGCCATGCAACCCGCCTGGCGCCCAAGAAATGACGAGCGAAGGTTTTGTTCCATTGGTGGCGAACGAAGGTGTTCTCGCCGCCAATCAAAACGGCTATATTTTTTGTGCCTATCAAGAAATAGCGCGTTTACTGCCAGCAGCTGTAGTGAACGAAGAGCTGCTTGAAAGAGTGAGTGCTATCGAAGAAGAGCAAAATCGGAAAGTTGGTCGCAAAGAGCGAGCAGAGCTGAAAGAGCAGATTTTGTTTGAGATGCTGCCACAAGCATTCACCAAGAGCTCTCGCACATACGTTGTCTTGGATACGAACAAGGATAGAGTGTACGTGGGCGAAAGTTCAGCGGGGAAGGCTGAGAAAGCCATTAGTGCCCTCAGAAAAGCATTGGGCACCCTGCCCGTTAAGCCGATCTCGCGACAAGCAATGAGCGCGGATGCTGTATTCGCCACTTGGATTAAGAAGCCTGAGCTAGCAAGCCAACAAGGGTTTCATTTGGGTGATGCGTGTGAGCTGGCGCAGTCAGGACAGGGGGCCAAGCTCAAAGGGTTGGAAATCACCTCAAAGAGTGTTCACAACTATCTAAGCTCAGGACTTTCAATCAAGCGCATCAACTTGTTCAGTGAAGATGACATCGAGTTTGACGTGACGGCGGACATGCACCTTAAAGGTATTAAGCTCGGCGATAGATGGGAGGGCGCTATTGATGAGGAGTTGGAGACTGAGCTCGAGTATCGCATGGCTCAGTTAAAGCTAAGCGGCATTGTGGTTTCTGGTCTTGTAGATCGACTGCTAGAAGCTATGCCCTCATAGGCAACAAAACTTCGCTCGAACACCTTCAAAATAACTAAAGCCAATCCCTCGGGGTTGGCTTTTTCTTTGCGCTAGCGCCAGCCGTGTCTAGTCCTCACTAGATATAGGTAAGCGTCACATTCCGTGCGCTTATTACATTGAGGAGCATTAAATGAACAACAAGAAACTTAAAGACGCATCACTTATTGAACTAGCCGAAGCCGCAATTTCTCGCTTGGAAAGCGACTACGCCTGGCGCAATCGGCATGAAATGCGTCATGGTGAGTTTCTCGGCGTCGATTACGACGACCGGGTAAATAAGGCGAAAAGTGATGCATATCACTTTCTTGAGAGCCTTGAGGAGATCGCTTATAGCGATGAGCATGTCATTGTAACTAAGAGCTCTGTTGAGACAGAGCCATCGCTCGATGGCACCTACAGGCATCTGCTATACGATGCCGCCGCTAAAGCACAAGCTTATATCGCAGATGGCAATGCAAAGCTCATAGAGCTGGGTATAGGCCCAAAAGGATATTTTGGGAGTATAGACTCCAAAGAAATGGAGTTTGAGAGGCTGCTTGAAGAAATTGGCCTGCCAGTGTGCTTGAGCCTGCCCGAGAACGCCGAAGGTCGTGGCCAAAGAACATTGGTCATCACAAACAGTTAATAATTAACATAAGCCAATCCTTCGGGGTTGGCTTTTCTTTTGTGCCAGCGCCAGCCGTGTCTAACCCTCCCTAGATATGGATAAGCCACATCCCGTGTGCTTATTACATCAATTTATGGAGAAAGACATGACTAAGAAGAAAAAGTACACGACAAGGAAACGCGACCTCTATCAAGAGGTTACAAACAAAATTATCGAAGCCTTAGAGCAAGGCGCCCTTCCCTGGTCAAAGACTTGGCGCATCAGTAATGCTAAAACCTATGTTGGTGGAGGCTCGCCGTTCGTAGCGTTCAACCCGACCACCAAAGGTATCTATAGCGGCATCAACGCTATGATGCTGAGCTTCATGCAGGACACCCACGGCTACGAGCATGGCCAGTGGGCAACATTCAACCAGTGGAAAAAAGCTGGAGGAATGGTAATCAAAGGCGAGAAAAGTATCGCCGATGTCATCATGTACAGTCCGCTGTATAAACTCGACCCTGATGACGAGAAGACGCTATCCCGCAAACAAGTTGAAGAAGCTATTGCTAAAGGTATTAAGCTTCACCAGTGCGGGGCTTACATCAGCTCCCGTGCGGTTTTCAATATCGCACAAGTTGAAGGAGTTAAGCCTCTCGACCCCTCAGAGGTTGCTGAATTGCAATCGTTCAAGGAGGCTGTCTCAGCAACCTCTTCTGAAGCCTCAATGGCTGAAGAGTTACTGAGCAGTGCTGGCGCTCGTGTAGTTTGGGGCAATAACCCCTGCTACCGCAGCACCAAGTGTGGAGCAATAGATGAAATTCATCTACCCACCCTTGCCCAGTTCCAGAACGATGAAGCCGAGCAATTCTCTGTGGCCGCTCACGAGCTAGTCCATTGGACAGGCCATGAAAGCCGCCTCGACCGACATGAAAATAAGGACTTTCAGGAGTCTGTTGTGGGTGCTGGCGCTACTTACCACGAAGAGTATGCGTTTGAGGAATTAGTAGCCGAGCTTGGCGCCAACTTCATCTGTGCTAAAGCAGGTGTTGAGGGTGATATGCAGCACGCTGCATACATCCAAAGCTGGTTAAAGGCTCTAAAAGAAGATAAGAAATTTATCTTCTCTGCCGCAGCTGCTGCGCAACGCGCTGTTGATTACATCGAGGATGTAGTCACCGCCAAGCGAGAAGACGTTTCTTAAGTCTCTTAACTCACCCAAGCCAATCCTTCGGGGTTGGCTTTTTTTTATTGCAAATTAACGCTACCCATGTTTTTGCTCTAAACTAACCAGAGTTTAATGCTAAAATTTTAGTAATCATGCTGATAACGCTACAAAGGTTAACCTATGCTTTCACGCTCACCTCGTACTCAATTCTGGCTAAGAACTTTACTTCTGTTGGCCGTCTCTCTTGTGCCCCGCTTTGCAGTAGCGGATGGCTTTCAAGAGATTGCTGGTACATGGGATATTTATGCGTATGCCAACGGGCAGCAGCTTTATGAAATTCTCCACGCTATCAATGGATGGATGACGAGTGGTGGTTTCATCGCCTTTATCACTGGCATGGCAATTTTAGGCTTGCTCGGGGTGAGCATGATGGGCTTTTTTAGTGGAAGCCCGCACAAGGCAGGGGGCTATCTAATGGCTATTGTCGTCTCCTCTTATGTGTTCACCAGCATGGGAACCCGTGTTGTTATCACAGATATGGTGACAGGTGATGTTAAGCCAGCACTGGAGGTCTCTGCGGCTGCTGGCTTACCTTTGGGCGTTGTGAGCGAGGTGGGTGGTTATGTGGCACGAGCCATTGAAACCACTTTCCAGTCACCGAGCAGCTCCTCTATTGACGGAAGTGGATACCCTATTATGATGCCAGATGGCGCTGGTTCAAAGGGTATGCCATTCGGTGGCGCTTATGGCGTGATGCGTGATATTAATAATTTCAAGATTGCTGACCCTGCTATTAGAAGCAATGTCACCGAATACCTTCGTTACTGCTTTATTCCGTTTATTGACACCTGGTACCCCCCAAAATCTGTGCTTGAAGCAGATAATTTTTGGGAGCAGCTAAAGAACGGAGTTGGCGGCACGCCACCAAAAAACCAATATATCCTATATAACAACCCAGATACTGGCGATAAAAAGCTCATTAGCTGTGAAGAAGGCCATAAAGATATAAGTAGCGATTTAGGAAAATATGTCCCTGCGGTATTAGGGAGGTTTACTGGCGCAAGCCAGTTAGTGGCGGGAGCTAGCACTGCTGCCAGCGTGAATGTTACTGAATGGCTGAGCAACTCAGCGACGTCTAACACAAACATGGCTATTAACGCTGCAATGGTTGAAGCCACTAGAGAGGGCTTTCAGCGCACCGCTCACGCCTTGGGTTCTGACACAATGATGGTGGCGATTAACACAGAGAACGCCCGTAGAGCACAAACAGCAGGCTGGTACACCACCGCAATCCTCTTTAGAGATATGGTGGGTTACTTTTTTGCTATTTTACAAGGCTTCGTGGTAGCCATCACTCCCCTAGTCGCAATTATGGCATTCATGCCAGGCATGGGCTTAAAGCTTATTGGTGGATACTCCAAGGTTCTTGTCTGGATGATGATGTGGTGGCCCTCCCTCACCATCGTAAATTTCATTATGAACAGCTACTACAAAGCGAACATGCTAAGTACAGCAAACAAGTGTGCTGGCGCCAGCTTTGGTTGCCCTGCCAGCTTAGGCTTAATGAATGATATGACGCAGAACATGATGATAGCAGCAGGGCTTATGGCCACCTTTGTGCCTGCTATTATGTGGGGGATAGTCTCTCAAGGAAGCTTTGCCCTCACCAGCGTGCTAGATAGAGCTTCTGGCGCAGGGTTCGCTACCCAAGCGGGTGGAAACATCGCGCACGGCTCAGCACGAGTGGGAGAGGTTGCCATGAATAATGTGAGCGCGAACAAGCACGACACAACGTGGCGCAATACCAGTGGGATGGAAGCCTCTCAAACATACACAGGAGCTGGACAGCACATTCTTAATGAGCAGCAAGGGGGTATTGGCTCATCAACAGCTGGCGCCGCTAATAGGCATGATTTAAGCGCCAGCTTTTCGCAACAAATTGCTAATTCGCAAAAGCGAGAGGAGGCATATGGTCAAGATGCAACACTAGCGACTCAGAATGCACTCAACGCCATTTCCTCCTATGGGAAGCAGTACTCAGAAGACAAGTCTCTGTCTAACACTCACTCTTTGACATTCGATACAGAGGAGTCAGCTAGAATGGCGCTTTCCTTGGATACTGTAACCGCAAACCAGTATCGAGAAGCCCTTGAGAACGGGACTAAAACTAGCGAGCAAGTTACTAGCGAGCTTAGAGCTGAGTACGGGCTGGTTCGCGGGGGATCTATCGCAGGAAGAATTGGCGGGAGCTACGCAAAGTCGTCTTCCTTTCAGGAGACGTTTGGTGATACAAGCTCTATGAGTTATGACTACAAGGATTCAAGTGGTGACACAAGAAGTGTTGGAAGCGGCGCTATGGCAGGTGAAACAGCAGCTGAAAGAAGAGCGATTACAGAGAAAGAAATTGAAAGCTGGGACTCAAGAGTGGGTGCTTCTGTTATGGACTCATTTAACAAACAGAGAAAGTACAGCGAGCAGGCTGCTTTAACAAAGTCGCTTGAAGCCAGAGAGGCTTGGGTGGCAGGCCGTACTTCAAATAGAAGTATGACCATCGCTGAGGCGAGGGAAATGGAAAAAGAACA
>Ga0079226_10003830_pt1 | contig 11519 bp, 12 predicted proteins | sample Poulit2014_FD_76345 | JGI IMG/M metagenome (GOLD analysis project Ga0079226, IMG submission 76345) | Agricultural soil microbial communities from Georgia to study Nitrogen management - Poultry litter 2014 | ecosystem: Environmental > Terrestrial > Soil > Agricultural land | place: USA: Georgia...
ATCACCGACGTCGCCGACAAGCTCGGTTGGGTCGATTGACACCTGTCGAATACGAAGCAATCATAGAGCCAGCTGCTCTCGCAGCATGACACTCACGCTGTCACCCTTCTTTGCATCAGTCCCACGAACCATGCAATTCAATTGTTGGCGAAGTCTAGACAACAGTCACTTGCGTTGACGCCTCTCACCGGCGGGCGTGGAGCCGACGTCGAGTTTCCAATGATGAAGACTAATCCGGTATTGCTCTGCGCTGCGAAGCGTTGAGCTTTAACCACATTCGAACAACACGTTTTCTGGCCCGAGTAAGCGTTTTGCAATCACAGATGGGCAATCTATGTCAGCACCTCCTGCGATGCTGGGAAGCACTAGACAAGCAACGCTGAGAGGAAATCATGGAACAGAGACTGTCACCGCACCTCGCGTCCGCCCCCGATGTGGCCGACGCGGTCATCGAAGGAATCGGCTACCCCGATCACCACGGATGGATTCCGTGGGTATGGGCTGCTCTGGTCCGCGCCCGCGACGTTCCCGAAGAACTCGACGAAACCGACGAAGATTACGTAGCGCACGTCATCACGCTGGTTGCGCTGGGCTACTTCTACGAGCGGTTCCACGATATCTACGCAGGCACTGAAGGAGACGACGAGCTCATGATCGAAGTCCTGGGCACTGACCGCCCCTTCATCACCGACATCGATGTCGCGCGTTACTGCGAGAGACACGGATGCGCCTCGCTCGAAGACGTAGAGACCGGGCATGGCCTCCTTCAAGAGGCCACGACCAACCGGCGCGTTGAGATGAAGTTTCGGCTTCGAGAGCTCCTTGGCGACGGGCGGCTCTTTACATCGCTCGTCGTCGCCGGCCGGCCCGAACCAGACCCTGAGTTCGACGAAGATGGCAACGTGATCGAGACTGCCCCCGCCGGCGACCCACTGGCTGAGAACGCCTTCGACGACCACTTCGCAGAAGTGACTTCTGACCTCTCAGGCGCAGGGGCATACGAGTGGCTGACACGCTAAGCAGTCTCAGTCGAATCGGTGTTTCGGCTAAACACGAGAGTGCTTCATCAGCGAAGAAGATCGAATCATGCAGACACAGGTTGCCAGAATCTCACATGCTCCACGAGCCGAACACGTGAGTGAGTTATCCGGCAATACTTACCTACCGCAAAACGAGGAGACGAGCAGAGATGAAGACGCCGCAAGAGATATTCGATGCTTATGCTGCAAGAACCATGTCCCGGCGCGAAATGATCGAACAGATTGCCGACTACCCTCTCGCCCAGAAGCCTCGTACTGACGGCTATGACTGGATCACGCCAACACCCGACGGGCCAACATGGATGGAAGTCAGACACGCGAGACGTCGGAATAAGATAACGCTCGACGCCTACTCCGAGATTTTCGAACTTCGGAACAGTCGACGTTCGTAGCTTGAGCCTGATGCCTTCAACTGGGGAACTTGCCGGTGCGTTCAGTTCCAACCGTGCAACAGAGCGGCTGATACGTAGTGAATTTCGAGATCCTGACCACTCGAATCTCTTACTGCGCATCGAACGATCATTTATACAAGTTTATAGATTTTATAGAAACATAAACATAAATAGTGCCTGTAAATTTAATTACTAGTATATCGCGTAGGTGAATCTCATCTCTTCTGGATTCCCGGGGTTACTAGTGCTGAACGAAGACCTCAGTCCTCGAATAGCTTGGCCGCCTGTGTGACTCGCCTCATCGCAGCTGAGAGCGTCTACGTTCACCGGTCAGGTGCATCATGTGGCCCTTCTCCATCTGGGCCTTCCGCCACGATCCGCGCCACCACTTCCTTCTGCTCGGGGTTGAGCTGCTTCGCGTCGTATCCGTCCATCGCCAGGGCCCACCAGACTGTACGGTTCATCGGGCACGTCCGACAGGTACGTGGACTAATGACGCCCCACTGACCCATGCGCGGCGGGAAGTCCCACCCTGTACGGTACGCCTCCTCGGACGTCAGGACCTCGGTCTTCCCGCATACCTCGCACCAGTGTTCGAAAGCCTCCGTCGGCTCAGACAATCGTGTCCGTCTCCTTCCTCAAGTCAGGCATCGCTACATAGCGCTATCAGCCGAGCGACGAGCACGGCCCCGAGGCCACCGTTCGCTTCCGTGCAGCCACCGTCGCGCAGCTCGTGGTCCACAGGAGCTGGACCGTTGGCCCTACCTGATTCCACGCGAGTCCCCAGGTCGCTGCCGATAGTCGCGGACGAATCCGGCAACCGCCGTGTACGAACGTTTCAAGAGCTCAGCGCGCTCGGCAATCGACAGCTCTGTACGCGTGTATGCGATCACTGCCTCTTCGCGAGTCCAGAGTCCACCGCTTCCACTGATTCTGCGCAAGTGACTGACCATATTTCCCCGTTGCCGGACGTACTCCCCATTCCTTAAGCCATTTGCCCATCGTCGATTCGTTGACGCGCAGCGAGGCCGCGATGTCAGCGACGCTTTCGCCGGCTTCACGGCGCTGTGTCGCCTCGAAACGCACGCGTCCCTTAGTCTCTCGAGTCGTATATCGCCGAGTATCGTTCGGACCGTCTGTCGACCCTCGCAATCGTTACCGGCATCTGCCTGATAGTCACAGCTCCCCCGGTGTGACCATCGGTTGAGGTGGCAGTGAGTGCGACCGCGACTGAATATCTGCCCAGAAAGCGCCGGGCGCACTAATACCGTCCGCCGCACAATGATGGCACCACTGCACCTAAGAATAGGAGGCACTGCAATGAGCAATGAGATCAACTCGATCAGCGGAATCACCGATCTGGACGAGATTAAGAGAGACGCCGAACGGGAAGTCGAGAGTCGTCTCTCCGGGTTCGAGCACTCGGTCTTCGCAGAGGAAAATCTTCGCCAGATCATCAAGCTCGCAAAGAAGGACTGGGACGATGACGAAGCCTGGAGAGAGATGCGGAGGAGGCACCGGCCGCGTGGTGGCTAACAGGAAGACTACCGCCCTGATGATCACCTGCTCGCCGTTGATTTCCTCAGGTATCAACGCACTTCTTATGACTGGCAGCTCGGCCAGATTCAGGAGCATCTGTTCGAGTTGGAGCCGGTCGACGAGGACGGGGAGAAGCCTCTCGAGATGTTCTTCGATGAATTCAAGAACCCCGCGCACGAGATCATTCGTTCGAAGACCCACGAAGTCATCCGCGCTCGATACCCGAGCCTGGCCGGGGCAGTTGCAAAACGACGGAGCTCGAGTTACGCCATGTGCGGCGGCCGTCTGCTCTATATTGGTCGATCACGCTGGTTCTAGCAGGTGGGCCCGGCTTACGGTCGGACTTCCAGCGCTGGTCCGACCGTAAGCCGGGTTGGATCGGGGTACGTAGTAAAGCGACAATGCGATTCCTCGTCGGCCGTCTCTACGTTGAAACCCACGACGTCTAGTTCCGGATGGTCGAATACATTGGGACGAGCGGTCTCGTTCGCATCCAGTCCTCGAGATCTCCCAGCTCTCCCTGCCAAGTTTTTCAACAGGCTGTGATTTCCCAGCAGCTCAGACTCGTAAAGGCTCTGCGGTCAAGGAGCGATGATAGCCTGCTGAGCACGAGGACCAGCATAATCGTGTTCGGAAGTTTCGCCTCGACAATGACGGTAGAGCCGGAAGAAGCTCCGACTACGTACCAAGATTTCAATTTAGTAACTCTAAAAGCAGTCTTCAACAATCATCGATCAAAAACAGGCAGACCATAGTGACTTGCCTCACAGACAATGATAGTTTCAGTGAAACTATAAATATGAGTAATCAACGCAAAGGTGCGGACAACATGAAACAGAAGAGGCTCTCTCGATCCCGCGTGCGCCTCATCGGAGCTATCGCTCTGGTGGGAGCGATTCTTAGTACCAGCGCTTGCAATGCTGATGAGCAGACCGACTCAGAAGGCGGCGGCATCGAAGCTTCCCGACAGGTCGTTGAGAGCATTGAAAAGGATAATTCTCTCGCCGAGCGCCTGCCAGATGAGTACACCGATTCGATGAAGATCGGAATGACTTTCACTTTCCCGCCGATGCGATATATGGACGGCGACAAGAGAGTGGGTGCCGAATATGACTTGGCCGAGGCAGTCACTCGAAAATTGGGCACTGAGATGGACGTGAAGGAAGTCTCTTTCGACGGCCTGATCCCTGCCCTCAAGGCCAAGAGGATCGACCTCGCTGTCGAATCATTCGCTGACCTTCCCGAGCGCAGGAAAGAGGTGGCCTTCATTGACTATTATCGCTCCGCTACCTCGCTCGAGGTGAAGAAGGGCAACCCGCTCAAGATCGAAGGCCTCGACGATATGTGCGGCCATAGCATTGCACTACAGCAAGGCGTGGAATCCGTCGAGCGAGCTAAAACCCAGAACAAACAGTGCAAAAAGGACGGCGAAAAGCCGATCGACATCAAGCTCTACGAGAGCAGCAACGATGCCACACTGGCGGTCGTCAATGGACGAGCAGACGCGACGGGGAATGACTATCCGGCCGCTCTTTACGAAGCGAAGACTGTCCAGGGCGGGGACGCACTGGAAGTCGTTGACAAACCGATTTCTTCTGATTACTTCTACGGCATCGGTGTGCGCAAAGACGAGGATGAGCTGCAGAAGGTCCTGCGCGACACTGTCCAGTCGCTCATGGACTCCGGGGACTACTCCAAGATCCTCAAGGCCTATGACCTCGATAAAGGGATCATCGAGAAGTCAGGTATCAACGACGGCCCGGCCAAGGAATAACCGATGACGGCTGAAAGCACATCTATCTATCCAAACGACTGGACGATCAAGTACCACCGCCAGTTCAACCTGCGCAGAACACTTGTCGGCATACTTGGAATCGCCGTAGTCGCCTACATCGTCTTTCTCTTCGCAACAGGCAACCTGCAGTGGAGCAAGACCCTGGCCTATCTGTTCGACTACCGCATTCTCACGGGAGTCGGATATACCCTCCTGTATTCCGTTCTCGCGATGGTGATCGGAATCGCAGGCGGATCCCTGCTCGCGATAGGCATGATGTCGCGCAACATTGTGTGGAACACTCTGTCGAAAGGCTACGTTGCGCTCTTCCGAGCTCTGCCGTTGATCATCCTCTTACTGATCTTCTACAACATCGCCATCTTCCTGCCGTACATCGGGTTCGGGCCCGTCCAGCTCGACGTCAACTCCGTCGTCACGCCGTTCCTTGCAGCGGTCCTGGGTCTGGCACTCCATGAAGCCGCCTACATGGCAGAGATCGTGCGAGCTGGAGTAAACGGGGTCAATCGCGGACAGTCACAGGCGGCAGAAGCTATCGGCATGACTTATTGGCAATCGTTACGGTCAGTCGTCTTCCCTCAGGCAACACGGTTGATCGTGCCTCCGACTGCGAACCAGTTCATTTCCATGCTGAAGAACACTTCCCTGGTAGTGGTCATTGCCGGCAATGATCTGCTGACTGTGACGAAGGAGCTCTACTCGAACAATTTCCTGACAATGGAGCTTCTGTTCGTGGCAGCCATTTGGTACCTGGTCATGGTGCTCATCTTCGGTTGGCTGGCACACCTCATCGAACTGCGATTCAACAGAGGGGCATGACGATGACAGACCAAATGATGAAGAGTCACTTCCTCCGCGTCGAGCATCTCGATAAATGGTACGACGACTTCCAGGTTCTCTCCGATGTGTCGATAGACATCGACCAAGGCGAAGTCATCTGTATTATCGGGCCTTCAGGATCTGGAAAGTCCTCGCTGCTGAGGTGCGTGAACAATCTCGAGAAGATCGATGGTGGTCGTATCTACCTTGAGGACGAACTCATCGGCATGGCCCCGCATAAAGACGGGTTTGTCAGGCTCGATGGTGCAAAAGCCGCTGGACAACGGCAGAAGTTCGGATTCGTCTTTCAGCAGTTTCAACTGTTCCCTCACATGACTGTGTTGGACAACGTGACAGTCGGGCCCATCCGCGTGAAAGGCGAGAGCCGCGCCGCCGCTGAGAAGCGAGGCAGGGATCTGCTCGATAAAGTCGGTCTCGCAGATCGCGCGACATCCTACCCTTCCGGCATCTCTGGCGGACAGCAGCAGCGAGTAGCAATTGCACGAGCATTGGCGATGGACCCTCAGGTGCTGCTCTTCGATGAGCCGACCTCGGCACTTGATCCGGAATTAGTCGGTGAGGTTCTCAAGACGATCAAAGACCTTGCACATGCTGGCTACACGATGCTTGTCGTGACACACCAGTTGGAATTCGCCCAAAAGGTGGCTGACCGTGTCGTCTTCTTCGACCACGGAAAGATCATCGAAAGCGGGCCTCCGGAGACAGTACTGAAAAATCCTCAGGATTCGCGTACGCAAGCTTTCATATCCGCTATCCAGACGGAGGTCTGACTTCATGAAAGCCATTGTCATCGGCGCTGGATTGATCGGCCTGACGACGGCCTATGAATTGTCTAAGTCAGGAATCGAAGTTGAAGTCGTCGAGCGTTCGGTCGTCGGTTCCGGAGCTTCCAGGGGTAACGCCGGGGAGATCTGCCCCGAGCAGGCGACCCCGGTTGCCAAGCTCGCTCTGATTGTCTCTGCACTGTCGCAGGCATATCGCAAGGACAGTGCTCTCCATGTCAACGTGGGAACACTTCCGGGCTATCTTCCTTTTCTTCTTCGCGTAGCTCGCAACTCATTGCCGCGAAGATACTCCGAGAACCAGTCGGCGCTTGCCGAGATTCAAGACCTCGCAATGAGCGCCTTCCTAGAGCTTGCCGAGGAAGTCGGCTTGGAAGCGTCCAGCGATGGATACTTAAGCGTGTTTGCAGACGAACAGTCTGCTCGCGAGGGTCGGCAGTCGACTCTTAAGCGGACTTCAGGCAGCGGCATTCCACACACTTTCTCGGAAGTTCTCGGTCCAAGAGATCTCGTTGAGATCGAACCATCGTTGAACGCGAATGGATACGGTTTCCTGGACGAAGGCAGCTACTACACCAACCCGATCAATTACGTCGAAGCTCTTCATCAGCACCTGCTTGAGGTAGGAGTCTCCATCCACGAAGGTGTGACTGTCACTTCAGTGACCGATTTCGAAGGTAGACAGCGAGTCAAAGCCAGCAACGCGCACTTCGATGCAGATGCCGTCGTCGTGGCAGCTGGGGTCGGCACTGCCGACATCGCGTCTGCTTCCGGCAAGCCTGTGCCGATCAGACCTGGCAAGGGTTACAGTTTCACAATCGACGTGCCCCACCCAACCAGCCACATCTTCAAGTTCGACTCAGCACATGTCGCTGGCATGCCCTTGGCCGGCCACTCTTTACGAATCGCTGGGACGATGGAATTCGACAGCGACGCACACCGGTTCAACTCGGATCGCATCAAACAGATAGTCGCGGCGGTGGCTCCATACCTACCGGAAGCGGCTCTGCGAAACCGCTATAACGAATGGGTCGGTGCTCGACCGCTGACTCCAGATGGTTTGCCGATCATCAGCAAGCTGCCGAGCCTGAAAAACACCTACTTGGCCTCAGGACACAACATGCTGGGTCTGATGCTCTCAGCATTTACCGCACGGACAGTGCGCGACATGGTTTTGGGGCATTCGCCTTCTTCTTCACGGCATTTTGCAGTATCGAGAACGTTCTGAAAACTCATTCTTAAACAATTACAGCCCAGCACCAGAACAATCCAGCAGCAGACAGAGTAGCAGGTGAGAGACATGTCGCATGATGCCGATGTCATTGTGGTCGGAGTAGGCGCATTTGGGAGCGCCGCCGCGTGGAGGCTCGCGACTAGAGGCATGGATGTGATTGCCTTCGACCGTGAAACGGTCCCAAATGATAAGGGTTCGTCCCACGGCCAAACTCGAATCTTTCGTGCTCTGTCCCAGAACCACGTCGACCTTTATCCTCTCGCCATGCTGTCCAAACAACTTTGGCTAGAGCTGCAAGATGCCAGCGACCAACAATTATTCGAAGCCTCTGGAGCTCTTGTTATCGGCAGGAAGGGGCGTGGTCGAATCGCAAACGCATTGAATGTAGCCAAACTTTACGAGGTAGCTCCCCGAGTGCTCAACTCTGACGAGTTGCGTTACAAGTATCCAGCGTTCAGCAAATTAGCGGAGGACGAAGTTGCTGTAGTCGACCCGGAGGGTGGGCTGTTGTTTACGGAGGAATGTGTGAATGCGGCCGCGTCAAAAGCACGCCACCACGGTGCTCAGATTCGCGAAAATACCGAGGTACTTGGCCATCACGACGATGGCAATAGTGTGGTGGTCCAGACGTCAGCGGGTGACTTTCGAGCACAGCAAGTCGTCTATGCCACTGGTGCCTGGACTGAAAAGGAATTTCCGCAATTGAATCTCAATCCGCTACGAATACCTCAGTGCTGGTTCAGCACAAAAGGGTCTGAGCAGGATTCACCGGCACTAGCCGACATTCCACCGTTCCAACGTGATCTGAACACTGACGATGGCCTGTGGGGACACGGGGCCGCCGCACCCGGGTGGTTCACGAAAATCGGCACACACGGCCACCCCACCCGCGACAGAAGTGTCGACACTGACAATATCGACAGGACCGTACATGACGTCGATATCGAGTATCTCTCAAGTTTGGTGAGCAACTCATTCGACAGTTTAGACTCAACTCCAGTCGAATCCAATGTCTGTCTGCTGACGATGACCAGTGACGAGCAATTCGTGGTCGGCAGAATGCACGACTCCAAAGTGCTTGTCGCCAGTGGAGGCTCTGGCCAGGGCTTCAAGCATGCAACAGGCGTTGGCGAGGTGATAGCCGATCTTTGCCAGGGGATGAAACCGAGCATTGACTGCGAATTCATTTCGCCGAATCGGGTTCATTCCAACTAGTCTGAGCTGGCCGCCTATCACTGCTGGCTATGGACACACTGACGTGTCTAGTTCCAGTGGCCCAAACCTTCGGGCTACATTCGTGAGGAGCTTTCTGCTATGAATTTTCGGTTACTGATCTGGATCATAATGGCAATTGTTGCGGGACTAGCAGGCGGCCAGCTGCTCCCCGTCGAAGCGTTTTCTGCAACGGAGTCGGTGCGCCTAATCCTCAGCGGGCTATTGCAATTCTTCATTCCGCTGATCGTCCTGGCCTTCATCGCTGCGGGTATCGCAGAGCTAAGAGGCAAAATCGGGCGAATGCTGAGCTTCTCAACATTACTCGCATACGTCGACACCGTCATCGGCATCGGTCTCGGAGTGCTTGCAGCTGTACTGATCATTCCGCGTATTGTGAACGGAGACACCAGTGCCCAAGCCGGGGTCAAACTGCCCGACCCCTTCTTCGAATTAGATATCGAGCCCCCACTGGCGGTGATCTCCGCACTAATCCTCGCCTTCATTCTGGGGATTGGATCCGCCTGGGAAAAGTCGCAGACGCTACGCAAGTTGCTTCTCGAATTCAGGGACATCGTGCTCTGGGCCATCCAGAAGATCGTTATGCCCATAATCCCGTTCTTCATCTTCTTCACGTTCCTCAAGCTTTCCGCGGAAGGCAAAATTATCTCCAATATCCCTATCTTCGCCGGCATGTTCGTCCTCATCGTCCTCCTCCAGTGGCTGTGGCTCGCTGCCGAATACGCCGTGGCGGGGATCGTGTCGCGTACGAGTCCGTTGCCAATGATGAGGGCAATGGTCCCTGCGTACCTGACGGGTATGGGGACCATGTCCAGCGCAGTCACGATGCCTGTCGCTCTGCGGCAGGCGAAAACGGTCAAAAGCGTGGATCAGTCGGTTACCGACTTCACCATCCCTCTGTTCAACACCGTCCATCAAGCGTGTGCTGGCATCGGGATCGCCATCGCTGCTATGACAGTGTCCGTCATTACGACCGGAGAGCTACCGGACTTAGCGACTATTTTCGTATTCATCCTTCTACTGGCAGTCATCGAAGTGGGAGCCGTGGGGATACCAGGCGGTTCAATACTCGCCTCATTGGGTGTGCTGCAGAGTATCCTAGGCTTCGGCGATCCGGAGATAGGCCTCATGCTCACTCTCTTTGCGATCCAGGATAGCTTTGCTGCGGCTGGCAATGTGACTGGAGACGGCGCACTGACGATGATCGTCAACAGGTTCTTTGGGACTAAGAACAGCGAGGAGGAAATCAATGCGTGACATTTTCGATCTCCGCAGCGACACCGCGATTCAGCCAGCCCCTGCCATGATCGAGCGACTGCACGGACTACACTTCGCCGACGACCTGCTGGGCGAGGACGCCACAACAAACAAGTTACTGGCAGAGGTGAGCGACCAATTTGGCATGGAGTCGGCACTCATCACGCCTTCCGGCACCATGTCGAATCAAATTTCGGCTGCTGTGATCTCGCGGCCCGGCACCGAAGTTATCGTCGGAGATGCCTCGCACATCTATAATCTGGAAGCTGGCGGACTCGCCGCAAACTCTGGCGTTCAGGCGCGAACAGTGCGAGCGGAGGCCGGCGAGTACGCACTGGAAGAGATCGAAGCAGCACTACGGTCAACGGCGCTACAGGTCTCGCCAACGAACGGGATCTTCCTCGAATCAACATACGATCTCAATGCGGGTCATGTGACATCGTTGAAAAACCTTGCCGCAATTCGCGATCTAGCAAACCGCCACTCCGCTTTCGTGTATATGGACGGAGCTCGAGTCTTCAATGCGGCGGTTGTACTCGATGTGCCACTGCAAGAGATTACACGGCACGTGGACGCGGTCCAGATTTGTCTGAACAAGGGATTGGGCGGACCACTGGGATCCGTTTTGGCCGGAAGTAAGGAATTTGTAGACGAGGCCCGTCTCGTACGACAACGTCTTGGCGGAGGAATACGACACACTGGGTTCATCGCGGCTCCCGGTCTTTTAGCGTTTGAGGATTGGCGTGCTCGGATGGCACAGGACCACTCGCACGCTAAGTTGTTGGAAGAAGCGCTCAGCCCTCTGCCGAAGGTGCAAGTGGTGAATGGACCGGTGGAGACGAACATCGTGACAGTTGAGGTACAAGGTGCTGACTCTCAGATCGCAGACATGGACGCTATGCTCGTTCAATCCGGCGTGCATGTGAAATTTGTCAGCCGCGGTCGGTTCCGGGCTGTAGCACATTCGACGCTCTCTCGAGCTGACATCGAATATTGCGCCGCCAAGATTGTCGAGGCGATTACGGCGACGACAGATTGTTGACGGACGCGACCCGTTCGGGTTAGTCAGCGAGCTTCGTTGAATACGTTCCGTCGATTTGACAACCTGACAATAGGAGTCAGGATGGCGTTACAACACGTCTGGAATGTCGGTTCCAACTGGCATGTGGATTCACACACCTGGAGTACAGGGTTCGGCACAGTCGCGGGCTTCAATCTTACGAAGCAGAATGCGGCATATCGATGACGCTCTCCCACCAGAGCTGCTCAACTGGATTACTTCGGTATTGGGGACTGATGCAGGGTTAGGTGACATCTAGTCTGGCTTGTCTTACGGCAAGTCTGGAAGGATGGACACCATGCCACAGCCCTACCCGAAAGAGTTCCGCGATGACGTCATCCGCGTCGTCC
>Ga0079226_10003831_pt1 | contig 11518 bp, 8 predicted proteins | sample Poulit2014_FD_76345 | JGI IMG/M metagenome (GOLD analysis project Ga0079226, IMG submission 76345) | Agricultural soil microbial communities from Georgia to study Nitrogen management - Poultry litter 2014 | ecosystem: Environmental > Terrestrial > Soil > Agricultural land | place: USA: Georgia...
AATTCTGTAGCTCGGGGGTGTTTGCGTTGATAGGAGATTAACGTGCTCATTGCAGCATTAGTTCTTGCTCTCGTAGCGTTTATTGCCTTTGTTAACTACATCTTGTCGGCTGCAACATGGTCACTGGTTATTGTCTTTGTGGCCGCTGCGGCAGGGCTGGTGCTTTTCATTATCGATTGGTACCAAAAGTCCAAGGATCGTCAAGCGCATGAGAAACAAGATTAGTTATTTAGTGCGGCTCGTCGATCCCCTCTCTTAGGGGAGAGGCGTTGGTTTGCTCGTGGATTCGTATGGCCTTTCGTATCGGCGGATATGTTGCTGGCCTGGCCTTATCCGCCTTATGTGCCCAATCTTGCAGTTGAGGGCCCCCCTTTATGACACGGAAATTACTGAAATGTCGTTAAGGAGCGCTATATTGGGTGAGTGTCCAAGCTAGATCCTTATGCCGTGAAACAAGTTAGAGGCCCCTATTTGGTGCTGCCTCCGCATGACGATTATTGCGCTACTGAAGAAGAGCTTAAGGACTACTGCGATGCCCGGCGCGAAGAAGGAAAACTCCTAGCGGCTGATCTCTTTGCTGGCGCTGGTGGGTTAAGTCTTGGTCTTACAGACGCGGGTATCGAGGTTGTGTTTGGCGTTGACCACTACGACTATGCGGTAGAAACCCATTCTCACCAGTTTCCCGGAATGTCTGTTTCTTGGGACTTAGCCAGTGCAGAGCATGTTGAGCGCGTTGCTGACCTGATGATCAATTGCGGTATCGAAGTCTTGGCTGGCGGTCCACCGTGCCAGCCTTTCTCTAAGGCTGGCAGGTCGGGCATCCGCTATTTGGTTGAGAATGGTGAGAGAGACCCCCACGATGCCCGCAGAGACCTTTGGCGGGCATATTTGGAGGTCGTTCAGCTGGCACGTCCAAAAGCAGTCATCATGGAAAATGTCCCTGATATGGCGTTAGACAACGAGATGTTCATTCTTCGTAACATGATCGAAGAGCTTGAACAGATTGGATACAGCGTGTCCTTCCGCGTTGTAGATGCATGGCGCTACGGTGTCCCGCAGTTCCGTCAACGCCTTATTCTCGTGGCGCTTCAAGGTAACTTGGAATTCGAGTGGCCTGAAGAAGCCACCTCAAAAGTCACGGTATGGAACGCCATCGGTGATATGCCAGAAGTAGTCCCAGGTTGGCGCCCAGATGGCGGAGCCGACGGCTGGACTGCGTATGAAGGGCCTAAAACCGAGTTCCAGCGCTATATCCGACGTAACGTTCCTGAAGGACAGCAGAACCGTTTGTACGACCACATCACTCGCCCAGTGCGTGAGGATGACCGGCTTGCATTCGAAATGATGACTTCGGAGACGAAGTATTCAGATTTGCCGGATCATTTGAGACGCTATCGTAGCGATATCTTCAACGATAAGTACAAGCGTCTCGACGAGAATGATCTCTCTCGAACCATCACTGCGCATATCGCTAAAGATGGATATAGCTATATCCATCCACGTGAATCAAGGACGCTTACAGTCCGAGAGGCCGCCCGTCTTCAAACGTTCTCTGACGATTTTCGCTTTGCAGGCCCTCCGAGCGCAGCCTTCAAACAGATTGGCAATGCGGTGCCACCGCGTTTAGGTACTGCAATCGGTGGGGCGGTACTCAAAGCTCTAAAAGTCAACAAGGAAAGGCAGAGTACCAGTAGGGAAGCTTCGAAATTACTGGCCGATTGGTTCGACTCAATTCCTGCACGAGAGTTGACGAGTCCCTGGGCTCAGATTAATTCTCGGTGGAAGGCTGTTGTCGCTGAGATGCTGCTCGAGCGCGCTTCGCTTTCACTGGTGCGTATGCTGTGGCCTTTGATTGATTCCCTCCCAGACGCACACCCTAATAAGGCGATTCCAGAAGAGACTTTGGAAATGATCTTTGCGGTGTTTTCTGGTCCAGAGTTTGCTAATCGGGTGAAGCGGCTGAAGGCACTGGTTCGTGAGATGATTGTTGAGCCTGCGGCGTTGTGGGAACCGCGAATTGATCGGAATAAATTGCCGAGTTTGACGCCTGCTCTCATTAACTATCTGGAACTTGCGGTGCCCACGGAGAGTTCGAACGGTACCCGAAGTGAAGAGCCGGTTATCGCTGTAAAGGGCGTCTTGAGGGTCACTTCTCGGTACCAAGGCGTGGATACAGAAACTCGGAACCGCCAGAGTGAGGGCCGTCTGAGCATTGCTCGAATGCTGAGTATGAATCCTGACTCTCGGTCCGCTCACCTCGGTCTGTTTGAGCTGGCTAGGACCATCTGTACCCCAGAATCCCCCCGTTGCTCCGTATGCCCGCTGTTGAAGAACTGTAAGCGATTCGGAGTAGACTCCAACCAGACTCTCTTAGAGATTTAGAGCCCTAAGTGCTCTGCGACCTCGGGCATTTCGTCTCGGAGCAGCCTTGTGATCGCTTTGAGCGCATCGTAGTTTCCTGTGCGTGCAGCGGCCGTCTTAATCGCTAGGCCGATTGTTGCACCTGATTCACTGCTACCCATGGAAGGTAGTTCCTTTACAACTTTCTCTTGGTCAGACTCAGCTGCTCGTCGCATGCTACGGCGATAAGCAGCATTAGCCTCAAGGCATAGTTCTTCAATAGGTCGAGTCAGCATCTTTTTTACCTGAGCGGGTAGTGATACTCGCATCTTGGCAACGTTAATATTGAAGGCTTCGTCCAGGTCTGTTCCGAATTCGAGCGCACAACGTGCGCCCTTGAGGTGTTCGTCAATGGTACGAATACCTGCCCAGCCACCCCATTGGACGAGTCGGTTGGCACGATAGATATAGATGCCTTGCTGACGGTTCCAGCGCTCTGGACCGGCTGCTGAATTGAAGGACTCTCTAGAAGAGAATTCTTCTTGTGTCGGGAGTAGGAAGCGATGCAGACGTATCTTTCCAGTCTGACCGTCTTGTTCTATCTCGAATTCATCAACGCCAAGGTCCTGAGTCTCAGCTTCGTGGCGTACGAACGGATCCCACGGCTCAATCTCTTCATCGTTGACCTCGATGGTGATCTTTTGCCCATCGACGCCTTCAAGGAAACGGTGGAAGACCATGGACAAATGAGCATTCAGCTTGGTAGAAAGGCCTTCAATTCGTCGACGCGCCCAGCCACCTTCAGGCGCCTTGATAGGCAGCAGGCGATCTAGCTTTTTCCAGATGATAACGGTTCCATGATTTTCTTGGAGTAGTCCGAGCGAACCATTAGTCTCAGGCTCGTCCGAAGTATCAAGAACTTCCCAGCGGTCCGTGTCATTGATGAAATCTAGATCGAGGGTCCGAGCGACCGGTTTATCCGAATTTTTGGCGAGACTCACAACTTCTAGACGCTTCGCCTGGGAAAGAGTAGCGGTTTTAAGACCGAGACCATACCTTCCCAGGTCTCCGCTCGCGTAGGAGCGGCGGGAGCCGAAACGCATCGCTTCATCAATTTCACCGGCGCTCATTCCGTCGCCGTTATCGATTAGGCTGATACTTGATGCTTTCCCGTCGAAGACAATTAAAATATTGATCTTCGTCGCACCGGCGGCAATACTGTTGTCCACTAGATCTGCGATCGCAGACTCAAAGCTGTATCCGATGTCTCGGAGCGAGCGAGTCAGGCGGCGAGCTGAAGGAGCGACAGACACCTTGGTAGTCATCGTTAAACTTTCTTTGCTGTTAATCGGTTAACTTTCACGAACGAGTCACTTATCAAATATGGTGCCTCCATGGGACATGACTCAGAACGAGAGCGAACATCTGTGCCAAGTCTACTTTCTGACAAGAGAGCTAGGGTCGACCGGCACCCTTCATTCGGAGCTGTTTAGCTCCTTTTCTTTTTCGACGTATGCCTGACTAGAAGCGCGGAAAACATTGAGCACGAATTCCTCAAGTCTCTCTTCTGAAAGCATTTCAAAGGCAGTAAAAGGAAGATACCTGCGTAGGTTTACTGCACCAGCACGGAGAAGCTCGGAGCGGGCAGTTTTTGGAAACTCCTTTTCAGCAATAAGCAGTGCCTTCACCATTGCACGAGCGATGGGAGCTTGCCCGCTAAGCATTGGGCGCTCCATGATTCCAACTGCTTCGTCTTCACCGATCTGGCTATTGAGTTCATGCCCCAATACTGCCTCTCTCCACCACAATTTCCGAACGACGTTCCTGTCTCCGCCGAGCCAGCGGTCATAATCCGGCTTCTTGGTTTCGTTTGGATATCGCCATTTTGCGATATCGGGGAGGACCACGAGCGTCAAGAAGTTCCATACTTCCTTATTCGCTGCTTCTGCTGGAACGAGATCGAGATTTTGGAACAAAATGGCAGAGACCCGCTGATCGAGATCTCGGGCTCGGTTTTTGTTTAGATTAGCTGGAAAACCGAGATCAAATGCTACCTCCATAACTTGTTTCCGGAACTCGTTGAGTTGTTCTTCTGAGACAGTGACAGCCGCGGTTGCGTAGTAATAGACGGCAGGGTGATTCGTCGAAGCCATGTCAGAAGCTTCGCTCACAGATTTGTTGTTGAGCTCCTTTATGATCTCAATGGCGCGAAGATCATCAATTCGAGGAAAGTACCGGATAGCCATTAAGAATCCCTTGCATTGAAGACAAAAGCTCGTGCCGTTGCTGAAATCCGGGGGAGCTCATTAATCAGGTCAGTCGGAGTTTCATTTGGGAAATAGGAGTTCATCAATCCCTGGATTCCCTCCCCAAGCGATCCAACTTCCATTGTGGAGTCGAACTCATCCTGATGCATCACTGACACTCCGTGATGCACGAGCAGCGTAATTACCTCCGTTTGTAGGCCCCGATACCAGAATTTCGCTTCAGGAGTATTTGGGTTCTCGAGCATCGCCTTGGTAATCGGATTAGAGGTATTGACCAAGACCCTAACGCCAGATGAAATGGGTGTTTCAAGATGATCAGTTAGCTGGACCAGCCACATAGCGTCCAGTGGCTCAACACCGGCTTCCTTGAAAGAAACAGGTGTCAAAGTAAAGCGCGACCCTCCGCCCTCGAGTGGGAGTTGTAACTCGTCACTTGTCCACAGAATGGAGCCTTCAGCATAGGGGGCAATACGGTTGTCATTAAAAGTTACATCTTCCGCAAGGGTAATGATTGCGCTCACTGTCAACGTGCCACCAAGTTCTTGGCCGTCCAAAACTAAGTCGAGATGGTTCTCCCCGTCGAGCAATGTTTTCTGTGAACCCGCGCCACGAATTTTTGTTGCGCTCGAGGCCCACGACAGCGCAACATCAAGTTTTATCGCATCCTCATCCCATGGATCATGAGGTAGCCGAAGTCCAGATTCTTGAAGTATTCGGTTCAAATCAGCATTGAGACTCACTGTACATGTGATTGGGGTTTCATAATCCCAAGCGATGTCGTCATCGTTTCCGTGACCAACGAATAGATCGCCAATTGTGAATGCAAAATTATCTACCTGCGCAGCGTCTTCAGACGGGAGAGGATAACCATAGCTGAGCTTGCGTTTCATTTCAGTCCTCCTCCGATCGTGGAAAATCGATACTGATACCAGCAGCAGTGTCCACTGGTTGACGGACGACTACAAAAATTTCGTGCTCGCTCTGGTCAACTTTGAGTTCATTATCGGAATATGCAAGATCTGCCAATGACACTGGGGGCACCTCCCCTGTACTCCAACCTTGCACCTCAGGAAATTCGATTCCCATCGACTCAGCATCCGAATGCTTGATTGTTCCGCGGTCTGTGGCGATATAGGGAGAGACTGCAGCGGTGAGGGGGAGGAATTCATTTGGAATAGCAAAGTTTACTTGGAAAACAGCGTAAGTCTCTTTGGCTTCGCGAAACATTGACGCTAATTTGTAGCCAGCACGAGGCTTACGCCCAACTTTGGGCCTTGCTGACGACTCAGAACGGGAAACCTTGGCGGGTACTTTTGCATCATTGCCGCCGAGTGCATTAGCGACAATTGAACCTAATCGACTCGAAAGCTGTGTAAGAGCTTGGTAGTGTTTTTCATTTCCAGAAACGCGACCTGCAACGTTTGAATCTTTGAGCAACTCACGCATTTTGGTTTTGAGAATTTTTACTGGGTTGGCCTTAGCCTGCGAACCCCAAAATCGCTCGAGAAGTTCGTGATCATTTTGAATCGATTCGTGATTCCATTCGTGGTGTGCAGCTGGCTCGCTGCGCGCGAAGACTGGATCTGCATTGTCATCGGCGATGAATACACCACAGTATGGTGTCCCAGACATGTTTCTAGGCCCACGCCAATATTCGACCACCATCCTTGGATTCCTGAGTAACGCTATCTCATGCTCGATTTCCTTATCAAGAACAGTTCGGTCTTCCTTAACGACTTCTCGAAGGTTTACGACAGCTAGGCGACCCAGTTCTTTCTTTGGACGTTGAGCCCAAATATGAGTCGTACGATGGCGGTAATCAGACTTCCAAGTGTTTTGTTGACTGTGAGAAATATTCAGAGCTGCGCGGTATGCTTCTACAAAATGCTTGACAACAGGATCTGATTGGGGGAGAGGGATCCCGATCTCCTCGCCATTCTTTCGCACATGGAACTCGATTGGGTCCATGTGATCTTCGAATCTGACCATATGAGGCCATGCCCAACGAGTAAGCGACTTGGCTACATCTCTGAGTTTCTTATCGACGTCCTCGAAGTCAGGCTGAAGGACTGCGACACAAGTGCCCGTAGGACGTTCTTCTGTGAAGTACGTGTCCAATCCCAGCTTCTGGGCTAAGCGGTCTGCTTGTTCACCCGTGAAGGGGTCGGCATATTCCGTTTGGTTATTACCACTTTGTCCCCGTTTCTGGATACCCCACCAGTGGCGACCAGTGTAGAGAGTGTCATCAATAGCGAAATCATTGCTGTTTGCCATTGCGATGAACCGGTGCACTGGGTCGGAATTTTCATCAACGGTACGCGTATAGATCAAAATCGTGCTTACTTGGCTGACAATGAAGAAGACTCCTTTGCCAAAGCCGTAGGTACCACCCTGCAGTGTCTTAGTATCACTTCTACCGATATTACGGACGAACGCATCAAAGTCACGAGGTGCCGAACTATCTTTAGTAACTGCCGAAGCGATACTTGGACCTCGTAGCCCGTGTGTACCTGAATCACTGACTGATAAGAGTTTGATTTCTCCTGAGTCTAAAGCTCTCGAAAGTCCTTCGAGACCTACTACATCATCATCGAAAACTTCGTAACGAAGAGTGTCTACTTGCTCCGGACCGAGCTCATTAAAGTCAATGGCAAATGTAACGCCGTCTTCATTAGATGTCCTATCGCGTGCATCCCAGCTGTTTTGAAGAGATTCACGAGTAAACATGTCCCAAGTATCGAGGGATTGTCCCTTCATTGTTCTGGTGACAGAACTCGCATGCACGTTTCCCGCAGGGTCAAACGGTTGTTTGTGGTGGAAAGCTTTCATGCATTTTCTCCATCTTGCAAAATCAGGTTTTCGGTGAGATAACCAGGCACAGTAGAAGGGCCAGATAGGTCTAGTGAATAAGACACTTGCTGTATTCGTTCTGATGGCCCGATATTTGTAATCCGAGGAAATTCTTCGTTGACTTGGAATTCAAAAGACTCCACAGGATCAAATCGTCCAAAGTAGGTTTCAGCGTCAATTTCAAAAGCCGGGCAACCCATCTTCTGCAGCTTCTCTATGAAGACATCTGTGTCAAGGTCATCCAAGTCGAGAATTTTGTCGATCATTTTGAGAACCGAGAGGCTTCCGTCAGGAGAATCTGCATAGCTCCGTACGATGAGCCGTAAGTCTTTACCTGTGGTTGGGTTCAATTGAGGAATACCGTTGATAGACACCCTCAGACCATTCATTGAGCTAGTGGACTTACATTCCAGAGACTCTGAGCTAAGTTCGAAATCATGTGGGAGCCCCTCAGGGCCAGTCCAACGTCGCATCAAATCGGGCGTTTGCACGTGGTATAGAGCATCCAAAACCTCGAGTTCGCATAATAGACCAAGGTCCTGCTCTCGAGTCCAAACTATCGGCTGGCGAGACTCTTTAAAGAGCTCCCGCCAGCGCTTGAGCATTATGGAAACTGTGCCACCAGGCGTGCTTGGGTCAACCTCGAGTGCTGACAGGATCTCATCTACGAACACGGCGAAGATTTTCTCTTGGCGTGGTTCGCTGAGTGCTAGACGAATATGAGGTGCATCATCTACGTGCTGTGAGGTGAGCCGCAGGGTTGCACTTCGCGTATCTGAACGAAACGAAGCGAATTGGTCATCGGAAACCGGAATCATTAGACCGATGTCGTCCAAATAGTTCCGAAAGACCATTACTTCGCCTGCATCAACTTTGACATCTGTCGAGACCATGGCGACCCGCTTTTGGAGTTCGTGATCTTTGACCGCATTAAATAGGTGCTGGGCCCGATTCTTGATTCCCATTAAATTCCTACTCCTAGGATTGAGTGAAGAGTGCTTCTTCTTCTGCCTCGCTGATACGCTCGCGCGTTTCTTCGTCTGGTTCGATAACACTGACATACTCGACGCCGCTTTCTGGTCGCGTAGATTCTGGGAAGAAAATACCGACACCGATGACATGCTCGGCAGCGTTGAGATCTTTTCTGCGACTGATTGGGTGGACCCTGGTACCGTCTTCCTTTATAAAGTCCGGCTTTTGCAAGGTCTTGGAGTCCTTGTCGATCGCGTAAATAGCGATGTGGCCGATGTAAGGACCCACGTATTTTTCATGCTGGTCAATGAGAACTTTTTCTCGAGACCGAGAGTCATCCTTGATCCTCTGGTTAATCGCTTGCCACTGGTCCTTGTTTAGCGAGGCATCATTAAGACGGTCAAGGGAACCTACTAGCGTCTTGATATTTGCAACGTCAGAGTGCGAGTTGTTCATTTGTGAACGGGAGATGAGAGCCAGCGGCTCGCCGATGCCGAGATCAATGGTATTGATTTCGTCCGATTCAGTTTTTGAGGATTTTCCGAAGAAAGAAACGCTCCATTCGCGGATCGAACCATTGTCGCGCTCTTTCTTGATGTAGTCGATTAGGGCTCGAGAACCTTGGTCTCCCAATAGAGCGTTCTCCTGAATTTTGTAATTGCTCAGGAAATCAATGATGTTGTCATTTGAAACTCCCCGGTAGACAACCGTTCCATTCTTCTTCTCTATTTGTGGAGTTTGTAGAGCGTTAAGGTTTCCGACGAGACGTTTAGCGGCGTCGATATTCTCCGCGAGCCATTGCTTGTCTTTGTGATTGAAAAGAATTGTCTGAACACGCTGGCCGCTGAAGCTAACTTCTGCTTTGGTCATGTGTTGTTGTTTAGCTCGGTTTGTTACTTCAATCCCGGGTGTTACTCGAATTCGGGGGATGAAGTCTAACGGCGTTATATTTTCTCGAGCGAAACGTGAAAAATCTTGACGCAAATCTAGCTCGACTAGGCTAAGCTCTTGGAACCAGTATTCAAGATCCTGAGTCAGCCAAATTCGTGGTAGGTCCTGGTATCCATTGCGGAATCCAAACCAACGACCCATCTGAAGAAGCGTGTCGTAGGCTGTCGCGTTTCGCACGAAATAGCTACAGATGAGACCTTCGAGAGTGAGACCACGTGACAGGGTATTTGCGCCAATGACGATCACAGTCGCTGGATTCTCATCGTTGTACTCTAGTCGCTCATCCGAGCGTGAATTATCAACGATGAGCTTAAGTTCCTCAAATACAAGTGGGATGTACTCGGCGATTTCCGCGAATGACTGAACTGGGTTGCCAAATTGTTCGGCTCTAACTGTTGCAGATTCTTCGTCCCATTGACCTTCCCAGTCGGTTTGATCCGTGTAGAAGTCCTGCTTCAGTTTTTTAATCGCAGGTTCGAGAAGTCGCTTCGTCTCTTCGTGCGCGTCAGTTTTCATAGCTGTGTGTATGAGCATGGAGCTATGCGCATTAGTCCCACGTGCACGGCGGGCAGCCGTAGCGATGATGAACCAGCGGACCGCCATTTTGAGCGAGTCTGGAATATACGGGTTCCACTCGACTTCTTGGCCACGCTTTTTTGTGGGAGGCCTCAATGCTTCGGCATCGGCGTCTTCAACCCGGCGAATCATATTGAGACCGTCAGATTCCTCGAAGTCTTCCCCGTGGGGGGAATTTACTCCAAAGATAGCCTCTGTGCCGAAGTAGCCTTCTGGTTTCGGCAGGACATGAATAAAATCTCGAGGATAAATATCGTCATAAGTGTTGGGGTTTACCAAGATATTTGCAAATGGAGTTGCGGTATATGCTACGTATGCAGCTTTCTTGTTATCTAGAAGCTCCCGAATTTGGGCATTGATTGCGGATGGGTTTGCATCTGGATCTTTAGAAACGCTGATGCTAGCTTGATCGGCCTCATCGTCGATGATCAAGATAGGACATTTGTCGGCGTGAACTCCCGCACTCTTGATGAAAGCATTTAGTTTGCGAAGTACTGCGACATTTTTCTTAACTACTGCGATGACACGGTTATCACTACCTGCGAGGTAGCTTGCGGCATTGGTTCGGTTGGTTCGTTGTGAATCCTTAAAATCATCATCGACAGTTGTGAGCTGGTACCAGTTGGGCGTGCCATTGAGAAGTTGGTCTTCAATTCGCGCTTGGGTCTGCGATCGCAAACTTTCGGTAGTGCCCGTTAGGACGATGAAAAATCTGTAACCAACATCGGCGGCTTTTGCCATTACCGAAAGGAAATTTGTGGTTTTACCGCTCTGGACGTAGCCAAGCACTAGGCCACGAGTGTCGAATTCACTAGAACCGCTTGGGCGTAGAGATGCAACGACTTTGGACGATGCTTCATCGACAGCATCGACAGCGTCGCCGATTTTTTCTTGCAGACCTTCCTTGAGATGAGGCCAGTAGACGTCGTCTTCTTTTGGGCCGGCGTACCAACGCCCAGTGTCGTATTCACGGGTGATGCTTTCGGCGGTGTCATACTCGACAATCACTTTTGTTTGAGTCCGGAACCTATCGACAGCTGTGTTAAGGATATCTTCCGGTGGCGTTCCCAGCGGGTGTCGCTTCATTTTGGCGACAGCAGCATCAAGTGACAATCCATTTTGGGTCTTACCTCGAAGATCTTCGAGGTAGTACTTGATCTGTTCTTCAACAAAGTTGTCTGACATTTTGCGACTTTCACTGGTAGGGGACAGGAGCGGTACAAATTTTACTTTTGTTTGAAAATACTATCGGAACATCACCTAGGCATGCTCAATTAATAGGCAATAGACCTTCAGGCTCCACCATTTCATGGGGGACGGACTAAAGTGCGGAAAGTTACTGAGACTTGGAATACCTATTCGACTTCGGTCCTTTTGCACTTAGAAAGCGCCCCCTTTAGAGATGGTTAAGTAGGAGCAGACCGCCATGCTGCTATGACTTGACGATAGGTGTAAAGTAAGCAGCGTATGCACTGATCCGGCAATCACCGGGGAGCATTTCGGAAGAAAAGCATCGATAAGCAAAGCAAGCGTACTTTTAAGCTTGCAGCGTGGCATGTTGA
>Ga0079226_10003832_pt1 | contig 11514 bp, 12 predicted proteins | sample Poulit2014_FD_76345 | JGI IMG/M metagenome (GOLD analysis project Ga0079226, IMG submission 76345) | Agricultural soil microbial communities from Georgia to study Nitrogen management - Poultry litter 2014 | ecosystem: Environmental > Terrestrial > Soil > Agricultural land | place: USA: Georgia...
CCTCACAATAATTTATCTTCTCATCATAATCGACATCTGAATTAGAGGGATCATTAAAAATTTCTTCAAAGATACTCTTAGTCAAGTTCTGGTAGTCATAATCAATACTAAAATTACTTAAAGTAATAAATTCATGAGGATTCCCATCCACTGATCCTTTTTTCCCTATTTTTGCTTTTTGTGTTTTATCAAATTCCCAAATGGCAAAATATGAAAACGTAACAGGCTTAGCTGTTGTTGCAGCAAGAGTCCGTAATTCATCAAATAAATCTTCAGCTGTTTTAAAGGTAGCGAATGGTAAAGTTTGATTTAATGGAGCGACATTTTCATTTTCTTCACTCTCGGATACCTGCTCAATAATTTTTCGAATTTCATCGTTATTTTCTGGTGCAAACTCATCATCAAATTCTAAGCGAACGGTGTATGGATCATCCAGCATAAATTGATTTTTCTTTTTTAATTTCTTAAAAAATCCCATTATTTTTACTCCTTCATCGAATTAATTTACATTCTTAAATTTATCTGCTATTTTTCATTACACAACTTTCGCCAAAACTAAAAAAGACGCCATGAATTTCTTCATGACGCAAAGCATAATGGCAAGCGATTAAGCACCAAATGATTGACTAGTATAATTCTTCAAAAATTCAACAATAACAAAGGCAATCAACCCTACAACTAGTCCAACAGCAGCCTTTTGCCACTTCTTTTTACCAGATCGTGCACTTTCTTCCCCACCTGATGTGTAGAGAATTGCTCCCCAAACAACGATAAATACAGCATATGCTGCAAGAATGACCATTAGGCCCCGTGACAATTTATTAAGTAAACTTGAGGTACCACCAATTGGATCAGCACCAAGAGTTAACTCATTCATTGCTTTGGCATATGCGGTTGGGAAATTAGTCATTAAAAACTTATCCATCAAACCGAATAACCTCCTTAAAATTAAGATGTCATCAATGATTGTTGATGATCAGTCATCAGTTTAAGGAGGTTTTTAATTTATTTAACTTTCGCCAAAACTTACTTTTTCTGGTCAGATTCAATAATTTTATCTTGATTATTTTGATCTAAAAAATTTGTAGTTGGAATTCTGTCTTTAGCAACTTGGAAGAATTCATCTAGTTTTTTAACACTATCTAATTGCCAATATTTCATAAGTTTAGTTGCAAATTCATTCAGTTGCTTGTCTGTCTCTTCTTTTTGTAAATCACGCAGTTCACTTTTTTCCTTAGCTAATTTCTTCGCTAGTTCTTTGATGTAATTTTGCTTTTTAGCTGTTTTTTCAGTTTCTAATGTTAATTCTTTCTTTCGAGCCATTAAATCCGTCTCCAATTTCTGTTATTTACTATCTGAAATCAATCCAAAATTGATTTTGCGACCGTTTTTATTGTGATGTTGCAATTTACTACGTTCAAATTGATCACGCGGATCGTAAACCTTAGCACTAATTTTGTGGTAGGTATTATCAGATTTATTTTCTAATTGCAAAATAATCATTGAAAGCGGTGCTGTTACCTCATTTTCAATTGTTCTTTCAAGCGGTCTTGCACCATTTTTAACATCCGTTCCAATATCAGCTAGGTACTCAATTAGGTCATCGCCATAAGCAAATTGAAAGCCATGTTCTTTCAAGCGGTCATTTAATATTTGTAAGTCATTTTGAGCAATTTGCTTAATAACTGGCCGGGGAAGCATATTAAATACAATTTTATGTTCAATCCGATTTACAAATTCCGGACGAAAAATATTAGTTAGTTCCATATTGACTAACTTCTTAAATGCAGTATTCCTCCGAATCCGTTGACGTTCGCTTTGGTCAATTTCGTCCCCTTCAATTGTCTTTTCACTTGATTGCCGTTCATTGATTAGCTCAGCTGCAATATTGGTTGTCATAATGATAATGACATTTCTAAAATCAGTTGATCTTCCAAACCGATCCCGTAATTCACCAGCATCCAGGACCTGTAATAGGCGATCATGAACTGCTGAACACGCTTTTTCAATTTCATCCAGTAATAAAATACAATAAGGTCTGTGTTTTATTTGATCTGTTAATAGAATTTGAAAATGATTTAGGGAATCACGCTCACTAAATTCAGACATATCGAACCTCACTAAGGCATTTTCGCTATCAAACATAACTTTAGCTAACTGCTTAGAAAGAGCTGTCTTTCCTGTTCCAGTTGTTCCTAAGAATAAAAAGGACGCTAATGGCCGATTAGGTGCTTGCAACCCTGCTTTGGCAATTGTAATCACATTAGCTACTGATTGAATTGCTTCCTCCTGTCCTTTAACTACCTTACTAAGTTTATCTTTGATATTACGTAAACGACTTGTATCATTACGCAAAACATTAGTGATAGGAATTCCTTTCATTTCCTGCAGTACTAATGCTACTTGTTTAAGGTCCACATCAGACACATGATTAGTAGCAGCAATTGCACCAGCCTGATCAATCAAGTCAATTGCCTTATCTGGTAAATAGCGATCTGCAATATAACGAACTGATAAATCAACTGCCCCAGCGATCGCAGAATCATCATAATGAACGTGATGATAATCTTCATAGTTTTTCTTAATCCCATTAAGAATCTTGATTGATGTATTCCGAGAAGGCTCTTCTACCTTTACTTGTTGAAATCGCCTTTGTAATGCTGGATCACGCTCAATGAACTTTTTATATTCATCAATTGTTGTTGAGCCAATTAATTGAATGTCTCCACGGGCCATTGCTGGTTTTAATACATCTCCTAAGTCCATAGCTCCGCCAGTTTGATCAGCGCCCATAATTGTATGAATTTCGTCAATAAAAAGGATATTCTCCCCATTAGTTTGTTTAAATTCATTAATGATATTCAACATTTTCATTACTGTATCTTGTTGTCCCAGCGCTGCAATCTGAAGAACTCGAATATGTTTTCCTTCTAGTTGTTTACCAGCTTTATGTAAAGCAATTAATCGAGCTAATCCTTCAATAATAGCCGTCTTACCTACACCGGCTTCGCCAATCAAGATTGGGTTATTCTTAGTCTTTCGATTAAGATTAATAATGACTTGCTTAATTTCCTGGTTTCGAGCAACAGCTTTATACTCATCTGGATTCTTAGCTGCCGCTACGGTTAAATCATCCGTATATCTATCAATGTTAGGTGTCTTTTTTAATTCTTCAGTCAATTACTAACACCCCTTACTATGGCTGACTTAATAACACAGCTTCTAACAAGCTATCAGTCTTCTTTAGAATTTTTTCATGGTTCTCTATTCCATATAAATACGCTTTAATTTTGCCGTGATTCTTCTCAAAAGTTACAATGATCTGTTTAGTAATAAATGGATTATCAACTAACCACTCTTCTTGATTAATTTGATTACTAACAAACCAAAATGAACTATCAAGACCCGCCTTTTTTAATTCGCTATCAAGTTCGTAAAATCGTAAGCGGCTTAGATTACTCTTTGGCCATAGCTGCTTGCTCCAGCCTATTGGCGTTCTTATTTTAGTATCTAAAACATTCAATAACGCTTCTTCACTCCAGCGAAATGCATTGACTCGTGAGTACTGATTAATTCGCTCTGCAGTTTCCGCTAAATATTCTTTTTCTAACTCCATCACAATTCCTTTTCCATCTTAGTATTACAAACCCAGGCCTTCATCATCATCTCGTCCGCCAAAATAATCATTAATATCTATATCATCTGCTGGTTGATCAGTATCATCATCGCCTTTAGCTTGTTCAGCCTGCTGATAAGACTCATCAATTTGCGAGCTGTCGCCTAAATCAACCGTCTCCTCTTCTGGAGCCGTTTTGGTTGTTGTAGGTTTTTTTAACTGGAAATCACCTTTATCAGGAGTAGTTATATCGTAGTTATTGATATTAATTGTTGAATCAAGATCCTCGTCACTTTTTGGCTCATACTGCGAAACAAGATCATTCATGCTAGTTTCCGTTTCATTATCATCTTTTTTTACGTTCCTTAATTTAATTGGTGGCTCTGATTCTTGCTGGTCATTTTTATTGCTTGACGAATTTTCCGGGCTGGTTTGAGCCGGTTGCGTTGTCTTACCAACTTCTAATACTCGTAATTTTTCTTGTAGTTTATCCTGTAATTTTTTAGCGGACTCTATTTTCTCATGCAATTTTTGATTTTCTGATTTGAGCTTTTCAATAGCTTCGAAATAGTCACCTTTTGATAGATAAAGCATACTATTAATTTCTTTTGCATCTTTCAGCTTAAAGATTATACAATTCAGTTCTTTGATAATGACCTCGTCTAAAGTTAATGCCCAAGTCGAATTTAATTGTGCTGAATGCGCAAAGAACTTTTCATATTGATTATCACTAACTAATATCTTTAATTGAGATCCGCTATTACTTTCACATTCAAAATCTAATAGCACATTATTACCCTCAACTTCTTGAGCTTTTAATATTCCTGTAATCTTCATCATTCTTATTTACCTCGCTTTTTAAAATCTGGTATAAAGCCAATAAATTTCCGTCCCTTATATTCGCTTGGGCCAAGTTGGCCACTCAAATTACCTTTCTTGTATTTAAAAGTAATTATTTTCCCAGCAGATAAATCCTCAAGTTCCTGATCTGTAAAGGTATGAGTACCCCACTTACGACTAATCTGAACCGCTTTCCCTCGGAATTGAACCATCACTTTCTCTTTCTTTTCATACTTAACTTTCTTTGGTGCCCCTAGAATATCTTTTAAATGCTTAGCGTTTCGCTGCATAATTGGAATATCATGCTTAATAACCTGAGTTACTGTATTTAGGACTTTATTTGGGTCCATTTCAAATTTAGCAACTACATCCATTGCATCAAATAACTGTGCGGTGATTTTAGGTGAAGCAATATAAGTGTTATAGCCAATTAAAGCCGACATTAATCCAGTATCCGTTAGATTTAACTTAGCTCCTTTTGCTTTCAACAGACCATTATCGCTAGTAATTGCAGCCAAAGTACTTTGTTGAGTTGCTGGCGTTCCAATCCCATATTTTCCATAAGCAGAAAGTCTACGATAGAGCCATTTCTTGGTCGGCCAAGCAGGCTTAGGATTGGCTCCTTCATCAATAAATGTAATTGCGCTGCTGCCAATTGGCTGTTGTTGCTTGGGTAAATTATCTTCACTATAGATAAGACGATAATTATACTCGACTGGCTGATTAAAGTGCGTTACAAAGTCCGGATAATTAACTACGCATGCTTCATAAGAATCATAAACATAATCTTCTGCAAGAATGGACAAGGCACTAGCGGCTACTAATTTATAAATATCTACCGCACAATCTTGTGCTTTTTCACTTTTACCAGAGACTGCCTTCTTTAACTCACCCATTGTTTCAGGAATCTTTTCACCAGGCCGATTAGCCCCATGAGTTGCTGAATCTTTAACAAACTTTTCTCTTGGTTGTCGGTGTGTTAAGAGCGATTGATTGATGTTAATTACGGCTGCAATTTGATCAGCATTATTCACCAACTCAATAAACTGGTCATTAGTAATCACCTTGTCTCCTGTTCGCGGATAAGATAGATAATGTTTTTCATAAAGTTCTTGGTAAACTTCTTCGACCATTGTAGAAGAATATCCCCTTGCTGCCATTGCACTATCAATTCCAGTCATATCAATTAATGTATTAGGTACTTGTTTTTTTCGTGTACAACTTAATAATTTGACTTCTGTGGGCGATGAGTAAGTGCTTTGTTCTTGTTTCGCTAGTTTAATATCAGCATGACAAATCTTTTTAATTAGTTCTTCGTCTTCTTTTCTTACTTTGCGAGCATAGACATGGCCATTATTATCCTTAAATTTAACTTCGTAGTAAGGTTTTTTTTGATAATGCTTGATTCGCTGCAGTTGATCAAAAGTAAAAGCAAGCATTACTGACTTTAATCGTCCTTGATTAATGACTTTTACCCGATAACCTTCACTACGAGCTAATGTTGTGGAAACCCTTGTTGCTTGCATAGACGCAAAATCCCATCGCTGCCGTAAAACCGCTTTAATGTAGTCACCATCTTTTTTCTGACTAGAAATATCTCGTAAATTCCTTAATGCTTTTTGAATTCCCTTTTTACTCTCATCATCATGATATTCACGATAAACTGGTCCTCGCCAATTGATAGCATTAATAATTTCCCAAGCAAGAAGCTCACCTTCTCCGCTTGGATCATTATCAGTTGCAATAACAATCGCTTGTGCTTGACGACTCTCATTAGCAATTTTTTTAATCATTTTCTGTGCTGATCCATTTTTCGCTTTTTTTCGCCATGCAAAATCTTGTAAATTCCAAGGCAAATCTTTTAACTCCCAAGATTCATATTTATCTTTCAAGTTTGGTGCAACTTGATCTACTGGATCTAAGAATTCTAGTAGATGCCCTTGAGCATGAGTTAGTTGGTATGTATGGCCATTAACTGTTCCGCTTTCTCCACCAAGAGCAGCGACAAAGTTATCAAATGCTGATTTCTTTTCGGTTAAGATTAAATAATCTAACATAACTTCACCTGATTTTCTTAGTTAATTTCAACTGAATTTAAGATACAGTAGCTATTGATTTACGAAAGTTTCGCCTAATTTCGTCCAAATTTGGACAAAGTAAAAACGCCATGAATTTTTTCTTCATGACGTAATCATTTGAACTTTAACGTTCTTTTCGCTTATCTTCAAAATGTTGTTTAAAACTAGTCTTTTGTGGATTTATTTTATCGGTTATTGCTTTACTGTTCCCCATATTACCAGCTAACATTTCATCCATAATTTGTCGAATTCGTTTTGCTCCTAATTCTTTAGTCTTACGATTAGCAAAGTCGTGCATGGACTCAGCATAGTATTGCTTATCATTAAGTTTCAAGGCATCGTTCCAATCTTTATTATTGCTGTTGGGCTGATCTACTATAATTTTCATATTATCCCAACCTTGTTCTTTTCTAAGTGTTTCAAGCCTCCCATTAATGCGTATAATACCCTTCAATCCTGCTGTATCAGTATCTAACGCTAAATGAATTTCATCTGGAACACCAAATTTAGTTATGTAATTACTAACGGTATTTACCTTGGTAGCAGCACCATTAAGCGATAGAAAAGTTTTAACACCTGGTTGGTTACCATGCATTTGAAAATAGGACAGCATATCAATTGGGCTTTCAAAAACATACAGCTTTTTAGTGTCATCGTTTTTTGAATTGGCATTAAAACGAAAGCCGAATTCCCTAGCAGAACCTTTTGCAATCATTTTAACGGTACCACGTTTACCAAACTTTTTATGATCAACTACCGTTCCCTGCACATCGCCACCAGTTTCTTTCATGTTTTTATCTCTCCATGAAAAGAATGCACTACCGTTACGTAATTGCCTAATTAAGCCATGTTTAATGAGAACTTGAATCAAGCGCTCGTCTAACTTACGAATTTTAGTGAAATAGTTAATCATTTGTTGATTTTGCCGACTACCTGGCCACTTTTCCGGTTGGTATTCAACTACCTGATAATGGTGTTGTGGTGCCTTTGCTAATTCTGGAGCTAGTTTCTCTAATTGATCTAGTGCTATTTTCTTTTCTAGTCCTTCATATGATCTTAAAAAATTATACAGATTTCCTCCCACGCCTTGCGAATTCCAATAGAAAGTCTCGTATGGCTTCTGTGAGGTTATTCTTGTATCGACAACTAGTGAATCATGATCAGTTAGTCTTAAATAATAGCCTTGTTTTTCATAAGGAATTCCTTTAATATCTAAATATTTCTGAATAGATTGCCGACACAATTTATCTACGTTTGATAATTTCTCTTCTGTAACTGCAGCCATTGTTGATCACCTCTCCACCCGCATTAGCCGTTGCTTTTGGAGAAGCTGATTAAGTTTATCAGGACGAAATCCCGACCATTCTTCTGTATCTGTAATGACTACAGGCACCTTAAGATGCCCCTTATCATGAAGACTCTTAGCATACTGAGGGCTTTGAGAAAGATCAATATCGATAAATTTGATGTGGTGAACGATAAAAAAATGCATAGTCATTAGACAAGCTTTACAATTAGGCTTATAGAAAACTCGAATCATGGGTATCACTCCTTAACTTTTTCTTCAAAAGTAAATTGGAATGAGCTTTTTAGTATCTTTCGCCACACTTTAACTGGTGTAAACTTTGTATTTACATAAATGTAAATAAAGTGTAAAATAGAGGCAACAAATAAATAGAAGGGCGGTTACACCAATGTTAAATTTATATAACAGAACTATTGGCAGAATAGATAAAGGTTATATTTTTTCTCACTATCTATCAGTTTATTTTGTTATCTTTATTCTTTATAACTTTACTGATAAAAAAGATGGTATCTTTTGTTTAATTCTATGTGTTCTAGCCCTTTTTTACCCTTTCGCCACATTTGGATGGGATTATTTATTCCAAAATTTCAACTCCAACGTATTCTTTTTTACTGGCTTTACTTTTATTCTTTGGATTTTCTGGAAGATTAGTAAATTTTTCTTTCTACTAGCCTTCGCACCATTAATCGCTATTGTAGTTTTATTCTTTATCTATCTTTCAGTAAAATAAAAAAGCGACAGTAACCAAATACTACCGCTGAAAAAGCTATTTGAATAGTCATGATAATTATTAGACACAAATGTGTCATAAAGAGTTGCCTCCTCTCTGCACTAGTCAGGTTTCCTACGCCTGCTCAAATGTGCCTAGTTATTGGGCCATACTTATTTTGTGTTATAATAAAATCATGATAATTATTAGGCCGTGTGCTGTGAGTGCTTCCTAGCTCACAAGTAGTCGGTTGAGAGGGCGTCCTAATAGGCGCTCTTTTTTTATTGTCTGAAAATTAAATTTAAGAAAATCATGTACAAATTCACAGTACCTTAATACTTCGTCCTTACTGCCATGAGCACCTAAAAATACTGCAGCTAATTTGCCAATACTTGCTGTATTCGTCATCAACATACCATCCGGATCAACTCAGGCAACGATAAACCGGACTTATTTAGATGCTTCTTAGCCTGTTTTACATATTCTGAAGAAACCCGCGCACTAACAGTAGTATTTTTATAGTCATACGCCATTAATATTCTGGTACCCTCCAATATTTATCTGCCAATACCTTCAATTCAATAATCATCTTTTGTTCATCATTCCATTTTCCGATAAAACGCTCAAGCTCTACAAACGGAATGTTGTCGATAATCCGATCAGCTACGCCATCATCCAAATCTAGCACATTGTATTTGCGATCAACAACCAAATTATAATCACCATAAGAATGTACTCGAGTATGGCTATTAGCTAATGCAATCGACTTAAGTAGCTCACACTTATCATGAGCAGAAGCTTTTTTTAAACATCGATTATGACGATGATCTTTAATATAAGATTTAACCGTTATTTTCATCAAACTTCACCTTCCCAGTTTTGTAATACTTATCCGTAAAACAAACTTCATTTGAGCTACTGGACTCATATTTAAAAACAACGATGATAATCACCGTTGTTTTTAATTAGTTGTTCTCATTATCTGTTAAGAATTCGTTGCCTTTGTCGTTGTTGAAATCCTCTAGCAATAATTAATCTTTTGACCTTCTCATTTGGATTAGGCTCTAACGCTAAGGCTTCTATGCAAGCACATTGTTGTTCTAATGGCAATTTGGCTTCTAAAGCTAACCAAGTAACAGTGTCCCTGTTCATTCCGGCTTGACTGAATTTTAATTGGGTTAATGATAATTGATCAATTGTGTTTTTCATAATCTTCTCCAAAAAGTGATTCCTGATAACTAATGTTCTTATTCTTTTTGCTAAATGTATTCCTAATTAAGTCAATTGCTGTTTGATAATACATCCACTGAGTTATTTCTTTATTTGAATAACGCGATTTACTAGAAACCCACCGGCCATATTGATTATATGATGTTTTAGATTTTATTTTTAACTTATTAGCAATTCGTCCGATCATATTAGGAGTAGTCCCAATCATTTTTGCTACCTCGCTAGCGCTGTATTCCTTTTGCTGAGTAATTGACATGACCATTGTTTCATTATAAATAAGACCTGGCGTTGAAATATCAATTTCTTTAATCGAATAATTGCTTTTATCCCTTGTCTCAAGTCCTAATTCTTCAAGGAGATAGTCTATTGCATCCGTTTGAGAATAGGCAGTTACTAAGTAATATAACTTATTATCTGAGATTCGATAAAGTTTTAGGCTAAATTCTCTTTTATCCATTTTTAATCCCGTCCAATATCAAAATTGCTCTATATATTAAAATCCACTATTACACTAAAGGAGAAAAAAAGAAGTTTCGCCATTGACCCTGTTCACGCAAAAAGGCCCAGCAAACTGCTGAGCCTTTTTACTTTAAAGGAGATATGAGATTTTTATGTGTAAAACAAACTAATTAATTTCGCTTTTTCTTAAGACTAAATGCGCCTAGACTTACTAAGAATCCAGCTAATCCAGCTGCAACTAATCCACTTTCATTTGCATTACCAGTTTGTGGCAATGCTTCTTGAGGAGCAGCAGAACTTGGTTGTTGTGGTGCTGGAGTGGCAACTTGAGCAGGAGTTGTTACTGCAGCCATAACCGGTTCTTGTACTGGCGTTACTTGCGGAACAGGAGTTGGTGTTGGGGTTGTCTTTGGTGTTTCAGTTGGCGTAACTGGAGTTTCCGGCGTCTTAGGTGTAGTAGGTGGTGTTTCTGGCTTCTTAGGTTCTTCCGTAGTTGTTGTAACGGTATTAGAACTAAAGTCAATGTTATTAATTGAGTTTGTGTACTTGTTTTGTACTGTGCCACTCTTTACTCGCTTCATCTTAAGATAAGCTGTTGCTCCAAACGATGACTTAGAAAGATCAACGTTTGCCAAGAAGTTTTTATCAAATTTAATGTCCACTTTACCATTTTCTGTATCAACAACTTGTGTTGTGTATCTTGTAACATCAGTATTCTTCTTAAGCACAGTTCCATCTTTTAACGTAATATCATCATTTAAGAGGACAGTATAACCCGCATTATATTGATCATGCGTTTCATCATAATCATCGTGAAAACCATATTCATTAAGTGCTGTTACACTAGCCGGCAATTGTGACCCAATCAATTTGTAATCAAAATGTTGACCTAACTCAATCTTTTGGCCATTGAGACTCTTCTGATTATCAACACTAATTACTACATCCTTCGTTGGATTTGGTAAGAAGGTTTCAATCCAAGGAGTATTAGTCTTAACCGTATGATTATTGATTGTCGATGACCCAGCATTTTCAAGTTTAGTACCAGAAGGAACATCCTTGTGAATATTAAATGTTAATAGCAATTGTGCATTACCGCCTGGTGTCTTAGCAGGATCTTTCCGCGTTGCGATAACAAAACCGTCACCCTTTTCAAGCTTATACTCACTAGTTGCTAACTTACCATTTTCAAGAACTTGAACATCAGTAAGGTCAACATCCTTAGCGAATTTAGAATAATCATCTTTAATTGACATATTAGTAAGGGGATCAGTTA
>Ga0079226_10003833_pt1 | contig 11512 bp, 9 predicted proteins | sample Poulit2014_FD_76345 | JGI IMG/M metagenome (GOLD analysis project Ga0079226, IMG submission 76345) | Agricultural soil microbial communities from Georgia to study Nitrogen management - Poultry litter 2014 | ecosystem: Environmental > Terrestrial > Soil > Agricultural land | place: USA: Georgia...
CGATGGAAAACATCGCCGAGGGCGACCATATCCATCTCGGCGGCCACGAGCAGAATCTGGGTGAAGAGCTCCCCGACCGGCTCCAGAAACCGCCGCCGAAAGGTACAGATCGTGTCATGGTCGGGATTTTGGTTTCCGGCCACATACCGAGTCGGCACCGTCCCGTAGCTGGCCGTCTCAATCTTGCGAGAGGAAAATGTGCCGGTGGCACAACTGTAAAACAGCAGCGCAGTCATCATCCGCGGATGGTAGGCATCAGAGCCGCTACCGGTGTATTGCCGCTCGATACTCGAAAAATCCAACTGGTCGACGATCTCAACCACAAAACGAGCCAGGTGATCATCGAGAAGCCACTCATCGACCGAAGGAGGCAGCAGGAAAGAGGTGTCGCGGTCCACAAGACGAAAATTAGCCATAATGATATATGTATTTGCCGTTTTTAGTTGCTGGTTAAACCTACTAAATTATATCGGTGTCCTTCCCTGGAATAGCTTGACCGTTTCAATTGATATTTTAGTTTAAAGGTAACACACAATAGGGATATTGGCTGGTAGTGTCAATATCTTCTGGTTGGAGTCGAGCTTCTAAGTGTTTTGGGGTGTTTTCCGAACGAATGATCTCGACCGTTTGCTCTCGCTCCGGCAGTTGTTGGCAAGCCTGTTCGTAGTCAAGCGGGGCACATCGTCCCAGAGCCCCGTGGTGGCGTTTGGTGTTGTAGTCGCTTACGGCCTGTTTGGTTCGCTTTTTAAGCTCTCGGAAACTACCCAAGGCCCAAGGAATTAAGTATTCATTTTTGATTATCCCGTTGACGCGTTCCCCGAACGCATTATCGGTCGCCTTCCGGCCCATACTGACCCGCATTTGATAGCCCCGCAACAGCGATAGGTATCGCCCGTCGGTGTATTGGGAACCGCGATCAGAATGATGAATACAATCTTCTAACCGTTCGGCCGAGAATGGGCTGGTGGCCATCTTCAAGGCCTTCAGGTTGGCCTCCGCCCGCAGGCTCTTGCTGGTCGCCCAGCCGACAATCCGCCGGGTGTAGACATCAGTGATGAACGTTAGGTAGTAAAACCGATCGCTCACCTTGATGTAGGTAATATCGCTCTGCCAAACCTGGCAGGGGCCGACAACTGCCCGTCCTTCAATCAGGTTCTCGAAGACCTTATGGGCGGGAATCGTCGTTCGCATCCGGTTTTTGGGTCGCCGCAGGCCGTAGCCCAGCTGGCCAAAGATCCGGCAAAACTTATCGCGGCCCATCCCTTCCGGCTCGAGTTGCCAATAGAGCTTCTCCAGGCCTTCGCCGGGATGTTCGCCCCGACGGGCTTCCAGTTGGCCCATCACGTTGCGAATCAGTGTCAGCTCAGCCTCTTCGCGCTTGAAGTGCTCCCAAACCGCCTGCTTGCTGATGCCGGCGGCCCCATATAAGGCGTTCAAACTATAATCAATCATTTGCCGGTTTGTTCGGAACCACTCGATGGCTTCCCAGAAGAACTTTTTTTTAGATCCAGATCGTATTTGTCCTCAGCTTGCTGGATCATCTTTTCCAGGAAATCCACTTTGATCTGTTTTTGACCCAGGGCTCTCTGCAGGTCGGCGATTTTCTGTTTGAGGTCCTTGAGTTTTTGGTCGCTGCTTTCAGCCATTTCGACTACGTTTATGCCGGGCGATTCGGCAGGTGAATATTTGTGGATCCATCGGTAGATGGACGTGGTGCTCACATGATACAAATCTGCGAGCTCTCTTACCGTATGTTTTCCGCTCCGAAACTCCGAAACGACTTGCTTGCGAATTTGTTCGCTGAATTGACGACGCTTGTTTAACTTTTGTTTGTTCATAACTTGTGCCTTTTAGGCGGTCAAGCTATGTTAGGGATAGACACGGAAAGTCCGACAGACTACTAGATGCTGAATCAAAGCTGTCCCGACTTCTATTGAGGTTCAGCATGACTTGGATATATTATTTTAACCGGAAATCAGCATTAGAACATAATACACTGTCTATTCTATATCTCGTTTAATCGTTGCTGCTAACAACCACAGATACTTTATCATATAAAAGTTAGAATTCTTTAAATTACTATGAAACATAATTTGTTTTTTATTATACTGGATTCATATTCTCAAGAATATCTAACAACTAACGCATTAGTATGTATTACCCGTCACCGCAAACTTTATTTGCCCCCCCTTTCCGATCTCTCCTTTTATCTCTCTTTATAATACTGCTTGCTGCCGGCTGTACCAGCAATATAAATTCTGAACAGGAAATACGTGAGGTAGATCCGGACCAAGCAGCTGAAGAAGCCGATCGTATTTCGGCGGCGATTACGGCCGAAGTAAATGAGGATATGGAACTTAGTTTGTGGGCTTCCGAAAAACTTATCACCGATCCGGTGGGCCTGGATATTGACCATAAGGGACGTCTCTGGATTACCAATACAAATCGAAGTTGGAGCTCTGAATTTGATATCCGGGATCATCCGGAATGGATGAACGAAGAGATGACCTTCACCAGCGTGGATGATAAAAAAGAATTTTTGCACCGTGTGCTTTCACCCAAAAAAAGCGATCAAAACAGCTGGCTGCCTGATCGCAACGACGACGGCTCCCATGACTGGAAAGATCTGACCGTTGAGAAGGAGAAGATTTTTCAAGTACTCGACCGTAATAACGACGGTGTGGCTGACCAGTCGAAGCTTTTTATTAAGGATTTTAACACCGAAATTAGTGATGTATTAGGGGGGATTCTTTATTTTGATGGAAATATATATGCCGGGGTGGCCCCCGATATGTGGAAGCTCCAAGATACCAACGGCGACGGGCTGGCTGACAAAAAGGAGTCGCTGATGCATGGGTTCGGCGTGCATATCGGCTTTAGCGGCCATGGCATGTCAGGGGCCACCTACGGGCCGGACGGACGCATTTACTGGGCAATGGGTGAAATTGGTTTTAACGGTGAGGATGAGGAAGGGAAACAGTGGTATTATCCCAACCAGGGAGTGATTGTTCGCTCTGAGCCGGACGGAAGCAACTTTGAAGTATTTGCCCGAGGGCTGCGGAACATCTTTGAGTTTGACTTCGACAAGTTTGGGAATCTCATTACGGTAGACAACGACGGAGATTACCCCGGGGAGGATGAACGGCTGGTCTATCTGGTTAAAGGATCAGACTCCGGCTGGCGTCACAACTGGCAGTACGGCAAATACGACGAGCCCAACAATAACGACTACAATGTATGGATGGACGAAGGCATGGATATCCCACGCCACGAAGGCCAGGCTGCCTACTTCATCCCTCCTTTATCTAATTATCACAACGGTCCATCAGGCTTTGTATATAATCCGGGCACTGCTTTGAGTGAGAAATGGAAAGACCACTTTTTGGTCGCCGAATTCACCGGATCTACCGCCAGCTCCCGTATTCACGCCTTCACCCTGAAACAGGATGGTGCAGGCTTTACGCTCGATACCGATCAAACTATAGAGCAAGGGATCCTGGCCACCAGCATGGACTTTGGCCCCGACGGAGCCCTCTATTTTGCAGACTGGATTGAGGGCTGGAAAACCAAAGATAAGGGGCGTATCTGGAAGCTCGATACCCCCGCCACTGCACACTCACCTCTGCGAGAGGAAACCAAACAGATACTGGGAGAGGACTTTAGCCCGCTGGAGGCAGACAGCCTCCTGCAGCTCTTGCATCACCCCGATATGCGAGTGCGTGAGAAGGCCCAGTTTGAGCTGGCCGACCGCGACCAGAACGGCGCATCAACCCTGGAAGAAGCAATCAAACAAACTGATCACCGGATTGCGCGGCTGCACGGCATTTGGGGCATCGGTCAGCTGGCACGAAAGAACCAACACTACGCCAAGCCGCTTGTAAACTTCCTCGAGGATGATGATCCGCGCGTACGAGCTCAAACCGCCAAGGTGCTGGGAGATGTACACTATAAGCCCGCCGCTGAAGAGCTTCTTCAGCTGCTGGAGGATACAAAAGCGCGTCCCCGCTTTTTTGCCGCCCAGGCGCTCGGTGAATTAGCCTACGAACCTGCCACCGGCCCCATCATCGACATGCTGGCAGCTAATGACGGTGAAGACGTCTACCTGCGGCACGCCGGCACGCTGGCGCTGGCCCAAATTGATCAGCCCGCTCCCCTCCTGGACCTGGAAGATCACCCATCACGTGCCCTGCGGATAGCGGCTGTAGTTGCTTTAAGACGCATGGCACATCCCGGGGTCGCTCGCTTCCTGGACGATCAGGACGAATACGTAGCAGCCGAAGCGGCTCGTGCCATCAACGATGACTTTTCAATTGAGAAGGCACTACCCGAACTGGCCGAGGCCCTGGAAAAGACGGAATTTACCAATGAGCCGTTCGTGCGCAGAGCTATTAATGCCAACCTTAGAATCGGCGGTGAAGACGCAGCCGGTCGCTTAGCCCATTATGCCGCCACCGATGAAAAGCCCGACTCTATGCGGGTCGAGGCTTTGGCAACCCTTAGCGTCTGGTCCAACCCTCCTCATCTCGATCGAGTAACGGGGCGTAATCGCGGCGAGATGGACTTAGAGCCGGATAATGCCCGCCAGGCACTGGCATCCGTGTTAGAGCCACTGCTTAGCGACGTCAACCCCCAGCTGCGTCGTACTACGATTGAAGCCATTAGGCATTTAAATCTTAGGTCCGCCGCCGATAAGGTCTTCGCCCACTTGCAGGATGATTCCTCCGCTGATGTACGCATCGCTGCCCTGCAGGCACTCAAAAACATGGCATACGACGATATTGAAGAGACCATCCGCACGGCCCTGGAGGACCAAAGCTCACAAGTGCGCATGAAGGCCCTGAGCCTCACGCCAACCCTTGATTTGACAGACCAGAAGACAGCAGATCTGCTGGCCTCAGTCTTAGGTCAGGGTTCCCGTGAGGAACAGCAAGTCGCCCTGGAAACCCTGGGCGGTCTGCAGACCGAACCAGCAAATAAGGTGTTGTTGCAGCAACTGGATCAACTGATAGACGGTACCTATCCCGGGGAACTCCAGCTCGATCTTATCATGGCCGCAAAAGCGACCAACGCCGACTCACTGGTCAGCAAGCTTGACAAATATGAACAAGCCAAACCCTCTGATGAGGTAGTTGAAGCTAACCCTGAACTTCTCTATGGCGGCCATAAGGAGGCCGGAAAGCAGCTTGTATTTCATCACGATGCAGCCCAGTGTATGCGTTGCCATACCATGGGCGGGGACGGCAGCAGTGTGGGCCCTGACCTACAGCATATTGGCTCAACCTTAAGCCGCAAGCAGATTCTGGAGGCCCTGCTTGCCCCTGATGCCCGCATTGCCCCCGGATATGGAACCATCACGGTGACCCTGGCAGGTGACTCCACCGTCAGCGGCATCGTTGAGGAGGAAACGGACTTGCAGCTGACGCTCAGATCTTCGGATGACCAGACCCATCAGATTCCCAAAAAAGACATAACCCAACAGCAGACGGCCCCCTCAAGCATGCCGCCAATGGGAGATATTTTAACCGAAAGGGAAGTTCGCGACATTGTGGCCTTTTTGTCATCAAAAAATTAATCTCAGAAGCTTTCGCAAAATTGACTCTATAATACCTTTGAAATACCATTGCTTACCCCCCCTAAATACTTGAAAAGGGTTTGTAAAAAGAGGCCTTTATATTACCCCATGCCGAAAGCATATAAGGGATGAGCGTAACCGAAATTCGTTTTATGGGAATTAAACCGAGCCCCTTCGACTTCGATCAAGGCTCTGCACCGTTTTTGTAAAAGGCCTCTTTAAATATGATCTAAAACGACACTCCAATACTAATTCGGACCAAACTGTGTCCACCGTTGGATAAACAATCCAGCGACAATTTTGGCTTCTAAGTATAGCGATAAATGCTTGCTTATCTCATGAAACAACCCGTTAGCTCCATCATCCCCAGTGTTGAACTTTCTTTTGCCCTATATTAGGGATCTCATCAGAAGTTTTGATGGTAAATCATCGCGACCTGCATGCAAAATCCAGCTCCCACCGAAAGATAGGCAGAGGTAGGTGTACTGGAAAGTTTATAATCATAAATAATATTGAGCATAACAGTCTATATATTTGCTTCCGCGCCGCTGACAGAGGCACGCTTTGCGATCCAGTTGCTTCTTTGCGAGCACTCTCTTTGTCAAAGCCAAACGGTAATATTCGCCCAGAAGCTGTAATTTAATATTCGTCTAATTTGGTAGCTGCCACCGATTCCCAAGCCATATCCAACATGAAAATTTTGTGTTAATCCACTGGGAACAGCCGGAATACCAGCCCAACTTCCATCTAAATTTTTAGTTGCTTGATGCCTGAGCAGAGGTTGTTTAAAATAATGATTGAGCAATACAAATGGTGAACAGCAGAAAGCCCAAAAAGGTTATTTTTTCATAACGGTTGATACTCATTTGTCATTACATTAAGTGAGACTATAATCTGATATTTTTATGGTTAATTAAGCGTTTGCACGCCCCCGCCGTTGACGAAGAGCACCTGCCCGCTGACCCATTCCGATACAGGAGACGCAAAATAGAGCACCGCTCCGGCGATATCCTCGGGCTTGCCCAATCGTTTAATGGGCGTATGAGCCAGCATCTTTTCTTTAATTTCAGGCGTCAGTACCGATTCCAGCGCGGCCGTGCGCGTAGCTCCCGGTCCCACACAGTTAATACGCACTTCCGGGCCAAAGTCGTGCGCCAGATTGGCCGTCATATGGTTGAGAGCCGCTTTGGAAGAGGCGTAAGCACTCATGTTAGGATCTTTATTCACGCTGCTCATCGAGGTGATATTCACAATGGAGCCGTAGCCATCATCTTTCATATGGGGTACGCACAGCTGGCATAATCGCCAGGCCGCGAAGACATTGAGGTCGAAGACCCGCTCAAAGTCTTCCACCGAAATATCAAACGGATTTTCCTTTCCGCCTCCGCCGCCTCCGGCGTTATTGACCAATATATGGATGCCGCCAAACTGCCCAACGGTTTCCTCTACCAGATTCACCAGTTGCTCATCTTCCAGAATATTACATTCCAAAGCCAGTGCTTCTCCGCCGGTTTGTTCAATTTCGTCGGCCGTTTCCCGAGCATCGTCCATGTTTAAATCACCAACTACCACCTTGGCACCGGCCTCGGCCAGCTGTTTAGCACAGGCTTTGCCAATGCCGTTGGCGCCGCCGGTTACGATAGCCACCTTATCTTGCAGTGTCATTAATTTAGAAATGTCCATATCAAAGAGGTTAATTTCATATTTAAAAAGTGAAATTAGTCTGCTTTAAAGTTGAAGTTTTCAGTCAGAGTTAATAATGAAAGCATTTAAAGATAAATATTCTATGATGCCCGAAATGATACCGGCAATGAAGCCGATCATCACTACAGCCCATAAGAGTGATATGTCAATAGTTCCGAATATGCGCTGCCACACAACAGATAACGCCGTCACTACCCCAAAAGTAAAAAAACCGTGTTTTAGCACCACCCAGAATCCAGACGGGAAAAAAGGCACCTTTTCTTCTTTGGTGCTAAAGTACGAAACTACGGTAAGAATCATGGCCAGTGACACCGCTAACGGCACCGCCGTGCCCAGAACTGTGTGCACATTGTTGGTGATTGAGTCTACCGAAATCGGTATCGGGGTGGTTCCTTTGAGCAGGAAGTACTGAATGGCGCCATTAATGATCGCATTAATGATGCCGGTTGTGATAGCTCCCTTTAACAGTTTGTTCATATGGCTGTCATTTGTCGTTATTGGTTAAAATGAATCAACGTGTGATGCGGCGGGCTGGCCCGGAAGCTTGTTGCTCAGGCATTCCCTCTACTAAGGTATGATCATGACCCGTTTTTCTCCTTAATTCATAAGATAATCGGCTACGGCCTGATACGAGGGCAGTGAAATGGGGTCATTAGCGGCATTGGCCGCCTTTGGATGCGAGGCAAACCGAACGATCACCATATCGGCTGCAGGATCGATATAGATCGTCTGGCCGTGCACGCCGCGGGCGGCATAAGCGCCGTCATTATTGTGGGTAATCCACCACATATTGCGATACGACCAGCCTTTTAGCTTGGGATGGTCAGACTTTCGAAAGGCCTCTTTGCTGCCGCCCTTGCGAATATCGGCGACGGCTTCCTCAGGGATAATCTGTTTCCCGTTCCATCGGCCTTCGTTGAGCATCATCTGACCAAAACGCGCCATATCTCGCAGCCCAGCGCTGAGTCCGCCGCCGGCATAGGGCACTCCTTTACCATCTACCTGATAGTAAGCCGACTGCTCCATGCCCAGCTTGCTCCATATCCTTTCGGAAAGCATTTCGTTCACCGATTCTCCGGTCACTTTTGAGATGATCCAGCCCAGCGCGTCGGCATTGACCGTGCGGTAACCAAAAGCGTCGCCGTGTTCACCATCTTTCTTTAGTGTTTTAAGATATTCGAAGTAACCCACCGGACCGTCGTAATTTTCAGGTTTGGGCCAGGGGTTTGAAGCCGCCGAATATTCCCAAATCTCAGCCTCAGGGTCGTCATAATCCTCGCTGTATTCGAGCGCGGTGGTCATATCCATGACTTGCCGAACGGTGGCATCTCCAAAAGCCGAGTTTTTAAGCTCAGGGACGATGCGGGAAACTTCGGCGGCGGTATCCAGTTTTCCTTCAGCCGCCAGTATAGATGCCAGCGTGCCTGTAAACGACTTGGTGACAGACATAGCCGCATGCTTACCTGTTTCACTCAGCTCGCCAAAATAACGCTCATAGACAATCTTGCCGTTATGCAAAATGAGGATGCCATCCGTGTAATTTTTCCAAAGCGACTGCTCCCAGGTCATCGTGGTATCGCTGTCCCAGGGCTTAAAGGTAACCCGATTAATCTTAGGGTCTTTAGCGTAATCAAACGTGGACGAAGGTTTTAAGCCGGGCGAGACATTAACCGTAGGCAAGAACTGCCGCATATGGCAGACGCTGTATCGCAGCTTAGGAAAATCAAAAAACGAGTTGTCGCCAACCTCAATGATTTTATCCTCCGGCGGCGGGTTTCCCTGCATCCAGCCCATTTCGGTCGGATCCGTTTCTTTAGCTGAGCGATAATTCTCTTTATGTTGCGCGTCGGCAGAAGGGATTATGCTAAGGATTAAGGTTGCTGCAATAAATGCTGCCCAGCATACTCTATGACGTACCGTTATATTAATCCCTCCGTTATATAAGTTTTTTATTCTCATATCGATGATATTTTGGTTATAAAGGTAAACCCGATATTTATTTTCATTATAATAATTGTTTTGGTGGTTTTACAGGGGGTATTTTGGTTTAGCTGTTAAATTAAAAGGCCCCGGTAAAACTCGTCAGCATTCCATTATGCATAGTTGGTTTTGTACATCTACGTGCAGATGAAATTTTTATCATCAGATTTATGAACAGAGGTCTTTGCAAAATCGGCCATATTTGAATTTTTCATTGCGAGCCTGTAACACAATCCCCACTTTAAAAACCTGAGGGAGGTTGCAGCACTTCGTTCGCCATGACATTTGTTTTGCAAAGCTCCTGAACAGTAAATACCAAACTAAACAGAGCTTATAAATTACCAGATTAGAGATCGCTTGTTTTAATGAAAACCCAGCAACAACCGCAGCCAAAGAACATGTGGACCGCATTGAGTTATGCAAAAGCTATACGCTTGGAGGACTCACGCCCAATACGAGAGTGTTAACGCAGTTGAAAGAAAGGTTTGAGGTGCCGGTTTATGTGATGGTCCGTCCCTGCGGCGGTGATTTTGTTTATAAGATGGAGGAATTTAAGCAGATGAAAACCGACATGGCAGAGTTAAAGGAAGCCGGGGCCGATGGTTTTGTGTTTGGCATACTAACCGAAGAAGGCCATATAGACCGCCGTAGAAACCGAGCATTGGTAAACCTTGCCGGAAGACTGCCCTGTACCTTTCATCGTGCCTTTGGTCACATTGAGGACAAGGAGTAGGCGCTGGAGGAAATCATTGAATGCGGGTTTAAAACCGTATTAACTTCAGGAGGGGACCATCCGGCGGTTGAAGGTACCCCAACCTTAAAGAAAATGCAGAAGCTTGCCGGTTCCAGAATTACAATTTTAGTCGGGGGAGGTGTGCGCTCCCATAACGTCCATAAGTTTCAAGCGGACTTTTATTTTGACCACGCCGCCTGCACTAAAGCCGGAACCAGAGATCGATCTGGCTGAATTAAGAGCCTTAAAAGAGACCCTAACGTCATATGCCGGCGATGACTGAAAGCCTTTTTATGGTTTTTGCTAATCTTTTTGGGAGTACCTCTGCACAATTTATTACCAGAGGCCTTATATAAAAAAGAAAGTCAAGGATAAAGTTCACCATGACGGCTTTTTTATTCTTTTTCTTTTTGGACGCCCTGTTTGTTGGTAAATTCTTATCTCAATAGTTCGTTGTTGCATGATTACACGATTGTTAATCCTACTCGGCTGTTGTTCTCGCTAACCTTTTCGGTATATCATACAGTTTCATGGAACCAGACTTATATTAGAGGCTCGGTCTATGCTTTCTTATAAGCATTCCTGCCTAAGGTCTTATGGGATTTCCACGGCCGACGGCTAACCTTCCCGTAGTATCTGAAGGATTGTCAAGCTCCCCGATAATCCTCTTGGATCAGAGCCTATCGGGCTACCCGAACAACACCGGCGAGGCTTATGCGAGGCAGGCAACGAACGGATGCTACTGGGCGGAATTCCTATTACCGGAGCAGAACTTCTCCGGTCGGTATGTACGCTTATGCTTTGCATAGACCATAATGTAGTTAGTATTTTCCGTTGTGTGTTCAGTCACGGGTTGGTGGCATTGTCGGATCGCTGCAGGGGAGGTTGGTAGAACCTGTGACCTTCGTTCTCGCTACCCTGGGATGTTTCCCACCCGATATAACTGACTTGTTTGAGCCGGCTATGGCCCGCCTTATTGAGGTGTTCCCGGCCGACCGGCTTGCCGTCCCTGATGTATTTACAGACGCCCAGCTGACAAAAGCGAATAACTTGCTTGCGCGTGGGAAACCGGTGCGGTTTTGAATATAAGCTGAATACAGTGATCCAGGAGGCTTGTAAAGCTGAATAAACGGGGAGTCCAGGGCAATACAAGTACGGTTTCCTAAATGGCTAACCCTTCAGTCGGTATCTAAATCTGGACAGGCATGATTGCAGAACGCCGCGCCAGGTGGTTTATTGAAACAATAAATTCCGTGTTTTTCAGAAGGTGCTGCATGGTTCAGACCGGCCATCCAGCTACCCGCACAGCTCTTAGTCCAACTGCCGGAAAACTGTATTGTCTGGTAGATGAAGCCGCTGCGGCCAATCTCAAATGATGTAGCTGTTGCCAGCCGCTTCATGCAGTACAATAAACGTTTATGAAATAGTCTGCAGTATTAAAGCAAAAACAAGGAGCCTCAAATAATCCGAAACCATCCTATTTGTTATTTCTATATCCGGTACGAGTGTGCTATTCATGAAGC
>Ga0079226_10003835_pt1 | contig 11506 bp, 12 predicted proteins | sample Poulit2014_FD_76345 | JGI IMG/M metagenome (GOLD analysis project Ga0079226, IMG submission 76345) | Agricultural soil microbial communities from Georgia to study Nitrogen management - Poultry litter 2014 | ecosystem: Environmental > Terrestrial > Soil > Agricultural land | place: USA: Georgia...
GTCCCTTTTATACCAATAAAATGGTAAGTTGTCATAATGAACCTCCGTTACAATCTATTGTTGCTCTTATGTAAATATAGACGCAACTAACCTATTTTAATTTCAGCACGATGATATATTTTATTACCAACGTTTCTTTTCTCTATCTTACCACACTCTGTACTAAAGTACTGAGTTTTTAACTTACTTTATTATTTGTCATCATGCGGTTCGTAATGCACCTGCTCCAATTTAGGATTAGGCCGATACTTACGTCCTTCTTTTGCAGAATGCTCTCCATTCAACAACACATTATCGCCGGTGAATCCAATTTTTATTTTCAAGAGACTGCTGCCAATCCCGTACATATCCACAGGGACTTGACGTTCTTCAAAACGGGCAATCTTGTCCTCTGTAAAACCGCCGCTTGCCACAATCTTTACATAATGAAAACCTTCGTCATCCAATGCTTTACGCAGTGCAAAAATAAGTTCTGGGGTAACACCACGCGGGTCAAATGTCCCCATTAGATGCTGATTACGAAGAAAATATTTATCAACGAGCGATTTAGAAGTATCCACTCGAACAGAAGATAACTTCTCTCCAAGTGCACGCGCAACTTTTAAAGAATCCGTAATGACATCATTGTTATAATCAACCAATGTCATAATTTCATCATCCGGAAAAACGTCGCGATAAGCTTGGGTTGCCGCAACGATGTCCCCCTGATACATTTGAATTAAAGCGTGCGGCATTGTTCCCATGCCTTGCTTTCCCCACCATTCATTCATCGCATGTGTTGCTTGAGCGGTAGATCCACCAATAAACGCAGCATACCCATCGCCTGCCTGCTGGGTAAAATGATCATCACGATCCCCCATAAAAATGACAGGTTTTTGGATGCCGGATAACCGGGCTGCTTTTGCCACATTATAGACATTCGTTGCCACGGATGTTCTTCTGGCAAAAATACCGTCAATAACGCCTTCTAAAAATCCAAAATTTTGATAAGGGCCTGTAATTGTCAAAACCGTTTCAAATGGCTTCACTTTCTCCCCATCTTTTAAGGAATAAATTTCTAAATTCTCCGGGTCTTCTGCAAACTTATGAAGCAGCGCAATGACTTCATCTGTCCCGCAAAGCACGGCTTCTTCTTTCTGAAAAAATTGCATCGTGACTACATTATTTGGTAATTTCTGCTTCACTATGTCTTGGGTTTTTAAAAAATATACGGCAGAAAACCATCCTTCGCCGACACGTTCATCAAATTTAAATGTTTTATTGGTTAAACGACTAATCTTTCCTTGTAATTTCTGTTCGATTTCTTTCATCCCAGTACCCCTCGTTTTCTCGTTTTCCTAATGGTTAGGATTCAATTTGTTCCTTCGTTACAAGTACTTCTCTAGGCTTAGAACCATTTTGTCCTGATATAATGCCTTTATCTTCCAAAGCGTCAATTAATCGTGCGGCTCGATTATACCCTATTCTAAACCTTCTTTGCAACAAGGATGTGCTTGCCTGTTGACGTTCCACTACAAAATAAAGCACCTCTGTTAATAATTCATCTTCAGCATCTTCCTGGTCTGCTTCTAACAGCAGCTGTTCTTGTTCAAATAAGTAGTGTGGTTCGGCTATAGACTTCACATATGTTGCCACACGGTCAATTTCCTCATCGGAAACAAACGGACCTTGCAATCGAAGGGATTTAGTTGCACCATTCTCGATAAACAGCATATCCCCTCTACCCAGCAATTTCTCTGCACCTCCTGTATCCAGGATGGTCCGGGAATCTACTTGGGAAGATACACTGAAAGCTATTCTTGTAGGTATATTGGCTTTAATCAATCCTGTAATAACATCAACTGATGGTCGCTGTGTAGCCAATAATAAATGAATGCCACATGCTCTTGCTTTTTGAGCGATTCGGCTGATAGCATCCTCTACTTCCTGCGGTGAAATCATCATTAAATCAGCCAATTCATCAATAATTATCACAATATAAGCCATTTTGTCTGCTGAATTTCCTTGCTGCTCCATTTTTTCGTTGAATTTTTGAATATTTCGTACGCCGGATGCAACGAACCGTTCGTAACGCTCTTCCATTTCTTCTACCGCCCATTTCAAAGCAGCAGTTGCCGCTTTTGCGTCGGTAATCACTGGGGAAAGCAAATGAGGAATTCCATTATATGGAGTTAATTCTACCATTTTAGGATCAATCAGCAAAAGCTTTGTTTCCCGGTAATCTGCTTTATAAAGTAAACTTAAAATAATCGAATTAATACACACACTTTTTCCAGACCCGGTTGCGCCTGCAATAAGTCCATGCGGCATATCCCCGATATCAGTGAAAATAGGATCTCCTTCAATAGAAAGCCCTAAAGCAACTGTTAACGGCGAGTTTGCTTCTTGAAAATGATTGGTTTCAATTAATTGCTGCAGCGTCACTTTTTGCGGATATTGATTGGGTACTTCAATACCAACTGTATGCTTGCCTGGAATAGGTGCTTCAATGCGAATATCTTTCGCAGCCAAATTTAACTTTAAGTCATCTTGCAAATTACGGATCTTATTGACTTTCACTCCAAGGGCAGGCTGTATTTCAAAACGAGTGACAGAAGGCCCTTGAGTCACCTTTTCAACCGTTGCTTGGATATGGAAATGTTCCAGTGTATCTTCCAGTAAAATTTGTTGTTCGATTAACCAATCTGCATCATCTTCCTCGGGCAGAGAAGGATCATTCAATAAATGGTTGGGAACAGCGGGCTGCTGTATTACTTGGTTCGACTGTTCCGGCACTTGATTTTCTACTGGCGACTTCACCTGCTCTTTGGTGTCCGTGGTTGAAGTCGGTTCTGCTATTATCTCTCGTGGCTTTTCAAAGAAAACAGAGTCTGTTTCTTTATAAGCTTGCAAATCATTATACGAAATTTCACTTGCATCACTTCGGGTAGTACTGATGTCTTTTTCATACGCTGAATCTATTTCTGTTGATTTTCTTTCTTCTGCAGCTTTTACTTCCGCTTTTGTTTCTATGGTTGAACTTTCTTCGGAGTTCCGGATTTTCGTTTTATTGTTCTCTGTTTGTTCTTCGGGGGTTTTTTTATCCTTTTTCCGAAAAACAGCATCCAACTCCTCAGGTCTAGAAGGTTCTATACCTGTCAAATCTGTCATAGAAGCAGCTTTATCCGGTTTTTTTTCGAGTTGACTCTCTTCTTTTTGCTCGATAGGTTCACGACGCTTTTGTGGACTTCTATGCTTTTGTTCCCACTTTCTTCGGATAAAAGCAGGTGTGTTTTCGATCTCCTTATGGTCCAATCTTTTTCGAGGTCGGGAGATTGCAGTTTTTTCAGTCCTCGCTCGAACCGAGGCATGTTTTTCTTGTAATTGCTGCTGTACAGCTTCGCGACTTGCATTATGATTTCTTTTCTTTACTGCGCTCCTTTGGTTGGAATTATCAGGTACATGGAAAGGAGCAGCTTTATGTTTCGGATACTGGTACGTTATTTTTGAATCAATTGTCCTCTTTGCAGCAGAGGGACGAGACGGGACAAACACATCCTTGGTTTTTTTAAAGGATTCATTTGCTTGCTCCGTCTCAGAAGTTGAGGAATCTTCCACTTCTATTTCATCATAAAAAAAGTCGATAATTTTTTCTTTCCAGTTTTTCCACATACATCATCACCGGCTTTCGTAAATCATTCTTGAGTGAGTTCATTTTCCAAGATATTGCGCTCAAATATATTGATATTATTCTTCTTTATTTTTAGGTTTGTTTTTAGCTAAAATGAAGATAGGTTCTAATTTCTGTTCTTCATACATGAAGGCAAGCGATGTGATTGGGATGCGACCTTCCGCGAAAAATTGCATGGTCAGCTGAGCCAGTACATCGTAACCTGTTTCATTTTTCACATCTGCCAATACTAACACATCCTGATGGGGAACTGCCAATGCTAATTCCCCTTCACATTTCGCAGCCATCTCCTCTAAAAAACTGATATTTAAAATACGACTGGCATCGTAGCCGTCCTGTGTTGCAATAAAGTAAAAGTCATTGCCGCTCACTTCATCTTTTTTATAGGAAGTAGAAAGCGAACGTAAATTAAATAAGACATTTTCATGCAGACGTTCTTTCGACCACCCTTCCTGTTCGAGCAAACTTTCTTCTAACAAGCGGTACGACTTTCCTAAATCGATAGCATAAAATATTCTCGTTTCTGCAGTATGCTCTTTCGTCACTAAAGGCTCACCGTCTTTGGTTTCCGTTGGAAAAGAGGTTGCACGAATAACCGGGTATATATAGTTTTCCATCCCCGTCAGTTTATATTCGCGATTCATGACGCTTAAAGCTTCGGATACATGATCCACTAATTCGTCAATTGCTTTTTCGCCTCGTTCTTCATACTTCCCGATTACTTGCGGAAGCGAAACCGTTATGCCTTTTTTAGATTCTTTCCATTCGATACGAAATTGATCTTTATCGCGATCAAAAGAGGTACGATACGCTTCATTTTTCAATCTATCTTCTAATATTCGTTTCAGTTTTATACTGGTTAGTTTCATTATTATATCCTCCAAAACAAGACATCTATTTTATGTCTATCCTTATTCTTTCATCATACCATGTTCTATACATATGTTAAATAATCTAAATAACAAAAAAAGTTGCCTCTCTTTATTTTAACTCGTATACTGGATGAAGGAGGGATTTATGATGAAATTAACCGTTTATTTAGCAGGAGAAATTCATTCGAATTGGCGAGAAGAATTAAAAGAGAAAGCGAATAAAGCGAACTTAGATTTATCATTTGTTGGCCCTCAAACCAACCATGACCGTTCCGATGATATCGGCGAGGCGATTTTAGGCAAACAGCCTGAACAAGTGTACAGAGACGATGCTGCTTCAGATATCAATAACTTCCGTACCAATGTTTTAATGCAAAAAGCTGATATTGTGATTGCTTTATTTGGGGAGCAGTATAAACAGTGGAATACAGCAATGGACTTAAGCAGTGCGGTCACCTTAAATAAACCGACCATTCTGATTCGTCCGGAGTCTTTAATCCATCCTTTAAAAGAACTTTCGAACAAATCAAATGTTACGGTTGAAACAGTAGACCAGGCTTTAGATGTTTTAAAATATGTTTATGAATAATTACAGAGAAATAAATAACATTTCAATGAATAATAAAAAAGCCAGGACAGTTCACTTATGAGTGAAAATGTCCTGGCTTTTTTATTTAGAAACCGCACAACGAAGAATGATATTTTTCATCCATACTGCGCTCCAATCTATTCATCCCGACTATCAGGTGAAAAAAATCAATTAAAACAGTGACTATCTCGCATGCCAATAACTCATCTGGCCTTTTAATAATTGTACGACTTGACCAAACATCTCGGAGCGATCGAGTTCTCCATTTGAAAAAATACCGACTGCTCCTTCATGATGACGGATGTCTGTACGATTCTGATACTCATTCATTAACGTACTTAATTCTGTTCTGTTTAACAAAGCTTCTTGGAACGAAAGCGGAAGTTGAATACGCGCCCCCGACGCACAAAATATTTCTTCGTCCTCTGTCACCAGCACTCCCCAATTACATAAGTAAAGCTGGTTATCAATGGTATCAATACCGCCTTCTAACCCTATCCCGATCATTGCTTCTGTTTCGTTTCTTGCAGCAATTGCCCGGTTTTTAGCTCCTGTTTTCGTTTCAACATCACCTACAGGCTGCGGCGAAACGTTAGAAGCAGTATCTGCGGGAATGACTTCACTTGCAGGAAAGACGGTTTGCACTGCTTTAATTTTTGTCCGATTTGTTGACCCAACTGCTACGGATGGTTGCATCGTTTATTGCTTCCTTATCGAATCAACGGTGGATTGATCAGTATTTTTTACTAAGTGGACAATCAGTTCTTTAGCTGCTGCATAATCATCTACATGAATCATGGAAGCTGCGGTATGAATATACCGACTGCAAATGCCGATGACCGCTGAAGGGATGCCTGATTGAGCAGTATGCACACGTCCCGCATCCGTCCCTCCTTGAGACACATAATATTGATAAGGAATATCATGCGTCTTTGCCGTATCCAGGATAAATTCACGTATGCCAGGATGTGTAATCATTGTCTTATCGAAAATACGAAGCAGCGCCCCTTCTCCTAATTGACCAAACTCGTTTTTATCTCCAGCTGTATCATTAGCAGGAGAAGCATCCAATGCAAAAAATAAATCCGGCTGAATCAAATGAGCTGCAGATTGAGCGCCTCTTAAACCAACCTCTTCTTGTACCGTTGCGCCGGAAAATAAATGGTTGGGGATCGTTTGCCCTTGGAGTTCTTTTAATAATTCAATCGATAATCCGCAGCCATAACGATTATCCCACGCCTTGGCTAAAATTTTCTTCTCATTTGTCATCGGTGTAAACGGACAAATCGGCACAATCGAGTCTCCCGGAGTCACACCAATCGTCTCTGCATCTTCCTTGTCATCTGCTCCAATATCGATTAGCATTTCTTTCGTATCTACTGGCTTTTGACGTTGTTCTGGTGTTAACAAATGTGGAGGTGTGGAAGCAATCACTCCCGGTATGGCCCCTTGTTTTGTCATGACTTGCACTCGCTGAGCCAGCATCACTTGGCTCCACCAGCCTCCCAGAGTTTGAAATCGAATCATTCCATTGCCTGTGATTTGTGTCACCATAAAGCCAACTTCATCCATATGTCCTGCGACCATGACACGAGGCCCGTCGCCTATCTTTTCACCAAAGACACTGCCCAGGTTATCAGATATAAGATGATCTGCGTATTTCCCGAGCTCTTGACTCATATAGTCCCGTACTCGCCTCTCATCTCCAGGTGCTGCTTGTAATTCTGTTAATGTTTTAAACATTTGACGTGTTGCTTTTTCCATTCGTCCCAACTCCTTAACTCACACATATTTAAATCTTCTAATTGAACTAAACGATGACGTTTTCTTTTTGATCTTTTGCTAATTCATGTATACTGGTAAGTGAACAAAACAAAGATGAGGTGATAGCAAAATGAGTCGTAAAAACACGATACTAGCCTTAGCAGCTGGTGTTTCCATTGGATTCCTCGTACGAGAAGTTTTACAAAGCAACAAGAAACTAACACCCGACCGTGCATTAAAAGAAGCAAAAGAAGTCTTTCAACAAAACGGTCCCATCAACGGATCATGGATTTACATGAAACCTGAAAAACTTGAAAAAAACGGTTTGACGTATGACACATACCGCGGCGGAATCAGCCGTAACATTGATGGAGAAAACAAACAATTTGACTTCCATATCGATGTAGAAACTGGCGTCATCGTTGATTCACAGCCAACAGCTTCTTAAAATCATCCTTCTACAGGATGATTTTTTATTTACGCTTCCTCATTCGAACGAACACGTTTCAATTCTCCTATAATTTTACCTGTTTCATCAAACTTTAATGCCCGGTAATACGCATCATGATAAAAAGTATACCAAGCTTGCCGCTCATAGCCAAAACGCATCCATTTTTCTTTTTCGTGAACAGAGGTTACCGGATAATCATCGTAGGCCATGACCCAAAGTTTGTTCTGGTGTGCATGTGTCGCCATATTATCAGCCATATGAATAAAACAATCTTCCCCGTCTTCATAAACCAAAATTGTGTGCCCGTCACTATGCCCGCTCGTATGGATCATCCTTAAATGATCTGTAATATGGACTTCTTGTTCAAAGGGCTTCACTTGTTCTTGAATCGGTTCCCAATTCTCTTTCCAATATGTATTAACAGACCGAATATTGGGATGACGCATTTCATGCCACTCCACTGCAGACGTAATAATTTCCGCCTGTGGAAAAACGCTTTCATAGTTCTCCCCATTGTAATAAGTTAAACCGCAAGCATGGTCAAAATGCAAGTGCGTCATTAATACCGTGTCAATGTCGTGGACCGTGAGTCCTAATTCCATTAAAGAACGATGGATGGACGACTGTTCCGTCACTCCAAAATTTTTAAGCTGCTTTTCTGTCAATTTGTCATTTCCCAGCCCAGAATCAATTAAATAGTTTTTACCTTCTAATTGTAATAAAATCGGATCTGCTCGCAGTTCAATTTGATTTTTATCATTTACAGGGTATTTTCGTGACCATAAAGCTTTAGGCACAACGCCGAACATCGCTCCCCCGTCCAAGTGATTGTCGCCGCCATTTAACCAGGTTAATGTCGCTTTCCCAATTTGCATACTTTCCATCATTTTCCTCCTCTGCATCTCCGTGTATTCTTTAAGTATAACGAACTTCAGTAAATAACAAAAGCAAGGCTAATCGCATTTCCTGCTTTCTATATAGAGTAACCAACCATATCAGAACAACTGGTTTACGCTTAGATTTCAGGCAATGCACCGTATATTTCCAAAGGTTTTTCAGCAATTGCTACAGTTAAATCTTGATTAATACCCGTTTCCCCATCTGATTGAATCAGCACTGGGTGTTCTGTTTTGATACGTATATGTTTACTTTTTAGCACATGTACTTCTTTAAAGCGTAAATGAGTTCCAAAAAATACAGTGAAAAATAATGCAAGAACTTTCCATTTAGCAATGGAATCAACGACTAACACCGATAATGTTTCTTGATTATTATATGCTTGAGGGTTAATTTTCATCCCCCCACCAAAATAAGGGTGCCCGTTCACGACGGCAAACAAACAGTCAGGAAAATAATACGTCTGTTCATCCGCTTGAATTTGAACGGGGAATGATTTATAAAAGAATATTTCCCTCATAAGAGCTGCTGTATACATTATTTTTCCCAAGCCAAAACGATGCAGTAAGCTTTTAATTTTTGATTGATTCACTTGTGCAGCCACCTTCGCATCAAAGCCAACACCCAAACAATTCAAAAAGGAACAAGTTTCATTTCTTTCATTATAATAAGTGCCGGTCCAATACCATACAGGATTATTTCTATTATATAAATTTTTTACTGTTTGTTCGGGAGATAAGGTGATATGAGCTCCTCTTTTAAAGTCATTCCCGGACCCTGTAGGAATATAAGCAATTGGAAGCCGTCTATTACCCAGTCCATTGATAACTTCATGCAAAGTCCCATCGCCACCAACAATTACAATCCCATCTATCCTTTTATAATTTTTCGGCGCTGTGTGGAATTGGATTAATTGTTTAGCATGCCCCATCCCTGTCGTCATGTAAATCTTTTTTTGCATTTTTTTATAAACAGACGCTCTTGATAAAGAGTGAAGTACTTTTTTAGCTTTTCGATTTCCGGCAATTGGATTTACAATAAAAATATACATCAGGATTCCTCAACTTGTTCAGCATCTGCCATAGATTTCTCTGTCCATTCCGGCCTTTTCGCTGCAGACGTTTGTCTATGTTGTAACAGGGCATCCATCGCTTTTAATTGTATACTTTTTAAAGGAGATTGTAATACCCTTTTTTCATGAAACCAACTTTTATAAGAAAATCGATCAATTAATTGAACTTGATAAGGCTCTCTTGACGCAACAATTCGGCCTTCTTTTGCTACAACCGTCTTCTTAACAGGAAATTCTATTCGAAGCTGCTCTAAAATACGTTGCACGATCTGTTCTGTCCGCCGCAAAGAAATAACAGGACTGATAAACTTTTCTTTTTTCTTTTGTTGTTCTATGATCCAAAATCGATCAGCTTCTATAAAAACAGAGAAATGTTTAGAACCATGGAGTATGGTAATTATTTCAATTCCCAAAGGACTTATTATTAAAATATCAGCCTCAACCGGGGCATGCTTAACATAAAATACAGAAAAATACAGGATAAAATAAATATCCGGAAAACGCTGTAACAAATAAATTAAATCACCCTCTTCACTAAAATCTTTTGTATGAAAAGAAGTATGGGTAAGCGTAGAACTAGCCCATTTAATTTGTAAAGGATATAACTGATTTAGTAAATAATGCGTTAACTCTGCTTTCGTTTTTGGTACGAATTATCTATCGATTGCTGCCATTTTTCCAACTTTTTCATGTTCTCTTTTAAACGGATGACGTTTAGAAACAGTTGTTTTATTGCTATAAAATCTGGCAGGAGCTGTTTCATCTTTTTCTTGCTCCGGGAATGATAATGATTGCTTTTCCCATGAGTTCTGCAGCTCCCTCCAGTTTTTTTGCTTTAATCGAATAAATTGCGTCGGATAATGAAAAGGGTTCGATTCATAGCGGGATATGTAATCATATAATTTTACTAACTGAGCCATCGTCGTCCCCCTATAATTGTTTTAAATACTGAATTTCCTCTGCTGTTAACTTTCTTGTCTCCCCAAGTTTTAGAGAGTCATCTAAAGTGATTTCACCAATAGCAGTTCGCTTCAAATAGATAACTTTTTTTCCTATCGCTTCAAACATACGCTTTACTTGATGAAACTTTCCTTCTGTAATGACTAATTCAATCTTTGTTATATCACTGCTTTGTATAATACTTAACTCACTTGGCTTTGTCCTGTACCCGTCTTCTAAGGTTAAGCCTTCTTTAAATTGGTCAACGTGAAATGCTTCGACTTCACCAGCAATATGTGCGTAGTATGTTTTGGGAACATCATGCTTAGGAGAAGTAATTCGATGATTCATTTGGCCATCATTTGTTAAAAACAACAGACCCTCTGTATCCTTATCTAATCTTCCCACTGGAAAAAGATGCATATGCTGTAAAGCAGCAGGTACAAAGTCTAAAACAGTTTGATGCATTGTATCTTCCGTTGCCGAAATAACACCTGGGGGCTTATGTAACATTAAATAAACATCAGAGATATATTGTACCTTTTTACCTTTTGCATAAATAACTTGTGTTTCAGGATTTACTTGATGATCCCCCTTTGTACATATCACGTCATCAACAGAAACAATTTTCTTCTTTAATAATTGCTTCACATCTTTCCTGCTCCCGTAACCCATGTGCACAAGGAGTTTATCTAGACGCATGTTCTTTCCTCCCTACTTTTTATTTACCAGCGACTTCATCAGCGTATTTTTAAGAACTTTCATTTTTTGTAAAAGTCATCTTCAGAAAGCTGCTTTTAATGTTTCTTTTGTAAAACTTTTAAAGCATTGACTCAGTTCTCTCACTCCACTATCTGACTGTTTGCAGAATCCTACCTTACAGTTTATCATATTTGTTTTGAATGTGCTTTTTTTAAAATATTGTATAATGCAATACAGCACTAAAAGCAACAGCGTACGTGCTAGAAAACTTGATATTTCTAAAACTTTAACAGTGAATGCATCAATCGTTCAGATATAGATAGCAAGGCACAAAGTTTCTTATTTGCTAAAAAAATAGCAGCCTATTCACATAATGTAAATAGACTGCTATATATGCCTGGCGGCGTCCTACTCTTGCGGAGACAATGTCTCGACTACCATCGGCGCTGAAGAGCTTAACTGCTGTGTTCGAGATGGGAACAGGTGTGACCTCTTCGCTATAACTACCAGACCGGTTATGTATTTTTCAAGACAAAAACTATTATACGCA
>Ga0079226_10003836_pt1 | contig 11506 bp, 10 predicted proteins | sample Poulit2014_FD_76345 | JGI IMG/M metagenome (GOLD analysis project Ga0079226, IMG submission 76345) | Agricultural soil microbial communities from Georgia to study Nitrogen management - Poultry litter 2014 | ecosystem: Environmental > Terrestrial > Soil > Agricultural land | place: USA: Georgia...
GAATATTTATACCGAACTTTCGGAATGGATATAGCGTTTGAAAAAATAGGGTTAGATTACGAATCGTTTAAAAAAAGTAAGGGGAAGAAGATTAGGCACAGGCCGGAAAAGGAAGTTCTTCAAGACCTTTTATATTGGATTAATGAGGAAAAAATAACAGTTAATCCAAAAAAAGAAGTTATCCGTGAATGCTGACCCCATTGAACATTGAAATAACCAACCAAAAGGATTGATGTAATTGTAAATTATGGTGGTTATAGTTCCAATCAGTATATATTAAACTGCAAAGTGCAGAAATCGTACGCTAAGAAAAATTTGATACAACAGGAAAAAATTTATTATTGTGAGCCATAAAATGCAAGGGAGTTTTGATTTTTTCTCCGAGAGCTACGATAAAATTCATCCTTCTTACTTTTTCTTTTTTGGTTGAAAAAGTAACGGCATCTGCTACAAATATTTTAAACATAGTTAACTATCCCTTACTTATGAGAGCTGTGTTGAATCGATATAAATTGATCAATTAAATATTAGTTTTTAATGCCTTATTTTACAAAATTACAAAGCTTACCAATCTGATCCACCTCAACAATAACATGATCCCCGGACTTCATGGGGCAAGTTCCAGAAGGTGAACCCGTCGCCAAAACATCACCTGGCTCCAAGGTCATAATTTGTGAAACCCAGCTGATGAGGAAGGGTATAGATAATGACATCTGATTCGTATTACTATTTTGTACGACTTTTCCATTTAATGAAGTTGTAATAGTTAGATTAGTTGGATCGACACCTTTCGCAATATGCGGGCCAATCGGGCCAAAGGTATCGAACCCTTTGCCGCGTGTAAACTGAGGATCAGATTTAGTAAGATCTCTTGCAGTCACATCATTAAATATCGTATAACCAAAAACATGCTTTAATGCTTCCTCTTGTACTATATTTTTGCCACCCTTACCAATAACGATTGCCACTTCCCCCTCCATTTCCACCTGTCTAGTTAAACTACTTGAAGGGAGGTTGATTTCTCCTTTATTTGGAATCAAGGAAGACAATGGTTTTAAAAATAAAAGCGGCTCTTTCAGATTAGGTTTCCCTCCTGTTTCTTTCGCATGTTTAGCGTATGTCCATCCAAAGTTAATTATTTTTGAAGGTACTACTGGCTCTAGAATATTCACATCCTTACATTTAACTCTTTCCCCATCGTATTTTAATTCATTGTTTACAAGTTCAGTGAAATTACTAGTCATTTGTTTAATTTCATCATCTTCTACAATACCATAATATACTTTTTCATTATGTTGCTGATAACGAACAAAAAATTGTGTCTCTTTTAATACTTTCATAACTATATACCTCCAAATTTATTTGACAAAATCAACTAAAATCAGGAATAATAGAAGTTGCTTCCATTATTCCTTTATTTATTCCTTCATCAATAGTTAAGTGCAGGAAATATAACTTTCTACCCCTTTATTAAACATATCCTCTAAACTTAGCAGTCTAAGTATCTTGTTTAATACCAACAATATATGTTTCAATCCGTGTATCGAACTAACGTCTTTTCATAGAATCCGTAATCTTTGCAACTAACTAAGGTTGTTCGTAATTTATTTACATGCCAGTAGTACCCTTGTTTTGCACCCACTCAAAGTAACACGTCTTAATAAAACGGCCATATCCATGGAACTATGAAAGTACAAATAATTAACTGGATGATGATAAACGGTAACCCAGACTTCACATAATCAATAAATTTATAATTTCCGAGCTTGTAAATCATCGTGTTCGGGGGTGTTCCAATGGGAGAAGCATAGGCCGCTGCGGAGCCAACGGCAATCGTCATTAAAATTGGCCGTGGGTCGGCACCCATACTCGTGGCTATGACAATCCCAATTGGAGCCATTAACACAGCTGTCGCTGTATTGGACATGACGGATGTTAAAAATGTAGTAATTAAAAAGATAAGCGCCGTCATAATGTAAGGACCGGTTGCATCCCCTACTAAACTGAGCACAGAATCAGCAAACAGTTTCGCAGCACCAGTGTCCTCCATCGCTGTCGCCATCGGCATCATCGCAGCAACTAATATAAGTGTTGACATATCCAGGGAGCGATATGCCTGTTTTTCAGTCATCGTGCGTGTCAATACAACAAGTAATGCCCCCATGATGGACACAATGTGAAGTGGAATACCGATCTGCTCTTCAAATATCATGAATATAATTGTCACTATCAGAGTTGCGACAGCAATAAATTGTTTAGTAGAAGACTCCTGTTTTTTTGGCTTTTCCGTTTTAACGTCCTGCGGTTCCTCCATAACCTTATTTTCCCGATTGGGAATCACTTTATATCCTATCGTCATCATATAAATAATACCGATAATTGTTAAAGGAACACCAATGTAAGCGAATTCAAAAAAACCAAAGCCTTCGACTCCCTGATTCTGAGCAACACCTTGGGCGGCAAGCGTTCCATTGTTCCCAACAAGGGTGATCATGCCACCAAAGGATGTCGCATATGCCAAAGGCATCAATAATTTGGAACGCGTAAACCCAACACTATCTGCAATCATAACGACTATAGGCATCATGACCGCTGTTGTGCTTGTATTTGATAAAAACGCAGAAAGAATAGATGCAACAATCATAATCGCCAACAACAGTTGCTTTTCCGTTTTTGCATATTTCGTAATTATGTCTCCAATGCTTCTTGCGACTCCTGTTTCAAACAGTGCGGATCCGATAATGAACATCCCTGCAATTAAAATGACAATCTCATTGGTAAAACCGGAAAACACCGTTTCTGTATCAATTACCCCTGTGATATATAAAAGGAAAGTTGTTAAAAGTGCCGTCATTGCAACAGGAATAATCTCCGTAACAAACAGAGTGATAGCCAAAATTAATATGGCAAAGGTAACAATAATCTCCGTGGGCATCTACTATCCCTCTTTTCTTTTAGTTTATTGCTGATTACCATGCCGCCCATTTCTTTTCCACTCGCTCGATAAGTTCTGAACAAAGCCCAATATATGTTTTAGGGTCCAGATGTTCTTTTACCTCCTTTTCCGTAAAATGAGTCATGATGGTACTGTTATCTAAAGCGGCATCTATCAACGGCTTTTTTTCTCCAAACGCTTGCATGGATACTTCATAGATAATATCATGCGCTTCCACGCGACCTATATACTTTCCAAGAGCTAGCATCAAGTTTTCAGAAACAATCAGCCCCTGCAATAGTTGAATGTTTTTTTCCATATTTTCCTTGTGGATAATCCATCTATCCAACACACCTTGCATTTGTTTAATCCCACTGCTTGTGAACATGCATATCTGTGGTATATATGACCATTCGGATGTCCAGAAAGTCATGTCTCTTTCATGCTCCTGGATCATACTTTCAAATCCTAAAGCTGCATTTTTTTGGACTACTCGTGCAATCCCCACAACATATTCACATATCATTGGGTTCCTTTTGTGAGGCATCGTACTACTTCCTACCTGGCCCATTTTAAAGCCTTCTTCTATTTCTCCAATTTCCGATTTCTGCAAATTAATTATCTCATTAGCAATTTTACCCATTGTACTTGCAACCATTGCTATGGTGCTGGAAAATTCTGCAAACCCATCCCGCTGCACATGCCACGTAATCGTCGGCTGTCGCAGCCCTAATTTTTCACAATACCGTTTTTGTACAGCGAGTCCGTCTTCTTTAAGAGAGGCAAGTGTTCCTACTGCCCCGTGAAAAGACCCTGTTAAAAAACGTTTTTTCCCTTCATCCAGCCTTTCAAGATGTTTTCCTACTTCATCTGCCCAAATTGCTACTTTATATCCTAATGTGACGGGTAATGCATGCTGACCATGAGTTCTTCCCGGCATAATCGTCTTTTCATGTTCTCGGGCATGGAAAAGAAGCGTTCGTAGAAAGGTTTTTAACTGTTTCACCAAAATATTGACCGCTTCTTTCATCTGTAGCACGACAGCAGTATCCATAATATCTTGTGTCGTCGCTCCCCAATGAATGTATTTCGCAGCATCCCCACCCACTATTTTTGTGAATTCGCGAATTTGGACAATGAGTGGATGTGTCGTATCTGTAATTCCCTCTCGAATCGTCTTCATATCGAAATGCCGGTAATCCCCTTTTTCCGCAATTTTTACCGCTGCTTCATGCGGAATCACCCCTTCTTCTGCTTCAGATTCCGCTAATGCGACCCATGCATCTAGCCATTTCTGCAACAAAGATTCATCTGAAAAAGTAGCTTTCATTTCTTCTGAAGTATAAAGGTCACGGTAAAGCTTTGAATCAATAACGCCCGACGCCATGTTCTTCCTCCTCCTTTGTGAAATATTAACCTACACGTTTAAACGTTTTCCCTTTTTTAACTTTCTTTGTCTGATTAATTGATATTTCACTGACTAAGATTATGGAGAACTTCATACAAATCCGTTTTTGCTTCGAAACCAATACCAGGAATATCCGGCAACCGAACATAACCATTTTCAATTGGAAATTCATCTGCAAAACCACCGAATGGTTCAAAGACACCAGGATACGATTCATTGCCTCCAAGACCAAGCCCAGCAGCAATATTCAAGGACATCTGGTGGCCGCCATGTGGAATGCAGCGTCGTGATGACCAGCCGTATGTCTTCAACATATTCAGAATGCGCACATATTCCACTAGTCCGTAACTGAGCGCGCAGTCAAACTGCAGATAATCACGGTCCGGTCGCATTCCTCCATAACGGATGAGATTACGCGCATCATGTACTGAGAATAAATTTTCTCCTGTCGCCATTGGAGGCTGATAGTAACGCGGCATCATAGCCTGCAACTCATAATCAAGCGGATCACCTATTTCTTCATACCAGAACAGATTGTAAGATTCAATGGCTTTCGCGTAACTGATAGCCGTATCGAGGTCAAATCGCCCATTTGCGTCTACCGCTAGTTTCTGTCCATCTCCAACTACATCCAAAACAGCCTCAATACGCTTTAAATCATCTTCCAGGGATGCTCCACCGATTTTCATTTTCACCACGGTGTAACCCAAATATAAATAGTATTTCATTTCATCCTGCAGATCTTTTAGCCCCTTCTCTGGATGGTAGTATCCTCCAGCTGCATAGACAAATACTTTTTCATCAACTTTCCCATTTCGGTATCGGTCCGCTAATACCTGATAAAGTGGTTTTTCTTCTATTTTAGCAACTGCGTCCCATATCGCCATATCAACTACGCCAACAGCAACCGAACGTTCTCCGTGTCCACCTGGTTTTTCTCCTGTCATCATCACATTCCAGACTTTATGTGGGTCGAAATTAGTCCTTTCTTCGTTTAACAATATTTCAGGTGATGCTTTTTTTAATCTTGGAATTATGCGTTCTCGCAAAATACCGCTCGGCGCATAGCGCCCATTTGAGCTGAAACCATAGCCAATTACCGGTTTACCTTGTTTTATTACATCTGTTTCAATCGCGACAACCGAAGCAGTCATTTTGCTGAAATCTATAAATGCATTTCTAATATCGGATTTAATAGGCTGTGCTTTTTCTTTAATAGATACGATTTTCATAAGCCACATCTCCTCGTATAGTATATTTAGGCTTCTTTCTTTTAACCTTATTAATTCTTACTAATTCACAAAGTTTACAACTGCTATAATGCCGTTACTTTTCAATTATGGCGGATGCTTTCCGAAAGCATGGACCTGAGTATCCTTGGAAGGTCCTCTCTTCCTGCACTTGCGGGGCAAATCTTAATTTTATAACTAAACTTATTTTCTATTCGACATCTTAGCCCCCCTGGTCTTTATTTATATTATTTCACTATATCCCTCCATTTGCTGTATATTATTACCTCTTCTATACAAATTAAATTAAGACAAACGTTTTCCTAATTAGTAAAAAATATATATCTACATTGGGAAGAAAACGTTTTCCTAAAAGTTATCAGAATTTTATGCGATTGTCAAACTATTTATTTACCTATTAATTTATAGCAAAATAAAAATATATATAATATACTCTATTTAAATGGTTTTTTAATAAATATTCTTGTAGAAACCCTTTCTCTATTTTTCCATCGTCACACCGACCCAATTTATTTATTCCATAGGAAGAATTGAATTCCTGAATTATTGAATCCGGAATGATGCTTTGGGATTTGCGTTTAAAAAGTTTGCAATTTATTACTTTCAACTATTTTTAATTGGATGAAGCCATACTTTCTCCAAGTCAATTATTTATTTTGTTAATAAGTAGGTGTTAACTGTGAGCACACTTAAAGACGTAGCAAAGCTAGCGGGGGTTCACCCTTCAGTCATATCGAGGGTGATTAATAACAATAAAGACCTTAACATAAAACCCGCCACACGTGAGCGTATTCTGAGTGCAGTGAAAGAATTAAATTACCGCCCAAATCTACCGGCTAGAAATTTAAAAAATAGTGAAACGAAAATGCTTGGGATGGCAGTTCCTGATTTTTATAATCCAGTATACGCAAGTGTTATCCATGGGGCAGAAGACCAAGCTGCAAATGAAGGGTACAATCTATTTCTTTTCAGCATGAAACAAAAGGGGATGGAAAAAAATTACTTTTCCAGCCTTCAAGACGGCCAAATTGATGGCCTTTTAATCGCCAATTCTATCTCCAATGACCCAGAAGTGCTAGAATTAAAACAAACGAATAAACCCTTTGTATTAGTCAATCGTTTCATTTCAGGCATCAACAATTACGTTGTACTTAACGATGAGAGAGGCGGCGAAATCGCGACCGAGCATTTAATAAATTTAGGACATACCCGCATTGCTAATATTACCGGACCGCTATATACTTCAACCGGTCTTGCCCGCTTTCAAGGGTTTCGAAAACGATTGAAAAAAGGAAACATCACATTCAATCCCAGTTATGTACAGGAAAGTGAACACACTCAGGAAAACGGTTATATCTCCATGAAAAAGTTGCTCGAACTCCCAGAACCGCCAACCGCTGTTTTTGTTGCGAATATTATCGTTTGTTTAGGAGCTCTTGAGGCCATTTATGACCACGGCTTATCCATTCCTGATGATATTTCTATTATTAGCATCCATGATACGTATGTATCTTCTAGCCTTAATCCTCCACTAACAACAATAAAAATGCCATTATACGAAATGGGACAAAAAGCTGTAAAACAGCTCATTTTATTAATTAAGAGCGGACAAGAACATGGGAGCATGCTGGAAAATGCATCCATAGTTATCCGAAAAAGTACGAGCGTACTAAGGAGACCGGAGAGCTTCTGAAGGGATTTAAATTGACTGACTCACTAATAGAAGAACAACAGTGAAAACTTTTGCGTTTTGTTAGTGTAATAACTCAAGGGATCTCAAGGGATTGTGAAGCCACATATTCCATATTTATTAGATGCTTTTCTTTTTAATGGGGAACGCATTAAACTAGATTAACATTATGAACTTTTTGAGGAAAATATTTTATATGCCCATCAAACATTTACGCCTGAAAAAGTGCATAAAAGTAATTAAGTTTGTTTTGCATTGAATGGATATAATGTAATCAATCCTCCTCATGCTGTAACAGGGGCAACTTACGAACGGAAAGAGATAACCATCCCATTTTCTATCAGGCTTAGGATGGTTATTTCTTTTGGAAATATGATTTGTGCTGCATTTTAGACTGTTCAAAATAACTTCAAGCATCACTTCAAAATCTATATCCGCCATCACATATCCAACGTATCTTCTATATCCCATTCACTGAAAAAAGGATCCCATTTTGTGCTTACAGTTCCTTTTTTATACTAATAGCTTCATCAAATTTGCTTAATTATAGGATTGCTCCTATAAATTATTAAAATAAATGCTGCAAGTTTAAAGTGGGATATTTTATAAAAGTAACTATTGTGTTGATTGATTTACTATACTATATTTATATGAATCAATTTCATTAATTCTCTGCCCTATTTTTTTTACTAAACCAACAACAAGTGCATTTCCCATACAAAAGTATCTCATACGTTCAGACATTCCCGTATTTGTCCAGTTATCTGGAAATCCATTTAACCTTTCACATTCTATAGGCGTTAAAAAACGATATCCTTTTGTATCTTCTACTACATGAGTACTACGATTTATTGTTCCTTCGCTAGTAAGCATAGTCCTGCCTGGTTTATCAAACGACTCTGGAAAAGCCATCCCACCTTCTGAAAAAGTATACTGATATCCACTTGCAGCGGTTCTATTAATTTTTTTAGCTCCTTTAAGATATTTGAACTTCTCTATTTCTTTTTTACTGAGATAATATTTATTATCTACATTATCTTCTAAAATACTTCTTAGAGGAGTTTGGTATTGCTCAATCGGCAATAGTTGTGCGGTATATATCTTACCTTTTCTCATAATTCCTGAATTCCAAAATTGAGCAGTAAAATAATCTGATACATCTAAAATATGATCGTTCATATCTATATATTTTGCAGTATGTTTTTTGGAAGGTTTGCCTTGAACGGGGAATACAGGCGCAAAAAAACCTCTTTCATGTAACATCTGTTTTTCATCTATATCATTTGTTTTTATTGAATAACCTGTATCATCTTTATAAGCAAATATAAATACTCTTCTTCTTCTTTGGGGCTCACTATACTCAGCCGCATTTATTACTCGCCATTCTACAGAATATCCCAAATCACGAAAAGTAGTTAGCATTACTGCAAAATCTCTTCCTCTTTGAGATGAAGGAGATTTTAAGAGTCTGTCTACATTTTCTAAAAGAACATATTTAGGGCGCTGAATGTTTAAAAAGCGTTCTATTTCCCAAAATAAAACTCCCTTTTTTCCTTGTATTCCTTTTTCTCCCGATAAGCTACGTGCTACAGAATAATCTTGACAAGGAAATCCTCCCACAATTAAATCAGCATCAAGGTTTTTAATTTCTTTTTTTGTAATACTGGCTATATCTTTGTTGACATGATTAGCGTGTTTTCCATAATGTTCGATATAACATTCAAATGCTTCCTGAGCTTTTTTAGAAGGTTCCCATTGATTAGCCCATGTTACTTCAAAACATTCAGTTCCTTCTAGGCCTACTCTAAAACCGCCTACTCCTGCAAAAAGCTCTACTACTTTTATCATTTAATATAACACCCTTCCACTTACTAATCATTATCATTATAATAGTTTATAAGTAAAAGATCAAATGTTTACTACTAAAGAGGAGGAAACACATTGAATTATGATATTTATTCACACCGTTATGCTGTATCTATCTTAGAAACAGAATATGAATTTGCTGAAATATGGGCAGAAGTAAAGCACATTATAAATAAAATAAGTGAGCAAATGATAATAGAAAGGTTTGAAGAAAAACATTTTAATCAAAAAAGCATATCTAGAACCATAAATGAATTATTAAAAGAAGAGTTTGTAGCCTTTGGTTGGGAAGATGAAAGTTATATTTTCCAAGATACTGAATTTAGGGGAGACACTTGGAGATTAGATTTCGCAAAAGAAAATATATCAATGGAAGTAGCGTTCAATCATGGTAGTGTTGTAGCCTGGAACTTATTAAAACCTGTTTTAGCTAGTGAATTAAACCATGTTAAAAAAGCTATTCAAACAAAAATGGGAATTGTTATATGTGCTACTCAAGCTCTTAAAAGTGCAGGAGGATTTGATAGTGCTGTTGGTAGCTACGAAAAATATCTTAGTCACTTTGCTCCTCTTAATAACCAATTAAGTGTTCCGATTGCCCTGATAGGTCTTGAAGCTCCAAAGAGTTTTTACATAAAGCATATTAAAAAAAATGGCAAAAATAAAGGAGTTATAAAATATATATAATTCCTATTTAGCTAACTCCGTACAGTATTAAATACGAGGTTAGCTAAACACCTCAAAATTTACTGTGAAAGTAATAATTCATATAATCTATTAGTGTCACCATATCAATATATAAAAAAGTTTTTAAACACTTATTTAACAAATCCATACAACCTTATGTCATATCAACTTACTTTAAAAAAATAAAAAAGACAACAAACTTTTGTTTTCCTCTTTTTAAATCGCAAAAATAATTTATTGAGTATCTTCAATTAAATTATTAAGGGTAATTTCATAATCTTTTTGATGAGCATTGTTCGGATACAGTATAAACAACATTTCTAGGTGGCCAACTAAAGTGTATGCTAGAAATATCTCTTTTTCTTTTGCTTCAGACTTTCTTATTTTTTGCATAATCATTAAGAGCACTTTTAACTTGGCCAGTATATAACGTTCAGGGAGATTAATAGCAGTATGTTCTAGTTCTTTCAATTTTGGATAATTTGTTTTGGTTGATTTTGATCGTCGTATTAAATTATTATCTAATACTTTTTTTAAATAATGGTAAAAATATTCATGTTTGTCCTGTTTACGTATCCCCGTAATAACATGCGCGCAAAATTCTGTCTCATCAAACTCATATAAAGTATCGTATTCAATATATGACTCCTCAATTTCTGCTAATAATGATTCGTTAATATACAAATGAATGTGATGATTTCTGAGGAAATAATCTTTTAACAATTGGGGAAGTATTGCTTCCTCAATTCTTTTTTTATATCCGTATCCATGAGCATCTCCTTTTTAAATGATACTTATAGTCTGTCGATTTATAGTCATCATTATATCAGGATAATGGTATGATGACTACTCATAACAATAAACTTATACTTAAAACGATTGGTAAGAACATTCGGGAATATCGAAAAAACAAAGGTTGGTCTCAGGAAGCATTTGCTTTTGAATGTGGACTGCATAGAACTTATATTGGTGCAATAGAAAGGGGAGAAAGAAATATTACAATTTTAAATTTAATTGTGATTACAAGCAAATTAGAGGTGACTCTAAACGATGTTTATTCTGATTAAACATAATAAGTGACTCAAAACTATAGGATCTAAGAAAAAATAAATAAAATGACAAAATATATCCCAATTTCATTCATTAAACTGAATATCTTTTATCCGTAAGAATTCTAACTACATGTTCCCATGTCCCCCTTATAGCGAAATTTTACGGCTAATTAGCATAAATACTGGCTACAGAAAACAAAAAGTGTGATACACTGACATCACTGATCGAAAGACAGTGCCCATTTATACGCAGTGATTTTATTTCGCTAATCGCTATATAAAATTACTGCGTCATAAATGGTTTCCCGTAGGGTTTCCTGCAGGGGCTATTTGATTAAATAATATTTTAAAATGAAGGAGGTGCATTATGATGGCAAATGGATACTATCTTTTTAGTGCAAATGTTTCAAACAGTTCAACACAATCAGCAGTTGCTATGGCATCTTATCGTTCAGGTGATAAGCTATATTCTTTGAAAGATGGAGAAACAAAATCTTATAAAAAAAGATTGATTGAACCTGAATCCTTTATTTTAAAGCCTGATAATGCACCTGGATGGGCACTCGAAAGAGAAAGGTTATGGAACGAAGTTGAAGCATTTGAGCATAGAGATAATGC
>Ga0079226_10003837_pt1 | contig 11505 bp, 9 predicted proteins | sample Poulit2014_FD_76345 | JGI IMG/M metagenome (GOLD analysis project Ga0079226, IMG submission 76345) | Agricultural soil microbial communities from Georgia to study Nitrogen management - Poultry litter 2014 | ecosystem: Environmental > Terrestrial > Soil > Agricultural land | place: USA: Georgia...
AAAACAATATCTTACCAAAATAATTCAAGGAAATGAACAAATTCAAGGATATTTCACAGGATTAGTACAAACAAAAGTTAGCAATACTTATGTGAGAATTCCTGTTTCTTCTGTTTATAATTTATCTAAAAGATGGAATATTTATGGAGGATTAGCTGTTTCTTTTGCCATAGATAAACAGTTTGTGGGTTATGTAAGCGATGGATATTTAAGAAAAGATACCCCAGTTGGGCCAAAAATAAACTTTGATAAAGATGGAAAAGCAGCTTATGATTTTTCTGATGAAGTAAATACTTTTCAGTGGGGAGCTCATTTAGGAGCAGAATGGCAAATGAATAAACATTTTAAACTTTTTCCACAGGTAAGTTATGATTTTAACGGTGTGCTCAACAAAGATTTTGAATCGATTTCTTTTAGTTTACACAACATTTATTTAGACTTAGGATTTGCTTATCAGTTTTAAAAAAATATTCCTCTTAAGATGAAGATTTGTCAACTTAAGAGGATTTTCTGTTTTTACTGTGCTAAATAACCTCCATCTACTGCATAATAAGAACCAGTTACAAAAGAAGATTTTTCACTGGCTAACCAAAGAATTAATTCGGCCACTTCTTCAGATTTTCCTAATCTTCCAATCGGATGTAATCCTACCAATTGATCATATACTTCCTCATCTAAATTTTCTAATAAAGGTGTATCAATAAAAGCTGGACCAACAGCATTTACTCTAATTCCTTTGGCGCTATATTCAAGAGCTGTTGTTTTTGTCAATCCAACTACGCCGTGTTTAGCAGCTACATAAGCAGGAGAATTTGCAAAACCTACCTGTCCTAAAATAGAAGCTATATTGACAATAGCCCCTGAGTTGGAATTTTCTAACATAGATTTTACTTGATAATGCATTCCATAAAAAACACCAGATAAATTAATATTAATGGTTTGATCCCAAGCATCTATAGAATGTTCTGCTGTAGGAGAAGTATCTCCTCCAATTCCAGCATTATTAACAGCAATATCCAGTTTTCCAAATTTTTCAACAGCAAAATCAACTGTTTTTTTCGCATCTTCTGCACTGCCTGCATCAGCTTTTAAAAAATAAGCTTCAGTTCCTTTTTTGGTAAGTGCTGAAACTACTTTTTCTGTGTTTTCTTCGTTGAGATCTGTCAAAATTAATTTTGCTCCTTCTTTCGCAAATAATTCAGCAGTAGCTTTTCCAATTCCTGAACCCGCTCCTGTTATAATCGCAACTTTATTTTCTAAGATTTTCATAATTTTTGTATTTATAGTTTATAATCAAATATAAAAAATTGAAAACGTGTTAGTTATGACTTTTGTCATATTTTATAAAAATAAAACTCAAGAAAATTCAAACATTCTCGTTAATGGAATATTTGCTTTTTCTATTAAGTCTTTTTCCAATTCTATAGCAGGAGTTTCCTTTAATAAACATTGGTAAAGCTTTTCAAGTGTATTTACTTTCATAAAAGCACATTCACTACAAGCACAAGTATTGTCTTCATGAGAAGGGGCTGCAATCAGTTTTTTATCTGGAGCAATTTGTTGCATTTCAAATAAAATTCCAGCTTCTGTTGCGATGATAAATGTATTTTCTTTGCTGTTTTTTACATAATTGATCAATTTTCCTGTCGATCCTACAAAATGAGCAATTTCAAGAATATGTTCTTCAGATTCAGGGTGAGCAATGAGTTGAGCTTCTGGAAATTCACTCATCAATTGAGTTAATTTATCCATAGAAAAAGCTTCATGAACAATGCAAGAACCTTCCCATAAAACCATATCTCTTTTGGTTTGCTTCATAATATACCTTCCTAAATTAGCATCTGGAGCAAAAATTATCTTTTGATCTAAAGGAATTTTAGCAACAATTTCTTCTGCATTAGAAGAAGTGCAAATAATATCACTCATCGCTTTTATTTCTGCTGAAGTATTGACATAAGTAATCACATAATGATCAGGATGGGCGGCAATAAATTTCTTAAATTCATCTGGCGGACAATTATCAGCTAAAGAGCATCCTGCTGATAAATCAGGTAATAAAACTTTTTTCTTAGGATTCAATATTTTAGCCGTTTCTGCCATGAATTTTACTCCTGAAAAAACAATAATATCTTGTTTTGCATTTTTAGCGTTTTTTGCCAAAGCTAAACTGTCGCCAACAAAATCAGCTACTTGCTGAATTTCTTCTGATTGATAATAATGAGCAAGAATTAAAGCATTTTTTTGCTTTGCTAATTCTCTAACTTTTTGCTGTAAAACAACGGTTTCTGTTTGAGGGGTAAGCGTTTCTAAATCTCTCATAATTTATAAAATTAAAGGTTATATTTAAAATCATAGAGAGCGCAATTTTTTAGAAAATTTCAATAAAATTCATTTGAAATTTTAAGAAAGCAAATATAAAAATATAAACTTTAAGAAAGATGCTGAATTGAAGAGTTTTTTATCTTAAATTCCTTTTGGAATGGCAGAAATTAATTTTTTAGTATATTCTTTTTGTGGATTTTCATAAACTTCATCAGCTTCTCCTTTTTCAACGATTTTACCTTTATTCATCACCAAAAGCTGATCTGCCATATAACGCACAACTGCTAAATCATGAGAAATAAATATATAAGTAAATCCGTATTTTTCTTTCAAATCATTTAAAAGATTTAAAACCTGTGCTTGCACAGAAATATCAAGTGCAGAAACAGATTCATCACAAATAATAAGTTTGGGTTCCACAGCAATTGTTCTGGCAATTCCAATTCTTTGGCGCTGCCCTCCACTAAATTCATGAGGATATCTATAAAAATGTTCTTCTGCTAAACCAACTTGTTTTAATAAATCAATAGTTTTCTGTTTTCTTTCTGCATTGTTTTTGTATAAACCATGAACTTTCATAGGTTCCATAATGGCATTTCCAACAGAAATACGCGGATTTAAAGAAGAAAATGGATCTTGAAAAATCAACTGAATTTCTTTTCTTAAATTTCTAATTTCTTTATCAGAGAGTTTTGTCAAATCTTTTCCTCTGTAAAAAACTTGTCCTGAAGAGGCGGGTGTTAATTGTAAAATTACATTTCCTAAAGTAGATTTTCCACAACCAGATTCTCCAACCAAACCTAAAGTTTCTCCTTCGTAAAGTTTGAAATTTACTTTATCAACAGCTTTGACAACTTTTGTTTTTTGAAATAAACCAGCTTTAGAAATAAACTCTTTTTCAACATTATGAATTTCTAACAAAGGTTTTTGCTGATATATTTTTTGATGTCTTTTTTCTCTTTCTGCTTTGGTTTCTATTTCTTTTTGAATGTTTTTTTCAACAAAATCTTTGATAGTAGGTAGTTTTTTCAGGCGTTTTTCTCCAGAAGGTCTGGAAGCAATCAAAGCTTTGGTATATTCTTGTTGTGGATTTTTAAAAATTTCTTTTACTGTGTTTTGCTCCACTAATTTTCCTTGATATAAAACCAAAACTCGATCGGAAATTTCAGAAATTAAAGCCAAATCATGAGAAATAAAAACAATACTCATTTGGGTTTCTTGCTGAAGGTTTTTCAACAATAATAAAATCTCTTTTTGAACGGTAACATCTAAAGCAGTGGTGGGTTCATCAGCAATTAATATTTTAGGTTTACAAGCGATTGCCATCGCAATCATCACTCTTTGTTTTTGTCCGCCGCTAATTTCATGCGGATAAGAAAAATAAATATCTTTTGGTCTGGGAAGTTTTACTTTTTCAAAAAGTTTTATCACTTCTTTTTCAGCATTTTTCTTTGATAAATTGCTGTGTTGTAATAGAATTTCTTGAACTTGTTTTCCGCATTTCATAGAAGGATTTAAAGAACTCATAGGTTCTTGAAAAATCATAGAAATTCCTTGTCCTCTTAATTTTTGAAGTTGTTTTTTATCGAGTTTTAATAAATTACTTTTTTGAAAAAGAATTTCTCCTGAAGTGATTTTTGCATTTTTTGGCAATAAATCTAAAATCGCTAAAGAAGTTAAAGATTTTCCTGATCCTGATTCACCAACAATTCCTAAAATTTCTTGCGGAAAAAGTTCAAAAGAAATATGATGAATTACTTGACGATAAGATTTTTTATCAGGAAATGAAATCGATAAATCTTTAACTTGAAGCAGCGGTTTTTCCATAAATGCTTTTTATTAAACAGAAACAATTTCTGTAGATTTTAATAAATCTTCTTGTCTTAATTTTAAAATCACTTGTGCAATAGCAATCACATCTTTTTCGCAGTATTTGATAATTCTTTCCAAGTTATTTTCTTCATAATATACCGCTCTGACTTGGCTGCCATCAATATCATCTTTGGGAGTTGGAATTCCTAAAATATTTGTCAAAAGCGAAAGAGAAGTATAGTGTTTATAATCTCCGAATTTCCATATTTCTAAAGTATCTAAATGCGGAACTTCCCAAGGTTTTTTCCCAAATAAATTCAGTTGAGTAGGTAAACTGATATTGTGAATCAACATTCTTCTGGCGATGTATGGAAAATCAAATTCTTTTCCATTGTGTGCACAAAGTAAATGTTCAGGCTTATTAAAATGATGAGATAATAAGTCTTTAAATTCTACTAAAAGCTGTTTTTCTTCTCCGTGAAAAGTTTTTAAACGAAGTTGTTTTTCCTCTTCTTTAATGCTGAAAAAGCCAACAGAAATACAAACAATTTTTCCAAATTCTGCCCAAATTCCAGCGTGGTTATAATATTCTTCAGCGGTAAATTCATCTTTTCTTTTATAAGCAGATTTTTCTTCCCATAAAAGTTGTTTTTCTTCTGCTAAATCAGAAAAATATTGATTTTCTGGAACAGTTTCTATGTCCAGAAAAAGAATATTTTGAAGATTAATTTTCTTAAAAGATGTCATGGGAAGCATATTTCTTAGAAAGTTACAAATTAATCTTGAATTGTATAGAAATATTTATTCTGTTTCTTCTTGGCTTTCTTTTTTAGATTCTTCTTTTACAGGATTTAATTTGTCGTTTTCTTCCTTTAGTTTTGCTTCAACTTTTCCGTAAATACGTTCGTTTATTTTAAAATTATCTGCATAATAAGCATTGCTTTCCACCAGTTGGAGACTATCAATATTGTGTTTTTCTAATATTAATTTTCTTGCATCACCTCCGCGTTTTTCATATTCTTTATAACTCAAACTGATGGCAGCATCAACTTTTGCTAAATCTACTAATACTTCAACCATTTTATCTTCAGCAATGAGATTATCTGGTTTAGGTGTTTTTTCAATATTCTGACAACTCAGCAGAAAAAAACTTAAAATAATAAAAAGTAGATTTTTAAATTGCATTAATAATCAAAGCTTAAACGTTGTACATTTCTTTCAGCAACTTTTGGGAATTTAAAGTTGTTATAAACCAATTGTCCATTCACAAAAGTATGGGTAATTCTGGATTTGAAAGTTGTTCCTTTGAAGGGAGACCACTCACATTTGTAAAAAATATTAGCATCTTGAACCGTCCAAGGGGCATTGAGATCTACTAAACAAAGATCTGCTTTATAGCCTTCTTTGATAAATCCTCTTTTTTCAATTTTGAAAAGTTTAGCAGGATTATGACACATTTTTTCTACAATTTTCTCTAAAGAAATTTTTCCTTTGTGATGCAATTCTAACATTGCAGGAAGAGAATGCTGAACTAAAGGCGCGCCACTTGGTGCTTTGGTATAAACCTGATCTTTTTCTTCTTTAGTATGTGGAGCGTGATCTGTACCAATTATAGAAAGGGTGTCATCCAACAAACCAGCTAATAAACCTTTTTGATCTTTTTCTGTTTTGATGGCAGGATTCCATTTTATTTTTGTGCCTTTTGTTTCGTAATCTTTTTCATTAAACCAAAGGTGATGAACACAAACTTCTCCGGTGATTTTTCTTTTTTCTAAAGGATTTTTATCAGCAAATAATTCTAATTCTTTTGCAGTTGAAATGTGTAAAACATGAAGACGAGCTCCTGTTTTTTTAGCTAAATCAACTGTTTTTGAAGTGGAGATATAACAAGCTTCTTCGCTTCTGATTTTAGGGTGATATTTCATGGGAATATCATCACCATATTTTTCTTTATATTTTGCTAAGTTAGCATCCATAGTGTCTTGATCTTCACAATGTGTTAAAATCAAAACAGGACTTTGTTCAAAAATATCTTTTAAAGCTTTTTCATCGCTGACATATAAATCTCCTGTAGAACAACCTAAAAATAATTTTACTCCAGGAACTTTTTTCGGATCTAATTTTTTGATTTCTGCTAAGTTGCTATTGGAAGCACCAAAAATAAAAGAATAATTTGCTAAAGATTTTTCTGCTGCAAAGTTGAATTTTTCTTCTAATAATTCAGCATTTGTGGTTGGAGGAGTGGTGTTAGGCATTTCCATAAAAGAAGTGATTCCTCCTGCAACAGCAGCTTTTGAACCGTGATAAATATCTTCTTTATAAGTTAATCCTGGTTCGCGAAAATGAACGTGATCATCAATTACGCCAGGGAGTAAATATTTTCCTTCAGCATCGATGATTTTTACATCTTGAGATTTTGCGCTGATCATTTCAGCAATTTCTATAATTGTGTCTCCTTCAATATAAACTTCCCCATCAAAGATTTTTCCTTCATTGATGATTTTAGCATTTTTGATAAGCAACTTTTTCATATATCTTTACTAAATAAACTTTTTATTTTCATTTTTATCACTCCAAAAAAAGCTTCTGAAAAAATCCCAGAACTCATTTTTGAGGTTCCTTTTGTGCGATTGGTAAATATAATAGGAACTTCTTTAATTTTAAAACCTAATAACTTTGTTTTGAATTTCATTTCTATTTGAAAGGCATAACCTACAAATTGAATTTTATCCAAATTTATTTTCTCCAGTACTTTTCTTTTATAACAAACAAATCCTGCTGTGGCGTCATTGACTTTTAAACCGGTGATGAGTTTCACATATTTTGAAGCTGTCCAAGAGAGTAAAACTCTGCTCATCGGCCAATTAATTACATTAATTCCTGAAGAATAACGAGAACCAATAGCTAAATCTACATTTTCTTCTTTGCAAGTATAATATAATCTTTTGAGATCTTTTGGGTTGTGAGAAAAATCAGCATCCATCTCAAAAATATATTGATAGTTTCTTTGTAAAGCCCATTTAAATCCGTGGATATAAGCAGTTCCTAAACCTGCTTTTTTTGCTCTTTGTTCAAGAAATAAAGAAGTGGGAAATTCTTCTTGTAAAAACCGAACTTTATCTCCAGTTCCATCAGGAGAATTGTCATCGACTATTAAAATATTTAATGAAATAGGTTGTGAGAAAATTTCACGAACAATTTGTTCAATGTTTTCTATTTCATTGTAAGTTGGAATGATGACAAGTCGTTTTTCCATTAAAAAATTTTGACAAATGTACTCAAATTTTAGGGGGTAAATTTGGTCTGGTTAAAGAATTTAGTTTTTATTAATTTTTGTCAAATCTATGTTTAGAGAAGATTGTTTTTTTGTAAGAATTAAATTAATCCCGATTTTTTAAAAAGTAAAAATCGGGATTAAAAAACTTGAAAAACGAAAATTATTTTTGTTTGTTTTTCGCTTCAATACTTAAAGTAGCGTGAGGAACTAAAACCAAACGCTCTTTATTGATAAGTTTTCCTGTTTCTCTGCAAATTCCATAAGATTTATTCTCAATACGGATTAACGCATTTTTTAAATCTCTGATGAATTTTTCTAAACGCAAGGCTAATTGTCTGTTTGCTTCACGACTCATGGTTTTATTTCCATCGTCATAAGATTTAAAAGTTGGCGCAGTATCATCTGTTCCGTTGAAACTTCCATTTTTATAAACACTTTGGTATAAAGCCAACTGTTTTTCTGCGCTTTCGATCTTTTCTTCGATGAGCTTTCTGAATTCTGCTAAATCTTCATCAGAATATCGCTCTTTTAATACTCCTTCTTTTTTCATAATTTATTTTTGTTGTTTGGTTAATGATAATCGAGTTTTAACCTCATCAAATTCAACTTCAACACCATCTGCTAAATCTTCAACTAAATCTAAAGATACCGATAAAGTTTCGCTTTTAATATAGTTTAGATTTTTATCAATTGCTTTATCTACAATTCCATCTTTCTTAACTTTTAAAGCTATTTTATCTGTAACTTCTAAGTTAGAATCTTTTCTTAAGTTTTGAATTCGATTTACTAATTCTCGAGCAATTCCTTCATTTATCAACTCAGGATTTAACTCTACATCTAAAGCAACAGTTAGATTTCCATTGCTGGCAACTAACCAACCTTCGATGTCTTCAGAGGTTATTTCTACTTCTTCAAGATATAAAATTTCTTTGACTCCACCAACTTCAATTTCAATCTCTTGTTTAGTTTCTATTTTGTTGATATCTTCAGGAGTTAAAGCATTTATGGCTTGGGAAACTTCTTTCATTTGTTTTCCAAAACGAGGACCTAATTTTCTGAAATTTGGTTTGATATTTTTTACCAAAATTCCTGAAGCATCATCAATCAATTCTATATCTTTTACGTTGATTTCTGATTTGATCAAATCTGCTACTGCGTTGATGTCTTCTCTAATCGTTTCGTCTAAAACTGGAATCATAATACGTTTTAAAGGCTGACGAACTTTAATTTTTTCTTTTTTTCTTAAAGATAAAGCCAAAGAAGAAATGCGTTGCGCTTTGTCCATTCTTCGTTCTAAATCTTTGTTGATATAAGAAGAATCTTGCGTTGGAAATTTTGATAAATGAACGCTTTCCCAGTTTTCTTTTTGGGTAACTTTATTCAAATCATTATAAAGTTTTTCCATATAGAAAGGAGCAATCGGCGCAGCAAGTTTGGTGATATTTAGCAAACAAGTATATAAAGTTTGATAAGCAGAAATTTTGTCTTCTGTTTGTTTTGTGGTTTTCCAGAATCTTCTTCTGCTTAAACGAACATACCAATTACTTAAATTTTCTTGTACAAAATCTGAAATTGCTCGCGCAGCTTTTGTAGGTTCATAAGTATCATAAAAATGATCAACTTTTTCTATTAAGCTGTGTAATTCTGATAAAATCCAACGATCAATTTCTGGTCTTTTTGCTAATTCAATATCTTCTTCAGCATAAGTAAATCCATCGATATTAGCATATAAAGCAAAGAAAGCATAAGTATTATAAAGTGTGCCAAAGAATTTTCTGCTTACTTCTTCTAATCCTGAAAGATCAAATTTTAAATTATCCCAAGGATTTGCATTAGAAATCATATACCATCTTGTGGCATCAGGTCCATATTTGCTTAAAGTTTTAAATGGATCTACAGCATTTCCTAAACGCTTAGACATTTTTTGGCCGTTTTTATCTAAAACCAATCCGTTGGAAACTACATTTTTATAAGCAGCATCATCAAAAACTAAAGTAGCAATGGCATGAAGGGTGTAAAACCAACCTCTGGTTTGATCTACTCCTTCAGCGATAAAATCTGCTTTTCTTAAAGTTTTTTTTACAATTTCTTTGTTTTCAAAAGGATAATGCCATTGAGCAGTTGGCATTGCTCCAGAATCAAACCAAACATCAATTAAATCTGCTTCTCTTTTCATAGGTTTTCCAGAAGGAGAAACCAAGATAATTTCATCTACAACATTTTTATGTAAATCTACTTTATCATAATTTTCTTCGCTGAAATCTCCTACTATAAAATCTTCAAAAACTTCTTTTTTCATCAACCCAGCTGAAACAGATTTTTTCATTTCTTCTTTTAATTCAGCAATAGAACCAATGATGATTTCTTCTTTTCTGTCTTCTGTTCTCCAAATTGGAAGCGGTGTTCCCCAATATCTTGAGCGAGATAAATTCCAATCGTTTGCATTTGCCAACCAGTTTCCAAATCTTCCTTCTCCAGTAGATTTTGGTTTCCAGTTGATATCTTTATTCAATTCATGCATGCGATCACGAACTTCTGTAACTTTAATAAACCAAGAATCTAAAGGATAATATAAAATCGGTTTATCTGTTCGCCAGCAATTTGGATAACTGTGTACATATTTTTGAACATTAAAAGCTCTGTTTTCTTCTTTTAATTTTATTGCAATTTCAACATCAACAGATTTTTCAGGAGCTTTTCCGTCTTCATAATATTCGTTTTTTACATATTTCCCTGCTAATTCTTGCATTTCTGGACGAAAACGACCTTGTAAATCTACTAAAGGAACAGGATTTCCATTTTCATCTTTTACTAATAAAGGCGGAATTTCAGGAGTTGCTTCTTTAGCAGATTGCGCGTCATCTGCACCAAAAGTTGGCGCGGAATGCACAATTCCAGTTCCGTCTTCTGTAGTTACAAAATCTGCAGAAATTATACGAAAAGCATTTTCAGGATTTTGATAAGGCAAAGCATAAGTCAATAGTTGTTCATAACGAATATCTACCAAATCTGCTCCTTTCAATTCCTCAACAATCATATAAGGAATATGCTTGTCTTTTTCTTGATAAGCATTTAAAACCTCCTCTTCTTCTGTTTGTTTGAATTTTCTGTCAAAATTAGCTTTGAGTAAATCCTTAGCTAAAACCACCACAATAGGTTTGAAAGTGTATTGATTATAAGTTTTTACCACTACATAATCAATTTTATTTCCTACAACTAATGCAGTGTTGGAAGGTAAAGTCCAAGGGGTGGTTGTCCAAGCTAAAAAGAAAATTTCTTCATATTTTTTCAGCTTTTCAGGAAGAGAATCTTGTTTGGCTTTAAACTGAGCGGTTACCGTGGTGTCTGTTACATCTTGATAAGTTCCGGGTTGGTTGAGTTCGTGTGAGCTTAATCCTGTTCCGGCTTTTGGAGAATAAGGTTGAATGGTATAACCTTTATACATCAATCCTTTTTTATAAATCTCCGCCAATAAATACCAAACACTTTCCATGTATTTGGATTTATAAGTGATATAAGGATTTTCCATGTTTACCCAATATCCCATTTTTTCGGTCAGGTCTGTCCAGATATCTGTATATCTCATCACTGCTTTTTTACAAGCTTGATTGTATTCTTCCACAGATATTTTTTTGCCGATATCTTCTTTGGTGATTCCCAATTCTTTTTCAACGCCTAACTCCACCGGAAGTCCATGGGTGTCCCACCCTGCTTTTCTGCTGACTTGAAAACCTTTTTGGGTTTTATAACGACAGAAAATATCTTTTATGGAACGCGCCATCACGTGGTGGATTCCCGGTAATCCATTTGCAGAAGGTGGACCTTCAAAAAAAATAAAAGGTTTTTCTCCTTCTCGTGTAGAAATACTTTTTTCAAAAATGTTATTTTCTTTCCAATAGCTTAAAATTTCCTCTGCGATTTTCGATAATTTTAGCCCTTGATATTCTGAAAATTTTTCTGTCATAATCCCTAATTTCTAAAGAATTGCAAATTTAATGAATTTTGCGTTATCAGAGAAGATTTTTTGATTTTAAAAACCTATCCGTTAAGGCTTTGACAAGAGAAAATTCTATTTAAAATTACTGTTTTATAAA
>Ga0079226_10003839_pt1 | contig 11505 bp, 12 predicted proteins | sample Poulit2014_FD_76345 | JGI IMG/M metagenome (GOLD analysis project Ga0079226, IMG submission 76345) | Agricultural soil microbial communities from Georgia to study Nitrogen management - Poultry litter 2014 | ecosystem: Environmental > Terrestrial > Soil > Agricultural land | place: USA: Georgia...
AGAGATAGAAAGGTGGCAGAGAAATGACGAAAGATTTAAGAATTAATAGTAAAGTATTTGATGGAACAACGAAATCTCCAAACCGTGCGATGCTTCGTGCCGTAGGTTTTACGGATGAGGACTTTAAGAAGCCAATGGTGGGAATTGCTAGTACATGGAGTGAGGTAACACCTTGTAATATACATATTAAAGACTTAGCTGAAAGCGCTAAAGAAGGTGCGCGTGAAGCTGGCGGTGCACCAATGACATTTAATACGATCACTGTTTCTGATGGTATTTCTATGGGAACAGATGGGATGCGTTATTCTTTACCAAGTCGTGATGTCATCGCTGACTCCATTGAAACAGTGGTTGGAGCGGAGAGTCTTGATGCCTTAGTAACGATTGGCGGATGTGACAAAAACATTCCGGGCTGTCTCATCGCGATTGCTCGTGCAGAAGTACCATCTGTTTTCGTCTATGGTGGAACAATTCGTCCAGGAAAATTAGATGGAGAAAATATTGATTTAGTCTCTGTATTTGAAGGTGTAGGAAAACATAATAACGGGGATATCTCTGATGAACAGTTAAAACGTATTGAGTGTCATGCTTGTCCTGGAGCAGGTTCTTGTGGAGGTATGTATACAGCGAACACCATGGCAGCAGCAGTAGAAGCAATGGGAATGAGTTTACCAGGTAACGCTTCGAAGCCAGCTACATCACAAGAAAAAGCAGAAGAATGTGAAGAGGCAGGAAAAGCAGTATATCACTTATTAGAAAAAGGAATTTATCCAAAAGATATTATGACACGTGAAGCATTTGAGAATGCTATTACTGTAGTAATGGTACTTGGTGGATCGACGAATGCTATCTTACATTTATTATCGATGGCCCGTACAATGGGAGTAGACTTGTCCATTGATGACTTTAATGAAATTCAGAAAAATGTACCGCATTTAGCTGACTTGAAGCCGAGTGGTAAATACGTCATGGAAGACTTATACAATGCCGGTGGCGTTGAAGCTGTGATGAAGATGTTACTAGAAGAAGGATACTTACATGGTGACTGTCTAACTGTGACTGGTAAAACATTAGCTGAAAACTTAGCAGAAGTGGATCATTTAAAAGAAGGACAAGATGTTATATTACCACTTGATAATCCAAAGCGTAAAGATGGACCGCTAATTGTGCTAAAAGGTAATCTAGCCCCAAGTGGTGCAGTCGCAAAAGTATCTGGTGTGAAAGTGAAACATCACGAAGGGCCTGCTCGTGTATTTGATACGGAAGCAGAAGCGACAGAAGCGGTCATGCATGATGAAATTAAAGAAGGTGATGTATTAGTTATTCGTCATGTTGGACCAAAAGGTGGCCCGGGTATGCCGGAGATGCTTTCCGTTTCCGCTATTTTAGTTGGGAAGGGACTTGGAGAAAAAGTAGCATTATTAACAGATGGGCGTTTTTCAGGAGGTACGCACGGTCTAGTTATTGGACATGCTGCACCAGAAGCGCAAGATGGCGGACCGATTGCCTTACTAGAAGAAGGCGATATCGTTGTCATCGATTCAGAAACACAAGAAATTACGATGAAAGTATCAGATGAAGAATTAGCAAAACGTCGGGAGAATTGGGTGGCACCACCATTATATAAAAAAGGTGTATTAGGAAAGTACGCACATAATGTATCATGCTCTTCTTTAGGTGCAGTTACCGATATATTTGAAGATTAGTTTTAAAAAAGAAAAAGCGCTCTGCGTATAGTTGCTGAGCGCTTTTTCTTTGTGTCATCTATCAAACAACTTGTTTGAAGGGTTTCTTTACGGAGTGCTATTCAATTTCAATGCGACGTGACTTATTTCGCTGAGCTTTTTCAATAGTAATTTTGAGTAAACCATTTTCTAACTTTGCGTTCACTCCGTCAGATTTAGCATCTGCTAAATAAAGTGAACGTTGCATTTCACTATAATGTCTTTCGCGATGAATGAATTTATCTTCTTCTGTTTCTTCCTTGCCCTCTTTTTTTGCGGAAATGGAAAGCATCCCATCATCTAAGCTGATATCAATATCTTCTTTATTAATACCAGCCATCTCAGCTTCTACTAAGTATTCTTTATCATTTTCTTTTACATCGACTTTAAAAGAATCGAGTGGTGAAAGTGTTTCAGACAGTCCTGAATAATTAAAAAAGTCCTCAATCATGTTTGACATATTATCATAGCCACTTTTTGCAAGACGTCTACCTCTTCTGTTGAAAGGAATTAATCCAGACATCAAACAACAACTCCTTGTCAATAATATTAATTTAAAAGGCATCTACTTTTTCTAGCCTTCTATTGGATAATACCCTGTTTATTTTAACCATAAACATGTTTTTAATGATCATACTCTGAAGCAGGATTAATATGGACAAACACATCTTCTACTTCTTGATGATGTTGTAACAATGACGATTTTGCATGGGAGGCGATATCATGTCCTTGTTTCACAGTTATGTTTGGGTTGACACTTATTTTTATATCGATAACGACATAGCTGCCATGTGTTCTAGCAAGCAGTTCGTTAATATCAATAACTCCCTCCACTTGCTTGATCGTGTTTTCGTATTTTACAATGTCCTCTTTATCTAACACTTGCTCTAGAACTACGTTAGCAGAGTCCTTCGCTAAATCGTATCCTACTTTTATAACAATAATAGATACAATGATACCAGCAATCGCATCTCCATATATGAGTACATCGATTTCTAAATATGCACCTAATATAGCGAGTCCAACTCCAGAAAGCGCTGCTAAAGAAGATAATGAATCAGAGCGATGATGCCATGCTTCACTAACCAGTGCCGCGCTATTGTATTTCTTCCCTAGCCAATGTTTATAATAAAATAATAGTTCCTTTATTATAATTGAGGCAATTAAAATGTAAATAGCAATTGTTCCTGGAGCATTTGGAACATCTCCAAAGAACATTTTAATAGATGAGATACTTATTTCTGCGCCTACGACAATAAGTAATAAAGCCACAATGATTGATGCAATATTTTCAGCTTTTCCGTGTCCATATGGATGTTCTTCGTCAGGTGGTTTGTTGGCGATTTTAACGGCAAATAAAATGACTATAGAGCCAATGATATCGGTGGTGGAATGGAGGGCGTCGGCAATTAACGCACGACTACCAGAAAGAATGCCACCGACTGCTTTAATAATAGCTAATAATGTATTAATGATAATGCCAATCCAAGTTGCTATAATAATTGGCCGTGCGTTATCTCTCACAAATGTCAGTCCCTTCACGTTCATATATACAGTTTATCAGGTACAAGTCGTGTGAGTCTATAGCAACGTTATATAGTAAGGACAACTAAGAAAGGATAGGGAAACAATGTTTCCTGATAGAAAGATGCTCAATAAATCATTTTCTAGTCTTGCCATAACAGAAAAAATCATGCAAAAGCAGTTTAATCCTGATAAACTAGTGATAAGTATTGTATGGATTAAACGACACTTCATGAAATAAGCAGATTGACTACTGCAACAGATGAAGGCGAAATCTAAAAAATATATTGGAGGAATGACATTGAAATTATTGACATTTAACCAACAGGGAAAAGAAAGATTAGGGGTTAGAGTAAAAGAAGGGGTCATCGACGTCATTGCGGCGAAAGAGAAACACCCTAATGATGTCATTGCTACAACAATGATGGATTTAATAGAAGGAGGCGATTCTGCTTATCAAGCATTAAGTCAATACATAACAACATTAGATAAAACAGATAGGGATTACATGAAAGATGAAGCGGACATTACGTGGGACGCTGCAATCACGAGGCCAAGAAAAATTATTTGCGTAGGATTAAATTATCAAAAACATGCAGATGAAACAAAAGCACCTTATCCGAAAGTACCTGTGTTGTTCAATAAGTTTGATAATGCTCTATCTGGACACTTGAACGAAGTGAAAGTGCCTCGCACAACGGAACGGCTTGATCATGAAGTAGAATTAGGTATTGTAATCGGCAAAAAAGCACAGCATGTTGACGAAAAGGATGCCTTGAATTATGTGTTTGGCTATTGTACTACCAATGACTTATCGGCTCGAGACATTCAAAAGCGCTCACCACAATGGATGACTGGTAAAACAAGTGATGGTTTTGCTCCTGTAGGTCCATATATAGTGACAACAGAAGATGTAGCAAACCCTGATCAATTAAAGATAACGACTAAAGTTAACGGTGAATTACGTCAGAATTCGAATACGTCCGATATGATTTTTGATTGTTCGGAATTAATCAGCTATATATCATCACACATGACATTATATCCAGGGGATTTAATTATGACGGGTACACCAGAAGGAGTCATATTGGGAAGGCCGATGGAAGAGAGAGTGTATTTACAGCCAGGTGATGAAGTGACGGTTGAAGTAGAAGGACTAGGTGCTTTGACGACTTACTTTATTGAAGATGTGGAGTAATATATTGGCGGAGAAAACATCAGCCTCCGGAGAACATATCCGGAGGCTACAAGAAGCCGAATGCTTTATAGATGAGCACAGCTAACATTGTGGATTGCATGATACTCATGCGGTAAAATTTACGCTCGCTTCGTTTATTTAAGCAGACTCTGCTATAATACCTAACATTATAAAACCAAAAAATGCAATAATAGATAAAATAATTAATATTTGTAATGCTAAACCTACGATACTAAAGACTAATCCAGTAATCGCTATTCCTTCACCAGCTTCACCTGTTTTGGCAATGGCTGCTTTTGCTTTTCGATAATAAACAATTCCCATAATTCCAGTCACGATTCCAATGATTGGAATCACCATAGCGACAGTCCCAAGGACAATACATAGGACAGCGTTACTGTTTGTTTGAGGTGTCGTATCCATAAAATCTCCTTTCATCCGTTGTTCTACCACAATTCTATCATAAAACCTTCATTTATAACGCCCAAATTTGTATAAATTATAAGAGGAGAAGAAAAATATACAGAAAGGTCTAAAATGATGTACCTAAAGAGATAATGGTATAAAAGCTTTTTTGATCATAGCCTTATGGCTGTTTTATTGACTTTCATAAAGGACAATTGTACACTATATATACGAAAATATGTGATGAATTAGATGGGGTGAAGAAATGATACAATCGACGTTAGCAATCGGTGCAGTATTAACGGTAATTTTACTAGTGGTTAGTTTTATTCTAATAAAGGCGACACCGGAAAAAAGCATTGCTACATATGTTCCTGGTTTTATATTCGCTGGTGCTGGACTCATCCTATTACTATTTGCAACCATCCTAGATCGTATTTGGATTATGGGTGCAGGTCTTGGTGGATGGGGAATTGCGTGCCTCTTTGCAGGAGCAATTAGCTTAATGGTATCAGGAGTATTTGATGCTTATAGACAAACTGAACATGCATAATAAAAGAAGGAGACCGTGCTAATGATGACGGTCTTTTTTTAATGGAATAAAACAATGTTTCATGTGATTTACTTAGGAGCGTAAATACGTTTTACCATCGCGTTGTTCAACTTTACCATTTTTCATTAAGTTACCTAGCGCACGTTTGAAAGCGGACTTACTCATGTGAAATGTTTTTCGGATGGAGTCGGCATCACTTTTATCACCAAAAGGAATCACTCCATTAGCTTCTTCGATATAGGCTAAAAGAAATTGTGCATCATCACCGATTCGTTCATGTTTCAATGGTAGCAAGGATACATTGAGTGTGCCATCTTCTTTTACCTCGATTACTCTTCCGGTTACATATTCACCAAGACGTGGCTCTTTATCATGTTCCGTATGATGAATAAACCCTCTTTCTTGATTGTCCGTAATCATGACAGCCCCTTCATCATCCACACGAATAATATGTCCCTTTACTTTATCATTTAATTCCAAGTCAGTTTCGAAGTTGTATAGCTCTTCGAACACTATTTCTTTTGCAGGCTTAGCAAGTAGACGTCCTTTTTTGTCAACTTGTAGCATTACGTATAATTTATCGCCAGGTTCTGGCCATAACTGTTGTTGTTCAGGTAGTTCATCCATGGAAACTAATATATCTGTTGTTGTTCCAATCTGTACGAAACTTCCCAAGTTTGCTAAAGACTCTACTACTTCAGCCCAACCATATTCTCCGATAGTGAAACGTGGGAGTGTCGTAGTTGCAACGAGGTTTCCCCGTTTTTCACGGTAGATAAATACATCAACTGTATCTCCTACGGTTAATTCCTCATCCGTAAGAATAAAGGGAAGGGATATTTCTTCTGTTCCCTTTATGACAATAAATCCTTTTTCAACTTTTTCTTTTATCGGTAGTGTATGTATGTCACCAATCATCCTTAAAACCTGCCTTCATTTATATTGGAAAAGGGATACTCCTATAATAAGAGTACCCCTTCGTTGTTAAAGTAACACATAAGTGTTCATTTATTTTTCCCCTGAGGATCACCATCATCAGGTGGGAAATTTCTCCATTCAATTTGAATTTATTTTTCTACCTAACGAATTAGGTGTTGAAATTTCACTTTACCGCGGTCTATATTCCACCGGTGTTTTCTAACTTAAGCAACATAAGCCCTACCTGCTCTTATGTCCTTGCGACCCTTTAGTCGCGCCAGTGTGAATAAGCATCTTCAAAAACATTTGCAGAATGCCAGTTCACTTAATAGTTACCTTACATCTTAGCTCTCATATTATTTCATGAAAAGACTACTTTGTCAATATTAGGTTGTGACTGTGCTGCATGTTGGTCGTGTCTTTTGTTCATAATGTAACAACGTTTGAATAATTACCATATTGTTGGTTCTTCTTTTCGGTCACTTGTTTTTCCATAGAAATAAGTAACGATAAAACTAACACCAATCAGTATGGTTGCTAGAAGACCACCCTCTAACCCGAAGGCACCACCAGTGAATATTTCATTCTCTTCATGTAATTCTAGTTGATATATTCCGTTCGGTGCAAGACCACTAACAGCGAAGCCAAACACATTTCCTTGGAAAAAATTCCATGTGATATGATAACCAATTGGTAGCCATAAACTTTTTGTTACATCAAACATGTACGCGAATAGCAGGCCGACTAAGGCGATATTCACTAATCCAATTATCGTTACATTCGGGTTAGTACCATGAATAATGCTGAAAATAAGTGCTGAAGCTATATATATAAATACTTTGTTATTATTTCGACTTGCCATTGTACTGATAATATACCCTCGAAAGAAAATTTCTTCAAATAAACCTACAGCAATAAATAGCAGTAAAAATAACCAGGTAAACATTGAAAAATCCGGGGATAGCAGACTGTTTAATAAGGTCACTTGTCCGGCACCGTATAAGATGAAAAAGATAACAGTAATAGAAATAGCCCCTAAAAGTAAACCAAACAATAAGTCTTTTCCATGCCAACGTAGTCCCATTCGAGCAAATGTTTGTTTGTTAATAAAGCGCCAGACAACTAGGGTTGCAATGAGACCGCCTACTGTTCCTAGTCCATTGGTTAGTAGAAAAATCATTTGATTCGAAGCGTCAATTTCAAAGGACATACCGCCTTCTTCCACCACAGCTTGCGAAAAGAAAATAAAGATAAATCCGGGTATCGTTAAAATAATTTGACCTGCGAACATAATAATAAAAGCTACTATAATCAACCAACCTGCTCGAAATTGACCTTTGTTATTTTTAAACATAAACTCACCTCATTTAATATTTTGAAGGTAATTGAATCAATTTCATCAATCACTATTAGCATGTAAAATCCGACTTACGATTAATCTGTATTGGCTTGCATGCACTGCAGGCGGACGTTTTTTAGTGGGCACGGATATAGTCTCGAAACACAGGACGTGACTGTCTTTAGCCGACCAAGAGTCGCCACCCTACGTTTCAGCCATTGTGCTTTATAAACGCGTCCTTATATTTCCATTGTGAATTACAGTTCGGATTTATCTGATATCATCAGTTATGAAATTGACTTGTCATTCATAACACCTTTCATATTTACTGTTACTGTGAAAAGTTCATGCTTGTCCATTTCTTTGTTTGCCTTAAAATATAAAGTAGCTACATGATACTAACGATACAGAAGGAAGACAATAAGTTAATAGTCCTTATTTTTAAAGGTATGAACAAGCCCACGCAACATGACAAGTAAATACAAATCGAATCAGCGCGCTACAATGAACAACAGTGTTTCGCTTGTCTCTATTATATGAAGTCTCGTGTTTTAAATAAGTACGTTGAAATCTTGATAGATGCAGTCATTAAGATGATTGTTTAATTGGTAGAAGTTAGTGTGCCTGCTAAGTGGCAGAAGAAAAAGAAAAAACTGTCGATGCAACGACAGTTTTTAGAAAAGATGATAAATTCCTATGCCAATTAATAATACAGGGGGGATGAAGGTGAATTTTTTAAGCAGTTTATTTTTAGATAACAACAACCCAATTTTTAAACCGGAATATAAAAATAATCCGCTCATGGTGGCGACTAAGACCGCGGTTAGTAACGGCGTGTATCCCAACATGGATGCACCTAGACCAGCAGCAAATGCATCCAATGCAAGAGCTGTTCCTAGAACGAATGATTCTGTGATAGAAATAACACCCGATCTATCTTTATCTGCTTGCATAGGATCTTGTAGAATAGATGCTAATTCCTTCATATTATTTTTATGAGGTAGATCGGATTTAGCTGAGTTACTCTTCGTATGTTCCTTTAACATGACCGAACAGAGAACATAGAAACCTAAACCGATAAAAATAAAACTCCCGAGCATATCGGTTACCATAGGGGATATTACATGTTTAATGAGATGTCCTGCCGTCATCGATATTAATACGATGATCCCGGAACAACACATAATAATAAGAAGCCCATGAAGTGGGATTCGAACTTTTCTCATACCATACGTCATACCAACACCGAGTCCATCTAAGCTAACGGCAATAACGATGGAAAGTAATTTTAAATATACGAACATTTCTATCCTACCCTTTAGCAATATCCATTTATGTTGCTCCATTATAACACCAAATAGGGGTGAACCCTGCTATATCCTATGTATGTATGAGTAAAATGAACGCCCATTTTAGGACGCAGTAGGTAAGCCATGGTGAAATATTATGTTGTTCAGCCGTAATAACAAGCAAGACTAGCGGATCGAGTCCATCCTTGTATAACAATAAAGTTTCATGTTTACTAGGTAATATGTTATATTAAATATAATTAACCTATGGGACTTATTAGCTACACATAATAATTGATTGTGGGAGTTGAGTATGTGAATAATATGTTGAAGAAACGCAATGCTACACAATTGTTGTCAAAAGCAGAGTATGTTGCAGAGAAGATTCGTCATTTATTTGATAATGAACACGTTTTTGACGAGCATTATGATGAGTTACATCAAATTTTAGATCATGAACTTGGTAAAGATGAATATTTTGTGATTGTGGATAATGAAGGTGTCAGTTATATTCATACGAATAGACTTTTAGAAGGAACTCACTTCAAAGATGAAGTTGGTTTGAAGGCGGCACGGACAGAAGCTCCACTTCTTCAAGCATACGAACGGTTAACTGGTGAACTACTCATAGATGGAGCCTGTCGATTAATTACTTTAGAAGGAAAAACCTACAATTTACGTGTGGGTCGGATAATTCATCAGAAAAATATCATCCCTTTTTTTGCACTCATTACCTTACTTCCTGCATTTTTTATAATCGTTACGACGTATTTATTGAACATTCCGTGGGGACAAGGAGCTGTTCTAGCTAGTGTATCTTTGGTAGTGACTTTTATACTAATCATTATTCTATATCGATACATTACAAGTGCTATACATGGATGGTTAGATGTCACACGTCGTATTTCCTCAGGTGACTTAACTGTTGAAGTAGAACATACATCACGAGAAGAGTTCCATCAAATAGGTTTTGAAATTAATAAAATGGCTATTGGAATGAAGAAAATAATCAAAGAATTAGCGGAATCTACTGTTATGATCGACCAAGTGAGTCATGCACAAGCGGATGAATCAGACAGTCTATCATCTACTTTTAATCAATTTAATGAAACGATGCAATCTTTTCAATCAGGGGCAGAAAACCAACTAGCTTCCCTTCAGTCTGCAAGTGCTATGGTGGAGACGATGATTCGAGGTGTTCGAAAAATGAATAGTCGTATGGAAGGAATTGCTTCAATGTCTGAGGAAGCATCTACTGCTGCAGAAGAAGGTAGGGAAGCGATTTTACAATCAGAAAATAAAATGCAGCTATTAGAGAATGCGATACAAAACTCAGCTCAAAAGATAACGCAGGTAGCAGGGGATGTCAATGATGTGATTAAAAAAGTATCATCGATTACGCAAATAGCGGAACAAACTAATCTATTAGCATTGAATGCTTCTATTGAAGCGGCACGAGCGGGAGAAGCAGGAAATGGATTTTCAGTGGTAGCGACAGAAGTTCGCAAGCTAGCCGAAGATACAAACAATTTTGCTAGTGATATTTTTATTCAGTTAGAGAAAACAAGCGAAGAGATGACATTAGCCGTCTCACAAGTGGAAGAAAATACATATGGAATTCGCGAGGGGGTTGAAATAGTTCAGGTGGCAGGCGACTCAATCGAAAAATTAAATGAAGCAGCGATGCAGTCAAAAGAGGCAACTGTAATCAATAGCCAGTATGCAGATGAGTTAGCCTCTGATGGAAAAGAGTTGGAAGAAATCATTGCTGATATTAATAAAATAGCAGAAGATTTCACAGAACAAGTCGTCCATACGGTACAAGGGATGGATGCGCAAATGGTGGGTATTAATAAATTAGCTGAAGATGCAACTTCCTTAACAACAGAGTCAGACATATTACGCCATACTGTCAATAAATTTATCACAGATTAAACGCTTAAAAAAGTTATGTTATTTATGAATGTTTATCAAAATTTTTTCAAAATAGTTTACGGAAGTGCACTTTTTCGTGTATGATGGGATAAGAATAGGTGAATGTAATACGAGGGAGGTTACAAAAAATGGCTTTTGTTATATTAGAAGCTTGTCAAGGTGAAAAATCAGGCGAATGTGTAACGGTCTGCCCTGTTGATTGTATTGAAGAGGGGACAGATCAATTTTATATAGATCCAGATATTTGTATTGACTGTGGTGCTTGTGTAGCGGTATGTCCAGTCGATGCGATTGTAGAAGAATATGACTTAGCTCCAGAAGATGAAATATACCTGGAGAGGGCAGAAGACTTTTTCGCAAATAAATAGAGAACAATAGAAATCCCTTTTACAATGATATGCTCCCCTTAAAGTAGACAGATTAAAAAGTAAAAATCTGTTTATTTTAAGGGGAGTATTTTTATGGGGAAGAAAAGGAGCCGTCCTTTAGATGAGAAACTTGAAATTATACAAGTTTATGAATCAGAAAAATATTCATTGAGTGAAATATGTTCTTTTTACAACACGCACCATAAAACGGTTAAAATATGGCAAGAAAAATACAATAAATATGGTGTAAAC
>Ga0079226_10003840_pt1 | contig 11504 bp, 8 predicted proteins | sample Poulit2014_FD_76345 | JGI IMG/M metagenome (GOLD analysis project Ga0079226, IMG submission 76345) | Agricultural soil microbial communities from Georgia to study Nitrogen management - Poultry litter 2014 | ecosystem: Environmental > Terrestrial > Soil > Agricultural land | place: USA: Georgia...
GTGATCTGGACCTGATAGGCGGAGTAGCGGTCGTCGTTGGGGATCGTCAGCTCCAGCTGCCCGTCGGTCACCGCCAGCTGCTTGCTTTGCACCACGGGCGGCTGCAGCGAGTCTCCCTCGGCGCCGTTGATGCGGTCCTCCCGGACCACCACGTCCACCGTGGTGCCGAAGACCTGCGGGTCCAGCCCGCTCAGATCCAGGTGGATGTCCTGGTCGCCACCGCCCACCAGCACGGTCGCCTTGCGCTCGTCGGCTTCGATCGCCGCGATTCCCTGCAGGCTGTCCACCTCGTTCAGCTGTGGCGGGGTGAGCTCGACGGTGGTGGAACCGACCAGATCGCCGTACCACTTGAGCATCCACCAGCCTCCGTTGCCGCTGTTGTTGCGCGAGGCGTTGTCGGAGAGGTTGCCGGCATAGTTCCAGTAGGCCGTTTGGGCGTCCACCTTCTCGTCCTCGAACATCGCCAGCCACTGGATCATCTGGCCGGGAACTCCCATGTCCCGCGGCATCGCGTACTCGGTGATGTTCACCGGTATCTCCGGGATCCCCAGATCGGCGACCAGTTCTCGATAGGCGTCCATATGCGAGCGGAACGTTGCGAGATTCTGGGTGCCCAGTTCGTGCCAGATGAAGATGTCCGGAAGCTGGTCGTGCTCATCGGCATAGCTCAGAAAATCCCGCACCCAGTCCGGCTGCCACCAGGAGATCCCGGGGCCGCCCACCTGGGCCTGCCCCAGTCCGTGGGCGGCGTAGACCTCCTGGATGACCTCGTACGCTGCGCTCCAGTCCGCGAGGAACTCGTCCTTCTGGTTTGTCCAGTCCGAATACCAGTTCACGCCGTCGGGTTCGTTGAACGGGATGATGATGTACTCTTCCGGATGGTCGGAATTCTCCGCCACCTTGGTGACGGCCTCCCGCAGCAGCGGAAGGTAGTCCCACACGCCGTCGCCGTCCTCATCCCCGGGGCGTGTGCCTTCGTGGTACGGCCAGTCCGGGTAGGCGTCCTGGGTGTAGACGTACAGGTCCTCACCGGCGCCGGCGAAGAAGCTGTCCTCCACCGCCAGCGCGTCCCCGTTGGGGTGTTGGGCTCCATCCGGCGGTTTCTGGGACACGTTGGTCACATGCGCACCGTTGAGTACCGCCTGGCTCGGCACCCCGGGATCAGCCAGTCCGTACAGACTGCCCGAGGCGCCGCCGCGGAACTCGCCGGTGGTCTGGGAGAAGTCGACGCTCACGACCTCTCCTTCTGCAGCAGCGGCGGTGGGGGCCTGCCACGTCCCGACGGTGCCCGCGAGGAGGGCACCCGCCGCGACCGAACTGCCGATGACGGCGGTCCAGCGTCTCGTGGTCATACGTACTCCTTCGTACTGTGGGCAGCCGCCCGGCTGACCCACTGGGGTGGGTGAGGTTCACTCTCCAAACCTCACTTGAAATCGCTATCAGAGAGTACGGCCATTCTGATAGCGATTTCAAGAGGCGTGTGCCTATACTGTTGAAATCGCTATCAGCAAGCGCTATCAGAAACGGGCTGCCGACGACGGGCTGATCCCTGCCCCAGATGCCCTGACCACCGTCGATCAGAACGAGGACGAGTACATGTCGCACACCGCCACCTCCCACCACAGCCACCACGCCACTGAGGCCGCTGGGGTGACTGCGGACGTAGGCAACGGCACATCGAGCCTGCGTTGGGGGAACGAGCGGTTGCAGTTGGAGATCAGCTGGCGGCCCGAGGTAGCTCCGTGGCTGTCCTGCCTGTGGCTGCAGGGGCGGCGGGTGCGCTTGCCCGGAGGGCTGCCTCTGATCGAAGTGCTGACGGCGGCGCACGGGCATCGCTTCGCCAGTAGCCGGCTGGTGCACACCTGCATCGGGACCGAGGCCCGCTACCGCGGCCATGAGGAGGAGCGGGGCGAGGGGTGGGCGGCGCTCACGCTTCGGGTCGGCACCGCGGGATCGGGTATCGAAAGCAGCATGCGACTGATCCAGTACGACGGCGCAGGTGCTGTGCGTGCAGAGGTCACCGTGGTCAATACGGGCCGCGAGAACGTGGTGTTGCGGGCGGTGCCCTCCTTCACTGCTCAACTGGGCTTGGGCGGTTCCGATCGGCCGCACTGGATACTGCACGAGGGGCACAGCGATTGGCTCGCCGAGGGGCGGTGGCGGCAGACGAATATGCCGGGGGAGTTGCTGCCTGATATTGCGCACGAACTCACCGGCCAGGAGCCCCGTGGAGAGTACTCGCTGACCTCCCACGGCACGTGGTCCACCGGGAAGCACCTGCCCATCGCCGCCGCGGTCTCCCGGAAAGGCGCTCTGGATGCGAGTCCGGAAACCGGTCGGCATGCCGGTGTCGAATCCGGCCGGAACGCCGGCCTGGAAACCACCGGCCCGCGCGCCGACGCGGACGCCGGCCTGGCCTGGCTGTGGCAGATCGAGCACAACGGGCCCTGGCGGTGGGAGGTCGGGCACAACGACGCCGGAGACTACCTCTCCCTGTCCGGCCCCACCCACGCCGATCACGACTGGCTGCAGGTGCTGGCGCCTGGGGAGCGATTCACCTCGGTACCGGTGGCAGTCGCAGCCGCTGCCGGACTGGACTGTGCCGTGGCGGAGCTGACCGCCTACCGTCGCAGCGCACGCCGGGAGCACCCGGACAACGCCGCCCTCCCGGTGATCTTCAACGACTACATGAACACCATCAACGGCGACCCCACCACCGAAAAGCTGCTGCCGCTGGTGGATGCGGCCGCCGAAGTGGGCGCCGAGATCTTCTGCATCGACGCCGGCTGGTACGACGAGAGCGGAGATTGGTGGGACAGCGTGGGGCAGTGGCTCCCCTCGACTACCCGATTCCCCGGCGGGCTGGACGAAGTGATCGACCGCATCCATGCCCGGGGCATGCGCCCGGGCCTATGGCTCGAGCTCGAGGTCGTAGGAGTCAACAGCCCGCTGGCGCAAGAGCTTCCGCCGGAGGCGTTCCTGCAGTTGGCTGGTACGCGCGTGGTGGAGCACCACCGGTACCACCTCGACCTGCGCCACCGTGCTGCGCGGGACCACCTGAACGGTGTGGTGGACCGGCTGGTGCAGCAGTTCGGCATCGGGTACTTCAAATTCGACTACAACATCAACCCCGGCGCGGGCAGCGACCGCGAGACGCCCAGTACGGGTGCCGCATTGCTGGAGCACAACCGCGCCCATCTGGGCTGGTTGGACGGACTGCACGAACGCTACCCCGACCTGGTCATCGAGAACTGCGGTTCCGGGGCGATGCGTTCGGACTGGGCGATGCTCTCCCGCCTGCAATTACAGTCCACCTCCGATCAGCAGGATTTCCGCAAGTACCCGCCCATCGCCGTCAGCGCACCGATGGTGATGCTGCCCGAACAGGCGGCGAACTGGGCCTACCCGCAGCCCGGGATGTCCCGCGAAGAGGTCTCCTTCTGCTTGGTGACCGGATTGCTCGGGCGATTCTTCCTCTCCGGTCACCTCAACGAGCTCACCGACCAACAGCACGCGCTGGTACGCCAGGCCATGGCCGTGGCCAAAGAGATCCGCGGGGACATCCGCCGTGCGGTGCCGTTCTGGCCCCTCGGCCTGCCAGGCTGGGAGGACTCCTGGGTCGCCCTGGGCCTGGCCACCTCCGAGGGCGCACTGCTGGCCGTCTGGAACCGGGACCCCGAGCAGGACCGGATCAGCCTCCCGATCGGACGGTTCGCGCCGTCGGGCGCCTCGATCGCCACACTCTTCCCGCATGGGCTCCAGCCATGGCAGTCCCAGTGGGACCCCAGCGCCGGTGTGCTGGAACTGACGAACACCACCGGAACGCTCGGGGCCCGCGTGTTCCGCATCCACCCCGCAGCAGCACAGCACCAGCCCTAGCAGTACCGAAATGAATACAAAGGAGTGAATTCGATGAAGAAGTCAGTGATCGGGCTCGCTGCCGCAGCGGCGGCCGCAGCCCTTGCTCTGACGGGCTGCAGCAACCCGAGCGTGGACTCGGGTGCACAAGGTTCGCAGGAATGGCCGGCGCAGGACACAGAGTTGGACGGCGTCACCCTCACCCTCTGGGCCGCTCAGAACTCCACCAAGACCGCCGATCCGGTCATCAAGGGATTCGAAGAGCTCACCGGCGCACAGGTCGAGGTGGAGACTATTCCAGACCCGTATGAACAAGGCGTACAGACCAAGGTGGCCACCGGAAACCTCCCGGACCTGGCCTTCTGGCAGCCCACTGCCTCCATGCTCACGGCGCTGAACGCGCCACAAACCCTGCAGTCCCTCGACGGCGCCCCGTGGGTGGAGGACTACACCGGTGACCTGGGCAGCATGACCGGCTTGCTGGACGACACCCGCTATGCCGCCCTGGTGACCACCCCCGCCGTCATCGGCGTGTACTACAACAAGGAGGTCTTCGAGCAGGCCGGTATCAACCAGACCCCCGGGAACTGGGAGGAGTTCATCTCCCTGGCGCAGGACCTCAAGAGTGAGGGGACCACCCCGTTCTACGGTATGGCCGCCGATAAGTGGGGCACGCAGTGGTGGGTGCAGGCCCAGCTCGCCGACGCCGCCGAGGACGGCCTATGGGACCGGATCAACACCAATGAGGCCCAGTTCACCGACCCGGAGGTGCTCGATGCGATCAAGAACTATCAGGATCTGATCGAGCAGGGCCTGTTCAACGACAACCTCAAGACCGCTACGTTCGTGGACCAGGGCAAGGCGCTCTTGGCCGGCGATGCCGCCATGGCGATGCAGGTCAACTCCTTCTTCGGCGAGCTGCAGTCCCTGTCCTCCACCGAGGAACTGAACCAGAAGATCGGCTTCTTCCCCATCTCGCCCAGCGGGAACGTGGGCACCTTCATCCCGGACCAGAGCAACGCCGTCGTGGCCTTCAAGACCGGTGATGAGAAGAAGGAAGCCGCCGCACGGCAGTTCCTTTCCTACTGGCTCGGTCAGGGGTACAGCAACTTCGTGAACACGCAGAACACCGTCTCGGTGCTGCAGAGCACGGAAACCCCGGACACGGTCCCCACCGCTCTACAGGAGGTCGCCGCCGCACTGGACGGCTCGGTGGGCTCCATGCAGGCGCTGGCGATAGCCAACCCAGACCTATACCTGAACCTCGCGGATATGGTGCAGGGCACCAAGACCCCGCAGCAGGTCGCCGAGGCCACCCAGAACCAGTTCGCCCAGTTGGCACAGGCTCAGGGTGCCGAAGGGTTCTAACTCCGGCCGGCGCCGCCTGCCTCTTCGCAGGCGGCGCCACGGAAAGGCAGGACTATGTCCACTGCACGCATGACTCCCAGCGCACGCTCGGGCGGCCCATTACCGCAGGCGGAAGCGAGCCGGGCCGCCCGGAACGGGCTTGGCAGATCCGGGTCGAAGCGGCGCCGCAACCAGGACCATCCCTACTGGTTCCTCATTCCGGCGCTCGGTATCCTGTGTGTCTTTTTCTTCATTCCCACGCTGTTCAACTTCATCTACGCCTTCACCGACTGGTCCAGCTTCAAGGCGCAGATCAATTTCGTGGGCTTCGACAACTTCGTCAACCTGTTCAGCAGCGGCAGTCTGCTCACCGACCTGCGCATCACTCTGGTGTACGCGTTCCTGGTGGCCGTCTTCCAGAACGTGTTCGGACTCGCCCTGGCCCTACTGCTGGAACGTGACACCCGTATCAACAGGTTCGCGCGGGCGGCCTTCTTCGTCCCGGTGGTGATGTCCGCCCTGGCAGTGGGCTACATCTTCCGTGCGGTGCTGAAGCCGGAAGGTGTGCTCAATGACATCTTCGGCCAGCTGCTCGGATTGGACGTGACCACCGCATGGCTCGGCAGCACCACCTGGACGATCGTGGTGGTCGCTGTGATCCATGCATGGAAGTGGATGGGGCTGTCCATGCTCATCTACTTGGCCGGGCTGAAGACGATTGATGAGGACGTGGTCGAGGCCGCGCGGATCGACGGCGCCGGCTGGTGGCGCACGTTCCGGTCGATCCGATGGCCGCTGCTGGCACCGGCCATCACCTTCAACGCAGCGACCGCCCTGTTGGGGTCGATGAACAGCTTCGACGTGGTGCAGGCGACCACCGGCGGCGGTCCCGGAGGGACGACCGAGATCTTGAACATCTTCATCTTCCGCACCTTCGGCCAAGGGCTGTTCGCCCAGGCGACGACGATGAGCCTGATCCTGTTCTTGATGGTGGCGCTGCTGGCGTTCCCGGTGATCAGGTTCCTGCGCAAGCGAGAGGAAGTCCTATGACCCTGGCGACTTCGACCGTCCGCCGCCGGCGGTGGCCCGTCCAGCCAGCAGCAGCCCTGCTCGCGGTCCTGGTGCTGCTGGGCATCCCCTTCGCCGTCGTGATCCTCACGGCCGGGAAGAGTAAGGCCGAGGCGCTCGAACCGAATCTGGCTTTGCCCTCGAGCTGGCACTACCTGGAGAACTTTGCCCAGGTACTCAGCGAAGGGCGCATGCTCGCCGCATTTTTGGGTAGCGTATTGGTGATGGTGCCCGCGGTGGCGATCGTGCTGGTGTTCGGCGCGATGGCTTCCTGGATCCTCGCACGCCGTAAGAGCCTGTTGATTTCGCTGGTGTATGCGGCCGGTATCAGCGGGATCGTGTTGCCACCGGCTGTGGTGACCGTGGTGCTGCTGTTGCAGATGATCGGCTTGGACGGCACCGCGATCGGCATGATCTGCGTATATTCGGGCATGTACATGTCTACGGTGATCTTCTTCGTGACCGGATTCGTGCGCACGATCCCGCCGTCGCTGGAGGAGGCCGCGCGGATCGACGGCGCCTCGCCCACCGGCGTCTTCGGCCGCATCATCCTGCCGGTGCTGACCCCCACGTTGGCCACCGCCACGATCCTGATTTGCCTCTATATCTGGAACGACGTGTTCTATGCGTTGTTCGTGATCGGTGGCCGGATCGATACCCTCCCGCTGAACCTGTACCAAGTGGCAAGCTCTGGGCTGTATCTTCATAATTGGCACCTGATCTTCGCCTACATCATCCTGATGAGCCTGCCGTTATTGGTCACGTTCGTCCTGATGCAGCGCAAGATCATCTCCGGCATCACCAGTGGGGCGGTCAAGTGAAGAGATCCGGTACTTCTGCCGGGGACGTCGTTCGGCGAGGCCGCAAGTCGACGATGGCCGACGTCGCGCGGTTGGCGGAGGTATCGGTGCCCACCGTCTCGCGGGTGCTGTCCGGGACGGTGCGGGTCAGCCCGGACAAACGTGCCCGGGTGGAAGCGGCGATCGCAGAGATCGGGTTCCACCGCAGCGGCGCGGCGCGCGCGCTGGCCTCGGGCACCTCGGAAGTGATCGCGGTGGTGACCGGTAAGACCTCCACCTACGGGTACGCAGAAGCGATCCGCGGGGTGGAGGAAGAAGCCCGTGCCGCGGGGTACTCGGTGATGATCACGGTGGCCGAATCGGGGTCCGAGGCCGATGCGCGGCAGGCCGTGGCGATGGCGCTGAACCAGTCCATCGCCGGTGTGGTGGTGCTCAAGTTCGACGCCGCCGGGGTGGCCGTACTGAAACACATCCCGCCGGGGCTGCCGGTGGAGGCCCTGGCCGGGGCGCGGCAGCGCGGTGTGGTGCAGGCCGTTCTGGAGGAGGCCCGGGCAGGGGAGGAGCTCACCAACTATCTGCTGGAACTGGGCCACCGCACGGTGCACCACGTACGAGTGCCGGCCTCGCGCAGGGAGGACGGGCGCACCACGGGTTGGCGGCGCGCGTTGCGCAACGCCGGTGCGCCGATACCGCCGATGTGGGAAGCCACCTGGGATCCGCACACCGGGCGGCCCATCGGGCGCGAACTCGCCCACTGCCCGGACGTCACCGCGGTGTTCTGCGGTAATGACGAGATCGCGATGGGTGTGATCCGTGGGCTGGAGGACGAGGGGGCCCGCGTACCCGAGGATGTGAGCGTGGTGGGTTTCGATGACCATCCGCTCGCCGAGTTGTGGTCCCCGCCGCTGACGACCGTGAACCAAGACTTCGCGCGGCTGGGTCGGCGGGGGTTCACGCTGCTGATGTCCCAGATCGAGGGGACCGCCACCACGAAGTACTCCTCCGAGCGCGCCGAGGTGATCATTCGGGCCAGCGCCGCGCCGCCTGCCGGCGGGCGCGGGAGCGCGCGCCGTGGCCGCAGTGGGGGCCGTAGTGGGGGCGCCGAGCGCTGACTTCCGCGGCCCGACCCGTACCGAGCGCTGAGTTGCGCGGCTCCACCCGTGCCGAGCGCTGAGTTGCGCGGCTTTGTGCTGGGCGGATCCGCCGTCCCTCTCGCCTGACCGGACCCGAACGCCGAGTTCTGCGGCTCTGCAGGTCCCGAGCGCTGACTTATGCGGCAGAATTCGCGATTTCGCCGCACAACTTAGCGTTCGACGAAATGGGGACCGCAGAGGTCAGCGTTCGGGGCGGCCGACGGCGGAGGCGTACCGCACGATCGAGCGTTCGCGGATGTCCGGCGCTCGGTGCACAAGGGTGTGTCCCCCACATACGGTGGCCCGGTAGGGGCGGTGTCAGTGCTCCTTCACGACGTCGTAGCTCAAGCAGGCGAAATCACGGTTCCGGGACGCTTCGGTCAAGCGGAGTTCCACGTGCCCGGGCAGCAACGGAGCCCCGGCGCCGAGTGTCACCGGCGCCACTGACACCATCACCCGGTCGAGAAGCCCGTACTCGGCGAACTGATGCGCGAGGTTCCCGCCGCCCACCACCCACACGTCCTTACCGTCGGCGGCTTCGACCAACTGTGGATGCAACCGAGCCACGTCCTCGCTGATGAAGCGGACGTCGCCGTCGTCGCGTGCGGGAAAATTGCGGTGGGTGAGCACCCAGCACGGCACGTCGTACGGCCATGGACCGTCGTAGTTGTCGCCCAGCCAGGCGTAGGTGGAGGCGCCCATGACCACGGCCCCGACCTCGGTGATGAAGGAGTCGTAACCCATCGGTCCGGCAGGGTCGTTGTCGCGGGTCAGTAGCCAGTCGAGCGAGTGCTCCGGGGTGGCGATGAAACCATCCAGGCTGGTGGCGGTGTAGTAGATGGTGTGGGTCATCGGTCCTCCTTGACTTCGGCCTGGTCGGCAGCGTGGTCGGCGGCGCGCGTGTGGTCGCCGGCGGTGGCGGTTGCTCGGGAACGGAGCCATACGAGCGGGTCGCCGGCGGGTGGTTCGGTCCCCGCCTGGGCGAGGAGGCTCCGGGTCAGTTCCCGACGATGTGCGCCGTAATGGATCACGTGCGTCACCACGTGGGAGAGCACGAAGCTTTCCGGCGGTTCGCAGAGCGCATCGATCAACCTGTCGCCCCAGGCGTCCAGACGGTCGATCTCGCGCACGGCATCCACCCACCGCGGGCCCACCTGCTCGTGCCGGGCGAGCAGACTGTCGGGATCGTCGTAGCCGTGCTCGGGGAAATCAGCGCCGTCGATCGCTGCCAGCCATACTTCCTTGGCGCGCACGTGACGGTCCAGGATCGCAGCGACCGACTCCTCCGGACCGTCCCACTCGAGCACGCGATGCCCGGGAAGCCGCACGCGGCGGAACTCCTCATCGGTGAGTTCCCCGGCATGGCGGATCAGCGCGGACGCATCGGCCAGATCGTGCTGGACGAGTTGGGCCACCACCTGCAGGTTCCCCCGGTGCTGCCGCTGTTCGCTGACCCAGAGGTGCATCGGTGGGTGGAAATGGATGCCGTTCGGTGCCGGCAGCCAGTGCGCCCGGGTGGCGGCTTTGCCCGTGGTGGGGCGAATGTTTCTCGGTGGGTAGCCGAAGGCGCGGAGGAACGCGCGGGAGAAACCTTCGACCGAGTCGTAACCGGAGTCGAAGGCCACCTCGGTGACGGAGCTGCCTCCCTTCAATTGCCAGGCGGCGCGCTCCATCACCACCCGACGTCGCAGGGCCACCGGCGGTTCTCCGGCACCGCGACTGAGTTGGCGGCTGAAGTGCCATGGTGTGGTGAACGCTCCGGCAGCCATGGCACCGAGCCCGGTATGGTCCTCATCGAGGACGGCGTCCAGGAGTTCGCGCAGGCGGTCACGCCCCAATTCGGCCATGTCCTCCAGTGTGGCCGCAGCGCCGCTGCTCGCGCCCGACCGTTCTTGCTCTCTTCGGTGGGTTGGGTCCCAGCGGCATTCTGTGGAGTCCATACCAGCGGCCCGAGCGCTGAGTTGCGCGGCTTTGTGCTGGGCGGATCCGCCGTCCCTCTCGCTTGGCCGGACCCGAACGCCGAGTTCTGCGACCCCACCAGTGCCGAACGCTGCGTTCTGCGGCAAAGTTCGCGATTTCGCCGCAGAACTCAGCGCTCGACGAAATGGGGGCCGCGGAACGCAGCGTTCGGGGTAGTGGGGAGGTGGCCGACCGCGTCGTAGGAAGGTTGTCTACCGCAGCTCGACCGGCCCGCTCGGACCCGCCACCGTCGCCACGATCGCTACCTGGTCGGCCGGCACGATCTCGACCTCCAGGCCGAGCACCCCGTACTTATGCGCCAGCGCCGAGGGGTCGGGGTGTTCGATACGAAGGCCGAGCAATTCCAGGGTGGGGATGGCTCCCAGGCCGGGCTGTGCCGTCCTGCCCCAATCGATCAGGAACGGTACCGACCGGTCGGGGTCACGCCCCTCGCCACGGGTGAGTCGCCACTGCAGCAGCTCCCCGCTGGGCGTGCGCCGGGAGAGTGGGCGGATCTCGCCTAGATACACCCCGGCATCGGCAGCTCGAGTGGCGGTGGCGTCGAAGTCCCCCGGGTGGATGGCGAAGGTGGCGACCCCGGGTTCGGTGCGGTCGGCGATGCCGAATGTGGAGATTTGCGCCGCAGGAGTCTCACCGTCTGGATCGGGGCCGATCACCTCCAGGTAGTGCGGCAGGCGCTGCCCGTCCACGGTGAAGGCGATCAGAGCATTGGCCGTGCCGCTGGGGTGTTTTCCACCCGGGGCGGCGCGCACTCCGGTGAGATGCTCGACGGCGGAGATCGCCTCGGGCAGGTCCGGTCCGGCCACGATCACGTGGTCCAGCTCGGCGGGGATGGGCGTGGGTGTGGTCATCTCGGGTTCCGATCGTCGACGGCGCAGGGCTTGTTGGGGGTGGATGGTGGCAGTAGTGCGGGCTGGGGTGGGGTCGAGCGCTGTTTTCTGCGAGGCACCGGTGCCGGACGCTGACTTATGCGGATTCCCCAGTGCCGAGCGCTGCGTTGTGCGGGGAAAATCGAGATTCCTCCGCAGAACTTGGCGTTCGATGGAGTGGGGGTCGCAGTAATCAGCGTTCGGCAGAGCGAACCCGACCCGGGCAGAACGGCTCCCAACCCGGCGGGCCTCAGGCAGGAGGCTCGGGGAACTCGGGCCAGGGAGCCAGCGGCACCAGGTCGCCCACCCGCACCGCCTCGCCGGTCTCGGCGAACGCCGCCCACGCCTGCTCGCGCAGGGAATCGTCGGTGAGCACGTCGCTGGCCACCCGTGCCAGCCCGATCGCCGAATCCACGATGGCACGCTTACCGTCGGCGGTCAGGGTCGAA
>Ga0079226_10003841_pt1 | contig 11503 bp, 7 predicted proteins | sample Poulit2014_FD_76345 | JGI IMG/M metagenome (GOLD analysis project Ga0079226, IMG submission 76345) | Agricultural soil microbial communities from Georgia to study Nitrogen management - Poultry litter 2014 | ecosystem: Environmental > Terrestrial > Soil > Agricultural land | place: USA: Georgia...
ATTAACAATTGATAAAGCCCACTACTCTACATCTCGAATGCTCCCCAACAGTTCGTGACAAGAGAAGCAGGCTAAGTAATTTGGTGCTAGTTGAATTAATCTTGTAATAACTATTCCATCTTGGCTTCTATTACAAAGATGCAACATGGGTGTGCAGGGTAATTGCATAGGTAGGTTTGTAAATGCGTGAATTCGATGAGTCGTAAAATCTTGAATTTTATTGCAACTATAGCTGGTTAAACTACATCCCACCCAAAGCTACATTAAACACTCAGCTACATCCCACCCTAACCCTCCCTTCAAAGGGTGAGGATATTGTATTGCACAAAGAAAAAGTCCCTCTTTGAATAAGGACTTAGGGAGATGTAAAAAATGAGCTACAGCAAACACTTAACTATAATTCGTGATAAGAGAAGTAGGCTAAGTGATTTGGTGTTAGTTGAATTAGTCTTGTAATGACTATTCCACCTTGCTTACTATTACAAATATGCAACATGAGTGTGCAGGGTAATTGTATAGTAGATTTTATGACAAGAGATTATAAAATGAAGTAATTAGTGATTTTGTAAATTCGCATTTTAACTTTACATGATATTTAATTAAACGTATTACTTAATTTTCTTTCATCACTGGCTGGTGTTTATAACCTAGATGTTTATCATGATATACTGCTACTAAGAAGAAAATCCTTCACTTAGTTCTGTGCGACAGTAAAAGTTGTCATTTTGAGTCTACCGAGGAATCTCCTCTAAGGAAGAAGAGTCTTTTCATTACACTGCGTTTCGTTCTGGATGAAAGTGTGCTAATGTGCTGGATCTTCGATATATGAGTTCCTTCACTTCATTCAGGATAAAAAGAATTTAAATGTTCGATTTTCGGAAAGAAAGACTCATCACTTCGCACTGTGTGACAAAATCATTAAAGGCACAACAAAGAGGAATATTCAATCATTAAGAACTAACTCTTAAAAATCTACAATTAAACATTAATAATTAAAATCAAACTACCCTATATCCCGCTCATTAAAATCTTTTAAAATTCCAATTATAGCATCTGCTTGATCGGGTTTAAAAACGCCATCTAGACCCATGTTATGAAAGTTTTTGAATGGGGAGTCGTAGAGTTTTGTAAGTTCTATTTTTCCGTTGGTAGAAAGGAATTTCTTTATGGTGTTTAGAAATTCAATCTGCACAGAAGTTAGTTGGTATTTATTGATGAAATCCGCGAAAGCTTCGTCTACTTTTTCTGCGCTTAGGCCTACTAGCGAAATGATAAATGGAACCAACTCAAAGTTTCCGCCCATCTCAGCTTCGATGCTTTCTTTATCTATACCCCCATCAAACAATATTTTTTCCAATCCGGCTAATTCTTCTTTGGTTATGGGTTCTCCATTTCTAATCCTAGTAATGGTAATGTGGTTTTCGTTTTCGCGTATTAGTTCTTTAAGCCTGTGCACGTTGTTTTGGAAGGGTGAGGTGGTTGATGCTGTAGTGGTATTTGGTTCTTCAGCACCATAGGGTTTAAAGACTATATTGCCTTCGTCAATAAAGTCTTCGAAATCGGTAGTAACATAACGCTGATCTACTGGATCTATATATTTCACCAAATCCCTTACGCCTTTTCTTAGCTTTTCTAAGTGTGCTATTCCTTCTATTTTCCAGAAATCCTTATCCAATGGTAGTTTAAGTAAATCCTCTTTTTCCTTTACTACAGGAATAGTGGTTTTTCTTAATAGCTGTTTGGATATAGTAGCTGCACGTGTAATAGGTACCGCTAGTTTACTCACATACTCTTCTTTGTTTGGGGTTTCCAATCTTTTTTGGATCAGCGTGTAGAGTAGTTTATCGTAATACCTAGCTAAATCGGATTCGCCTTTTTGTGGTTTTACCAACGGGGCTAGCTCCTCTTCTATCTTTATAATGTCTTGCTTAGATAAGTGGCTCCAAATTTCTCGTTTATCATCTCCATATTCGTGCACTACTTCTAGCTTCATTCGTACATCGAAACGTTCTAAATCTAAAACGGCAATATCATTATGCAATCCGTCTAGTAATTCCGTTCGGAAGTCTTGCAGTTCTTGCAGATCTTTAAACTGTTGACTCTTTAAATACTCGGCTAAGCGTAATCGCAGACCGAATAGCACTTGGGTTAAGCTTTTTTGTGGCGACGATTCAATTCCTTCTGGGTTTTCACTGAAAAATTCAAAGTTTTGGAACAGGTCAAAAATCAGAAAATGGGTTTTATCTTGTCCTGGACCAAACAAATCCGGACGTAAGCGAGAGCCTCTACCAATCATCTGCCAGAACTTGGTAAATGACTTAACTGGTTTATAAAACACTAAGTTTACACAACTTGGTGCATCTATACCGGTATCGAGCATATCGACCGAAATGGCAATCTGCGGAAGTCTTTCTTTCTCTTCATCGCAAAAACGATTGATAAACTCTTGTGCTTTAGGCTCGCTATGGGTAATCACTTTTACGTAGTCATTCCCATAAAGCTCTTTATCCAATTCCATAAACATGTCTTTTAAAAAGTGGGCATGTTTTTGGTTTTTCGCAAAAATAATGGTCTTACCAAGTTCGTCCCCTCCACGTTTTTTAATCCCATGCTCCACTATATAACGCAAGGTTTTGATGGCTGTATCTTTATTAAACAGCCAATTATACAGTTCGTTGGCTGGAATATATTCATTGCCTGTTGCCTCATCTCCATCGAGTATTTCATCTTCGAACTCTGCTTTTTCCTCTTCCGATAAGTCTTCGTACTTTATTCCATCGGTAAGGAACTTCGTAGGCAACTCTATGGTGTGGTATGGTACTAAATGTCCGTTATCTACCGCTTCGTCAAACGTATAGGCATCGGTAGGCGTTTTATCGGGCAAACCGAAAACCTCGTAGGTATTTCTGTCTATTCTATCGGATGGAGTTGCTGTTAAACCTAGGAACAGGGCATCGAAGTAATCAAAAATAGCACGGTATTTATTGTAGATGGATCGGTGGGCTTCATCGACTATCACTAAATCAAAATGACCTACTCCATAGAACCTGCCGTCTGTGTCTTTACTACCGTCTATCAATCCCATCATGGTGGTATAGGTAGAGAATGCTAGTCGCGCATCTGGGTTGTCTTTCTCTTCTAGTAAGTTTACACTGGCGTGTTCTGGAAGGAATTTTACAAAGTTGGCTTTCGCCTGATTTACCAAGCTTATTCTATCGGCCAAAAAGAGGATGCGTTTTGCCCAATTACACTCAAATAGCAATTTAGCTAGTGCAATAGACGTTCGGGTTTTTCCTGTTCCTGTTGCCAAGACCAACAATGCTCCTCGATTAGTGCCAATGAGTTTTCCTGTTTGTTTATCGGTGCCTGCAAAGTGTTCTGCAATACTTCGTATGGAACGCATTTGATAGGGTCTTCCAGCTATTTCTGCATCTATATTTGCCTTGCGAATATCTTTACGGTTTTCCCGTCTATACATTAAAGTTTGCAGCTCTGCTTTGGTATAAAATCCATGCACTTTACGAGCTTGTTTGTAGAACTGATCGTCCCAAACAAAGGTTTCGTAGCCATTGCTGTAATACATTACTGGGCGTCTGCCGAACATTTTCTCTAAAGCCTCAGCATAAAGTTGCGCTTGGTTTTCGCCGCTAGTAGGGCTTTCTATGGTTCGTTTGGCTTCTACCAAAGCCAAGGGTTTTCCATCATCATCCCAAAGCACATAGTCTACATAGCCAATCCCACTTTTATTAGTAGAGAGCGGCATATGCTCAACTTTAAACTCTTTATCGTTGGCTCCTTGTAAATCCCATCCTGCTTCGCGTAGGTTTACATCAATTAAGTATTTTCTGGTTTCCCGCTCGTTTCTTGGCTGCTGTGTAGCATCAATAACATTTGCTTCTGCCTTATTAGCTTCGAACTGGGCTTGTAAATCTTCTAATTGCTTTTTATAAAGTTCATTTTTCTCTTTTAGATCTAAACGTTCTGCTTCAATTTCTTTAAGTTCTTCTCTATGTGCTTTGAGTTGGTTATCCAGGTTTTCCTGAAGTTCTTTTAATTGTCGTTTAGTTAGGGCACTAGCTCCTTTTTTAGGCAGAATAGTAAAATCAAATATTCCTAGATCTTCCCAATCGTCTTGGCTATAGGCTTTGCAAAACCATTTTGCAAAACGGAAAAGGCCTTCAATAACATTATGCGAATCTATATCGGTCACCGATTTATTGTGTGCGGCGAGGTTACCTACTTTTCTAATTACATGTAAATCGTTATAAATTATGTGATTAAAAATACTCCGGAACTCATGTTGGGTCAACAGGCTATGCAAACTAGTATCGTAGGGCATATCCAACTCTTCGTCATTGGTATACATCCAGTTTATGGCTTCTTCCAAGGCCATACGGCTATAGATTAAAGAAGTACGTGGATCGGTAATAACCAATTTCTCAGCTTTTTCCGCACGTTCGTAAAATGTTGCAAACTCTTCCTGTAAAAATTGAAAATTTGTTGTCATCTATTTGTCTATTACTTTCCAATATCCACCTTTTGTAGGTCCTATACGTTCTATTCTACCTTCTTTTTTAAGTTTTGCTATATGTTACTCTACCCCCCGCCTACTAAGGTTTATATACTCTGTAAGCCTTTTTACTGTGAACTTTGGGTCTTTCTTGAGAAGTCTTAAAATTTCTTCCACAGTTTCTTCCACAGTTTCTATGGTCTTAAATATTCTATGTGGCATTGATAATAACTTTAGGAGGTAATATTTCTTACGATTTAGAAAACCACAAATAGAGTCAAAGGCATCTCGGTTAAGTTGGTGACTTGCAGTCTTGAACTCTACCTGGGTGCCTTCGCCTTGATTTATAATGTCTTGTAGCTTTTCTAAGGTCATAAGCTTGTTAAGCGCTATTTCTAATAAAACTTTGAGTGTTAAAAATACAAAATTATTTGCAGATTTTTAACAGTTTGCGGTTTAGTATTTAACTACTCTTCTAAAGCTTTGTAAAGTCATGGAAATGAATCAGGTGTAGTGGCTGTAATTTATATTTTCACTTTTCTTTTTCCATGGTTTTTAATATCTCTTTCATGCCCTTCCATCAATTCATGAAAGTTGCCCCAAAACTTTCTGGATTGTCTCTTTATATGATTTCCTCCATTAAACTCATAAAAAACAGCATTGGCTTTATTTATATAAGTCTGGTAGTTAGAACGATTGTAGCTGTAGCTGACTTTCTTCTGGTTATGATGCATTCTTCTGTTCGCACCTCGGTAAGTAAATCTTTTGTATAAACTGCTTTTATAAAGTTTTTGCTCCGTACTATCAGCATATTTAGCAAGAGAAGTTTTCTTTTTGAAAGTGCTTTTCATGGAACGGTAAAATTTGGACAACCCAGCCGTTTTTAATAAAACCCTTTGTCCGTTATATTCAAAGCCTAAATATTCTAATGCTCTGTTTTTCTTTTCATTGGTAGTTTCATCTACCTCAACACCTTTAAAAACATCATTTTCCTTTTCAAAATGATACACTTTCGTTTTAGTAGGTTGGATTTTAAGTTTTACCTCCTCTTCTATTAACATTCTCATTTTGGAAAGTGTTTCCTTTTGCTTATTTCTTGGAACCACCAATATAATATCATCGCTATATCGCTGATAAAAACCTTTAACATCATTAGAATTTATGTAATTCTGAATCTCTTCGTCGAAGTCTAACATATAGATATTTGCCAAAGTGGCACTTAGCGCTGTTCCTTGAGGTATACCCTTTGTTTCATTTGAAGAACAGATTAATTGAAGACCACTTTTAAAAAAATCTCCTTTCTTACAATAAGCTATTGCATTATTCTCTCTTAAATACTGTATTTTTTTGATTGGCTTTTGTCGAAGCTTAGTGGTTTTAGGATCATTGGGACTACCTGTTTTCACCCAAATTTTGTTCTTGTATTTATGAAAAAGTAGCTTTTCTTTTACGTAACGAACGTTCGTCAAAGATTTAAAAACATTGTAATGATCTTCTGGCAACGACCTGGAGTTCGGTTCCCATAACTCCGCCCATTTTCTCTTTAAAATTTTATGATCTAGGCTATTAAAGAAATTGGTTATATCTGAAACTATTACCGTGAGTTCTTTGTCTTGATTGTTATTGATAAATGTAAAAGCATCTAATGCAAAATCAATATTACATTTATTTTTTTTACTGCCTTCAAATAGAGGTAGTTTACGATAGGCTACTACTGCATCATTAAAAGATTTAGTTTTTAATAGTTTGTTATATTTATCCATTAATAGAAAGCTGTAATAAGAATATATTTGAGCATCAAAATGAGAAGCAAAAAGAATTTCGCGTGGTTTTATATCCTTTTTTCGTTGCCTTTTACTGTTTGGATTATCCTGTTTTACAATTCTAAATCTTCTTTGAAACAAGTCTCGACGAATAAATGGAAGGAAACTATGGGATTTGATCTTATCTTTATTTGTAATATAAGATTCCAGATAAGGAATACTTTTATGTTTTAGTGGAAAACCAATGTGTGGATAGCGTTTCAGTTTTATCCATGGATGTTCTTCTTGTTTCATATCAAAAAAATTAAGGGCTAAGATTTTGATAGTAGCAGGCTTATGTGAGAGAACATGCTCGTTCGGTGCTTGGTCATTACTGACGGCGACCGCTACTCTCTATAGGTATAGATATTGCAATCTTACTTATAACCCTAATCGAAATTAAAGCTATGCAAAGTAACAACATCCTATTGAGAACCATAATGGCAACCTTAGTAGCCATCTTGTCATCTTTCCCGCAAATAATTGCTTGTTGGGATAACATCGGTATTCAATTCTCGTCGGTCATATATCACCGACGATAGTAACGCGTCAAACGTTCTTCTCAGCCATCTTAGCCCTTTTAATTTGTCCTACTTGTTTTGTTCACTAACAAACATAGCAAATAGCTGTGCAGAGTAACTGCATTGTATTTTATATATACTATATCGCAGTTTGTTTTTTTCATAACAAATAGAAAGATAATGTTAAAAATCTTCTATATGATTCCGGTTTAGTAAATAATTCTATATTTCTTGCGACTCAGGCACCAACTCGCCTTTAAACGCTTTTTGCAACAAACAGTTAAACAAGTCTTCGCTTTCTTTTAGCTCTTGCCTTACTAACTCTTTTTGCTGTTCGATTAAAGCGATTTTTTCAGCGAACTCGTTTTGAAGAATCTTCGAAGGAATAGGAACTGGTATTTTCCTTAAATTAGTAGCATTTAATTTAGGCTGTGCAGAACCAGTAATATATGGCTCCAAATTAATAGAGTTTATATAATACATCAAGTAGATAATATTAATATTACTTTTCTTACTTATGACATGTGCATGGTTATTCACCCAGTATCTTCCAGAAGCTATAAATGCGATAGGTGTTGAACGTGATATCAAATTAGCACCATCTTCTCCAATAAGTAAACAAGTTTCATCAAATAAAAACTCATCAACATAATCAATAATTCCAGAGGCTCCATAATATGGGTATTCCCCCTGCATATTCGCTCTATCAGAAGCTTTAACAGGTATTCTTTTTGAATTTAATAGTGTTATTATTTTACCCAACTCTTTCTCTTCAAACTTATATCTATCCCCAAACATCTCCAAGAATATACTTTGTGCTAGCAGGTTGTATTCTTCTAGCAGTTGTGCGGTTTTGTCGCGCAAGGCAGCAGCATCGTCTAGAATACTGGCGATGTGTTCTTGGGTTTTTAGAGGGGGAAAAGGAATCTCAAGATTTCCTAATCTTTTCCTTGTAATTCTTTTTCTAGTAGTTCCTGTACTTTGCCTTTCAATTTCACTTCTATTAAAAGGACTATTTATCATATGAGAGAGATAAGAGTTACTCACCTTTTCTTCATCTGGCCTTAAAATACACACATCTACCGCTGTTATATACTTTTGATAACCTTCTAACGGAAAAATACAAGAACGTCCTAAAGGATCAGGCATTCTTGCTACTAATACATCTCCCTTTTTTAAGAAAGTACACTTAAGTCGTTTTGCAGTTGCATTATTAATATATCTAGATGACTTATTAATAAAAACCCCATCTCCTATGTCTGCTAATTGTATTAAGCGAATTTCACCATCTGGATCTTGATCTTTAGAATTTATCCAATCTCCATCTGTAAATAATCCCCCCTTTAAAACTTCAGATATTTTTTTTCTAATCATTAACCTAAAATTTGTTTCATTAAAACCTCTCTTTCCTTGGACAATTCTTCTATTCTTGCAATAATCTTTTTAGGCGCATCATACTCCACTTCCTCATATACAATCTCCTTATATCGGTTTATAGAAAGATCCCAGTTACTTTCTTTTATCTCCTTGAAAGACACTAAGAAAGACTGTGAAGTTCGATCGGAATAATCATGGGTACAAGTACCATCAAGGAAATTATCCATCCCTAGAGCATCTGATGCATCTTTTTCTTCTAACAGACTTCCATCCTTATCGTGCATTTTCCCGAAATACTCGCTTTTTAAGTAACGGAAATGATCTAATACTTGTGGTAAGTTGAACTGCTCGTGGTTTTTAATCGCTTTTTCTTGTCTTTCCGTATCGCTATCCAATTCATTGAAAGCATCGCCAAAGGCAAAATCCTCAAATAACTCTTCGTCTACTAGCAAGTCTCGTTTAGCATCTAAGCTTTTTCCATCGGCTTGCATGTCGTAAAACCAAACATAGTCGGTACCACCAGAACCTGTTTTAGTGAAAATCATAATAGCGGTACTTACCCCAGAATAAGGATTAAATACCCCACTTGGCATAGAGATGATACCTTCTAACTTATTATTAGCTACAATCTCCTCGCGAATGCTTCTATGTGCTTTGGTGCCACCAAACAAAACGCCATCTGGTACAATTACTGCAGCTCGACCACCTGTTTTTAATTGTCGAAGGATAAGCGCTAAGAATAGTAATTCTGTTTTGGTAGTATCCGTTACATTTCTTAGACCTGGCGCAATACTAGGTTTGTCTATGGTTCCTTTAAACGGTGGATTGGCAAGAACCAAGGTATAGGCATCGCTAACTTCGTTGTCTTTGCTTACCGCATCTACGTCTATAATATTAGGCTCTTCTATGCCATGCAGGAATAGGTTCATGGCAGAAATACGAAGCATGGTAGCATCGAACTCGGTACCATTGAACATGGTTTTGTTTATGTGGTCTTTGTACTTGTCGCGCTCGGTTACGTCGTAATGCTTATCTATATAATCCTTAGCAGCTACTAAAAATCCGGCTGTACCTACCGCTGGATCGCAGATGGTATCTTCCAAGGTAGGTTGCATCATGGCCGTCATGAGCTGAATGATATGGCGTGGTGTTCTAAACTGTCCCGCTGTTCCCCCACCCTCTAGCTTAGAAAGCAGGTATTCGTATATATCACCTTTGGTATCTTGGTTGCTCATGTCTATGCGTTCCAGCTTCTCTATAACCTGGTCTAAAACCGAAGGTTTAGAAATTCCAAAGCTAGCGCCTTTCATATACGTACTAAACAAACTCTTCTCGCTTCCCAACGAACGGATAAACGGAAAAACCCCATCTACGGTATTACCAAAAATGGTATGACGTTCGGTTACGTCCATTTCCTTGAGGTTCTTCCATCGAAAATGCTGTTGGTCTGGTCCAAATATCGGCGTGAAGTCCGTGCCCAGTCGTTTTGCCATTCGCTCGTTTCGCGTCTCGGTCTCGTCCAAATCTTTTATAAAGATTAGATACGTAAGCTGCTCGACTATGGTAATGGTATTGGATATCCCTCCGGTCCAGAAGGTGTTCCAAATGGAATCTATATCGTTTTTTAATGTTCCTGTGATCATTTATGGTGGTTTGTTTTTTTTTGATTAAATATAATTCTCATAATTTTCCATTGCAAAGTTAGGTAGCCATTCTAATATTTCTAACAACAAAAATGTATTCGCTAAAAATGGTGTCTTCACTATGTCTTCATCAGCAAGATGAGAATATTCGTTTGTAGATTCTTTTACTTTTCTGAAAGCCGCTGCAATATTTTTGGAAATATTATTATCAAGAGCATGTCCTCTGGGCCTTCTATTTTCTAAAAACTTTGTGCAGTTCTCTTGGTTAGGTAATCCATTTTTATTGAAAAAATCACTAGGAATGCAAGTTAACATATTTAAGGATATATAAACAGCTTCTAATAAGTCACGCTGAATGTTAATATTACTTTTCCGATAATCCTTATTATTATAAGCTTTTAAAACTTCCAATAGAAGCGATTCATACTTTTTATTTATAATACCCATATCAAACACTTTAAATGCTTCATCGAAAGACATGCTTAAGGTTCGATATTCTGAGTTTTTTACTTCTTTTAAAATATAATTAAACATCTTCTCACGATCTTCTTCATTTTTTTCAAAGATTTCTTCATTACCATCTAAAACTTCGAAACTATCAATAAAACCAGTGTTTACACAAAATGGAATATGTTTACCAATCTTATTTGAATAAGCTTTAATATCATTTATAGCACGCATTACAAAATTATCCTTTTCTGTTTCCTGGTCAGCTTCAATTTTCCCTTTTCCATCTAAAATAACAAACTCAATATTCAAATCATTTTGTAGTACTTCGAAACCCGTCTCCCAATCTAATTCATATACTATTTGAATGTTCTTATTTCTTGCTACACCAGCTAAGGATTCGCAATAGTTTTCTTTGTCGTCTACTAATAAAACTCTTATAGGTGTTTCCATATTTATTTTGGTAATGTTATTACAAACTCTACATTATAAGGGGTTAATTCAAGATCGGTTTTATCTGTCAATGAAGCTTCTCCCCCATGATTTTTTAAAATCTGCCCAATTAAAAAGCCTCCAAAGCCACTACCTACTTCTTGTTTACTTGATCTTCCTTTTGCTAAGAAATCATTTATAGTGAAATCCGAAGGCAAAGCCTTTCCGTTATTTCTTATCGAAATTTGGATTTGATGCTTGTTTTTAGAATTAATTTCTATCCATATAGTTGGTTCTTCTGTCATTTCATTAAATCCATGACGTTTGGCATTGTCTATAAAATTATTGAACAAAATCCGTAATTGTTTTTTATCACCAAATATACTATTTGCCTTTCCAGTTATCTTAATATTTACGTCTAGATATTCGGTTGTTAAGGTTTTAAGAAACGGCTTTAATTCAATATGTTCTGAAGTTGTTTCAGCCTTTGCTGTAGCTAGGTTTCGTGCTTGCTTCAGAATATAATCAATATCGGTTACAGCCCTATGCATTCTCTCTAACGTATTATAAAGCGTATAAATAGCTATTTGATCAGGTGTATCCGTTGGAAATAATGGAACTACGGACTCCTACATACTTAGTGAGTCTCCACTTTCTGCTTTGTTTTTGAAAAAAGCACGTAGGCTTTCTAAGTCGCTCCCCAAACCAGACGCTGGTTGTTTTAAGGAATGTTCTAGTGTGTTAATGAAGTCTACTTCCTCCTTACTTTTA